>Ga0187892_10007175_pt1 | contig 16037 bp, 12 predicted proteins | sample MA1701073metaG_FD_139345 | JGI IMG/M metagenome (GOLD analysis project Ga0187892, IMG submission 139345) | Bio-ooze microbial communities from a basaltic lava cave in the Kipuka Kanohina Cave System on the Island of Hawaii, USA - MA170107-3 metaG ... | reverse complement strand
CTGTCCGCACCTTCGGTAGCAGAACGTATTGATAAACTCGAAAAAAGCGGAGTGATCCGTGGCTACACTGCGGTCCTCGATGCCCGCAGACTCGGCAAGGACATTACTGCTTTTATTGGTGTGTTCATTGAGCATCCCAAAGCCATCAGTAGTTTCGAGAAAGCGATTGATCGCTTCGAGGACGTGCAAGAATGCCACCACGTCACCGGACAGCATACGATGTTGCTCAAGGTCAAAGCCGACAACACGTCTTCTCTGGAAAAGTTGATTCGCAAAATTCGCTTGATCGAAGGAGTAGCACGGACGGAAACCTCGGTCGTGCTCTCAACTTATACAGAAGGGCTGTGGCTCGACCTTAAAGAGCAGAGCGAAACTCCCCCTGAACCAGAGAAAACCGCTCGCAGCCACGAAGGTCCGCAAATTTTGAAATTACGCCGAGGAGGGTGAGGTATGACCACTCGCATCCCACGCCAACAAGGATTGTACGATCCCCAATTCGAGCACGACGCCTGCGGTGTTGGGTTCGTCGCCAACATCAAAGGCCACCGCTCACACGACATCATCCAGAAGGGGTTGAAGATTTTAGAAAACCTCGATCACCGTGGAGCGTGCGGTTGTGACCCACAGACGGGCGACGGTGCTGGCATACTCATGCAAGTGCCACATGCCTTCTTGAAAAAGGAGTGCGAGAAACTCGACATCACGCTTCCGGCTGAAGGTGAATATGGCGTAGGCTTGGTGTTCTTACCGCAGGAATTCTCTGAACGGAATTTCTGTGCGGCCCAATTCGAGAAGGTCATCCGTAAAGAAGGTCAACGCTTTCTTGGTTGGCGCACCGTGCCGATTGATGAGACCCATTGTGGTCGTGTGGCTCGTGAAGCGCAGCCGCATATCCGACAGATCTTCATCGGGCGCGGACGCGGAGTGACCGACCAAGAACATCTGGAGCGTAAACTCTATGTGATTCGCAAACGGATCGAGTATATCGTGCACGAGTCGGACCTCCGGGACTCGGAGTCATTTTATATTCCGAGCTTGTCGAGTCGCACGCTGGTGTACAAAGGCCTGCTCATGCCACACCAGATTCCGCGCTTCTATCTTGACCTCACTGACCCGGCGATGGAAAGCGCCATCGCTCTGGTGCATCAGCGCTTTAGTACCAACACCTTCCCCTCGTGGGATCGTGCGCATCCCTACCGTTTCTTGTGTCACAACGGTGAAATCAACACCCTGCGCGGTAACAGAAATTGGATGCACGCTCGGGAACAGGTGTTCTCCTCCCCGCTCTTTGGCGACGACATCAAAAAAATCGTCCCGATCATTTCCCCCAGCGGTAGTGACTCAGCGATGTTCGATAACGCTCTCGAGTTGCTGGTGCGGACCGGACGGTCTTTGCCGCATGCCATCATGATGATGATCCCCGAAGCGTGGCAGAACCATGAAAGCATGAGCGAAACCAAACGTGCCTTCTACGAGTACCATTCCTGTCTCATGGAACCGTGGGATGGTCCGGCTTCTATTGCTTTCTCCGACGGTCGTGTCATCGGGGCCGTTCTTGATCGCAATGGCCTGCGTCCCTCGCGTTATGTCGTGACCAAAGATGGGATGGTCGTCATGGCCTCAGAAGTCGGGGTGCTCGACATCGCGCCGGAGAATGTCTTGCACAAAAACCGGCTGCAACCCGGACGCATGTTTCTGGTCGATACCGAGCAAGGGCGGATCATCGAAGACGAAGAAATCAAAGAGACGCTAGCGGCGCGGCAGCCCTATCGCCACTGGCTCGATGAAAATCTAGTGAAGATTGACTCTCTCCAACCTCCGCTAGTCGTGCCCGTTGCCTACGATGAAGAGGAATTGCTCAGCCTCCAGCAAGCCTTTGGCTACACCGTCGAAGAACTGAAAATGCTGCTGTCGCCGATGGCGTTGAACGGCCAGGAGGCGGTGGGATCAATGGGTACGGATACTCCCCTTGCGGTCCTGTCCGATCGCCCGCAACCGCTCTTTAACTACTTCAAACAGTTATTTGCCCAGGTCACCAATCCGCCGATTGATCCGATCCGTGAAGAACTGGTGATGTCGGTCAAAACGGCGGTGGGTCCGGAACAGAATTTGTTCGAGGAAACCCCGCTGCATTGCCATCAGTTGGAGATCAACGGACCAACGTTGACCAATGAGCAGATGGCACAAATCAAAGAAATCGACGCCGGCAATTTGCGCACCACCACACTCAGGGCGCTCTACAAAGTGCGTGAGGGTGGCGAGGGGTTAGAAAAAGCCCTGGACGAGCTGTGCGAGTGGGCCTCGTCCGCTCTTGAAAAGGGCTTCACACTTCTCGTACTGTCGGATCGCGGCGTGAGCGAAGAATATGCCCCGATCCCGAGCTTACTCGCTATCAGTGCTGTGCACCATCACTTGATTCGTGAAGGCACCCGTACCCGTTGCGGCCTGATTGTCGAATCCGGAGAGCCGCGTGAGGTGCAACACTTCTGCCTGCTGCTGGGCTACGGCGCAGCGGCGGTGAACCCGTATCTCGTGTATGAAACGTTGGCCAATATGGTGGCGCAAGGGGTACTAAAAGGAGTGACTGCTGAGGAAGCAATTCACCACTACATGAAAGCCGTTGATAAGGGCGTCCTGAAGGTCATGACCAAAATGGGCATCTCGACACTGCAAAGTTATCACGGCGCGCAGATTTTCGAGGCGATTGGCCTCAAACAAGACGTGATTAACAAGTACTTCACCTGGACGCCGTCGCGGGTCGAAGGAATCGGGCTGGACACCATCGCCCATGAAGTCGAGCTGCGGCACAATCATGCCTTCCAGGTGGCAGCTTCACTCGATGGGCACCTCGACGTCGGCGGACAGTACCAGTGGCGACGGAATGGCGAGTTCCATCAATGGAACCCTGAATCCATCGCCAAATTCCAACATGCGGTCCGGTCGGGGAACTATCAGTTATTCAAACAGTACACAACTCAAGTCGACAGCCAGAGTCAGAAACTGGCGACCTTGCGCGGACTCTTGAAATTCAAGCCCAGCAAAGCCATCCCGCTCGCCGAAGTCGAACCTGCCAGCGAGATCGTCAAACGCTTTAAGACCGGCGCGATGTCGTTGGGCTCGATCAGCCGCGAAGCCCATGAAACCCTGGCCATCGCCATGAACCGCATTGGTGGCAAATCCAATACCGGGGAAGGGGGCGAGGACTCAGTCCGGTATCAACGTGACCCGAATGGCGATTTCCGCCGTAGTGCGATCAAACAAGTCGCGTCAGGTCGTTTCGGCGTCACCAGCTACTATCTCGTCAATGCGGACGAGTTACAGATTAAGATGGCGCAAGGGGCAAAACCCGGTGAAGGAGGACAACTCCCAGGTCATAAGATCGACGAATATATCGCCAAGATTCGCTACTCGACGCCTGGCGTTGGACTGATTTCGCCGCCGCCGCACCATGACATCTATTCGATTGAGGACCTGGCACAACTGATTCATGATCTCAAGAACGCCAACAACCAGGCACGCGTGAGTGTCAAACTGGTGGCAGAAGTGGGGGTCGGTACGGTTGCAGCTGGAGTGTCGAAGGCGAAAGCCGATGTGGTACTGATTAGTGGGCACGATGGTGGAACCGGGGCCTCCCCGCTGACCTCGATTAAACACGCGGGCGTTCCGTGGGAACTCGGTCTGGCTGAAACCCAGCAGGTGCTCGTGCTCAACGACCTGCGTGGTCGCATTCGGGTCGAAACCGACGGACAGCTCAAAACTGGTCGTGATGTCGTGATTGCTGCCATGCTTGGAGCCGAAGAATACGGGTTTGCCAGTTCGGCGTTGATCGCGTCAGGCTGCATCATGATGCGGGTGTGCCACCTCAACACCTGTCCGGTCGGTGTCGCTACACAGGACCCAGTCTTACGGAAGCGTTTTGCTGGACAGCCTGAACACGTCGTGAACTTTATGCTGTTTATCGCCGAGGAAGTGCGCGAGCACATGGCCCAATTGGGTTTCCGCACCATCGACGATATGATCGGACGTGTGGATCGTCTGGAGGTGCGTGAAGCGGTCGATCACTGGAAGGCCAAAGGAGTCGATCTTTCGCAAATCCTCTATAAGCCAGAGGTGCCGGCGAACGTTGCCATCCACTGTGTCCAGCAACAAGATCATGGGTTAGAGAAGGCCCTCGATAACCAGCTCATTGAGTTGGCACGTCCGGCACTAGAGAATGCACAACCGGTTGAGATCAGCCTACCGATTCGCAACGTGAATCGCACCGTCTGTGCCATGCTGTCCGCCGAAATCTCGCGCCGGTGGGGTGAGCAGGGCTTGCCTCCCGAAACAATCAAAATCAAGCTCACGGGTTCAGCGGGGCAGAGTTTTGGTGCTTTCATGGCCAACGGTATCTCGGTCACGATCGAGGGCGACGCCAACGATTACTTCGGCAAAGGATTGTCCGGTGGCCGGGTGGTCATGTATCCACCGAAGCAGGCAACCTTCGTGCCGGAAGAAAACAGCATCGTCGGTAACGTATCTCTCTACGGTGCAACGGGAGGAGAAGTTTTTCTGCGTGGCATGGCGGGCGAACGTTTTTGCGTACGCAACAGCGGCGCAACCGCGGTTGTCGAAGGGGTTGGCGATCATGGCTGTGAGTACATGACCAAGGGGTTGGTGGTTGTTCTGGGAAAAACCGGGCGCAACTTTGCTGCGGGCATGAGCGGAGGCATCGCCTACGTACTCAACATGGATGGGGACTTTGAGAAACGCTGTAACCTGAGCATGGTTGAACTCGAAGCCCTCAACGAACAAGACGCCGAACTACTCTATACCCTCATTCAGCATCACCAGCAGTTCACTGACAGCACGGTGGCGCAACGCATCCTCTCACATTGGCGGGACTACTCGCATCGGTTCGTGAAAGTCATGCCGACCGAATACCGCAAAGTGATCGCGCGACAGCACCTCGACCCCGACGCCGTGCGAGTAGCGTCGGTCTAGGGCAGTTGTCAGTAGTCAGTTATCAGTTATCGATTCCCTCTCCCGACTGGGAGAGGGCCAGAGCTTGCCCCGTACTTGATACGGGGGTGAGGGTGATGAAGAAGCTGGTTTCTTTTTTGTCGACCACTGCTCAGATCTCCTGGATGCCCGCCTGCGCGGGCATGGCAATCATGGACATCTCAGAAGTGGACAGAGTAATCGTTAGAGTTGTCAGTTGTCAGCGTTAAGGAAGTACCATGGGCAAAATCACCGGATTCTTGGAATATGAGCGCGAACTGCCGTCCGATCGTTCTCCTCTCGAACGGATCAAGGACTGGAACGAGTTTCACGACCATCTTCCAGAAAGCAAACTGCAGGAACAGGCTGGTCGGTGCATGGATTGTGGCATTCCATTTTGTCACACCGGCACGCTGTTGAGCGGCATGGCGTCAGGCTGCCCGGTCAACAATCTCATTCCCGAGTGGAATGACCTCATTTACCGTGGACGCTGGCGAGACGCCCTCGACCGTTTACACTTCACCAATAATTTCCCCGAATTCACGGGTCGCGTCTGTCCGGCACCGTGTGAAGGCTCGTGCGTGTTGGGGATCAATAACCCACCGGTCACAATCAAGAACATCGAATGCACGATTATTGATAAGGGGTTTGCCGAAGGTTGGGTGCAACCTGAACCACCGGAGAAACGGACTGGGAAAAAAGTTGCCGTCGTCGGCTCTGGTCCTTCTGGGCTTGCCTGTGCTGCACAACTCAATCGCGCTGGACATTGGGTGACGGTCTTCGAACGGGCCGACCGTATTGGCGGACTGCTCATGTACGGTATTCCGAACATGAAGTTGGAAAAGGAAATTGTCCAACGACGGATCAATATGATGGCGGCAGAGGGCGTGAAGTTTGTCACCAACACTGAGATTGGCCGAGATATTCCTGCCACCCAACTCCAACACGAGTTCGACGCGCTTGTGTTGTGTGGTGGAGCGACCAAGCCGCGCGACCTGCCCATCGAAGGTCGCAATCTCAAAGGCATTCACTTCGCGATGGAGTTTCTCCATGCGAATACCAAGAGCCTGCTCGATACCAATCTTACTGATAGTCGGTACATTTCTGCTAAGAACAAGCATGTCATTATTATTGGCGGCGGCGACACCGGAACTGACTGCGTTGGCACTTCCATGCGGCATGGCTGTGCTTCGCTTACACAGTTAGAAATCCTGGCACGACCACCGGATACGCGACAGCTTGACAACCCGTGGCCAGAATGGCCCAAGGTATACAAGCTCGATTATGGGCAAGAAGAAGCCAAGGCGCGTTTCGGAGATGACCCCCGTATCTATCTCACGACCGGGGAGAAGTTTGTCGGCGACGCCAACGGCAACGTGAAAGAGCTGCATATCGTTGATGTCTCGTGGAGCAAAAATGCGCAGGGAGCATTCGTCCCACAGCGAGTGCCGGGGTCCGAACGCGTGCTGAAAGCTGACCTCGTCCTGCTTGCTATGGGGTTCCTCGGTCCAGAGGACTCAGTGATTGAACAACTGGGGGTGAAGCGCGACCCACGCTCGAACGCCGAAGCAGAATACGGCAAGTTTGCCACCAGCGTTCCCGGAGTCTTTGCGGCAGGGGACTGTCGCCGTGGGCAGAGCCTGGTTGTGTGGGCAATCAACGAAGGGCGTGGCGCTGCCAGAGAGTGCGACCGCTATTTGATGGGGGGAACGGATTTAACCTGAGAGATCATGGCTTTTACCCCTTGAGTCTGCTCCGAGGGTCACGTACAAGGAAAGGAGGTTACCATTCCAAGGAGGGTTACAGAAGAATGAAACCGGTGGTCGTCTATACAACAGATTATTGTGGTTACTGCGTTTCAGCAAAGACCTTGCTGAAAAATAAAAATATTCCATTTGAAGAAATCGACGTATCGAAAGATCAAACCCTGCGTCAGGAAATTGTTCGACGTTCTGGTCGCCGTACCGTCCCCCAGATTTTTATCGGTGACGAATCGATCGGCGGTTTTACCGAACTGAAAGGGTTGTCCGATAGCGGGCAGTTAGCAAGCAAACTCGCGGACTAAGAAACAAGGCCGTGGGCTAAAGGCTGCGGGCTGTAGGGATTTTTGTTTGTTTCCCTTAAGCCTGAAGCCTTCAGCCTTTAGCCTGTTTTTCGCCTTCAGCCTGAGCCCCCTCCTCCTTCCCTTGTCTCTCCCCTCTCCGTTTTGCTATACCTCCACACACGTTGAGCAAAAATTTTCTCATAGAGGAGGGAACATCATGGCACTGTATCTTGATGAAATCTGGTTGAGAGACCCGAGCCCGGAACGAGCGAAAGAATTCGTTCGTATGATCGGCATGGCGGCAAAAAGTCCCGCTAGTGTTGGAGCCCCACAGGAAGTGAAGATGATCGCTGGTCCGTGGGCATCGAATGAAGAAGCCAAAATCCTCTTCATCGTTGACATCCCGAACCACACCCCGACCTTTCAGGTCTTCTCGAAGTTCGTTGCGCAAGGCTTGATCGAAAAGCGTCGCCTGACGCCGATTGTGGAGTGGAGTGAAGTAGAAAAAGCTGCGGGGCAATGGTGAGTACCGAGGACGAAAACAAGGACTGAGTAAAAAGGACTGAGGACTGAGGACTGAGGAGAAGACATAGATACTCTCCACTCAGTCCTCATCGCTCAGTCCTCAGCACTCTTTCCCACACGCCGCCGCACTTGCCTCAGCGCGGATGCGGTCTTCTTCCGTCTGATACTGTGGCGTGTCGTAGCGTGTGACGCGTGTATCCCCGTCCATCATCGCCGTGCGCTTCCAGTCTTCATCATCCCAGCGGAACGGCAACATTTTGATCGATCCAGGCACTGTGAGTGAGGTAAACCCTTCGAGTGCCTGGATGAGAATCTCTCGCTGCAACTCCGGTTGATTGGGTTTCCCGGTGGTGTGGCCAAGCGGATAATCCAGAAACGCAGCGCGTGGCGGTTTCCCCGCCTTGAGAATGTCGAGCGCACTGCCCATACAAAGGGTCGAGATGCCAGCCGCTTCAACCTGGCGAGCGATCAGTCCCACGGACTGATGACACACTGGTCACACAGGGACCAATAACGCAACATCAACTTTCTCAGCCAGTAAACTCTCAGTGATTCGTGGCACAAGCTCCTCTACTACTCGGCGAGAGGAATAAATACCGCCCATAAAGGTAAAAAAATTCTCAGCCAGCGATCCGAGAACTCCTTCTTTTACCAACCGGCGCAGTGTGTCGATGGGGAAAACCACATTGGGGTCCTTGCGCGCATCGGTTTGATCGTAGGCAAAATGCGCGGTGCGCAAGTCAGACGTTTTGACCGTCGTTGCAATGGCGCGGAACGAAACATCGTCCTTGAAATGAAAAGCCACTTGACCAGTTGCATAGATGCCCCCGGACGCAACCAAGCCTAATCGACATTGGGAGAGCGGCTTGCGCAACGGTGTCCACGGCGGCGCGTCGGTACTCTTCACCCATTGATAAGCTTTATAACCGAGCTTTGCGTAGTTGTCCGTGATCCGCGCGATGTACTCGACCGGTTGTGGCATAGACGTCCTCCCAAGAGCCTCACTTTACGGTTTTCAGAGCGGAATGCAACGGCTATGCTATGACTCTGAGGCGTGCTCTAGGTTCCTAAGATCCATTGCTGCTGGATAACCGCTAAGAAATGCGTTCCGCAATAGACCTTGCTGTGATGCTCCCCCTTCGCTGGTTTGCCACAGGCTGGCGTTGCACACACCTGGGCAGTGTCGTGCTTGGATAGTAGTCGGACCTTTTCTCGGGTGAACGACGGAATGACGCGGGTACGAGGATTATTGTATTGCATGAGACCACCTTACCCTAATGACAGAGGGAAAGATATTCGCCCAGCATGACGATGTCTCTACCCAGCTTGTATCCAGGGCCGGGCTCTGGTAGCGTGTAAAAAATTGAATTCATTCCGCATTGTGCGGTGAGTTGGTTCGAGAGACAAGGCCCTTGGAACTGCACTCATGGTTCCAGGGGCCTTTTTCTTCTTATACGGGAGAACGATGACGAAGAGGATCTACGTAGGGAATCTTCCAGCCCCTGCTACAGAACACGATATCAGCAGTCTATTTGAGCGGATAGGGCGCGTCGTGTCCGTGCGTATTATGCGGGACCGTGATACTGGCCGCACCAAAGGCTTCGGCTTTGTCGAGATGGGCGATAGGGAGGCAGAGCAGGCGATTCAGCAGTTGAACGGGGCGGACCTCCACGGCCATCCCCTCTCGGTCACCGAGGCTCGTCCGCGCCAGGAGTCCTCAGCCGGCCGGAGTATCTCGCCCAGCCGGCTGTTCGTGGGCAATCTCCCCTATGAGGCTACCACGGCGGAACTCAAAGAATTGTTCTCGTCCGTCGGTCCAGTGTCGTTTGTTGCTCTGCCTATCGACCGAGAGAGCGGGAAACCGCGGGGGTTTGCTTTTGTGGACTTCTCCGATCGGGCCCATGCCGAGGAGGCTGTCCACCGCTTTCACCAACAGCCTTTCAAAGGACGAATGCTGATGGTGAGTGAGGCCCGTGCCAGAGAGAGCCGCTCGTCACCGTCCTTCTCTCCCCGAGCATCCCACTCCTTGACGGAGGGTCCCCCCGCTGTGCTGTTGGACGAGCCGCCTGCTCGGCCGGGCGGACCACGCCGTCATTTTGGTCCTGACGCTAGCCCCCGACAGAGTCGCAAGCAACCGAATCGCGGCCTGCAGCCGGAGCGCGGCCGTGGTAAATCGCTCCGGGAACGGAAGGGGGGCCAGTTCTTTAGCGAGAGGGAGGACGACCTGTACAACACGGCGTTCACGGACGAGCCGCTGGCGGACCAGGGAAGCGAGCCAGAGAGCAACGAGCAGCCGTGATCAATTCCGCCGGGCTGGCTCAGAGGCGAGAATTCTAGTCAGGATCGTCTCTGAAGACACAGCAAACATGTTAAGCACAAGAAGGAGGCTATGATGGCCAACCGAGGAGGCCCAACCATGCTGAAGCGGAACAAGGAACGCGCGCGTCAGCAGAAGCAACAGGACAAGATCGCGCGTCGCTTGGAAGCGAAACGGCAGAAGGCCCAAGCCGGTCCCCGTTCTGAAGGTGGGGAAGACCCCGACATCGCGGGCATCCGCCCGGGGCCGCAGCCGCTGCCGGAACAGTGGGGAGTGGCATCGGAGACGAGCAGCGTACACAATGAATGAGGAGCGTCGGCGTTTTTTTGTAATGGCATCCGCGAACGACACGGGCGCTCGATTCGGTAACTACAGAGAAGATAACGCAGGCATCCGGCGTCGTCTGTAAAATTCCTGCTGTAAATGTTGGAATCGTGCGACAATCGAGCTGAAGGATGCCGTGGCGGGTGCATTTAGCCAGCGACCACCTGCCTGGTCACTTTCTCGAAATGATACCCCTCAATGGCAAAGCGCACCGCTTCGGGAAACATGCGCGGGCGATGTCGTAGCACTCTAGCCAAAAAACTCGTATACGCCGCCCCCTGCCGCGAGGGGAGTTGCCGCCACAGGGTTTTTAAGAAGGCTTTGATTTCTCGACTCCCGACGCGTCGCACTCGGTAATTTGCAGGGGGCAAATGCTGGATCAGCACCCAGCATCGTTCAAAGTAGTTTCTCAGCGTTGGATCATAGAGGGTCGAGAGCACCCGCTTGTACCCGGCAATCAGGGTGTCCCGCTCAATTTGCGGAATAAAATTCAGCGTTGTACTGACATTGTTCCCCGTCGATTCCTCTAGCAATCTGCCCTCTTGCTGTAACCGTTTATAGAGCCCAGTTTCTTTGAGGACCGTCAACAACCCTTCCATCGCCATCACCACGCCAGCCGTTTGAATAAACTCGATATGCGCATCAAACGAGGCTTCGGTGTCGCCATCAGCGCCTAAGATGAAGCCAGCGGCTACCTCAATGCCTTTTGCTTGAATCTTCCGCACGGCATTCAATAGGTAGTGTTCTTCATGTCCTCCGTCGGTCTTTCTGGTGTTCTGCTGTTTTTTCATCGTCAGCAGCGCTTCGAGGCTCAAAGTTTCGATCCCGCAGAAAATCAGGTTAAATCCCGCTTCCGGCAGTGCATTCAGGAGTTCTGGATGTTCAACGAGATCCACACTTGCTTCAGTACACAAAGGAAAAGGATAGTCATGCGCTTGTTGCCACTGTGCCAGCGCTGGTAACAGACGCGCAGCGTTGCGTCGATTCCCAATGAAATTATCGTCTACCAGGAAGACTGGTCCCCGCCAGCCGAGATCATAGAGCAACTGGAACTCGTTGATCATTTGTTCGTTGGTCTTGGTTCGCGTGACGCGGCCAAAGAGCTTGGTAATATCGCACCATTCACATTCCCAGGGGCAGCCGCGGCAAAACTGCACCGTCGCCATATGATAGGCCTCTAAATCAAGCAGATCATACCGAGGCAACGGCGTTACGCCGATATCGGGCTTCAGGACTTTCCCGTCTAGCCGGTTCGGTTCAGCATATACTTCTCGCGCCTCCCCCCGCGCCAGATCGTCAAGGAAGCCGGCAAAGGTTGCTTCCACTTCACCAAACAGGTAGTGATCTATTCTATGCTGTGTTCCTAAGTCTTGTTTGATGTCATGGTAATAGGATGTGGGATGCGGACCTCCAGCGACAATAGGAATCCCTTTTTTATTGCACCGCCGTACCACGTCGTAGAGAGACTCCTGCTGGACAATCATGGTCGAGGTCATCACCACATCGGCCCACGACAGATGGGCATCCGTCAGCGTCTCCACATTCATGTCCACCACGCGCAGGGTGTAGGTTTCGCGGGGAAACATGCCCGCTACGGTCACGAGTCCGAGCGGCGGCATGAACGCCTTTCTGCCGACGAAGTCCATGGCAAACTGAAACCCCCAATAGGACAAGGGGAACTTCGGGTAGACGAGCAGGATATTGGGCATCGCTTCCTCCTTTTTCCTTGGAATTCTGCGACACTTTTGTGAGGGGAGAGGAAAAAGACTATCGATCACAACGTAACGGAGTGTTGAAAGCCTCTCCGTTCACCCCTTCGACAAACTCAAATCCTCGGGGGGAGCCAGTTCGGGAGAGAGACCGCCATCGCCTCCCTCCCCTCACCAAAGGGAGGGAGTGGCATTTCTGCGGGACAGTAAGCTGACGGAAGGTCAGGGCAATACGCAACCAATGCGGGGTTCTCTACCAGCGGCGCTCACGCCCACCCTTCGCACCACCGCCTCCACCAAACGAGCGACCACCCCCACCACCACGGTTCTCCTGCGGCTTCGCTTCGTTGACCGTCAACGCCCGCCCCTGCAACTCATACCCATTGAATTTCTCAATCGCCGCCTGCGCGTCCTGCGTACTGCCCATCTCCACAAAGCCAAACCCACGAGACTGGCCCGTAAACTTGTCCGAGATCACATTCGCGGACGTGACCGTACCAACCTGGCCGAACAAGCCCTCGAGCTCCGCACCCGTTGCCCCAAAGGGCAGATTTCCTACAAACAATTTCGTCGCCATAACAACCTCCAAGAGCATACACAAAGGCCCCAGAAACCATGAGTCCGGTTCCAGGGGCCTGTATACTCTCGAACCAACTCGCTATCAGGGAAAGACCAACAATTAATGTAGGGACCATAGTCCTTTCCTCTCTTGAATACAATGCGGGTAGCAGCACCGGGCGACATCTCTTCTTTGTCATGAGTCGGAGGATACTCGGATGATCGTCGATGAAATACGCCGTCACTAGAGGGTTCTCTCGCTCGGCGGCCGGAGTGTGTATTGGGTGAGGTCATTTGAGCCGATGCTGAAAAAGTCCACATACTTCGCCGTCTCGAACTGCTGCATGTCATTAAGGAGCAGTGTCCAGGTTCTGTCTACGAGTTAAAGCAGTTGCTCGGACGGGACCCCAAGAATATCAACGACGGCCTTGCTATCCTTGCAATATTGGACTCATCGAGTTGCGGAAAACAACGAAGGGGCGAAAAAAAGTGGTGCCCTGTGTGACTGTGGATAAGATTCAAGTCGAGATCACGGTTTAACGCTTCCTATATTCAGAGAAAGGTTTCGTGTTTGCGTGGACTCAGCACAGGAGTCCACGCCCGAATACCTGCGTGTATCGGGGCGAGATAACCTCGCCCCGATCGTTGCCCTATGGCAGGTCGGTGCTATTACGGAATAAAATTCAGCTCCTCCGGCAGCGGAGGGATGATCGGCACCTCGAACAGTGGACCTGCCCCATCGGGATCAATGATTGTCTCACCATCCGACGCAAAGAACTCCGCGATCTGTTCTCGTGCGCCGCGTCCGATATCCGCCACGACGGGAAAGTTGATCGGCGGTATCGGGACAGGAGCTAGCGCGACAAACAACAAGAAGGCATGCGGATCTTTCGGTACAGGTATCCCGCTCTGGTCTCCGCGAATGGCGAACGCTAGATCATGTCGATAATACGTGGCCCGGTCCGCCAGGTCTCCCGCACGTATCAACGCCGTGTTGGTCGGGTTCGGCACTTGCTGATCTCCTTTAGCAAATTGAATGATGACTGACTTGGCTGGGACACTCGCCAAGGGTTGTTTGCGCAGATGCGGGCTGTAGGCAACCGGATCTCCGGACTGCTGAATCCATTCAATCCATTCGAGCCATTCTTGGATGGCAATGGCGCCAGGGACGGTGTTGATGATTGGCGGTTGATCGCGCAACGGCATGTTTTCGTTGAACTGAATGCCCCCGATATTGATGAGCGAAGGCATCTGAGCGGCGAGCGCTGCCCCCAACCCTGGTCGATTGATAGGGGAAAGGCGAACGAACTCGATGAGCGATCCACCGGCCACATTAGGTACGCCCGCAAGTACGTTGGGCTCTACCGCCAGGAAAAGCGTGCCATACATGCCCCCGAGTGATAGTCCGGAGTAATAAATGCGCGGAGGATCGAGGTCCGGAATCGCATCGCCATCGACATCTATTCCTACTTCGATCTCGCGCACGAGCTGCAATAAATCTACAACGGTTTGGCGGAGCCCATCACGCCGGCCAATAGGAAGAGCGGCGCTCAGACCTTCGTTAAGATCAATAACGCCATTGCCATTCAGGTCTGCTCCACGTCCCCCTGCGGAGAAGGTGGTCGGACTCCCAATCGTTTGATTCACTGTCAACGTTCCCAATGGGCCGTTGCCATGACCTACGGCATTGATCGCGACCGTAGCAATGCCACGTGCCGCCATCTCAGCCGCGACGAAGAACACGCTGGTTTGTTTACTCGCCGCGTTTCCATGTCCGAAGATCGCCACAGGCCAGCCATTCGGAGGGGACGCGCCCGAAGGAAGAAAAAGATTGAAATAGATTTCGTTCTCACTCTGGACGACAGGAACACCTGAAGCTGTGCCCACTGGTGGAATGACCTTGGCTACAGTTTCATAATCTGGTGAGACATATTTGCCAAAGGCCAATTGTCCAACCACACCGGGAATGGAGCGCAGCGCCAAGAGCTGTCCAGCTAAAGAAGTGGGGGTGAAAGCTGGCGCAGTCCCCGTCTGCTGGTTGAACAGAATACTGTTGATATTGTTCAGGGGAAAGACCGTCCGCATTCCTCCAGGACCTAGAAGAAAGTCAGCCGGAGCAGGAATCTCCGCTTTGATCTGGTCGCGGATCTTCTCCAGGACCGCGGTCGTACTCTGCGTGGTAAAGACACTGGCCGCGACAACATCGAGTGGGTGCATTTTCCTTGTCACCAAAGTCACCACCAAAGCCGCAAGCAGCGCCTGACGGTAGGCTTTTAGCGCAGGATTTTTCGTCTGCCCAACGGTAAGCCCGGCCAGGAACCGGACAAACGCTTCGGAAGCTCCGACCGACTTTCCACTCACGTCGCGGATCTGCCGGGTAACAATCAGTGCATAGCGGGTGTGTTGCTCCAAGAGTTCATCGGATTCGACATGGAGTGTATTGGTATCCGGGTCCCAGACCACTTGATTGATACCAATGACCTTACCCTTGGTGAGACTGCCGAGCCGAACGAGGAAGACCGCCTTGCTGGTCACTGTGTTGACATCGATGGGACCAGTGAAGGGAATTGGCAGACGGGGTTGGAGGTTAAAACCATCAAGGGTGTTGATGACGTCGATATTCTGGCACTCGCTCACCTGGACCGCACAATCCGGCTTGGGCAGGTGAATGCGCAGGCCAGTATTATGGCTGGGGTCAGTCACGGTAAACAGGTTACTGGGAAACGGGCCTCCGGTCGGGGTGGCAATGTCAAATAAGGCTTGAACAGTGGCGTGGGCCAACGTCAAGGAAGATTGCAGTAGACAAGCAAGCACGGACACAACAAGAACATGGCTGAGGCCCGGCTTGGGCAGTTGTCTTGTATTCATAGCTTCCTCCTGAGTGTGGAGAGTTAGAGAGTGGAAGAGAGGTCGGGCGGTGCCCGCCTTGCCAAGGACGCCTAGAGTATCGTTGAACTCACTCATTTTTCCGCATGGTGTCTTCCCTCCTTTCGGGTAGAGCAGCGCGTTTCGCTTGCACTCGTGCCCACTTTGTGTCAGGAGAGTAGAGACTCCTCAGGGGGAAGTCATAGGAAAACCCTGGGATTACTCCAGGATTTGTCTGAGATTTTTCTAGGAAAGGCCAAACAGAGCCGATGGCGAACGATTCCTGCCTCCATTTTGGCCCCTATCGCCTTGATGTTGACAACGAGCAGCTCTGGCGCGGCGCACAACTCGTACGGCTCACCCCCAAAGCTTTTCAGGTGCTGCGCACGTTGGCAGATAGCCCCGGTCAGTTGGTGACCAAAGAGGAGTTATTTCGCGTCGTGTGGCCGGAGACGGTAGTCAGTGATGCAGCGCTAACCTCGTGCATTCAGGAATTGCGGCAGGCGTTAGGGGATAACGCCCGCACTCCGCAGTATATCGAGACCGCCCATCGGCGGGGGTTTCGGTTCATTGCGGAAGTCCAGAGTCCAAGGTCCAAAGTCCAAAGTCAAGAAGAAAAACAAACAGCAGAAGGGAACCAGCCAGAGCAAGAGACAGAGGCGGAAAAGGTTTCTCCTCCTGATGCCGAATCGCCTCTTCAGTCCTCAGTCCTTAG
>Ga0187892_10007174_pt1 | contig 16037 bp, 7 predicted proteins | sample MA1701073metaG_FD_139345 | JGI IMG/M metagenome (GOLD analysis project Ga0187892, IMG submission 139345) | Bio-ooze microbial communities from a basaltic lava cave in the Kipuka Kanohina Cave System on the Island of Hawaii, USA - MA170107-3 metaG ... | reverse complement strand
CCGACGCCGGGCGTCGAGTGCCGCGTCTTCGCGATCTTCTCGTCCACCTTGTGGCCGGGCAGCTCGCCGCCCTCTCCCGGCTTCGCGCCCTGCGCCATCTTGATCTGGAGCTCGTCGGCGTTCACCAGGTACCAGCTCGTCACGCCGAAGCGGCCCGACGCGACCTGCTTGATCGCGCTCCGGCGCAGGTCGCCGTTGGGGTCGCGCGTGAAGCGGTCGGGGTCCTCGCCGCCCTCGCCCGTGTTGCTCTTGCCGCCGAGCCGGTTCATCGCAACGGCCAGCGTCTGGTGCGCTTCGATCGACAGCGAGCCGTAGCTCATCGCGCCGGTGCAGAAGCGCTTCACGATCGCCTCGAGCGGCTCCACCTCGTCGAGCGGGACCGGCGGGCGATCCGGCTTGAGGCGGAACAGGCCGCGGAGGGTCGCGGCGTGCTCCGCGTCCGCGTCGGCCGCTCTCGCGAAGTCCTTGTAGTCCTCGAAGCTGTCGCGCTTCACCGCCGCCTGGAGCTTCCCGACGGTGTCGGGATTGAACGTGTGGCGCTCGCCGCGCGTGCGCCACTGGTAGAGCCCGCCCGGGTCGAGCTCGGGGTAGGTGAAGCCGTCGCGCGGGAACGCGCGCGCGTGGCGCAGCACCGTCTCGCGCGCGATGACGTCGAAGCCGACGCCGGACACGCGGGACGCGGTGCCGGCGAAGCAGCGCGCCACCAGCTCCCGATCGAGGCCGATCGCCTCGAAGATCTGCGCGCCGCGATAGGACTGGAGGGTCGAGATCCCCATCTTCGCGAAGGTCTTGAGCAGGCCCTTGTCGTTCGCCTTCACGAAGTTCGTGAGCGCGGCCTCGACGGAGAGGTCCTCGGGCAGGTACGTGCCCTCCTCCACGAGCTCCTCGATGGTCGCGAGCGCGAGGTAGGGGTTCACGGCCGCGGCCCCGTAGCCGATCAGCAGCGCCATGTGCGCCACCTCGCGCGGCTCCGCGCTCTCGCACACGATCCCGCAGCGCGTGCGCAGCGTTTTGCGGATCAGGTGGTGGTGGACGGCGCCCGTCGCGAGCAACATCGGAAGCGGCGCGAGGTCCGGCGTGACGCCGCGGTCGGACAACACGATGACGCTGACGCCCTCGCGCACCGCGGCTTCCACCTCGCTGCACAGGCGATCGAGCGCTGCGACGAGCCCGGCGCCGCCGTCGCCCACCTTGAACAGGCACGAGAACGTCTTCGCGCGGAAGCCCGGCCGATCGACCTGGCGCAGCTTCTCGAGCTCCGCGTTCGTCAGCACGGGGTGCTCGATGCGCAGGATCCGGGCGTGCGCCTCGGTCTCCTCGAGCAGGTTCTGCTCCGCGCCGAGCGTCGAGTGCAGCGACATCACCGGCCGCTCGTTGATCGAGTCCATCGGCGGGTTCGTGACCTGCGCGAAGAGCTGCTTGAAGTAGCTATACAGGAGCTGCGGGCGGTCGGAGAGGCACGCGAGCGCGGCATCCTCGCCCATCGAGCCGAGCGGCCACTTGCCCTGCGCCGCCATCGGCGCAAGCAGCACGCGCAGGTCCTCGCTCGTGTAGCCGAACACCTGCTGCAGCCGGAAGCGCTGTTCGGTGCTCTCGGGCTCGACGCGCGACTCGGGCGCCGGCAGGTCCTTCAGCAGCAGCCGCTGGCGCTCCACCCACTCGCGGTAGGGCCGGCGCGACACGTAGCGGCGCTTGATCTCGGCGTCCTCGAGGATGCGACCCTGCTCGAGGTCGACGAGGAAGATCTTGCCCGGGTGCAGGCGCTCCTTGATGAGCACGTTCTCCGGCGGGATGTCGAGCACGCCCACCTCGGACGCCATCACCACGAAGCCGTCCTTCGTCACCGTGTAGCGCGAGGGCCGCAGCCCGTTGCGGTCGAGCACGGCGCCGATCTTGCGGCCGTCGGTGAAGGCGATGGAGGCCGGCCCGTCCCACGGCTCCATCAGGAACGAGTGGAACTCGTAGTAGGCGCGGAGGTCCGGATCCATGTCCTCCCGGTTCTCCCACGCCTCCGGGATCATCATCAGCATCGCTTCGGGCAGCTCGCGGCCCGTCAGCACCAGGAACTCGAGCGTGTTGTCGAAGCGCGCCGAGTCGCTCGCGCCCTCGCGCACGATCGGGTACAGCCGCTTCAGATCGTCGCCGTACGACGCCGACGCCATCGTGCCTTCGCGGGCGTGCATCCAGTTCTGGTTGCCGCGGATCGTGTTGATCTCGCCGTTGTGCGCGAGGTACCGGAACGGGTGCGCGAGATCCCAGGCGCCGAAGGTGTTCGTGCTGTAGCGCGAGTGGACGAGGCACATCGCCGAGGCGAAGTCCGGAGCCATCACGTCCGGATAGAAGCGCGGGATCTGCGTCGAGATGAACATGCCGACGTAGGCGAGCGTGCGGCAGGAGAAGCTCGGCACGTAGAAGAAGTGGCGGCCGCCCGACTCCGCGCCCACCTCGCGCTCGACGAGGCGGCGGATCACGTAGAGGCGCCGCTCGAAGGCGTCGGCGTCCTCGGCCTCGCGACCCCGCGCCGCGACGAAGATCTGCCGGATGCGCGGCAGGCCGGAGCGCGCGAGCCGCCCGATCGCTTCGGGGTCGTGGGGAACGTCGCGCCAGCCGAGCAGCCCCTGCCCCTCGCGCGCGACGATGCGTTCGAAGATCGCCGCCTGCCGCGCCGCGGCCGCGGGATCCTGCGCGAGGAACACCATGCCGACCGCGTACCGCTCGGGCGCCGGCAGCGCGATGCCGCGCGCACCACACTCGCGCCGCAGGAACGCATCGGGGATCTGCACCAGCAGGCCCGCGCCGTCGCCGGACTCGGGATCGCAGCCGCACGCGCCGCGGTGCTCGAGGTTGAGCAGCACCGCGAGACCCTTCGCGACCACGTCGTGCGATTTCTCGCCCCGGATGTTGGCCACGAAGCCGACGCCGCACGCGTCGCGCTCGAACGCGGGATCGTAGAGGCCTTGCTTCGGAGGCACTCCCGGGAGGGTCATGGGTCGGTCCGCTCGTCGGCGCGACGCTCGCGCACCTCCACTGATTTCCGGGCGCCGAAAGTCTCGGAAGTACGCGAGAGTCTTGAGTTTTTCGGAGCGACCAAGCTAGGAGATCGCATTTCTGCTGTCAACTGTGCCGACTCGTTCTCACCTCGCGACGAGCCGCCGCATGCGGTCCGGGACGTTCGTGAAGAGGCCGTCGACGCCGAGCGCGAGCAGGCGCTGCATCTCCTCGAGCGGGTCCACCGTGAAGACGTAGACGGCGAGGCCTGCCTCGTGCGCCGCTGCGACGAAGGCGCCGTCCACGAGGGGCAGCTCCGGATTCACGGCCTCGGCGCCGAGCGCGTGCGCGCGCTCGACCCAGCGCTGCGGCGAACGGCGCGAGAGCAGCAGCGCGATGCGCGCCGCGGGAGCGACACGCCGGAGGTCGTGCAGCACCGGGTCGTAGAAGGACGAGAACAGTGTGCGCTCGTCGAGCCCGCGCTCCCGCACCGCGGCGGCGGCCAGCGCCGGCAGCTCCGCGTACGCGCCCCGACTCCCCTGCTTCAGCTCGAGGTTGAGGGCGATCCGCGAGCCGAAGCCGTCGAGCAGCTCGTCGAGCGTCGGTACGCGCTGGCCGGCTCCGGCGTCGAGCGCCCGCACCTCGTTGAGGCTCGCATCGCCGATCTCGCCGTGCCCGCCGATCCGCTCGAGCTCCGCGTCGTGAGCGATCACGACGGCCCCGTCTCGCGTGCGGTGGAGGTCCACCTCGATCATGTCGGCGGCCTGCTCGACGGCCAGCTCGTAGGCCGGCAGCGTGTTCTCCGGCCGGTAGGCCGAGGCGCCGCGGTGGGCGATCACCAGGGGCCGCACCGGCCGCGGGGGCTTCGGCATGGGCTCAAGCATCCGCCACGCTGCGCCGATGCGCGAGGCCGTGAGTGGGGAAGCTCGTCAGACGCTGCCCAGTGCCCCCGAGCCGATCTCCACGGATCAGGCAGGTATCACGCAGATCCTGCGCACCGCCGTGCAGGAAGGCGCCTCGGACCTGCACTTCAAGGCCAGCGAGCCGGTGCTCATCCGGATCAAGGGCAACCTGCTCCCGCTCAAGGTCGCGCGCCTGACCCCGGACGCGACCGAGAAGATCTTCGACGTCCTCCGGCCCCGGCACCTGAGCCACGTCTCCGGGAGCGAGGTCCAGGAGCTCGACTTCTCCTTCGCGCTCGCGGGCACCGGGCGCTTCCGCGTCAACGCCTTCCGGCAGCGCGGCAGCCTGGCGCTCGTGATCCGGGTGATCCCGAACCGGATCCCGGATTGGAAGGAGCTGAGCCTCCCGGCCGTGCTGCCGAAGGTCGCGGAAGAGCGCCGGGGCCTGATCCTCGTGACCGGCGCGACCGGCAGCGGCAAGTCCACCACGCTCGCCGCGATCATCAACCAGATCAACCACGCGCGCACGGCGCACGTCGTGACGATCGAGGATCCGATCGAGTTCCTGTTCCTGAACAAGAAGTCGTCGATCGTGCAGCGCGAGATCGGGGTGGACACCGCCAACTTCGCCTCCGCCCTGCGCGCCGTCCTGCGCCAGGACCCCGACGTGATCATGATCGGCGAGATGCGCGACACCGAGACCATCGACATCGCGCTGAAGGCCGCGGAGACGGGTCACCTGGTGATCAGCACCGCGCACACCACGGACTCCGCGAGGACCGTGCAGCGCCTGCTCGCGGTCTTCTCGCCCTCCGAGCAGGCCATGATGCGGATGCGGCTCGCCGAGAGCCTGCGCGCCGTGGTCTCGCAGCGCCTGCTGCCCCGGCTCGACGGCAAGGGCGTGGTGCCGGCCGTCGAGGTGATGGTGGCGACGCGCGCGATCCAGGAGTGCATCCGGGACGAGAGCCGCACCCAGGAGCTGACGGAGCACGTCGCGAAGGGCCGCCACTACGGCATGCAGACCTTCGACCAGCACCTGCTCCAGCTGCTCCAGGAAGGGCTGATCTCGAAGGACGTGGCGCTGTCGGCGGCGACGAGCCCGACGGACCTCGACCTGCAGATCCGGGTCGGCGGCGGCAACGAGGACATGGCGATCGAGCGCGCCGACTACGGCTCGATGACCGAGGAAGAGTTCGCGGCGCAGCATCGCAAGAGCTGAGCCGGCCCTGGACGCCGCGACGGACGACGGGGTAGGCCGCTTCCGGATGCGGGCGGCGTGCTAGTCGGCCCAGTTGCGCGAGCGCTCGACGGCGCGCTTCCAGCCGGCGTACAGCTCCTCGCGGCGGTCGGCCGGCATGCGCGGCTCGAAGCGCACCGCCCCCTCGCCCGTCGCAGCCGCCAGCTCGCTGCGGTCGCGCCAGAAGCCGACCGCAAGGCCGGCCAACGCCGCGGCGCCGAGCGCGGTCACCTCGAGCACGGGAGGCCGGCGCACGGGCACGCCCAGCACGTCGGCCTGGAACTGCATCAGGAAGTCGTTGCGGCACGCGCCGCCGTCCACGCGCAGCGCGTCGAGCGCCAGGCCCGCGTCCGCCTTGAAGCAGTCCACGACGTCGCGGCTCTGGTAGGCGATCGCCTCGAGCGTGGCGCGCACCAGGTGCGCGCGCGTGGTGCCGCGCGTCAGCCCGACCAGCGTCCCGCGCGCCCGCTCGTCCCAGTACGGCGCGCCGAGACCGACGAAGGCGGGCACCAGGTAGACCCCACCGGTGTCGTCGACCGAACGCGCCGCCGCCTCGCTGTCCGCGGCGCTCGCGACGATGCCGAGCCCGTCGCGCAGCCACTGCACCGCGGCGCCCGCCACGAAGATGCTCCCCTCGAGCGCATACTCGACGCTCCCGCCGAGCCCCCACGCCACGGTCGTGACGAGCCCGCTCTTCGAGGCCGGCGCCTCGGCGCCGGTGTTCATCAGCAGGAAGCAGCCGGTGCCGTAGGTGTTCTTTGCGCTGCCGGGCGTGAAGCAGCCCTGCCCGAACAGCGCCGCCTGCTGGTCGCCCGCCATGCCCGCGATCGGGACCGCGCCGCCCAGCCAGTCGGGATGCGCCTCGCCGAAGGCGCCGCTCGAGTCGCGCACCTCCGGCAGCAGCGCGCGCGGGATGCGCAGCTCCGCGAGCAGGCGGTCGCTCCACTCCCGCGCGTGGATGTCGTAGAGCATGGTGCGCGAGGCGTTCGACGGCTCCGTCGCGTGCACGCGGCCGGCCGTCAGCCGGTGGAGCAGCCAGCTGTCGATCGTGCCGAAGGCCAGCTCGCCGCGCTCCGCGCGCGCCTGCGCGCCGGGGACGGCGTCGAGGATGAAGCGGATCTTGGTGGCCGAGAAGTAGGCGTCGATGACGAGGCCGGTGCGCTTCCTCACCTCGTCCTCGAGGCCGCGGCTCCGGAGCTCGGCGCACAGCGCGGCCGTCTGACGCGACTGCCAGACGATCGCGCGGTGGATGGGCTCGCCCGTCTTGCGGTCCCACACCACCGTCGTCTCGCGCTGGTTCGTGATGCCGATCGCGGCCACGTCGGCGGCCGTGGCGCGCGCCGCGAGCAGCACGCCACGGGCCGCTCGGAGCTGCGTCTCCCAGATCTCGGCGGGGTCGTGCTCCACCCAGCCGGGCTTCGGGAAGTGCTGCGCGAACTCGTGCTGGTCGACGGCCACCACGGCCCCGCGCGCGTCGAACAGGATCGCGCGCGACGAGGTCGTGCCCTGGTCGAGCGCCATCACGTAGCGGGCCATCGTCTGCCTCCGGGCTACGGGGAGAAGAGCGCGTCCACGAACTCGGCCGCCGAGAAGTCGCGCAGGTCCTCGGCCGCTTCGCCGACGCCGACGTACTTGACCGGCAGCCCCAGCTCGTCCGCCAGCCCGACGATCACGCCGCCCTTCGCGGTGCCGTCGAGCTTGGTGAGCACGATGCCCGAGACGCCCGCCCGACCCATGAACTCCCGCGCCTGGGAGATCGCGTTCTGGCCGGTGTTCGCGTCGAGCACCAGCAGCGTCTCGTGGGGCGCGCCGGGCAGGTCCTTGCCGACCACGCGCGCGATCTTCGCGAGCTCCTCCATCAGCGGCACCTTCGTCTGGAGCCGGCCGGCGGTGTCGATGATCGCGACGTCGGCGCCGCGCGCGACCGCGGCCTTCACCGTGTCGAAGGCCACGGCGGCGGGGTCGCCGCCGTCGGGCCCGGAGACCAGCTCGGCGCCCGTGCGCTCGCTCCAGCGCTGGAGCTGCTCGCGCGCCGCCGCGCGGAAGGTGTCACCGGCCCCGAGCACCACGGAGCGGCCCGCGGCGCGGTAGCGGGCCGCGAGCTTGCCGATCGTCGTGGTCTTGCCCGAGCCGTTCACGCCCAGCACCAGGATCACGTGCGGCTTCGCCGCGAGCGCGAGCGGGTCGCCGCTCGGCTCGATGCGCGCGAGCTTCTCGGCGATCGCCTGCTTCAGCACCGCGCGCACCTGCGCCGCGCCGCCACCCGACGCCTCGCGCCGCACGCGCGCCAGCAGGTCCTCGGCCGTCGCGACGCCGAGGTCCGCGCCGAACAGCAGGGCCTCGAGCTCGCCGAGCAGCGCCGCGTCGAGCGTGCGCTCGCCGAACACGCTGCCGAGGCGGCCGAGCAGGGCCTCGCGCGTGCGCGCGAGCCGCTGGCCGAGGCCGGGCGCGGGCGGCGGCGGCTTTGCGGCCGGCGGCGCGGCAGGCTTCGGAGGGGCGACCGCCTCCGGAACGGGCGGCGGCGCACGGCGCAGCAGCAGGGCGAAGGCCCCGAGCGGCAGCGCTCCCGCGAGCGCGACGGCGAGCAGGAGCAGCGCGTCCGAGGGGCCCATCGGCGCGCCAGCATAGCGGCCCCCTCCTGCCGCGAGCGCAACCGGACGACACGCTGGCGGTTGGAGTTCCCATGCGCTTCGTCCTCCTCTCCCTGCTGCTCGCCCTCGGCTGCGCCCGCTCCCCGGCGGCGGACGCGCCGGTCGGTCCCGGCGACCAGCTGCGGCGGCTCGCGCACGGCGGCCGCGAGCGCAGCTACCAGCTCCACGTGCCGCCGCGCGCGGCCTCCCCGGCGCCGCTGCTGCTCGCGTTCCACGGCGGCGGCGGCAACGCGCCGGGCTTCGAGCGCTACGCCGGCCTCGATCCGCTCGCAGATCGCGACGGCTGGCTGGTGGCCTATCCGAACGGCACCCACCGCTGGCGCGACGAGAGCTGGCTCACGTGGAACGCCGGCGGCTGCTGCGGCTACGCGATGGACGCGGGCGTGGACGACGTCGGCTTCGCGCTCGCCGTGATCGACGACGTGGCGCGCGTCGCGTCCGTCGACCGGTCGCGCGTCTACGCGACGGGGCACTCGAACGGGGCGATGCTGGCCTACCGGCTCGCCGCGGAGGCCGCGGACCGCGTGGCCGCCATCGCGCCCGTGGCCGGCGCCATGACGACGGGAGCCTTCTCGCCGCTGCGCCCGGTCCCCGTGCTCCACATCCACAGCGTGGACGACCCGCGCGCGCTCTACGCGGGCGGCGCCACCGAGACGTTCCGGCGCGAGGTCCGGCACCTCCCGGTCGAGGCGGGCCTCGCGCGCTGGCGCGAGCGCGACGGCTGCCCGCCCGCTCCCGCCGTGCTCGACTCCCGCCGGCGTCCCGGGCAGGACGGCGCCCTCCACACGGCCACGCTGCTGGCGTGGGCGCCCTGCGCCGGCGGCAGCGAGGTGCGGCTCTGGAGGCTCACGGGCGGCGGCCACGGCTGGCCGGGCGCCGACCCGGTGCTGCCCGAGCGCATGATGGGCCCGCGCACCGACGTGATCTCCGCGGCCGAGGAAGTCGTCTCCTTCCTCGGGCGGTTCTCGCTGCCGAGGCCCTAGGCAGGAGCCTCGTGCAGCTCCACGGCCACGAGCTTCGAGACGCCCCGCTCCTCCATCGTCACGCCGTAGAGCGTCTCGGCGACCTCGATGGTGCGCTTGTTGTGCGTGATCAGCAGGAACTGCGACTCCGCCGACATCTCGCGCACGATCTCGTTGAAGCGGCCGACGTTCGCGTCGTCCAGCGCGGCGTCCACCTCGTCGAGCAGGAAGAACGGCGAGGGCCGCACCTGGAACACCGACACGAGCAGCGAGATCGCGGTCATCGTCTTCTCGCCGCCCGAGAGCAGGTTCACGCTCTGGAGCCGCTTGCCGGGCGGCTGCGCAGTGATCTCGATGCCGGCCTCGAGGACGTCCTCGGTCTCGGTGAGCGTGAGCCACGCCTTCCCGCCGCGGAACAGCCGCGGGAAGTTCTTCTGGAAGCGCTCGTTCACCGCATCGAAGGTCTCGCGGAAGCGCTTGCGGCTGGTGCGGTTGATCTTGCCGATCGCCTCGCGGAGCTGCGCCAGGCTGCTGTCGAGGTCGCTGCGCTGCTCCTCGAGGAAGCGGAACCGCTCGCGCAGCTCCTCGTGCTCCTCGATCGCGCCGAGGTTCACGTCGCCGAGCGCTTCGAGGCGCTGGCGCACCTCGTCGAGCCGCGCGCGCCGGGCCTCGCCGTCCTCGGCCAGCAGCGCCGCGATCTCGCGCGCTTCGCGCCGCGCGTCGCGGGCCTCGGGGCCCTCCGTCGTAGCGGTCTCGGCGCCTTCCGCCGGCGCCGCCTCCTCCTCGGGCACGTCGAACGCGGCGATCTCGACGTTGCCGTCCGCGCCGGGCTCGAGCGGATCGAGCGCGAAGACGGGCGGCTTCCAGAGCGCGAGGTCCACGCTCCAGCGCTCCCGCACGCTGCTCTCGAGATGGCCGCGGCGGAGCTCCAGCTCGCGCAGCGAGAGCTCGGCCTGGCGGGCCTCGTCGCGCCCGGCCTCGAGCTCGACGCGCACGTCGCGGGCCGCGCCCTCCTGCTCGCGCACCTGGGCGGCGAGGGTCTCCCAGGCGTCGCGCTTCTCCTCGCTCGCGAGCCGCGCGGCCTCCTCCTCGCGCAGGCGCGCGCCGAGCCCGAGCTCGGCCTCGGCCAGCGTGCGGGCCAGCTCCTCGCGGCGCTCTTCGGCGGTGCGGATCTCGGCCTCGCGGCGCCGGATCCACTCGCGCGTCTCCACGTTCTGGGCGCGCACGCGCTCGAGGCCGGTGCGCGCGCGCTGGCACGCCTCGCCACGGCTCGCCTGGTGGACCCGCCGCTCCGTCGCCACCGCGTCGAGCCGCGAGCGCTCGCGCCCCGCGCTCGCGAGCCGCAGGCCGAGCGCGTCGAGCGCGTGCTGGCGCTGGGTCCGCTCCTCGCGCGCTGCGACCAGCAGGGCCTCGAGCCGGTCGCGCTCTCCCGCCAGGCTGTCGAACAGGGCCAGGTGCTGCGAGCGCTCGGCGCCACGCGCCTCCTGGGCCTCGCCGAGGGCCTTCACGCGCTCGCGCGAGCGCTCGAGATCCTTCTCGTGGCTCGCCACCGCCAGCGCGGCGGTGTGGTGGCGGTTGCGCAGGTTCTCGAGCTCGTCGCTCGCGCGCTCGAGGTCGCTCTCGGCCTGGCGCGCGACGGTCTCGAGCACCGACACCTGACTGTCGAGCGCCAGCACCTCGCTCTCGAGCTCGCGCGCCTCGCGCACGCGCGTCAGCACGCCCGCCCGCTCGCTCTCGCCGCCGCCCCGGATCACCCCGTCCGGCGTGAGCACGTCGCCCTGCGGCGTGACGAAGGTGCACGGGATCCGGCCCTGGCCGTAGACGTCGAGGGCCTCGGCGAGGCGGTCCACCAGGTTCGCGCCGCCGAGGAGCGCCTGCGCCACGGCCTCGAAGCCGGGCCGCGGGCGCACCCGGCCGAGCAGCGGCGTGCCGAGCGGCACGAAGCCCTGCGGCTCCGCCGCGGCCGCGCGGTCGAGCACCACCACGCCGCGGCCGGCTCCGGCGCGCCGCAGCTCCTCGAGCGCCTCGAGGGCGCCCGTCACGCTCGCGCCGACGAGGCCCTCCGCGCGCTCCGCGAGCAGCGCCTCGAGCGCGCGCTCGACGGCCGGCTCCGCGTCGAAGGCCTCGCGCACGAGGCCCACCAGGCCGAGCGCGCGCTGCTGGGCGTCCGGCAGCCCGGTGAGGAAGCGGGACGCCCCGCTGGTGTCCTCGCGGCCCTCGAACAGCTCGCGGAGCGAGGTGAGCCTCGCACGGCGGGTCTCGCGCAGCTCGCGCCGGCCGCGCAGCTCCTCGCCGGCGCGGCGCGCCTCCGCCACCGCGCGCTCGTGTCGCGCCAGCGCGTCGCGCAGCAAGCCCATGCCGCGGTCGCGCTCGGCCAGCAGGTTGCGGAAGCCCTCCTCGAGGTCGCGCTCCTCGCCCGCCACGCGCGCCACCTCGCTCTGCTGCAGCTCGAGGACCTCGTCCGCGCTGCGCAGCCGGCGGTCGAGCTCGGTGGCGCGATCCGCGAGCGCGGCCAGCCGGTCCTCGCTGCGCGCCACGCGCGTCAGCACTTCGACCAGGGTGTGGCTGTCGGCGTCGCGCTCGCGCTCGAGCAGGCGCAGGGCCTCCTCGGCGGCCTTCGCCTCGGCCTCGGCGCGCGCGGTCGCGGCGCCCTCGTCGGACAGCGCGGCCTCGAGCACCGACAGCTCCAGCGCGAGCTCGCCCTCCTGCACCTCGGCCTGCCGGAGCTGCTCGAGGAGCTGCTCGCGCTCGAGCGCGCGCGCGGCGTTCACCTCGGCGAGCGAGGCGCGCTCGCGCCGCTCGTACGCGATCTGGCTCTCGAGCTCCTTGATCCGGCTCCGCAGCTGGAACAGCAGCTCGTTCCCCTCGACCACCAGCCGCTCGCGCTCGGCCAGCTCGAGCCGGCGGCCCTCGAGCGCGGCCTCGCGCTCCGCGAGCCGCGCCTCGGCGGCCGCAGCCGCGTCCCGCAGCGCCGTGAGGCGCGCGCCTGCCGCCTCCAGCTCCGCCGTGAGCGCCGCCCGCTCCTCCGCGGCGAGCGACAGCTCGAGCACGCGCTGGATCTCCCGCAGGCGCTTGTAGCGCGCGGCCTTCTTCGCCTGGCGCTCGATCGACGAGATCTGGCGGCGGATCTCCCCGAGCACGTCGCGCACGCGCACCAGGTTCTGCTCGGTGGCCTCGAGCTTGCGCTCGGCCTCGACGCGACGCGCCTTGTACTTGCTGATGCCGGCGGCCTCTTCGATCAGGCTCCGCCGCTCCTCGGGCTTGGCCGACACGATCTCGGCGATGCGGCCCTGCTCGACGATCGTGTAGCCCTTGGTGCCGATGCCGGTGTCGCGGAAGAAGTCGAGCACGTCGCGCAGGCGCACCGGGGTCTTGTTGATCAGGTACTCGGACTCGCCGTCCCGGTAGAGCCGGCGGGAGATCTGGATCTCCGAGTACTCGGCGTACTCCGGCGGGGCGACCCCGTCGGCGTTGTCGAAGGTGAGCACGACCTCTGCGAGCCCCACCGGCGCGCGCGCGTCGCTGCCGGCGAAGATCACGTCCTCCATGCCCTTGCCGCGGAGGCGGCGGGGGGCCTGCTCGCCCATGGCCCAGCGGATGGCGTCGACGACGTTCGACTTGCCGCAGCCGTTCGGCCCGACGATCGCCGTGATGCCGGGCTGGAAGGCGAAAGCCGTCTTGTCGACGAAGCTCTTGAAACCGTTGATCTGGAGCGACTTGATCCGCAACCGAAGCCCCCGCGCGGCCTGCCCGCGCGCGCGCAGCATCGCTGCCCGTCGCGGGAGGTGATGTGACCGTGGTCTCAGGCGCCGATCTGGGGGTGGGCAGGTTTTAACACCCGCGGGACGCAAGTCGCAACCCGAAATCTCAGGCGCCGGCCGCCGCGACGGGCAGCTCGCTCCCGGCGTACTGCAGTCGGTGGAGGCGCGCGTAGAGTCCGCCGCGCGCGAGCAGCTCGGCGTGGCTGCCGGACTCCGCGACCCGCCCGTGGTGCATCACGAAGATCCGGTCCACGTCCTGGATCGTGGACAGCCGGTGCGCGATCACGAGCGAGGTCTTGCCCTCCATCAGCACGTGGATGCCGCGCTGGATCAGCGCCTCGGTCTCGGTGTCGATCGAGCTGGTCGCCTCGTCCAGCACGAGCACGTCCGCGCCGTGCGCGAGCGCGCGCGCGAACGAGAGGAGCTGGCGCTGGCCGGCCGACAGGTTCGTGCCGCGCTCGCGCAGGTCGGTCGCGTAGCCGTCCGGCAGCCGGGTCACGAAGCGGTCGGCCTCCACGGCCGCCGCGGCGCGGCGGATCTGCTCGCGCGAGAGGTCCGCGCGCCCGAGCGCGAGGTTCTCCTCGATCGTGCCGCTGAACAGGAAGACGTCCTGCAGGACGAGCCCGACCCGGCGCCGAAGCTCTCGTTGAGGGATGGTGCGCAAGTCCACGCCGTCCAACAGGATCCGGCCCCGGCTCACCTCGTAGAGCCGGGTCAGCAGCTTGATCACCGTGGTCTTGCCGGCGCCGGTCGCGCCGACGAACGCGACGCGCTCGCCGGGCGCGACGCGGAACGAGACGTCGCGCAGCACGAAGTCCTCGCCGGCGTACGCGAACCAGACGTTCTGGAACTCCACCTCGCCGCGCGGCGCGCCGGCCCGCGCGGGCGCGGCGCGCAGCTCGGGCGCGGGATCGACGATGGCGGGCTTGGTGTCGAGGAGCTGGAAGATGCGCTCGAGGCTCGCCATCGAGGACTGCATCACGGAGTACTTCGCGGACAGGTCCTGGAGGGGGACGAAGAAGCGCCGCATCCAGTCCATGAACACGTAGATCGTGCCCGGCGTGGTGGAGCCGGTGGCCGCCCACAGCACCACCGCGATGGTGACGCCGCGCGAGAGCTCCACCACGGAGAACAGCGCCGAGTCGTACCAGATCGAGGACAGCCAGGCGTCCTTGTGCTCGCCGTTCACGCGCTCGAAGTCGCGCTGGTTGCGCTCCTCGCGGGTGAAGAGCTGCACCACCTTCATGCCCGTCACGGTCTCCTGGATGGTGGCGTTGATGCGGGCGAGGAGCGTGCGAGTCGCCCGGAAGGCGTCCCGAACCTTCAAGCGGAACACGAAGGCCGCGAGCGCAAGGAACGGAACCACCGCGAGTGTGATCGCCGCGAGCCGGGCGTCCACCAGGAACAGGGCGACGGCGAAGCCGGTCATGCGCAGCACGTCCGTCACGAGCAGCACGAGGCCGGCGGAGAACATCTCGGCCACGTGCTCGACGTCGCTCGTGGCGCGGGTGACGAGCCGGCCGACCGGGTAGCGGTCGAAGAAGCCCTGGTGCAGGCGCTGCATGTGATCGAAGACGAGCTGGCGCAGATCGCGCATGGCGGCCTGGCCGGTCGCGGCGAGCAGCAGCGTCTGCGCGTACTCGAGCGCGGAGCGGAGCGCGCTCGCGCAGAGGAAGAGGAGCGCCAGCCAGAACAGCCGCGAGAGGCCGGCCGGCGGCTCGAGCAGACGCTCGAGCCAGGCCAGGACCGCGCCCTGCGCGGGCACGTGCGGCTGCGCCAGGATGACCCGGTCGAGGCCCGTCTTGAGCAGCAGGGCCGGGGCGAGCTCCGTCACGAAGAGCGGCGCCACCAGCCCGAGGGTCGCGAACACGCGCCAGCCGTACGGCCGCACGTGCCGCCAGAGCCGCGCGAGCAGCAGGCGATCGAGGGCCTTGCCGAGTGACTCCTCCTCGAGAATCTGCTCGAGGCCCGTGCGGGAAGTGGGCGGAAGTGCTGCGCTCATGCGGTGGCCTCGACCTCCAAGAGGGCCGCGCGGCGCCGCTCCTCGGCCTCCTGGTCCCGGGCGAGGCGCGCGTAGAGCCCGCCCTGCGCGAGCAGCTCGGCATGCGTGCCCTGCTCCGCCAGGCGCCCGCCGTCGAGCACCACGATCCGGTCGGCATCGCGCACGGTGGAGACGCGCGAGGCCACCACCACCACCGTGCGGCCGCGGAACACCTCGCGCAGGCTCTGCTGGATCGCGGCCTCGGTCTCGGCGTCCACCGCGGAGAGCGTGTCGTCGAGGATCAGGATCCGCGGGTCGAGCGCGAGCGCGCGGGCCAGCGCGGTGCGCTGGCGCTGGCCGCCCGACAGCATCACGCCGCGCTCCCCCACGATGGTGTCGTAGCCGTGGGGCAGCTCGTGGACGTCCTTGGCGAGGTGCGCGCGCTCGGCGGCCGCGGCGACGCTACGCGCTTCCGTGGCGGGCAGGCCGTAGGCCACGTTGTCGGCCAGGGACATCGAGAACAGGAAGGCGTCCTGCGGGACCATCGCGATGTGGGAGCGCAGCGTCCGGAGCGGCACCCGGTTCACGTCCACGCCGTCGAGGAAGACCATGCCGTCGTCCACCTCGTAGAGCCGGGGGATCAGCGAGGCGAGCGTGGTCTTGCCGGCGCCGACCGGCCCCACGATGCCGAGCACCGTGCCGGCCGGGACGTGCAGCGAGACGTCGTGCAGCGCCGGCCCCCGCCCCGCCGGCCCGGGATACGCGAAGGTCAGCTGGCGCAGCTCGATCTCGCCGGCGAGCGCGCGCACGGGCAGCACCTCGGCGTGGTCGCGGATCGCGGGCACCTCGCCGAGCACCTCGTCGATGCGCTCCATCGAGGCCGTGCCGCGCTGCACCAGCGTGAACACCCAGCCCATGATGAAGGTGGGGAAGGTGAGCTCGTAGATGTACATGGAGAAGGCGAAGAACTCGGCCACGCTCATCACGCCGCTCTGGATGTCGCGGCCGCCGAGCCAGAACACGCCCCACATCCCGACCATGGGCAGCAGCCCCGTGATCGCCGGCATGGCGCCGTTCACCCGCACCACGCGGAGCTGGCGGTGGTAGAGGTCGTCGGCGAGCGCGGCGAAGCGCCGCCGCGTGGTGTCCTCCATCGCGTAGGCCTTCACCACCGAGATGCCGGAGACGGTCTCCTGGAGCTGGCTGGACAGGTCCGCGAGGCCCATCTGCACCGCGAGATTCGTGCCGTGCATGGCGCGGCCGAACAGACGCGCGACGTAGACGAAGAGGGGATACGGCAGCGCCACCAGCAGCGCGAGCCGCGCGTCCATCCAGAACATCGCCGCGAAGGCGCCCAGGAACAGCACTGGCGTCTGCGCCAGCGAGAGCAGGCCCGGGCCGAGCATGAGACGCACCGCGGTGAGGTCGTTCACGCAGCGGCTCATCAGGTCGCCGGTGCGCCAGCGGAAGAAGAAGGACTGGGGCTGGCGCTGCAGGTGCGCGAACAGGTCGTTGCGCAGCTCGTACTCGATCTCGCGCGCCGCGTTGAACAGCT
>Ga0187892_10007172_pt1 | contig 16039 bp, 15 predicted proteins | sample MA1701073metaG_FD_139345 | JGI IMG/M metagenome (GOLD analysis project Ga0187892, IMG submission 139345) | Bio-ooze microbial communities from a basaltic lava cave in the Kipuka Kanohina Cave System on the Island of Hawaii, USA - MA170107-3 metaG ... | reverse complement strand
TTGCAGCGGTCCTGACGAGATTTGAACTCGCGACCTCCGCCTTGACAGGGCGGCGTGCACTCCAAGCTGCACCACAGGACCTCGGGCTCGACAGCGTAGCGGGCGGCACCGACGCCCCGGCTCGGCAGTCAGGCGATCTCCGTGTTGGCCAACTCGTCGAGGAGGTCGTCGCTCTCCTCGGAACAGCAGGGCTCGCCCCGGCGCCCGGCGACGAAGCGGGCCAGGTCGCTGGCCATCCCGGTGACGTTGTGGGCGGCAATGCGGGGCAGCGAGTAGCGGCAGCCGTCGTCGGGCTGCTCGCTGGCGAGCGGCGAGACGTGGTCGAGGTGGGCCGCGACCTGGTCCCCCTCCCCCACGATGATGTGCAGGCTGTCGCGCTGGGACAGCTCCCGCAGCGAGATCTGGCCGCGGTGGAAGACCCGGCCCAGGCGGCTGTCGCGGCGGAAGCGACCGGTCGCCTCGAGCTCGGCAACCAGGCCCTCCGGGTCGTCGGTCCGGAAATAGTGCGTCCGGCCGCGGGTCACCACCCGATCGGGCTCCACGAAGGTGGCCAGGCCGAGGCTCGCCATCCGGTGGTGGACCGACCGTGATGGCCGCCGTCCGTCCAGGCGCGCCCGCTCCACATGCTGCACGACCCATCCCCGGTCGCGCGCCACCCGCCGCAGCCGGTCGTCGGGATTGACCGCGACCGGTCGGCCTACCAGCTCGAGCAGCGGCAGGTCGCTGATGGCGTCGGAGTAGGCCGCCGACCGGCCCAGGTCGATGCCCTCGGCCTCGGCCAGGATGCGAACCGCGGCCGCCTTGGCCGGGCCGTGCAGCACCGCTCCGTCGAGGTGACCGCTGTAGCGACCGGCGGGATCGACCTCGGCCCGGGTGCCGAGCGCACCGGTCATCTCCAGGCCGTCGGCGACGACGGCCGCCACCTCGGCCGGGGCGGCGGTGGCGACGTAGGTGCGGTGGCCGGCCGAGCGGTGCTCGGCCAGGATGCGGGCCATGGCCGGGTAGACGAGCGGCACGATCCGCTCCTGGGCGATCTCCCGGGCGAGGCCCTCGACCTCGGGGCGCGGCCGGCCGGCGACGAACTCGAGGGCGACCTCGGTCGAGGTCTGGACGGGCGGGGCGGCGTCGGCGGGCGCCATGCGGTAGCGCAGGTGGTCCCACGCGAACCGCAGCATCTCCCGGGTGCCGTAGAGGTCGCGCTCGTGCAAGCCCTGGGCGAGCAGGAACAGGCTGGATCCGGGAATGAGGGTCTGGTCGAGGCCGAAAAACGCGGCCTCTCCGTCGCCGAGAGATCGATCGCGGGCTGAGAGGTCGTGCGCGTGCGAAGTGAGGTGCATAGATGAAGACCTTTCCGTCGAGGAGGACGACGCCGCCGGGGGGTCGCGTGCGCTTGTCAGTCCAAGTCCGCCGTAGTCCGAACTCGGGAGCCGCCACGAGGCCCAGCTCGTGCTGTCAAGGTTGCGCCTTCCGCACCCTAGCAAGGCGCCACGGGTGAGCTCGCGCCACACCAGTCACCCTAGGCAGTGGCGATGACGGCTGCGTGTGGGCGCGGCGGCGGCCGAGTGAACAGCGTCCGACCGTCGTCTTACATCCGACCGGCACCCTCGGGGTTGCCCTGGTCACGGCCTCGCAGATACCAGGCCGACGCCACCACCAGCCACGCGGCATTGACGCCCGCGGCCGACGGCCGGCCCCGCACGAGCCATCCGGCGACGATGGCCGCGACGGCCAGGTGGTGGGTCACCAGCCAGCGCCATCGGCGCTGGCGGACCACCGGCACGAACCGGGACAGGACGCCGATGGAGGTCGGGTAGCCGAAGCCGAAGAGGGCCAGCTCGAGTGCGGACACAGGCCGACCTTACCGGCGGGCCACCGCAGCGCTCTCAGCGTCCGGGGCGCTCCGAGATCCGGCAGCCGCCGAGCTGCAGCCACTCCCAGAAGGCGTCGCAGCTGCCGCGCAGGCGGTACTCCACGCGGGTCACGGTCGGGAACTGGAAGACCGTGCTGTCGAGCTCGTCGAGCAGCAGGCGGCTCGCGGCCGACGTGCTGGCGTTGGGCACCTCGGCGCCGAGATCGACCACCGCGGTGCCGTCCGACTGCAGCGCCACGCCGGCCAGCAGGTCGGCGGTGCGCTCCGAGAAGGGCGACGACACGTCCGGGCCGTCGGCCGGGAGCGGGCCTCGCAGCAGCGACTGGAGGGCGCTGCGCAGCACCGCCAGCGTCGGCGCCACCTCCCGGTCGAAGCGCACGAGCTGCTCGCCCCGGTGGAAGAAGACCGCGAAGCGAACCCGGCCGGCGGTCGGTGCCGCCTCGCTGAAGAGCACCCGCACGACCGTGGCCTCCTGGACGGCCCCGTCCTCGGCCGAGGTCGTGAGGAAGACCACGGCACCGGCCGCAGCCGTCGGCGCCTTGATGGACAGGACGGCGTTGAACGGACCGAGCTCACCGTCACCGCGGCCGGTCACGATGCCCCGCCCGAGAAACGACCCTCGCGCCTGGCCGTCCTGGCGGACCTCGACCTCGATGTTGCCCTCGAAGGCCCGGCCCTGTCCCTTGAGCGGGACCGGCGAGCCCACCAGCTCACCGGAGGTCGGGCGGTCGATGCGGATGTTGTCCGTGGTCGTGCCCACCACTGCATAGGGGCCCTCGGCCCCACCGAAGCGGCGCACCTGGACCCGGGTCACCATCGGCGACCGGCCACGGGCGCGCACGGCCACCTCCGCCGTCCCGCCTGACCCCGTCGCCACGGTCGTGGCGAGCGGCTCGGGCATGCCGAGGTACACGCGGGCGAACTCGAGGGCGGTGGCCTCGGCGTTGAAGAACATCCCGGTGCCGGGGTCGGCCCGGTAGACGTCGACCTGCCGATCCGAGGTGAACGGCCAGATGCCGGCGAAGGGTTCGCTGGGCGCAGGAGCGGCCGGCACCGCGGTGGTGGACGGCGACAGCCCGGCCTCGGGCAGGGTGGTCGTGGAGGTCGTGGTCTCGTCCGTCGGGGCGGTGATCGAGACGGCCACGACTGCAGCGATGGCCAGGGCGGCGAGGAGCACGGCCACGCCGACGATCGTGCGCCGCTGCGCCGTCTCGTTCATGAGGTCCTCATCACCCTACGAGCGCTCACACCAGTACTGACGGCACGCGAGTCCCCAGGGTTGACGCCTCGATGCCGACAACGCTCGATCCGGGCGGGCGACGAGCGCGACGACCGACCGCACCAGCGGCAGGACGGGCTCGCCCAGCAGCTCTCGCGCCCGCCGCGTGACCTCGGCCTGGCCGGCGGCGTCGAGCGAGCCGAAGAACGCGGCCGACTGGGCCATGCCGAGGCGCCACCGCAGCAGGGCGTCGGTTCCGAGGTCGTCGAAGGCCACCTCGTGGTGCGACGCGTGCGCCTCGCGCAGACCGGCGTCATCCGCGGCGGCGGCGAAGCCCTCGGCCGTGGAGAGGGCGACGACCGGCCCCGACCGGGCCGCGTCGCACCACTCCGGCAGCTCCCAGCCGGCCTCGTACAGCGCACGGTCCACGGCCGCCTTCACCGGGTGGCCGTCGTCCGCCGCGTAGCTCGACGCCAGGAGCACACCGCCGGGCGTCGTCACCCGGGCCATCTCCCGCAGGGCGGCCGCCGGCGAGGCGACGTGGTTGAGGCAGAAGCCGGCGATGGCGGCATCGAAGCGCGCCGCGTCGAACGGCAGGCCCAGCGCGTCGGCGACCACTCCCGGCCTCGGTCCGGCCGCCACCATCGCCCGGGCGGCGTCCACGGCGACCGCCCGTCCCCCCCGGGCCGCCACCGCCCGGCTCACGGCACCCGTCCCCGCGCCCACGTCGAGGGCCCGCCGCCCGGCCATCGGCACTGGGCTCTGGTCCACCAGGGTCGCGGCCAGCCGGTCGTAGATCCGCCCGGGCCCGGCATCCCACGCGGCGGCGGTCCGCGAGTAGGCCGCCGCCACCTGCTTCACAGGGAGTGCGTGCCCTCTCCGGCCCGGTCGCACCACCAGCCCAGCTCGTCGTCGCCGCCGAGGGCCTTCTCCCAACCGAACTGCACGACCGTGCCCAGCTGGCACAAGGCCAGCTGGCGGTCCCACCACTCGCCGGTCTCGATGCCCTCGGCCTCCAAGGCCGCCCGATAGGCCCCGATCGCCTCCTCCTTGGTCTGGGGAAGACGGGCCGCGTTGAGCGCCAGGTACCAGCAGAGGTCGCTGGCCGCAGGGCCGCGGCCGGGGGACTGCCAGTCGAGCAGGATCGTCCGGCCGTCGGGATGCGAGCCCAGGTTGCCGAGCTTCCAGTCGCCGTGGACGAGCGTGCAGGGCGTGTTCGCCAGCGCCGTGGTCAGCGGATCGAGATCGCGACGCAGCTGCTCGACGGCGGTCCTCAGCTCCGCCGGTGCCCGCGTCGCGAAGCGGTCCCACCCTTCGGCCGCGACGGCCGGCACCCACGGGTCGGGGCCCCGGCCGCGCTCCGACTCGGCGGCCAGCATGTAGGGGCCGAAGATGGCCCAGCGGTGGGAGAACGGCGTGAGGCCGAGGAGGTCGTCGGCGTCCTCGAACCCCCAGAAGGTGGCGTGCAACGCGGCCATGTGCGCCAGGAAGCGCAGGTGCTGCTCGAGTGATATCGAGTCGTCGCCCGCCGGCACGAGGAGATCCCCCACGTCGCGCATGAGCACCGCCGCACCCCAGCCGTTGCGGCCCAGGCCGGTGACGGCGCCGACGACGGCCGAGTCGAGGCACGGCGGCAGCGCGGCGAGGACGCCGGCGCGCCAGACGGCGACCGGCCGGCCGCGAAGGTCGCCGTAGCCGCGGGCGATCCAGTCGTCGTCGACGTGCAGGTGCTTGACCACGTGCGACCGGCCACCGATGGAAACCTTCTCCATCAGCGCCTGCGACTTGCCGTCGCTCGCCCCGAACACCGACGAGTCCGTGGCCCCCGACAGGAGCGCTTCCAGCGACGGGGCCACGGGCTGGGCCATCAACACCATCCGCGGTCGTCGATGCCCGCCGATCCCTTCCGTCACGGCCGGTCAGCGTGTCACACCGTGACGCCGCCGCCCTGGCCGAAGCCGGCCGCAGCCCCGCGTGACCCGATCGTCACCCAATGGGAACCGCCCCGCCACCGGGCCGGGCCATGCTGGGGAGGTGACCATGCACCACGCGGCGTGAACGTCGAGGCCGCGACCGACGTCGGCGAGGGCCGCGGGGGCGGAATGCTGCCCGCCGCCAGCCCCCTGGCGGCGTTGCTCGAGGCGTGCCTGGCGCGCCAGGAGGAGCCCGAGGTGGTCGACCTCCTGCACCGGCTGCGCGACCTGCCTCCCGACGACGGCGCGGGCGGGACGGCCGACGTCGACGCCGCCGTCGCCGCCCGGCTGGCCCGGGCGCTCTCCGTCTCGTTCCACCTCTCCAACCTGAGCCAGCAGGTGGAGGCGGCCGAGGCGTTCGCCGCCGAGGGGGACGTCCCCTCGTCGCTGCGGCGCACGGTCGAGCGCATCGCCGCCGAGGAGCTCCCACCCGAGCTGGTGGCGGTCGTGCTCGGGCGCCTGGAGCTCCGCCCGGTGTTCACCGCCCATCCCACACAGGCCGCTCGCCGTTCGATCCTCGCCAAGTTGCGCCAGATCGCCGAGCTCCTACGTGACCGGGCCGCGGCCCGCAGCGCCACCGAGCGGGCCCGCATCGACCGGCGGCTGGCCGAGCTGGTGGACCTGGTATGGCAGACCGACGAGCTCCGCCAGCACAGCCCCGAGCCGGCCGACGAGGTGACGTCCGTCGTGTACCACCTGGAGGAGCTGGCCCAGGGCGTGATGCCCGAGCTGCACGAGGACCTCGAGGTCGAGCTGGCCACGCTGGGTCACGAGCTGGCGCGCACGGCCCGGCCCCTGCGGCTGGGCACCTGGGTCGGCGGCGACCGCGACGGCAATCCCAACATCACCCCCGAGGTGACCCTCGAGACGCTGGAGCTGTTGCAGTACCGGGCGCTGACCAACCTGGCCCACGCCATCGAGGAGCTCATGTGGGACCTCAGCGCCTCGACCGAGGCCGTAGCCGCCTCGCCCGAGCTGCACGACAGCCTCGTGCTCGACGGCCTGGCCCTGCCGGCGGTGGAGAGCCGCTTCGGCCGTGTGTTCCGCACCGAGCCCTACCGCCTCAAGTGCGCCTACATCGCCCAGCGCCTGCGCAACACCCGGGCTCGCCGGGCCGGAGCCGGAGAGGCCTTCGGCAGCCGGCTTCCCGGCGACGACTACACCGACGCCGCCGCCCTCATGGCCGACCTCGGCGTGATGGAGGCCTCCCTGCTGGCCAACCGCGGCGAGCTCGTCGCCCGGGGGTCGCTGCGACGGGTGCTGCGCATGACGGCCGCCTTCGGCTTCCACCTGGCCACCGTCGACGTGCGGGAGCACGCGGCCAAGCACCACACCGTGCTGGCCGGGCTGTTCGACCGCGTCGGCGGCCTCGCGCAGCCCTACGAGGCGCTCGACCGCCCGGCGCGGACACGCCTCCTGGCCGACGAGCTCGGGAGCCGCCGCCCCCTCAGCGCCCCGGCCGCGGTGCTGCCCCCCGACGCGGCGGCCACGATGGCGGTCCTCACCACGGTCCGCACCGCCCTCGACCGCTTCGGCGACGACGCCATCGAGAGCTACATCATCTCCCACGCCGGGGGGCCCGACGACGTCCTGGCCGTCGCCGTTCTGGCCCGCGAGGCCGGGCTGGTCGACGTGGATCTGGGCGTCGCCCGGATCGGCTTCGTCCCGCTGCTCGAGACCCTCGCCGACCTTCGCCGGGCGGGGCCGTTCCTCGACGAGCTCCTCTGCGAGCCCGTCTACCGCCGTCTGGTCGATCTGCGGTCCGGCATCCAGGAAGTGACGCTCGGCTACTCCGACTCCAACAAGGAGGTCGGCATCACCACGTCGCAGTGGGAGATCCACAAGGCCCAGCGGGCGCTGCGCGACGTGGCCCACCGCCACGGCGTGGTGCTGCGCCTGTGCCACGGCCGGGGGGGCACGGTCGGCCGGGGCGGCGGGCCCACCCACGACGCCATCCTCGCCCAGCCCTTCGGCACCCTCGAAGGCCTCATCAAGGTCACCGAGCAGGGCGAGGTGATCTCGGCCAAGTACGGGCTGCGCGAGCTCGCCCGCCGCAATCTCGAGCTGGCCCTCGCGGCCCTGCTCGAGGGCTCGCTGCTGCACCGCAAGTCGCGCGTTCCCATGGAGGTGCTCGCCGACTGGGACGACACGATGGACGTGGTCTCGGACGCGGCGGCCGAGGCCTACCGCGCCTTCATCGGTGCACCGGGGCTCGCCGAGTACTTCTTCACAGCCACACCCGCGCCGTCGCTCGGCGAGCTCAACATCGGTTCCCGGCCGGCCTTCCGGGGCCCCGGCACCCTGGCCGACCTGCGGGCCATCCCGTGGGTGTTCGGATGGACCCAGTCCCGCCAGATCGTCCCCGGGTGGTACGGGCTCGGAACCGGGCTGGCGGCCGCCCGCCGGGCGGGGCTGGGGCGGGCGTTGGCCGACATGCACGGCAGCTGGCACTTCTTCCGGACATTCGTGTCCAACGTGGAGATGACGCTGGCCAAGACCGACCTGGCCATCGCCCGCCACTACGTCGACCGCCTCGTGGCGCCCGAGCACCGCCACCTGTTCGACGCCGTCGTCGACGAGTTCGAGCGCACCCGGGCCGAGGTGCTGCTGGTCACCGGCCAGGCCGAGCTACTCGACCGTGACCCTGCGCTCCACCGCATGCTCGACGCCCGTCGCCGCTACCTCGACCCGCTGCACTACCTGCAGGTGGGGCTACTGCATCGGCTCCGCGGCGCCGCCGACCCCTCACCCCCGTTGCGCCGGGCCCTCCTGCTCACCGTCAACGGCATCGCCGCCGGCCTCCAGAACACCGGCTGAGGACGGGCTCTAGCGTCTCCTCCCGGAAACGACCAAGGAGTGGCCCCATGGCACCCATCGTCGAAGCACTCGGGCTGACCAAGCGCTTCGGGACCACACAAGCCCTCGCCGGGCTCGACCTCGTGGCCGAGCGCGGCCAGGTGACGGCCGTGCTGGGTCCCAACGGCGCGGGCAAGACCACGTTCATCCGGATGGTGGCCACGCTGTTGCGCCCTGACGAGGGCAGCCTCGTGGTGGCGGGCCTCGACGTGACCCGCCAGCCGGCCAGGGTTCGCCAGGCCATCGGCCTGGCCGGCCAGTCGGCGGCGGTGGAGGAGGCGATGACCGGCCGCGAGAACCTCGAGCTGGTTGGACGGCTGTTCGGGCACGGGGGCCGCCAGGCCCGGGCCAGCGCCCACGTCGTGCTCGAGCTCATGGGCCTGGGCGAGGCCGCTGACCGCCTCGTGCGCACCTACTCCGGGGGCATGCGACGCAAGCTCGACCTCGGCGCCAGCCTGGTCGGTGCCCCGCAGCTGCTCCTGCTCGACGAGCCCACCACCGGGCTCGACCCTCGCAGCCGCAACGACCTCTGGGACGCCATCCGCGACCTCGTCGCCACCGGCACCGACGTGCTGCTCACGACGCAGTACCTCGACGAGGCCGACCAGCTGGCAGCACGCATCGCCATCATCGACCACGGCCGGGTGATCGCCTCGGGAACGCCCGACGAGCTCAAGTCGCTGGCCGGTGTCGACGTCATCGAGGTCCACGTGGCCGACCCCGCCGACCTCGACCGGGCCGTCGCGTTCCTCGCCGCCCTGGGCACCGGGTCGCCCCGTGTCGACCGGCCGACGAGGTCGGCCGCCATGGCCGTCGAGCAGGGCTCGGCCCGCCTCCTGGAGGCCGTGCGCACCCTGGACGCCCAGGGCGTCGCCGTCACCGACATCGGCCTGCGCCGGGCGACCCTCGACGAGGTCTTCCTCGGCCTCACCGGGCGCCCGGCCGAGGAGCAGCCGGGCGAGGGGACCGAGCCCGGCGTTGCCCCCCGGGGACGCCGTCGCCGCGGCGGACGCGCCGCGTGAGGGAGCTTCGACCCATGACCGACGCACCGATGACCACGCCCCCGGTTCCGGCCCGCGAGCTCCCGCGGCCCCGCCACGGGGCCGGCTTCGTTTCGACCACGCTCCAGGTAGGCAAGCGGACGTTCCTGCGCACCGTGCGTACCCCGCAGGTGTTCGTGATCGGCTTGGTCCAGGGGGCGATGTTCCTACTGATCTTCCGCTACGTCTTCGGAGGAGCCATCACCAGCGGCGTTCGCTACGTCGACTTCCTGGTGCCCGGGTTCGTGGGGACCGGCGTGCTCTTCTCGGGCATGAGCTCGTCGATCGGCGCTGCCCAGGACCTCGTCGAGGGTCTGTTCGACCGGCTGCGGTCACTGCCCGTGCCGCGCCTCGGGGTCCTGGCCGGCCGCGTGCTGGCCGACACCGCGCTGGCCGGCCTCGGGCTGCTGGTCACGGTCGCCGTGGGCTTCGCGGTGGGCTTCCGGACCTCGGCGTCGATCGGTAGCCTGCTGGTCGCCGTCGGGCTCTGCCTGGTCGGGTCCTTCGCCTTCACCTGGATGTTCGTCCTGCTCGGCGTGCTGGCCGGCAACCCTCAGGCCGCGCAGGGCATGGGCCTGCTGGTGTTCCCCTTCACCTTCGTGTCGAGCGCCTTCGTTCCGGTGGAGTCGATGCCCGGCTGGATGCAGGCCTTCGCCCGAAACCAGCCCCTCACCCAACTGGTCAACGCCACCCGCGCCTTCTCCTTCGGCGACAAGGCCCAGGCCATCCTCGGCCATTCGGCCGGCTACTTCGCGGTGCGGGCCCTCTTCTGGTTCGCGCTGGTCACGCTGGTCTTCGCCCCCCTGGCCGCCCGCCGCTACGAGCACGGCTAGAGGGGCCGGCCGCGCCCGGCCGGTCAGTCGGAGGAGCCCGTCAGGCTGCCGGGGTCGGCCGGGACGTCGACCGCATGCTGTTGGAGGGCGACCAGCGGTACCACGTCGAGCGCCCGCTGGTGGGTGGACGCCAGCACGACCGGCGCAGCCGCGCCGTCGTGGTGGGCCCGCAGCCAGTTGGCCGCCGTGACGCACCAGCGGTCGCCCGGAACGAGCCCCGGGAAGCCGTACTGCGGGACCGGCGTGGTGAGGTCATTGCCGATGCGACGTTGGTGCTCGAGGAACTCCACCGTCACGACCGCGCAGATCGTGTGGCTCCCGAGGTCCTCGGATCCGGTCGTGCAGCAGCCGTCCCGGTAGAAGCCGGTCAGGGGGTCGGAGCCACACGGCTCCAGCTCACCTCCGAGGACGTTTCGATCGGGCATGCCCGAAGTATGCCGAGATCAGCCTCCGCCTTCCGCCGATCCGTCGCCGGCGTCGGCCGGCTGGGCGTTGATCATCCACGGCGTGCCGAAGCGGTCGACGCACATCCCGAAGCTGGGCGACCAGAAGGTGGGCTCCATGGCCATCGTGACGGTGCCGCCCTCGGCCAGCCCGTCGAAGATCCGCTGGGCCTCGGCCACGTCGGAGCACGAGTAGTTGACCGCCATGCCCCGCACCGACTCGAAGTCGCCCGACGCGTCGTCGGAGGCCATGAGAAGGTTGTCGCCGAAGGTCAGGGCCGCGTGCATGATCAGGTCGCCCTGGTGCGGGTGCGCGTCCGCGCCGGCCGGCATGTCGTCCATGGTCAGCAGGACCAGCTCGCCGCCGAAGATCTCCTCGTAGCGGTTGAACGCCTCCCGGCAGTTCCCGCCGAACATCAGGTACGGGTGAATGGCCACGGTTCCTCCCGAAGGTCGAGGGTCGGTCGTTCCCCAGTCTGACGGCCGCGAGGCGGTGCCGTCGCACCGCCTCCCCCGACCTTCGGTCCTCGCCGCTGCGGGCGCTACCGCCAGGCGCCGCTCAGCGGTCCGGCCGCGACCACGCCCACCGGCGGGGTCCACGACGTGGGGGTGGCGTCGCCACCGACCCGACGCACGGCCAGGGCGAGAAGGCCGACCCACATGGCCACCACCATCGCCACGCCGGTGTACGAGGCGTTGGCCACCCAGGCCGGGCCACCGTGCACCTCCCGCATCAGCAGGTCGGTGTTGCGGACGAAGCTCGTCCGCCTCCCGTCGACAGCCGGGATCTCGGGCGCCCCGATGCCCGGGTCGGCCGGGAGGTACACGGGCGCGGCCATCACCTGGTCGCCCCGCTGCAGGCCGACGACGGTCTTCCAGCGACCGCTGACCGGCAACGGCCGCTCGGAGACGTAGCGCCCGGGGCCGAGCTCGCGCATCCCCGACGTCTCCCGAGGCCCGCCGCCCTGCCAAGCCGTCACACCGAAGGCGGTGGCGCCGACGGCGGCGTCGGCGGGTGTCAGCTGCACCTCGACGTTGGCCTTGTCGCCCACGGTGGCGAGCCGGATCACGGCGTCGACCTCGCCAACGTTGCGGGGCAGCGGCACGGCCATGGCCAGCACGAGCACCGCACCGGCCACCAGCCCGAGCGGCGCGGAGAACCCGGTGTGGGGCGCCGCCGCCTGGCCCAGGCCGAGGCCGAGCAGCGCCCCAGCGGTGGCCGTCATCGCGGCCAGCACGGCCAGGACGAGCATCGGGCCGGCGGCCGGCGGAGAGGCCAGCTCGCCCCATCCCGACAGCCCCACCCAGGCCATCTCGCCCGCCACGCCGACCGTGCCCACCAGGGCCCCGGCGACGAGGGCGAAGCGCAGGCCGCGCTCCGTCCCCAGCAGGAGGGCCGCACCCTCCACGCACAGGGCGGCAGCCAGGTAGATCGGGAAGCGGGGGGTGGTGTGGGCGAGTGCGCCCGACACCAGGATGGCGAGACAGGTCCGCATGAGGGCGAAGATGCCGGCCGCCCAGAGCGCGCCGCCCGGGCCGTAGGCGATCCGGGCCAGCACCAGCACGATGCTGGAAGCGGCGGCGAAGAGCAGCGGCAGGTAGGCGGCCTGGAACTGCGGCACGCCGAAGTCGAACTCACCCTGGAAGGCCGACACGCCGACCAGCGCCGCTCCCAGGATCGTGACCTCGAGGCCGCGGCCGAAGGGCAGCGGCTCCCCGAGCGTCCTGCCCTCGCGCAGAGCCAGCCAGGCCGCGAGCGGCCCCAGGCCGCCGCCGGCGACGAGCTGGAGGTGGGTGGGACTCCACAGGGTCACGTCGATGCCGTAGGCGTTGTGCCAGAGGGCGTCGAAGGGGAAGGCGGCCACGGCGCCGATCCCGAGGCCGCTCATCACCAGCGCCGACCACGGCACGGCCATCCCCGCGATCCGCAGCCTGGTGGGCGCCCCGGTGACCGTGGCCAGCACGATCGCCGTCACCGACGCCAGTACCAGGCCGCCGAGGCCGATCAGGATCAGCGTGTGCGAGGGGGTCAGGACGCTCTCGTCCCGGCCGTTGTCGACGTGCCAGGCGACGTCCCAGTAGAGGCCGATGGCCGCCACCGCCCCGGCCCACAGCGCGGTGATGGCGCTGCCGGCCGACCAGCCGGCCAGGCCCGTGTACCGCTCGCCCCCGTCCGACATCCTGTGGGCGAGGCGCGCGAGGCCCCGGCGACCACCTCCGTCGTCGCCTTCGGACCACAGGATGGCCACGACGAGCCCGTACACCACGATCACCGCAGGCACGTACAACCACAGAGCGCCGGCGTCGAAGTCGATCATCGCCCTACCTCCTCACAACCAGAGCTTGTCCTGCACGTCAGGAACTGGTATTCCACTTTGGAACGTCCAAAGTGGCATGCTACGCTTCCTCCTCGTCATGTCAAGCCCCGAGATGAACGCCACCGCCGCCTCGATGCTGGGGTTCCTCCACATCGGACCCATGAGCGGGTGGGACCTGGAGCACGCGGTGCAGTTCCGCATCGGCCGCTTCTGGAACGTCACCCGCAGCCAGATCTACCGGGAGCTCCGCACCCTCGAGGCACTGGGCTACGTCGAGGCCGGTGCCGTGGGGGCCCGATCCAAGCGACCGGTGTCGATCACGCCTGCCGGCCGCGAGGCCTTCGCCGAGTGGATCGCCCGAGAGCCCGGCCCGGAGAACATCCGCCTGCCGATGCTGCTGACCCTGTCGTTCGGCGCCTACGTGGACGAGGCCCGGCTGGCCGAGCTCCTCGCCGCCGACCGGGCCGAGCACCAGGCCAACCTCGACTACTACCGGGGCCTCGAGCCCCTTGTCGGCGAGGGCGACCGCTTCGGCCTCTACACCCTCTGGTACGGCATCGCCTACGAGGAGGCCATCCTCGAGTGGTACGACCGCCTGCCCTGGTTCGGCGCGGGGAACGACAGCGGCGGCGATGCGAGCGGCGGATGAAGCCCCGGCTGGCGGCCTCCCTGGCGGTGATCGCCGCCGTCCTGTCGCTGCCAGCCGCCGTCCGCGCCGACACTCCGGCGCCGCCGCGCCACCCGGTGCCCAACAGCGCCCTGGCCGCCGGCCTCGACGCCGTCCTGCGTCCGGGAAGCGCGCCCGCGGGCGCCAACGACTGGACCTGCCGGCCCGTCGCCACCGCACCCCGACCGGTCGTTCTGGTCCACGGCCTGGGTGCCTCGATGACGTCCAACTGGCACACGATCTCCCCCGCGCTGGCCAACGCCGGCTTCTGCGTGTTCGCGCTGACCTACGGCGTCGCACCCGGCACGCCCTTCCCCCTCGACCAGATCGGTGGGCTCGAGCCGATCGAGCGCAGCGCGGCCGAGCTGTCCGCCTTCGTCGAGCACGTCCTGGCCACGACCGGAGCGGCTGAGGTCGACCTCGTCGGCCACTCCGAGGGCACGGTCGTGAGCCGCTACTACCTCCAGGCGCTCGACGGCGCCGCCCGGGTGCACCGGCTGGTGTCGCTGACCCCGCTGTACCGGGGCACCGACCTCCTCGCCCTGGCTTCCGTCCGGGCGCTGGGCACGTCGCTGGCCCCCCCGCTCGTCCAGCTGGTCGAGGGCGTGGTGGGCACCCTGTGCGGCTCGTGCCCGCAGATGCTCACCGGCTCGCCCTTCCTCGACGACCTCAACGCCAAGGGGTTCCCGGCCGGCGTCGCCTACACCAACGTGGTCACCCGTTACGACCAGCTCGTCGTTCCCTTCACCAGCGGCCTCGAGGACGCCGAGGGCGTCGACAACGTCGTGCTCCAGGACCGGTGCGTCCTCGACCTCGGTGAGCACGTGGCCGTCGCCTTCGACCCGGTCGCCACCCGGGCGGTGATCGACGCCCTCGACCCGGCCGCGGCAATTCCACCCGTGTGCACGTTCGTGCTGCCCTTCGTCGGCAGCCTCCTGCCCTCGGCCTGACCGCCTGGAGAGGCCGGACGGCCTCCGCCTCGTCAGTCCTGGGGGACGCCGACGCGCGAAACGGTTCGCGAGGGGGCAGCGCCGACGTCGGCCCGGCGGCTCGACCCCACGACCGGGTACCCCTCGGGGCTCCAGGTGATCGGCACCGACCGGATCTCCCGGTCGGCCCAGCCCGGGTCGTTGCTGAGCTTGCGGTGGTAGACGAGGAACGAGCCCTCGGCGGTGTCCACCACGCAGCCGTGTCCGCCGCCGGTGAACAGCGGGCGGGGCAACTTCTGCCACGACGACGGATCGGTGACCTCCCCTCCCCACCACTCCATCAGGCCCGTCTTGTAGGCCTGGGTCCAGCTGGCGTCGGCGGCGAAGAGGACGAAGGGCCGGCCGTCCGCCGGGCGGCGGACCACCTGGGGGCCCTCGTTGATCGGGGCCACGCTCATCTCCCAGCCGTGCTGAGGCCGTGACAGGCAGCGGCGTTCGCCGCTGATGGTCGAGGGGTCGGACATGGGCGCGATGTAGAGGTTCTGGGGGAACCGGTCGTCGGGACCCTCCCAACCCGACCACAGCGCGTAGAGCCGGCCTTCGTGGTCGAAGACGGTGAGGTCGATGCTCCACACGTCGGAGGCCGGGTCGCGCACCGGTCCCAGCTCCTCGTAGGGGCCCAGGGGGTGGTCGGCGACGAGGGCGTAGGTACGGTGGTTCGCCTCCTGACCGTCGCTCGCGGCGTAGTACACGTACCAACGGCCGTCGATGAGGTGGAGCTCCGGAGCCCAGATCTGCTGGTCGTGGCCCGTCCGCCCGTTGGGCGACCAGATCACGGTCTCGCGGTTGTGGCTCATGTGCCGGAGGTCGCGGAACCGCTTGACCACGATGCGCCGGTTGCCGCCGGCCGCCTGCACGAGCAGCAGCGACCCGTCGTGGGCGACGATCCAGGGGTCCTGGCCCGGGAAGGGCCGATGTTCGCGGAAGGCGGAGAAGATGCTCACAGGACCCCTCCGCCCAGCGGGATGGCGACGCGGTCGGCGAGCAGGCCGAGCAGCCAGCCGGTCGTCAGCAGCACCCAGACCGTCACCGTGGCCGTGACCAGGCCGACGCCGTCGCGGTTGCTGAGGAAGCCGGTCACGGGCCCGACCCAGAGGACGCTGCGCAGCACTCGGCGCCAGTGCTTGTTCTCCAGGTCGGACGAGAGGGCGTCCACGCAGTAGACGACGAAGCCCATGGTCAGCTGGGCGAAGACGACGAAGCCGAGCAGGGGCATGCGGTCGTAGCCGAGGGTGAGCAGCCAGCCGGTGGTGACGAGGAACCAGACGACGGCGCCGAACCGGCCCAGCTTGACCACGTTGCGGTGGGTGAACCAGGTGGTCAAGGTGAACATCCAGAACGCGGCCCGGGCGATGCGCTCGCTGAGCCGGCGCGGCTCCTCACCGACCGAGTCGGCGCAGAAGACCACGAAGCCCAGGACGAGCTCGGCCAGGAGCCACGGAACGAGCGCCGGAGGCACCAGGGCGGCGTTCATCGTGCCCACGTCCCACGGCCTCGCCGCTCCTGGCGGCGGGCTCGCTTGCCGGCACGGCCAACCATGCAACAGGAATCGGCGGTCCCCGCTCGGGACTTGATCGCCCTCACCGACACGACAACGCTTTCGAAGCACTAAACCTGCCCGGATGAGCCCGCGGCGCCTCACGATGCCATTCGTCAAGGGTGGTCGGCCGTGTGCCGATCAATGGTTCATGCGAAGGCTCGTCCTGTTCGCGTTGGTGGCAACCCTCGCCGTTGGCTGCGGCGAGCGGGGGCGGCGCAACCCGGCCAGCGTCGGCAGGGTCGTCGACCCGACGCCGTCGACCACGACTTCCGCGGTGGTCGACACCACCGC
>Ga0187892_10007171_pt1 | contig 16039 bp, 16 predicted proteins | sample MA1701073metaG_FD_139345 | JGI IMG/M metagenome (GOLD analysis project Ga0187892, IMG submission 139345) | Bio-ooze microbial communities from a basaltic lava cave in the Kipuka Kanohina Cave System on the Island of Hawaii, USA - MA170107-3 metaG ... | reverse complement strand
GTACACGCTGATCGTCGTCGTGCAGTACCGCCGGCGGCATTCCGTGTTCTATCCGTGGGTGGTCGCGGTGCTGCTGGGCGTGCTCGCCTTCTTCCTGCTCGTGATGACGATCCCCGCGCCGCCGTTCCAGCGGCTGGCGCCGGTCCCGCCCGACGGGCGCGGGCTCAACCCGCTGCTCGAAGATTCGGGGATGATCACGCATCCCCTGGCCCTGTACCTGGGCTTCACCGGCTTCACGGTGCCGTTCGCCTTCGCGATCGCGGCGCTCGTCACCGGGCGGATCGGCGACGAGTGGATCACGATCACGCGCCGCTGGACCATCGTGGCCTGGTACTTCCTGTCGCTGGGGCTCCTCATCGGCGGCTGGTGGAGCTATCACGTGCTCGGCTGGGGCGGGTACTGGGCCTGGGATCCGGTGGAGAACGCCGCGTTCATGCCGTGGCTCACCGGGACCGCCTTGCTGCATTCGGTGATGGTCCAGGAACGGCGCCGCATGCTCAAGCTCTGGAACCTCGGGCTGATCATCCTGACGTTCGGGCTCACGCTCTTCGGCACGTTCCTCACCCGGTCCGGCATCATCGGCTCGGTGCACGCGTTCACCCAGGGCGCCGTCGGGCAGTTCTTCCTCGGCTTCCTGGCCGTGGTGCTGCTCGGCTCGTTCTCGCTGCTGGCGTGGAGGCTGGAGCAGCTGCGCGCCCAGGGCGAGCTCGACTCGGTCCTCTCCCGCGAGTCGGCGTTCCTGCTGAACAATCTCTTCCTGGTGGCGGCCGCGTTCACGGTCTTCTTCGGCACGGTCTTCCCGCTGCTGTCCGAGGCGCTGCGCGGCGTGAAGGTGAGCGTGGGGGCGCCGTTCTTCAACCTGGTGAACATCCCGATCTTCCTCGGCCTGCTGCTGTTGATGGGCGTGGGACCGCTGATCGCCTGGCGGCGCGCCTCGGCGGAGAATCTGAAGCGCAACTTCGTGAAGCCCGTGCTGGCCGGCATCGTGGCGGCCGCGCTGCTGAAGCTGGTGGGGGTCGGCAACGTGCTCGTGCTCACCTGCATGGGGCTGGTCGTGTTCGTCACCGGCGCGATGGTGCTGGACTTCTGGCGCGCGGCGCGCGCGCGGCGCCGCAGCGGGGACGGCTGGCGCGCGGCGACCGTGGGCCTGCTCATCCGGCAGAACCGTCGCTACGGCGGTTTCATCGTGCATCTGGGCGTGCTGGTGATCGCCCTCGGCGTGGCCGGCTCGCAGGCCTGGTCGGTCCAGACCGAGGCCACGCTCGAGCGCGGGCAGGCGGTGGAGCTGGCGGGCTACAAGGTCCGCTTCGACACCCTCCGCGCCTCCGAGGAGTCGAACCACTTCAAGGTGACCGGCACGTTCACGGTGTCCAACGGCCAGGAGGCGCTCACGCGGCTCTACCCGGCCAAGAAGTTCTATCCGCAGGAGCAGACGCCGATCGCGTACGTGGACTATCGACTGGGCGTGCTCGAGGATCTCTACCTCGTGCTCGGCGACTTCGGGCGCGACGGCTCGTACGCGACGGTCAAGGTGCAGGTGAACCGGATGGTGTCGTGGCTGTGGCTCGGCGGGCTCGTGCTCACGCTCGGCACCCTGGTCGCCATCCTCCCCGATCGCCGGCGGGTGGGGTGAGCGCGCGGCCTCGCTGGTTCCGCTTGGCGATCCCGCTGGCCGCGGTGCCGGTGCTCCTCCTGCTGGCGTACGGCTTCCGGACCAATCCGCGGGACATCCCGTCCCCGCTGATCGGTCGGCCCGCGGCGCCGTTCGCGCTGGAGACCTTCGACGGTCCGCGGATCGCGCTCGAGGAGCTGCGTGGTCGCGTGGTCGTGGTGAATTTCTGGGCCTCGTGGTGCTACCCGGCCTGCTATGAGGAGGCGCCGGCGCTCGAGCGCGGCTGGCAGACCTACAAGGACCGCGGGCTCGTGATGGTGGGGATCAACGTCCAGGACAAGGACGAACCGGCCAGACGCTTCCTCGCCCAGTTCGGCCACACCTTCCCGAATGCTCGCGATCCGGCCGGGCGAGTCTCGGTCGACTTCGGCGTCTACGGGGTCCCGGAGACCTTCTTCATCGATCGCGCGGGGCGCGTGCGCTACAAGCACGTGGGCGCCGTCACCGACGCCGTGCTCAAACGGCACGTGGACACGCTGCTGGCGGAGCGCGGCTGATGCGCCGGGCGGCCCTGGTGCTGCTCTCGTGCCTGGCCTTGGGCTGGCCGCTGGCGGCGCTCGGCGCTGCTCCCGTGGACGAGGACCAGGTCCGCGACATCGCCGCCCAGCTCCGCTGCGTCGTGTGCCAGAGCCTCTCGGTGGCGGATTCGCCCTCCGAGACGGCGAACCAGATGCGCGGGATCATCCGCGAGCGGCTCGCGGCCGGGGACACCCCGGAGCAGGTCAAGGCCTACTTCGTCGACAAGTACGGCCTCTGGATCCTGCTGGCGCCGCCGCGCCAGGGATTCAACTGGCTCGTGTGGGTCGTACCCTTCGCCGGGCTCGGCCTCGGCCTGGTGGTGGTCGCCTTCGTGATCAGACGCTGGACCCGCCGGAGCCAGATGGCGAGGCGCTTGGCCCCGTCGGCGGAACCGGGGATCGACGAGGCCACACGCCAGCGCATCAACCGTGAGCTCGCGGAGCTGGACACGTGACCGGACTCCAGGCTCTCGTGATCGCGCTGATTCTCGCTCCCGCGCTGGGGATCGTCCTCTGGCCGCTCCTCCGGCGCGGCGACGAGAGCCGAGCGGAGAGCCGGCACCCGGAGGACCGGCGACTCGAGCTGGAGGAGGAGAAGGCGACCGTCTACCGGGCGCTGAAGGAGCTCGCCTTCGACCACGAGACCGGGCACATCACGCAGGACGACTATCAGGACATCCGGGCGAGATACGAGGCGCGCGCCGCCGAGCTCCTCTCGGAGCTGGACGCGCTCGGCCCGCGGCCCGCTGAACGCGTCCCGAGCGGCCCGCCGGCCATCCCGAGTGCTCGCGGCTGGGCCCGGCATCCGGTAACCCTGGCCGGCGGGGGCCTGGCGGTGCTCGCCTTCGGTGTCGTGCTCGGTCTCGGCGTGAGTCGCTACACCGAGCCCGAGCCGACCTCCACGCCCGGCCCGATCGGTCCCGGCGCCGCGCTCCCGGGCGCCACCGGTCGGGCGCCGATGCCGCCAGCCATGGTCGCCGGCCAGCCGACCGGCGGCGAGCCCCAGCGCGCGCTGCCGCCCGAGATGCTCGCGGGCATGCTCCAGGCGGCGCGCCAGAGCCTGATCGGCGGGCGCTATCAGGAAGCGATCGCCGCCTACCAGGCCGTGCTCAAGCGAGACCCGCGGAACGTCGACGCCATGACGCACCTCGGGCTGATCGTGGCGATCGGCGGGCATGCGGACGCGGCGCTGGAGGCCTTCGACAAGGCCCTCAGCATCGACCCGCGCTACGCGCCCGCGTACCTCTACCAGGGACAGGTGCTCTACGAGGTGAAGCAGGACTACCCCGGCGCGGTGAAGGCGTGGGAGCAATTCATCGCGATCGCGCCGAGCAAGGAGGAGCACGATCGCGTGGCCGCCCTGCTCCAGGACGCGCGCGCGAAGCAGCGCTAGCCATAGCCAAGCTCGTGCCTTGAGTGGGGGATCCGATGACAGAATCGCGCCACGCTCGCGCGGATCTCGTCGGGCCACACGAACGGCTGGAGGTGCGCGTTGGTGACCTCAAGTGGCGCGTGGTGGCTCAGTATGGGCCTCGGGCTTGGAGGAAGAGCTCGTCCCACGTCTGGATTGCCAGCACCGCCATGAGCAGGGCGCCGTGCCAGGCCGATCGGGCCTCGCGGTGTTGCCGCAGCATCGTGTGGACGACGGACGGTACGAAGTAGCCCTTGTCGCGCAGGCGATCTGTCGAGAGCAGATCCTCCGCGAACGCAGGCAGGGGGTCGCGCAACCACTGCTGGTAGGGCGTCTGCAACCCTCGCTTCCTCCGGTACAGGATCTCCGGGGGGAGCACCCCGCGGAGCGCGCGCCGCAGGATGTACTTCTCCTGCCATCCACGGAGCTTCAAGTGTTCGGGGATCTGCGCCGTGAGCTCCACCAGCTCGTGATCCAGAAACGGCACGTGCACCTCGACACCGACACGGCGCCCCGGCCTGCGATCAAGTATTCGCCGGGACGCAGTCCACGGATCGTGCGCAGCAGCGTCCGTGGCGACCTGACGAATCCCAGACGGAAGAACTCGTCCAGCGCGTGCACGTCCAGCTCGCGGGTGACGCTGCCCGACGCGAGGATCGCCTTCATCTCGGAGCCGAAGTAGAGCGCGTCACCGGCGATCGCATAGTGGAGCGACTTGATTCCGAAACGATCTCTCGCGAGCATGAGCCGCTGCCGCCGCGCGTCCCACAGCGCGAACGCGAACATCCCGCGGAGCCGACCGAGGCAGTCGACGTCGTCGTTCTCGTACGCGTGGACGATCACCTCGACGTCGGACTTGGTGTGGAACCGATGGCCCGCGGCCTCGAGCTCCGCGCGCAGCTCCGGCGCGTTGTAGATCTCGCCGTTGCAGACGATCACCACGGTGCCGTCTTCATTGGTGATCGGCTGGTCCCCGGTGGCGAGGTCCACGATGCTGAGCCGCCGCACGCCGAGACCGACGCCGGGGGCACGATGAAACCCGCCGCTGTCCGGCCCGCGATGCCGAAGGGTCGCGGCCATGCGCTCGAGCAGCCCGGCATCGACGCGCCGCGTCGGGTCAGACGGTACTACACCGCAGATGCCGCACACCGGCCGCGGCCCCGGTCACTCGATCGCGTAGCTGACGCTGACGCTCGCCTGTAGCTCCTCCCGGTAGCCACCGGCGTCGTGGAGGCTGCCAGGAGCTCGGCCCCAACGTACAGAGAGTACGCCTCGCGTGCGGCCCTCGGGCGCCGCCTCGCATCTGGACCTTTTTCAGCAGCCGGCGAATTATTCCGTGTCCGGCTCAGGGGCCCCCGGAGGAGGCGGGTGGAGCGGCGATCCCGAGCCGGCAGCGGGTCGGCGTGAAAGGCAACCGCACCTCCTCGCCCGTTTCCAGCGACTCGTAGATCGCGCTCAGCACTTCCAGCGCGCGCCGGGCCTCGGGCCCGGCGACGATCACCTCCGGCTTCTCGCCCGCCAGGCTCCGGAGCACGTCCTGGTAGAACGCCTGGTGGCCCTGCTTCAGCACCGCCGGTGACGGGGCCGAGAAGTTGCGCAGGACCTCCTCGTCGTCGGCTGTCATCTGATCGAGCGCCCAGACCCTCACCGTGTCGAGCGCTACCCCCGCTATCTCGACGGTGCCGCGGTCGCCCAGGATGCTGACCGACGACTCGATATCGCGGGGACGCGCGGTCGTGGTGGCTTCCAGCGCACCGAGCGCGCCCGAGCGGAAGCGCAGGATGACGAGCCCCACATCCTCGGTCTCGATGGGCGCCAGCACGGTACTGCCGCGCGCGACCACCGACTCGACGTCCCCCGCCAGCCACATCAGCATGTCGACGTGATGCATCGCCTGGTTCGCGATCACGCCACCGTCCTCGGCCCACGTCCCGCGCCAGCCGCCGCCATCGGCGTAGTAGTGCGGCGGGCGGCACCACCGGACCCGCGCGGTGGCCAGCGTGATGCGCCCGAGTCGCCCGGCGCGGATCGCCTGGTACATACGCAGCACCGGCGGGTTGTAGCGGTTCTGCTTGACCTCGAACAGCTGCACACGGGCGCGCTCACAGGCCTCGATCACCGCGTCCGCGTCCTCGAGCCGGAGCGCCAGCGGCTTCTCGACCACCAGGTGCTTGCCGGCCGCGGCCACGTCCAGGGCGATCTCCGCGTGGCTCCCGCTCGGCGTGGCGATGGTCACCATGTCCAGCTCGGCGCCCCCGAGGAGCTCGCGATGGTTCGCGTAGGCCCTGGCCCCGTGACGCGTGGCCAGCCCGGCGGCGCGGGCCGCGTCCTTGTCGCACACCGCCACGAGCTCCGCGCCGGGCAGGTTCGCGAGGATTCCAGCGTGACGGCCGCCGATCTTCCCGGCGCCGACCAGTCCGAACCGGATGGGCGACCGCGTACTGGTCTCGTTCATTCTGGTGATTGTAACGTGTCCTCGCGCGCCTTGTGACCACTTCTGCGCGCCGCTGACCGGTCGCACGGGCCGATGATATCCTCTGAGAGACCATGACGCCGGCTGCCGACGTCGCCGCCAGGCTGGACGAGCTCCGCCAGGAGATCCACCGCCACGACTACCTCTACTACGTCCTGAACCGGCCCGAGGCTTCCGACGCCGAGTACGACCGGCTTTGCCGCGAGCTGGTCGAGCTCGAGCAGGCGCATCCCGAGCTGATCACGCCCGACAGCCCGACGCAGTCGGTCGGCGGGCGCCGGGCGGAGGCCTTCGCGCCGGTCGAGCACCGCAGCGCGATGCTCTCGCTCGACAACGCGGTCAGCCCGGAGGACCTGCGCGAGTTCGAGGCGCGCCTGAAGCGGGCGCTCCCCCGCGCGACGTTCGATTACGTCTGCGAGCCGAAGATCGACGGCCTGAGCGTGGCGTTGCTCTACACCAACGGCCGTTTCGCCCGCGGCGCCACCCGCGGCGACGGGCGCGTCGGCGAGGACATCACCCAGAATCTCCGGACGATCCAGCGCATCCCGGCGAGGCTCCCGGGCCCACTGGGCGCGGCGCGCCGGCTCGAGGTGCGGGGCGAGGTGTTCATGCCGCGGGCGGCGTTCGCCCGGCTCAACGCGTCGCTCGAGGAGGCCGGGCAACCCGTGTTCGCCAACCCGCGGAACGCGGCGGCGGGCGCGGTGCGGCAGAAGGATCCCGCGATCACCGCCAGTCGCCCGCTGGACGTGCTGCTGTACCACGTGAGCGACATCGAGGGCGTGGCGCTCGCCACGCACTGGGACATGCTCGAGGCGCTCCGGGCCAGCGGGCTGCCCGTGAATCCGCGCTCCGCGCGCTGTGCGGACATCGACGCGGTCATCACCTACTGCCGGGCGCTCGAAGCCGCTCGCGATGCGCTGGACTACGAGGCGGACGGCGTCGTCGTGAAGGTCAACGAGCTCGAGCAGCAGCGCCGGCTCGGCGCCACCGCTCACCATCCGCGATGGGCGATCGCCTTCAAGTTCGCCGCGCGCCAGGCCACGACCCGAGTGGTCGAGATCTCGATCAACGTGGGCAAGACGGGCGCGCTCACGCCCGCCGCGAAGCTGGAGCCGGTAGAGATCGCCGGCGTCACCGTCAGCAATGTGAGCCTGCACAATGAGGACGAGATCCGGAGAAAAGACGTCCGCGTCGGCGACACGGTCCTGATCGAGCGCGCGGGCGACGTCATCCCCTACCTCGTCCAGGTCGTGACGGCCAAGCGGCCGCCGGACGCGGCACCCTTCACGATGCCGACCCACTGTCCGGCCTGTGGCGCCCAGGCGTTCCGCCCCGAGGGGGAGGCGATCTGGCGCTGCACCAACAGCGCGTGCCCCGCTCAGCTGAAGGAGCGGCTGTTCCACTTCGGCTCCCGGCGGGCGATGGATATCGAGCACCTGGGGGAGATGGTGATCGGCCAGCTGGTCGACCGCGGCCTCGTGAGCGAGTTCGCCGATCTGTACGGGCTCACGGTGCCGCAAGTGACCGAGCTCGATCGGATGGCCGAGAAGTCCGCCCAGAACCTGGTCCATGCCATCCAGGGCTCGAAGGACCGGGGCTTGTCCCGGCTCCTGAACGCGCTCGGCATCCGCATGATCGGCGAGCGCGCGGCGCAGCTGCTGGCCGCGCGCTTCCACTCGATGGACAAGCTCATGACGGCCACCGAAGCGGAGATCAACGACATCTACGGGATCGGCCCGCAGATCGCCCAGTCGGTGACCCGTTACTTCGCCGAGCCGCACAACCGGGCGGGGCTCGAGCGGCTCCGCCAGGCTGGCGTGGTGATGCAGGAGGAGGGCGTCGAGGGTCCGCGGCCGCTCACCGGCAAGACCCTCGTGCTGACCGGCGGGCTCCACACGATGACGCGGGACCAGGCGAAGGACCTCATCGTGCGGCTGGGCGGCCGCGTCAGCGGGTCGGTGTCGAAGAAGACCGATTTCGTCGTCGTGGGCGAGGACCCCGGCTCGAAGGCCGACGACGCGCGGCGACTCGGCGTCGACACGCTCGATGAGGCGGCGTTCTGCCGGCTCGTGGGCCGCTGATGAGAGGCCCCGGCCTGACCCGCGGACTGGCGCTGGCGCTGGCCCTGGTAGCGGCCGGCGCCTCGGGCGCGCTCGCTCAGCAACAGCCCCCGATCAGCCGTGGGCAGGCCCTGCAGGACATCACCAAGCCGGGTGACATCGAGGCGCGGCGTCAGGCGGCGGCCTGGCTGGGCGAGCTCGGGCGCATGGAGGACGCGGCCGCGCTGGTCGGGGCGCTCCGTGACGCCGACGAGCTGGTGCGCGCGCTGGCCGAGCATTCCCTGTGGCAGGTGTGGAGCCGCTCCGGCGATGCCGAGATCGACACACTCTTCCAGCTCGGCGTGGAGCAGATGAACCAGCGCGCCGGCCCGGCCGCGATCGAGACCTTCTCGGCGATCATCGGGAAGAAGCCCGAGTTCGCCGAAGGGTGGAACAAGCGCGCGACCGTGTACTACCTGATGGGCGAGTACCAGAAATCACTAGGCGACTGCGACGAGGTGATGAAGCGCAATCCGCATCACTTCGGCGCGCTGGCGGGCTACGGGCAGATCTACCTCCAGCTCGACCAGCCCGAGCGGGCCCTCGACTACTTCCAGCGGGCGCTCAAGGTGAACCCGAACCTGCGCGGGGTCGAGAGCGCCGTGGAACAGCTCAAGCAGCTCATGATCCAGAAACGCAAGGGAACGATCTGATCGTTCCCCCACCGGCCAGCCGGCCGCGAAGGAGGAGGCGACGGTGCTCACCCTGACTGCTCAGCAGATCGACGCGCTCAAGAAGATCACCAGCCCGAGCGTGGCCAATGCCATCGAGACGTTCAAGGTCCGCCCGCGCGAGGAGGGCAACCTGTCCTCGGACATCCGCGCCTGCTTCCCCGAGTTCGGGCCGATGGTGGGCTATGCGGTGACCGCGCTCATCCGCGCCGAGCGCGGCCCGATCGAGGGCCATCGCGCGAGCGTCTTCGGCTGGTGGGACTTCGTGCAGTCCATCCCCGCCCCGCGCGTGATCGTCGTCCACGATCTCGATGATCCGCGGGGCCAGGGCGCGCAGTGGGGCGAGGTGCAGGCCAATATCCACCGGGCGCTCGGATGCGTGGGAGTGGTGACCGATGGCTCCGTGCGGGACCTCGACGAGGTCCGGGCGCTCAGCTTCCAGTTCTGCGCCGCCCACGTATCCGTGTCCCACGCGAACGTCCACATGGTCGACTTCGGCATCCCGATCAAGGTGGGCGGCGTCTGGATCAAGCCCGGCGATCTCATCCACGGCGATCAGCACGGCGTCGTGACCATCCCGCACGAGGTCGCGCCGCAGATTCCCGAGGCGATCGCCAAGGTGGAGTCGGACGAGCGGCGGATCATCGCGGTCTGCCAGGCCCCGGGCTTCACCGCCGACAAGCTCAAGGCCGTCTACCAGGAGATCCGCCCCGGGACCTATTGAGCTGGCGCGGGCACCCGGGCTGTCGCCCGCCCGCGCCCGACGGTATCTCACCCTCGATAGGCACCTTGCGCTAGGTCAGTCGTTGCCATCGTAGAAAGCTCCGGATCGCGGCGTTGACCTGATCGGGCTGCTCCAGCGGGACGTAGTGTCCCGCGCGCGGGATGCGCACGAGACGCGCTCCGGAGATCTGCTTGGCCATGTACTCGGAGTACCTCGGGGGGGTGAGCTGATCGTCGTCGCCGACGATCACGAGCGCCGGCTGCCGGATCTCGTTGATGCGCGCCATGAGGTCGAAGCGGTTGCAGCCGGTGAAATCCGCGCGGGTCACGGCCGGGCGCGTCTCGAGCATGGCCACGCGGCCGCCGGCCAGGAGCGCCGGCGCCGCCGCCGGACTCCACCCGTAGCCCTGGATGAAGTCGACCGCTTCGCCGTAGTCCTTGTCCATGAGCTCGAACAGCCGCGGGAAGACTCGCAGCCGCGCGCCCGTGCCGACCAGCAGGACGCCGCGCAGGAGCTCCGGCGCCTCGAGCGCGATCGTCAGCGTCACCGCGCCGCCCATCGAATGCCCGCCCAGGATCACCGGGCCGGCGTTGAACCCTCGGATGAACGCCCGCACGCTGGCCGCGTACTCGGCGACCACCGGACAGCCCTCACCCGAGGAGCGGCCGTGCCCGGGCAAATCCAGCGCGATCACGCGCGCGGTCTCGGCGAGTCCTTCCAGCTGCCGGGTCCACGTCGCGTGGCTGCCGCCGGCGCCGTGGACGAGGACGACCACGGGAGTACCGCCGCCGGTCTCCGCGAAATTGATCAGCGCGTTGTTCGCGTTGAGAGTGGGCATGCGCGTATCTTACAATAGGGTGTCGGGCTCGTGATCCGCGGCCCAGCGTGTTTCCATGATCGAGATCCGGCTACCCCGTCTGGCGGACGCCGCGCCCTGCGCCGATCTGGCGGCGCTTGTGATCGGAGAGGAGCGAGCGGGGGCGTTCATCAAATCGCATCTCGAGCGCCATCACCTGATCGTGGCCGAGGCGGACCAGGAAGTGATTGGATTCCTCGCGTATCGCACCGACTGGTTCCAGTGCACGTTGGTATCCCTCGTGGTCGTGCGGGAGGACTTCAGGCGCAAGGGCATCGCGCGGGAGTTCTTCAAGGGCGTGGAGGCCGTCTCGCCCACGCCGCGCCTCTTCTCGTCCACCGAGGAGACCAACGGCGTGTCCATCCGCATGCACACGGCCCTCGGCTTCAAGCCGAGCGGCCACATCGACAACCTGCCCCAGGGGGCCCGGGAGCTCGTGTTCTACAAGCGCATCCCGCCCCGGGGCGTGCCCTGACCGCGGCTGACGAGACCCATCGGATGAACCGCGCGTCGAGTTCCAACGGGGGCGGGCGTGGCGACAGCCGGGATGCCCGCCCCGGATCAAGGAGATCGTCATGTCCGAGAAAAGCGATCTGCTGAGCGAAGCCGAGACCGAGTTCGCCGGACTCAAGAAAGCGCTCGCCGGACTGAGTGAGGCCCAGATGCGCGAGGTATGGTTCGGCACGTGGAGCGTGCGTGACATCGTGGCGCACATCTCGGGCTGGCATCGGGAGCTCGGTCCCGCGCTCGAGCGGTTGAGCCGGGGCCAGAAGCCGATCCCCGAGGGCGTGTCGTACGACGACGTCGACGCGTGGAACGCCAAGTTCGCCAGCGCCAAGCGCGACGCCAGGACCGCCGACCTCCTGTCGGAGCTCGACGCCTCGCACTCCGACTTCCTGCTCGCGGCGGCGAAGGTCCCGGAAGAGCGGATGGTGTCCGGCAAGACCGCATACAAGCTGCTCGATCTGAACAGCCGGCATCACTACCAGACGCACGCGCAGGAGATCGCGGCCTGGCGCGAGTCCAAGGGCCACTAGCCACAATCGGAGGGGGCCTCGACGGCCCCCTCCGAGACCTCCCCCAGAGGGAGATTGCGCCGGCAAAGCCGGCGCTCGAAGCGGAACGTCCAACCCGCAGTGGCGAGTGACCAGCGCCGCAGATCGCCGGATGGACTCCCGGCGATCGGGGATCCGATCGCCCCGCACGGCGGGTGCGCTGGGCCATGGCGCGCGGAAAGGCATTCGGCGATGGGCGCGATCCTCAACCTGGCCGAGCGGTTTTGGAACGGAGCGGTGCCGGCACGAGATCTCCTGCGCCCCACGAGGGCGACGGAGGAGATCGCGCCCGGCGTGTTCTTCCTGCACATCTGGGCCAACGTCACCCTGATCCGCACGGAGGCCGGGCCTGTGCTGGTCGACACGGGGAACCCCGCCGTGCGCGAGCGGACGTTCGCGACCGTGCGCGGCATCGATCCCCGGCCGCTCGCCGCCGCCGTCTACCCGGACCACCGTGACGCGCATCGTGAGCGGGCGCGCCTCTATGACACGCGCGCCCGGGTGGCGGACGCGCTCATGACCCGCGGCATCTTCGCCGCCGCTGCGCGCGACTCCGCGGCGAAGGCCGGCATCGAGCTGGCGCCGATGGACTCGCTGTTCTCCCCGCGGCGCGCGCCCGAGGCGTGAGCCACGCATGGCCGCCACCTACCGGCTCGGCGCGGCCCGCCGTCTCGCCAACGCGCTCGTGCGCCTGCTCCTTCGGCTGGGGCTCGGCCCGCCCTCGACCTATCTGCTGACGGTACCCGGACGCCGGACCGGCACGCCCTACTCGACCCCGGTCACGCTGATCGAGGAGCCCGGGCGCCGATGGCTGGTCGCGCCCTACGGACCCGTGGCCTGGGTCCGGAACGCAGCAGCGCCGCCGGGCGCGTGACGCTGACCCGCGGGAGGCGATCGGAGGCCGTGGGCATCGTGGAGCTCGGACCCGAGGAGAGCGCACCGGTGCTCAAGCGCTACATCACGAGGCTCCCGATCACGCGCCCGTTCTTCGACGTGACACCGAACTCCGACCTCGCCGCGTTCGCCGCCGAAGCCCTCCACCACCCCGTCTTCCGGATCGTCGAATCCGATCCCCGCTCCGCTCAGGGGAGAGGGTCAGGGTGAGGCGGGCGGGTCAGACGACTTCGTCCTTGCGCGACAGCACTTCCCCGAAGCGGGAAAGCAATGGAACCGGCAACCCGCGGTAGACCTCGTCCAGACGGGCGTCGACCTCGCGGTTGGCGAGCGCGAACAGGCTCCGGCCCTGGGCATCCCCTTCCACCAGGAACGGCCCCAGCCGCTCGACCTCGAGCACCCACAGCGCCTGGGCGAGGCCGAGCTCCTCCAGCCAGCACACGTCCAGCACGCGCTTGATGCATTGCCCGTACGCCGCGCCCATTCCGTAGCCGACCGTGGTCAGGTAGATCGCGCCGAACGGGACGAACCATTCGTGATAGGCGCGCTCGGTGAGCCCGGCCTTGCCGACGATCACGCGCGCGCCGGAGCGCTCGAACCAGGGACGCATCGACTTGCCGAAGCGGAAGCTCGCGGTGGCGGTCACCGCCTCCACGGCGTAGCTGAAGTCCGGGCGCTTGCTGGCCGCCGGCGAGCAATGGAAGTTGACGTTGGTGAGCGCGCGCACGGACTCGGGGAACGGGACCTCGCGCTCGACCACCTGCCGGTACACGCCCTCGCGCGCCGTGTAGACGGCCCCGCTCAGGTAGACCACGTCGCCCAGCTTGAGCGATCTGATGTGCCGATCGCTCACCGGCGTGGAGAGGTGCACCTCGTCCATCCGCACGTCCGCCAGGCGCTCGATCACCACGCCGGAATCCTCACTCCAGCCCTTCGCGCCGGTAATAGTCGGTGAACCACTGCGGATCCGTCCGAAAGTCGACACGCCCATTCGGGTGAATTCGCGCGCTGGCGCGCCGCGAGGAGAGACAGAACTGGTGCATCGCCACCGGCATGCCGCCGGTGTGCGTGTAGGCGAGCTCCACGTGGGTGGTGACGACCATCGAGGTGCCGGCGAAGCCCATCGCGCCGAGCCCGATGTAGTTGCCGAGGGCGGTGAGCTCCTCCTCGAGCTGAGCCGCCACCGGGTCCGGATTGCGGCTGCCGACCGCGCGCAGACACGCCGCCTCCTTGCCCAGCCGCACGCAGGTGTCTTTGGCGCCGCCGACGCCGAGGCCGACGATCGCCGGCTGACAGGCCAGCCCGCGCTTGCCCGATGCGACCAGCGTGTCGACGAAGAATCGCTTGATGCCCGGAATCCCGTCGCCGGGGAAGAGCATACGGTAGTCGCTGCCGAACAGCCCGCCCTTGTGGACGGTGGTGACGTCGATCCAGTCGGCCTCGGGCTCGACGCTGTAGGTCACCTCCGGCGAGTGGAGCCCCACGTTGTTGTTGGGGTCGTCGCGGGTCAGCGGATGCACGCGGTTCGGGCGGAGCGGGATCGAGGCGGTCGCGTCCGCCGTGGCGCGCCGGAGCGCACGCTCCAGCGCCACCAGTCCGCCCTCGACGGTCGCCTCGTTGCCGAGCTTCACGTAGTAGCGTGGCAGGCCGGTGTCCGCGCACATGGGCCGGCGCTCGGCGGTCGCCACGTCCCAGTTGCGCAGCATCTCGGTGAGCACGAAGCGGGGCAGCGGGCCGGTCTCCCGGTCACGCGCGAGGCGGACTCCTTCGCGATAGTCCGGCGCGATGTCGATGGCGGCACGCGCGGCCAACTCGCGGGCGGTGTCTTCGATCAGCTTGGCTGGAATCCTGGTCACGCGTGGTCGATTCTCGCGCGGGTGTGAGCTGCCGTCAACCAACCCGTGCGCTCTGCCCGCTTGGAGTCGGTCCCACCAATCCGCGGCGCTTGTCACTCGGCCGATCCGGGCTCGAGGTTCCGCTTCGAGCGCCGGCTGCGCCGGCGCAACCCCCTTCCTGGGGGAGGCCTCGGAGGGGGCCGTCGAGGCCCCCTCCGACTATCTACGGCCCTTCTTCTCGTCGCGGCGCAGCTTGTACTCGATGGAGTCGACCAGGGCCACCCAGGAGGCCTCGATGATGTTGTCCGCCACCCCGACCGTGCCCCACGTCTCGTCGCCGTCGCCGGAGGTGACGAGCACGCGCGTCTTGGCCCCCGTGCCCTTGGACTCGTCCAGGATCCGCACCTTGTAGTCGAGCAGCGCCATCTCCCGGAGGCTCGGGTAGAACTCCTCGAGCGCCTTACGCAGCGCGTGGTCGAGCGCGTTCACCGGCCCGTTGCCGGACGCGGCCGTGTGCTCCGGGATACCTTTCACGCGCAGGCGCACCGTCGCTTCGGCCACCGGCTCGGCGTCGCCGTTGTTCTCCTCCACGATCACGCGATACCCATCCAGCTCGAAGAATGCGCGGTGGTTGCCGAGCGCCCGCTCCATCAGGAGCTCGAAGGACGCCTCGGCCCCTTCGAACTGGAACCCCTCGTCCTCGAGCCGCTTCAGCATCGTCAGGATATGCTTGGCGTCCGGCGTGTTCTTGTCCAGATCGATGCCGTACTGGCGCGCCTTCCAGAGGATGTTCGACTGTCCCGAGAGCTCCGAGACCAGCACGCGCCGGTGATTGCCCACCCGCTCCGGATCGATGTGCTCGTACGTGTCCGGGTGCTTGAGCACCGCCGACACGTGGATGCCCCCCTTGTGGGCGAAGGCCGAGTCGCCGACGTACGGCTGCGCCAGCCAGGGCTTGCGATTGGCCAGCTCGGAGACGAAGCGGGACACGTCGCGGAGCTCGCGGAGGTTCGCCGGCGGGATGCAGTCGCGCCCCATCTTGAGCATCAGGTTGGGGATGATCGACACGAGATTGGCGTTGCCGCAACGCTCGCCGTAGCCGTTGATCGTGCCCTGTACGTGCTCCACGCCCTCGCTCACCGCGGCGAGCGAGTTGGCCACCGCGCACTCCGTGTCGTTGTGCACGTGGATGCCGAGCGGCGTCTCCGACTTCACCGCGGTCTTGACCTCGCGGATGATCGCCGTGATCTCGGGCGGGACACTGCCGCCGTTGGTATCGCAGAGCACGAGACAGTGGGCGCCGGCTGCCTCGGCGGCCAGCAGCGTGCGCATGGCGTACTCCGGATTGCGCTTGTAGCCGTCGAAGAAGTGCTCGGCGTCGTAGATGACCTCCTCGAAGTGCTTCAGGAGAAAGGCCATCGAGTCGCCGATCATGGCCAGGTTCTCCTCGAGCGTGGTGCCGATGGCGGAGGTCACGTGGAAGTCCCAGGACTTGCCGAAGATGGTCACGACCGGCGGACCGGCCTCGACCAGGGCCCTCAGGTTGGCGTCGTCCTGGGGGCGCGCGCCGGGGCGGCGCGTGGCGCCGAAGGCCGTGATCTTCGCGGTCTTGAACACGGCGTCCTGCACCCGCTTGAAGAAGCGCAGATCCTTGGGATTGGAGCCGGGCCAGCCGCCTTCGATGTAGTGGATGCCGAGCGCGTCGAGCCGGTGGGCGATGCGGACCTTGTCCTCCATCGAGAACGCGACACCCTCGCCCTGGGTGCCGTCCCGGAGGGTCGTGTCGTAGATCTTGATCTCAGGCGCCATCGGGACGCCCATCATCCCGCCG
>Ga0187892_10007170_pt1 | contig 16039 bp, 16 predicted proteins | sample MA1701073metaG_FD_139345 | JGI IMG/M metagenome (GOLD analysis project Ga0187892, IMG submission 139345) | Bio-ooze microbial communities from a basaltic lava cave in the Kipuka Kanohina Cave System on the Island of Hawaii, USA - MA170107-3 metaG ... | reverse complement strand
GGCGACGGCCCGGGCCAGCACCCGGGCGGTGTTCGTCTCCACGACACCCACGTCAGCCTCCGCAGCGAAAGCGAGCAGGGCCCGGGCCGTGTACGGCCCGATGCCGGGCAGCGCCAGCAGGGCGTCGAGGTCGTCGACCGGCAAGGCGCCGCCGTGGCGTTCGACGACGGCCACGGCCGTGCGGTGCAGGTTGACGGCGCGGCGGTTGTACCCGAGCCCGGCCCAGGCCCGCACCACGTCGGCCACCGGCGCGGTCGCACACACCGCCGCTGTCGGGAAGGCGGCCACGAACCGTTCGAACACCGGCATCACCCGAGCCACCTGGGTCTGCTGGAGCATCACCTCGCTCACCAGCACGGTCCACGGGTCGCGGGTCTGGCGCCAGGCCAGGTGGTGGCGCCCGGCGTCGGTCCACCAGTTCAGCAGGAGGTCGGTCAATGGCGGACGGCGTGACACCACCACACGTCCGTGTGATAAGGGACGGGAAAGCGTTCCGGCATGTCCTCGAAAATCTCGGTGATCCGGTCAAGCAGCTCGGCCCGTTCGCCGTCGGGGAGGCTCGCAATCCAGGAGATGGACGCCATCCGTTCGACCATGATCTCCGCCGTCACCTCGTGCTCATACGGGAAAGCCTGGTGCTGCAACGGCGTAAACAGGTCGGGCCGGTGGTCGAACGCCTCCCGCCAGCGGCCGTCGCGGTAGGTCGGGACGTCCCGGCGGTAGGGCTCGGTCAGCTCCGCCAGCCGTTCCACCCAGCCCACGGTGCGGTCCCGCCTGTTCCACACCATCCCCAGCCCGGCGCCGGGCCGCAGCACCCGGTGCAACTCCAGCAACGCCCGCCCGCCGTCGAACCAGTGGAACGCCTGCCCCACCACCACGGCATCGACCGACTGGTCGTCGAACGGCAGGGCCTCGGCCGTCCCGTCCTGCGCCTCGGCGCCGGGCACGGCCGCCACCAGGTGGCGCCGCATACCGGCGGACGGTTCGACGGCGAGTAGCCGGGCGCCCGTGCCCACCAGCGTTCTCGTGAGCTTGCCCGTGCCGGCAGCCAGGTCGACAACCACGTGATCAGGACCGATGCCCAGGTGCTCCACCAGTGCGGCGACGGCGTCGGGCGGGTAGCCCGGCCGAGCCCGCTCGTAGGTGGCGGCGCCGGCGTCGAACCCGTGCGCCGCCGGGTGGACGCGACTCTGCCTAGCGCTACTAGCCGTGGAGCAGCAACTGGACGCTGTTGGCGCCGACGACCACGACGTAGAAGCCGGCGACCATGAACAGCAGGTTGGACACCTTGCGGTGGGCGGCCACGGCGACGGCGGCCACGGCGATGAAGGCGATGACCGACATCTTGACGTGGGGCAGCACACCGTTCTCGATCAGCCAGCCGGACAGGGGGTTGACCTCCCGGCCGCCGCGGGCCATGGACATATCGGTGCTGATGATGTCGCCGATGTTGAGTACGAGGATCGCCACCACTAACATCGAACGGAGCCAGAGCTCGCGGGGAGCCTCCCAAATCTGCAGCTCGGCCCCACGAAGATCAGCGACACGCACCGTTGCCCATCCTGTTGCGTCGGAAGTCAATAGGTCGTTCGACTCATTGTGGACGGAGCGGCGGGAGAAGCGCCAGCACTCTGGGTGATTTTTTTCACGGCCGCCGAGGAGCGAGGAGGCGAACGGTGATCGAGCTGGGCCTGCGCAACGACGTCTACCGCCGCCCCCTCTCCACCGCCCTTGACCGCCTCGGCCTGAGAGAGGGCTGGAAGTGCGTCGACGTGGGCGCCGGCGGGGGGGACGTGACCGTCGCCCTGGCCGAGGTGGTGGGCCGGGACGGGCGGGTCTACGCCGTCGACTCCGACCCCCGGGCCCGCGATGCGGTGGCCGAGGCCGCCGCCGCCCACAGCCAGGTCGTGGCCATCACCCAGGCCGGCGAAGAGCTGCTCCTGCCCGAGCCCGTCGACCTCGCCTTCTGCCGGTTCGTGCTGATGCACGTGGTGGAGCCGCTGGCGGTGCTGCGGCGGATGGGCGGGGCGGTGCGGCCCGGGGGCTGGGTGGTGGCCCAGGAGCCGGTCACGTCGGCGGGCCGGGTCGGCGGGGCGCCGCTCTCGATGCCCGACGCCCGCCATCCTGACGTGGGCGCCCGACTCCCGGCGCTGGTCCAGGCGGCGGGGCTGCACGTGGTCGACGCGTGGGCCGAGTCCCAGGCGGGCGCCGGCCCCGGCCCGGTCAAGGACTACCTGGCCGACCTCACCGGCGCCGACCCAGGCGACGACCCGGTCGTGCTCCCGCCCCTCGTGACCGTGGTGGCGCGCCGCCCGGCGTGATATTGCCGCCGACCGGTGTCAACCGCGACACGCCGGCGCACGTTGATACCGGTAGATCGAACGGTGGAGGCGGTCGAGGCCGCCGGACGGGCTGTGGGGCCCGACGACCTCGACTTCCCCTACGCAACCGCCTCCGCCGTTCGCATCAGCTCAGCGGTCGATCGTGAGTTCGCGCCAGTAGAACCAGTAGGTCCGGAACCGGACGACGCCGCGGAACGGGAGCCCGACGAGGTGCCAGAACATGCGCCACGTCTCTCGATAGCCCTTCCGGCGCCCATACTTGTCCCGCTTGGTGCGGTGGGTGACGCCGTGCATGATCCGGACCGTCGTGGGCAACCGGGCCTCGCAGATCACCTCGTTGATCATCACCTCGATGTCATAGCCCCGGCGCTTGGCAGGCGGGACCGAATCCCAGACCCACCGGGGGATGATCCGCTCGCCACTGGAGGGCGCCTGCCACAGCACGATCGGGTTCCAGAAGCGCCCGTAGTCGAACCAGCCCAGCGACATGGCTGCCCGCCCCTCGAGGTACGGCCCGCAGATGGCGTCGAGGTGGGCGGCCGTCAGTCCGATGCAGTCGGCGTCGCAGAACAGGATGGCGTCGGCCCCGCTGGCATTGACCCCCGCCTCCATGGCCGCCGCCTTCGACCCACCGGTGCCGTCGAGGCGGATGACCTTGGCGCCCGCGGCCAGCGCCAGTTCGCCCGTGCCGTCGGTCGACCCGTCGTCGACCACGATTACCCCGGACGTGCAGGCGCACCCCAGGCACGCCTCGACCACGGCCGCCACCGTCGCCGCCTCGTTGCGGGCGGGGATGACGGCGTCAACCGAGGGAACAGTGGGCGCAGTCAACCGAGCTTGGCGCGGAGGAACTCGAGGGTGCGGACCCATGCCTGGCGGGCCGCATCGTCGTCGAACGCTTCGGGACGGCTGTCGTTGAAGAAGGCGTGGCCCTGGCCCGGGTACAGGAAGAGGCGGACCTCCTTGCCCCGCTCGGTGAGCGCCCGTTCGATGTCGCGGGCGGACTCGGGGGTCGCCCAGTCGTCCAGTTCGCCGTAGTGCCCCTCGACGGCGGCGTCGATGCGGCCCCAGTCGGGCTGCACCTCGGGCCACGGGATGGCCCCGTAGAAAGGCACGCACGCCTTGACCTGGTCGGGACGGGCGGCGGCCAGCCACAACGCCAGCCCGCCGCCCATGCAGAACCCGACGACGCCGATCCCGTGGCCCCGCACCGCGGGGTGGTCGACGAGGAGGTCGACGGCGCCCGAGAGGTCGGTGGCGGCCCGGGGCAGGTCGAGGGCCATCATGGCCTTCTCGGCCTCGTCGGGCTCGGAGTTGGGGACGGTGCGGCCGTGGAACAGGTCGGGCGCCAGCGCCGTGAACCCCTCCGCTGCGAACCGCTCGCACACATCCTCGATGTGGGGGACGAGCCCCCACCACTCCTGGATGACCAGGACGCCCAGGCCGGCGCCTTCCCCGGTGGCGAGATAGCCGGCGCCGCCGGCAACGGCGATCCGCTCACCCACCGGGCAGCCGCCGCTCCAACTCGGGGGCGGGCGGGCAGGTGGCGGCGACCTCGGACGGTGCCACGGTGCCGGTGGGGCCGACCACCGAGTCCACCCACGCCAGGGGAACGAGCTCCTCGGCCCGGTCCCAGGCGGCACCCAGCCCGTCGAGCCGCGCCACCAGCGCCCGCCACAACGCCTCGGGCAGCGCGCGGCCCTCGCCCGCCACCACCCAGACGGGACGGCCGAGCCGGCGGGCGACGGCGGCGGCACCCGCCGACCCGCTGGTCGCCAGGAACCCGTCAGGCCCGAGGGCGACGGCCTCGAGCACGACCAGATCGGCCGCCGCCACCGCCGCCGCCACGCCCGACTCGGGGACGACCTCGGCATCGCTCCCCGATCGCCGCAGCCACAGGGCGAGGTCGCCGCCCTCGCCGAGGGAGTCGACGATCAGCGACCCGACGTCGCCCCGGCGGAGCAGGGCTTCGGCGACCTGCTCGGGCCAGGCGAACACCACCACGGTGGCGTCGTCGGGCAGGGCGCCGGCCAGCACCGACACAGTGGCGTCGGTGGCCAGGTCGTGACCCGCCTGCCACGCCTCGCGGGCCGGGTCGGCGGCGGCCAGCACCCTCGCCGCCACCCACCACACCGGCCCGCACGTGGGTTGGCGGTCGACGAGCCGCCGGCAGGCGGTCACCAGCGCCGCAGGCTCGGCCGCGAACGTGGCCAGGGCGGAGGCGGCGTCGCGCGCCAGCACGGTCGGTTCCTGGCGGCCGGCCCGAGCCACCGCCCGCAGCCGTTCGATGGGGTGCATCAGCGCACCAGGGTAAGCGCCCGGGTTCGGCGCCTAGAGCCCGGGTTTCCAGATCATCATGATGAGTATGAGCAGGAGCAGGAGGTTGAGGGCCATCCCGACGGCGGCCGCCTTCTTGCCCCGGGCCTCCAGTTCGGCCACCTGGGGCGGCGGGCCGCCCGCCGCGGCGGCGCCCGGCGGCGGGCCGGCGGCGAGGGTGGCCATGGCCACGTTCATCGCCTTGAGGTTGGGCAGGTGGACGGCGTGGACGACGCCGATGAAGGCGGCGTAGAGCAGGAACGAGATCGAGACCCACGCCTGGCTGAACTTCCAGGCGTCGTCGCTCAGCAGCACGAGCAGGATGCCCCAGATGGGCACGGAGTAGATGATGTACTCGGCCTTGGTCGTGATCACGCTGACGGTGGCCTCGGCGATGGCCAGCCCCTCCTTGCCGCGGCGCTTCTTCGCCTCCTCGCCGAAGAACGGGGCCAGGATCGTGATCCCGAACCCGGCGATCACCGAAACGATGTGGAGGAGGAAGATGAACTTGTAGAAACCGCTGCCGACACCCATGCCGGAACGATATGGCGTGCGGACCGGAGTTGCTAGGTTCTCGCCGCCATGCCCACCAACCCGCCGCCTGAACTGGTCCTGACACCCATCAACGGCGCCGGGCGGCCTGTCAAGGGCTGGCTGACGGTGTTCCACCTGTTCCTGGTGGCCGTCGATCCCGACAGGCCCCAGAGCGCCTGGCTCGTCCCCACGGCCGCCCGCATCCTGTCCAACTACGACCAGGCCGACTGCCGGGTCGCCTGGTTGGTGGGGGGCTACCCGGAGGACGCCCGCCGCCTCCTGGGCCGGTGGGCCCACGACGTCCTGACGTTCGTCGACCCCGACCTGGTGGCCATCCGGGCCTTCGGCCTCGAGTCGCTGCCCGCCGCCATCCACCTGGGGATGGACGGGGCCGTCGTCAACGCCGCCGAGGGCTGGGACCCGCCCGCCTGGCGCACCCTCACCCAGGAGCTTTCCCGGATCGTCTCGTGGAGCCACCCGCTCATCCCCGGGCCCCGGGACCCGGCGCCGTTCCCGGGCGCGCCGCTGCCGCCCGCCTGATCGTTCAGGAAGAGGCGGACGCCTGTTCGTCAGGGGTGAGGCTCAGGGCCGCCAGCACGAGGATGGCGGTGTCGACGAACTGGAGATCGCCGGCGATCCACGTCGAGCGGTTGACCATCTCGACCCCGTCTGCCACCGATCGCGGCCGGACGCGCCTTCTGCGGAGCTCGGTCGCGATCATCGGTCCGTCTACGACCACCTGACGGCCTCCCTGCTTGCCACTGCGCACCAGCCTGAGCCGCCCGTCCTGTGGAGCACAAGAAGGGAAAAGCTGGGTATTACGGGGTGGCGCCTGTGGAGGGCCCGTCCAGCCGGCCGCCTCTCGTCATGGCCATCACGTCCAGGGCCGTGTCGAGTTCGTCGGGATCCATGAGCCCTTCGTCGAGAACGACCTCCCGCACCGTGCGCCCGGTCGCCAGGGCGTCGTGGACGATCCGGGCGGCCACGTCGTAGCCGAGGTGAGGGGCGAGTGCGGTGGCGGTGGCGGGCGAGGATTCGGCGTAGCGCCGGCACCGTTCGGCGGCGGCCTCGATGCCGGCCACGCACCGCTCGGCCAGGGTGCGGGCCGCGGCCGCCAGCAGCCTGACCGACTCGAGCACGTTGCGGGCCATCACGGGGACGGCCACGTTCAGCTCGAAGGCGCCGGTGGCGCCGGCGAACGCCACCGCCGCGTCGTTGCCGACGACCTGGGCCCCGACCTGGATCACCACCTCGGGGATCACCGGGTTGACCTTGCCGGGCATGATCGAACTGCCCGGCTGCAACTCGGGCAGGCGGATCTCCCCAAGGCCGGCCATCGGCCCGCTGGCCATCCACCGGAGGTCGTTGGCGATCTTGACCAGCGACACGGCGACGGTGCGAAGGGCGCCCGACGCCTCCACGAGGGCGTCGCGCCCACCCTGGGCCTCGAAGTGGTCGCGGGCCTCCCGGAGTGGGAGCCCGGTGGTGGCGGCCAGGCGAGCGATCACGGCCGCCGCAAAGCCGGGCGGGGCGTTGATCCCCGTGCCGACAGCGGTGCCGCCCAGGGCCAGTTCGCCGAGGCGTGGCAGCGTCGCCTCGATGCGTTCGATCCCGTGCTCGACGGCGGCCGCGTACCCGCCGAACTCCTGGCCCAAGGTGACAGGCGTGGCGTCCATGAGGTGGGTCCGCCCCGCCTTGACGACGTCGGTGAACTCGGCCGCCTTCTCGCGTAGCGTCGCCGCCAGGCGGGCGAGGGCGGGCCGCAGGTCGTCGGCCAGGGCCGCCAGAGCCGCCAGGTGGACGGCCGAAGGGAACGTGTCGTTGGACGACTGGGACGCGTTGACGTGGTCGTTGGGGTGGACCTTGGCGCCCAGGCGATCCGTGGCCAGGTGGGCGAGGACCTCGTTCACGTTCATGTTGCTGGACGTGCCCGAGCCGGTCTGGAACACGTCGATCGGGAACTGGTCGGCCCACTCGCCGTCCGCCACCTCGCCCGCCACCTGGGTGATGGCGTCGGCCACCTTGAGGTCGAGGTAGCCGCGGCTGGCGTTCTCCTCGGCCGCCGCCTGCTTGATGCGGGCCAGGGCCCGGATGACCTCGGGGGCCATGCGCTCGCCCGAGATCTCGAAGTTCCCCACGGCGCGCTGGGTCTGGGCGCCCCACTTGGCGTCCTGGGGCACGTCGACGGGCCCCAGCGAGTCGCGTTCAGTGCGGGTGCCGCTCATGCAGGCGGGAAGCTAGCCGCGCCGTCGCGCCCGCCGAAGGGAGCCTCCTTGCCACCCCACGCGGCCACGGTTAGCCTTCCCGAAAACCCGAGGACCCCCGAAAGGCAGTGAGGTTTCCCGCGTGACCCCACGGCACCGACGGCGGCTCGGCGTTCACGTCTGCGTCGGGATCGCACTCCTTGTTCCTGTCGCCGGCTCTCCGCCGGCGTCGGGCGATCCCATCGACGAGAAGCGGGCCGAGGCCGCCCGTATCCAGGACCAGCTCGACTCCCAGGGCCAGAAGGTCAGCATCGCCGCCGAGCAGTTCAACCGGGCCCAGCTCCGGTTGACCGAGGTGGAGGGTTCGCTGGCCAAGGCCGAGGCCGATCTGCGCAAGTCCACCGACCGGATGAGCGAGGTCCGCGTGCGCCTGTCCGATGTCGCCGTCCAGGCCTACGTGCAGGGCGGCACCAACGCCACACTCAGCCGCCTCGTGCGGGCCGCCAGCTCGACCGACATGGCGGTGCGGCGCCAGTACATGAGGGTCACGGCGGCCGACCAGCGGGCCATCCTCGGCGAGATGCGTTCAGCCAGGGAGGACCTGACCCTCCTGCAGGGCCGGCTGGCGACAGAGGAGAAGGCGGCCCGGTCGGCGACCGACACGGCGGCATCGCTGCGGCGGGCGGCCATCGCCGCCGAGGACGTCCAGCGGGGCATCCTCACCCGGGTGCAGGGCGAGCTGAACCAGCTGGTGACGGCGGAGGCGAACCGCCGGGCGGCCGAGGAAGCTGCCCGCCAGGCGCCGCCCGCCTTCCAGGACGCCCCGGTGCGCACGCCCACGGCGGTGACGCCCGCCGGCGGCGCGACGCTCGCCCCGGCGGCGGCGTCGGCACCCGTTCCCACCTCCTCGAAGGCCTCCATCGCCGTGCGCACGGCCGAGGCCCAGATCGGAAAGCCCTACGTGTACGGCGGGTCGGGCCCCGACTCGTTCGACTGCTCGGGCCTGACGGCCTTCGCCTGGCGGGCGGCGGGCGTCTCCCTGTCGCACTCCGCCTACACGCAGTGGTTCGAGACGACCCGGGTGCCGATCGACCAGATCCAGCCCGGTGACCTGCTGTTCTTCGGCCGGGACGGCGTCGAGAGCATCCACCACAACGCCATCTACGTCGGTGGCGGCCAGATGGTCGAGGCATCCCAGACGGGCGTCCCCATCCGCTACCGCGGGTGGCGGGCCGGCGACCTGGTCGGCGCCGGCCGCCCCGGCTAAAGAGAGGGGTTCTCGAACTCGCGAAAGTTCCCCTCCCGAGGGGAACTTTCGCGAGTTCGACCTTTCGCTTTTTCGCTTGTTAGCGGTACACGCCGTTGTGGCCGACGGAGAAGCGGCCCGGTTGGGGGAAGATCGACACGCCGTGGGCGCCGGCGCCGGTGGCGATGGTGCGGATCACGGTGCCGTCGTCGGCGTCGATCACCGACACCGACCCGTGGAACCGGTTGGACACCCAGATCTGGGACCCGTCGGTGGAAACCTGGAGCATGTCGGGCGACCGGCCCGTGCGCCACGTGGCCGTCACGGTGCGGGTCTCGGGGTCGATGACCGAGATCGACCCGCCCAGCCGGTTGCTCACGAACAGCCGCTTCGTGTCCCGGCTGTAGTTCAGGCCGTGGGCGCCCGTGCCGGTCGGCAGGAACGCCAGCTCCTTCATCGTCTCGGGGTCGATCACGTGCACGCCGTGGCGGCCCTGGTTGGTCACGTAGAACACCGAGCCGTCGGGCGACATCTTCACGTCGATGGGCAGCCCTCCGACGTACATCGACCCGGCCACGGCCATCGTCTCGGTGTCGACCTTGACCACGTGCCCGCTGAACTCGCACGAGGCGATCAGGTACCGGCCGTCGGCCGAGAAGTCCAGGTGGTCGACCCCCGACCCCGGGATCGGCACCGACTTGATCAGGGCCCACGTCTTGGGGTCGCGGAAGTCGAGCCGCTGCAGCCGTTCGGCGACCACGATGGCCTTCGACCCGTCGGGCGTGAAGTACAGGTTGTAGGGGTCGATGACGTTGATGGTCTCGACCGGCTTGGCGGTGGCGGGGTCGATCACTGTCAGCTGGTTGCCCGACGTGTTGTTCACGTACAGCTTGGTCATGTCCCACGACGGCGTGACGTGGTGGGGCACCCACGAGGTCGAGTAGGTGGCGACGATCCTGAACGTCTCGGGGTCGATAACGGTCAGCGTGTGGGCGTCGCTGTTGGGGACGTACACCCGCACCGGGAAGTCGGCCACCGCCGGACTGATCCGGCCGGTCATGGCTCCCAACGGGCCCGGTTGCAGCGACGGCGCGTCGCCGGGCGTGGCCGGCCCCGCCGCCCGGGGGGCGTGGGGCCCGGCCCCGAGGAACGCCGGACCCGCTCCGGAATAGGGCGGGTCGGTCGCGGGCGGGGCCGTCGCCGCCGGGCTCGCGAGCGGCGACGACGGCCGGCCTGACGAGAACCAGTTCAGGCCCAGGCCGGAGGGAGGCTGGCCCACGGCCTGTCGCCTGCCCCCGGACTCGACCGTGGTCGGGCGCGAGCCGGCGGAGACCGTGTCACCCTGGTCTCCCCCACCTGTGGCTCCACAGCCGGCCGCCGCCAACGCCAGAGCCACCATGCCGACGATCGTTGCCCGCCTCATAGGCTCGGCCCGCATCATAACGGCCCCTTGGCCCCCAACCGAAGACCCCGAGGAGCCTTTCAATGCGGCCTTCCATCTCCGTCGTCGGGGCCGGGGAGGCGTCGGCTGAGGCGTGCGCAGCGGCCGAGGGGGTGGGCCGAGGGGGTCGCCGGGCACCGGGTGCACCGATGACGGATCAGCCACGACGAGCGGCACGCCCCACCGCGTGGCATCGTTCCCGCCTTGATCGACGCCGAGATGCTGGGCAAGCGCTACGAGGCGCAGGCCGCCGCCGTCGACGCGCTGGCCGATGTCAGCTTCACCGTCGAGGCGGGTGAGGTCTTCGGGTTCCTCGGGCGCAACGGGGCCGGGAAGTCCACGACCGTCCGCATCCTCACGACCCTCCTCGCCCCCACGTCGGGCACGGCCCGGGTCGGCGGCCACGACGTCATGGAGGAGCCGAGCGCCGTCCGCCAGATGATCGGCGCCGCCCTCCAGGAAGCGGCCCTGGACGAACTAATGACCGGCCGCGAACACCTGGTCCTGGCTGGACGGCTGGTGGGCCTGACCAAGCCGGCTGCCGGCGAACGGGCCGACGAACTGCTCACCGCCTTCGGCCTGTCCGGCGCCGCCGACCGGGTCGCCGCCACCTACTCGGGCGGCATGCGGCGCCGCCTCGACGTGTCGATGGCCATGGTGCGGCGCCCGCCCGTGCTGTTCCTCGACGAGCCCACCACCGGCCTCGACCCCCAGGGTCGCCGGGCCCTGTGGCAGCACATCGCCGACCTGCGCAGCGAAGGGACTGCCGTGTTCCTCACGACGCAGTACCTGGCCGAGGCGGACGAGCTCGCTGACCGGGTGGCCATCATCCACGACGGGCGCATCGCCGCCATCGGCACGCCCCAGGAGCTGAAGGACAGGGTGGACGTCACGACCGTGCGGCTCGAGGTCGGCGCCGCGAGCCGGGCCACGGCCGCCGCCGTCACCGGCGACCGGTCGGGCGTTCCCGCGATGCTGGCGCGCCTGGCGGCCGCAGGCGTGGAGATCGAGCGGCTCGCCATCATGCCGCCCACCCTCGAGGACGTGTTCGTGAAGCTGACCGGGTCCGAGATCGAGGTGTCGGCCGGCCTCGGGGAAGGCGGCTCGCTGTCGGCCGTGCGGCGGGGGCTGGGCCGGTCATGATGCCGCTGCGCCTGCTGCTCGTCCGCAACCTGCGGGAAGGGGCCCGCAACCCCGTCCTGGCCTACGCCCTGCCCATCATCATCCCGCTGGCGGTGCTCGTCCTGGTGGCCAAGACCCTCTACCGGGTCACCGAGCTGCCCGGGTTCCCGACCACCAACTACGCGGAGTGGATGGCGCCCGCCATCATCATGCTCACGGCCATGACCGGGGTGGGCTACGCCGCCACCAGCCTGGTCATCGACATCCAGTCGGGGTTCCTCGACCGTCTCCGGCTGCTCGACGCCAAGCCCACCACCCTGCTGCTGAGCCGGGCCCTGTTCGACGTGGTGCGGGTGCTGCCGGCGGGCGCCGTGCTGCTCGTCGTCGGCATCGCCCTCGGCACCGACCTCAACGAGGGCGTGCTCGGCGTGCTGCTCCTGTTCGTGCTGCTCACGGTGTGGGCGGCGGCCTACGGCGGCCTCTACTTCGTGGTCGCCCTGGCCACCCGCAACGCCCAGGCGCCCCTCGCCCTGGCCCCGCTGTTCCTGCCGCTGCAGTTCCTGTCGACCCAGTTCGTGCCCGAGTCGCTGCTGCCGGGGTGGGTGCAGGCCCTGGCTGCATGGAACCCGTTCACCTACATGATCGACGCGGCCCGGGCCATGACCACCGGCCCGCTCACCGCCGGGCCCGTCGTCGAGGCCTTCGCCGTGGCCCTCGGCCTGCTCATCGTGACCCACGCGGCGGCGCGCCGGGCCTTCGTCAAAGCCGTCAGCGGGAAGTGACGGCCTCCAGGCGCTGGTTGGGACGGAACCTGCGCCCCTCCTTGGCCATCGGCTTCCCGTCGACCGTCACGACGTCGGCGGTGAAATCCCGGCTGCCGCGCAGGAGGGACGAACCCACGGCGTAGGCGTCCACCGGAGCGCCCGCCGCCTCGAACTCGGCGATCCGGGCCGCGTCGAACCCGCCCGACACGATGATCCGGACGTGGCCGAACCCCTCCCGGTCGAGGGCGTCGCGCACCAGCCGCACCAGCGCGACGTTGACGCCCGTCGGGTTGAAGTCGCCCATCATCGCGGGCACGATCGAGCGGTCGACCATGGTGGCGGCGGTGTCGAGCCGCACCCCCCACAGCCCGGCGCCGAACCGGCGGGCACAGGCCACCGAGTCGGCCACGCAGTCGTTGTTGAAGTCGGTGAGGGCCACCAGGTCGACGTCGGGCACGTGGCGGGCGAACGCCTCCACCGCCGACACGGTTTCGCCCCCGAAGGCGGCGATGAGCCCGTGCGGCATCGTCCCCAGCCCGTGGTCGCCCCACCAGGCAGCCATGGCGTCGGTGCACACGCCCCGGGCGCCGGCGATGCGGGCCGCGTAGCCGTCCCCGCCCTGGGTAGCGAAGTGGTCGAACCGGTCGGCGAAGAACAGCAACGGCTTGCCCCGGGCGGCGGCCACCACCTCGGCCGTGTTGGTGGCGACCTTGGTGCGCCTGGCCAGGACGCCCAGGTAGACCGACTCCAGGTGGGCGAACAGGTGGTACGGCCCGGTCACGTGGGCCACCGTCTCCCAGGGCCCGATCCCGTCCCCGTCGTAGAGGGCGGTGACCTCCAGGCGGTCCCAGCCCGGCTGCCAGAGGTCGTCGAGCTGATCCTCCAGGTCGACCAGGCGCAGCCGGGCGGCCCGAGCCGAGTCGGGATCGGTCAGGCGCAGGGCCCGGGCCTCCAGCCGGGCGGACAGGTACTCGTCGAACACCTCGCCCGCCTTGGCCCGGTCGGTCCAGCCCCCGGCGCCGACCCGCAGCACGGCCAGGGCCTCGTCGATGCCGCACAGCACCGAGTCCGCCCGCTGGAACAGCTGGACGGTGGCCACCGTCCCCTGGCGTTCCGCCTCCAGGATCTGCTTGGCCCGGGAGAAGTACACCGCCGACCGGTACCCCATCCGGATCTCCGAGACGGGCAGCTCGAAGACCTCGGCCCCGAGACGGGGCCGGCTCATGAGGTCTTCCGCAGCACCGTGACCGACCGGGGCTCGAGCATGAGGTCGTCGCCCGCCTTGAGGGCCGGCCCCTCGACGATCCCGGGGTGGGTGTAACCGGTCGACGTGTCGAGGACCAGCTCGTAGGAGCTGGCCCACTGCTCGTCGGCCAGGCGGAACGACACCGGCTCGGCGCCCCCGTTCAGGAGCACCAGGAAGCTCTCGTCCGCGACCCGTTCGCCCCTGCGGCCGGGCTCGGCGATCTCGTTCCCGTTCAGGAACATGCCCACCGAGCTGACGACGCCCGACAGCCACTCGTGCTCGGTCATCTCGTGGCCGTCGGGGCCGAACCAGCCCACGTCGGCCAGGCCGCTGCCGTGGATCGGCCGCCCCTGGAAGAACCGGCGCCGCCGGAACACCGGGTGCCCGCGCCGCAGGGCGATCAGCTGGGACGTGAAGGCGAGCAGGTCCTCGGCCTCCTCGTCGAGGTCCCAGTCGTACCAGGAGGTCTCGTTGTCCTGGCAGTAGGCGTTGTTGTTGCCCCCCTGGGTACGGCTGATCTCGTCGCCGCCGAGCAGCATCGGCACGCCCTGGGACAGCAGCAGCGTCACCAGGAAGTTCCGTTGCTGGCGCCGCCGCAGGTCGTTGACCGCCCTGTCGTCGGTCGGCCCCTCGGCACCGCAGTTCCACGCCCGGTTGTCGGGGGTGCCGTCCCGGTTCTCCTCCCCGTTGGCCTCGTTGTGCTTGTCGTTGTAGGACACGAGGTCGCGCAGGGTGAACCCGTCGTGGGCGGTCACGAAGTTGATCGACGCGTGGGGTTGGCGGCCGCCCGAGTTGTAGAGGTCGGACGAGCCCGTCAACCGGTAGCCCATCTCGGCCAGGCTCGCCCGCTCGGCCCGCCAGAAGTCCCGGACGGCGTCGCGGTACTTCCCGTTCCACTCCGTCCACAGGGCCGGGAAGTTCCCGACCTGGTAGCCGCCCTCCCCCACGTCCCACGGCTCGGCGATGAGCTTGACCTGGGACACCACCGGATCCTGGTGGATGAGGTCGAAGAAGGCCGACAGCCGGTCGACCTCGTGGAACCCCCGGGCCAGGGCCGAGGCGAGGTCGAACCGGAACCCGTCGACGTGCATCTCGGTCACCCAGTACCGCAGCGAGTCCATGATCAGGTGCAGGACCTCGGGGTGGCGGGCGTTGAGCGTGTTGCCGGTGCCCGTGTAGTCCATGTACATGCGGCGGTTGCCCTCGACCAGGCGGTAGTACGACGAGTTGTCGATCCCCCGGAAGTTGAGGGTGGGGCCCATGTGGTTGCCCTCGGCCGTGTGGTTGTAGACCACGTCGAGGATGACCTCGATGTCGGCCTGGTGAAGGGCCCGCACCATGGCCTTGAACTCCCGCACCTGCTGGCCCCGGCCGCCCGACGCCGAGTAGGCGGCATGGGGGGCGAAATAGCCGAGGGTGTTGTAGCCCCAGTAGTTGGAGAGGCCCCGCTCGATGAGGTCGTGCTCGGACACGAAGTGATGGACGGGCAGCAGTTCGACGGCCGTGATCCCGAGGTGGAGGAGGTGGGCGATGGCGGCCGGGCTGGCCAGGCCGGCGTAGGTGCCCCGGAGGACCTCGGGCACGCCCGGATGGCGGGCCGTGAACCCCTTCACGTGGGTCTCGTAGATGATCGTCTCGTGCCAGGCGGTGCCGGGCCGGCGGTCCTCGCCCCACGGGAACAGAGTGTCGGCCACCACCGCCTTGGGCACGTGGCGGGCCGAATCCCGGTTGTCGCGGGCCGTGTCGTCCCTGCCGACGGTGTACCCGAAGACGGCGTCGTTCCAGGTCAGGTCGTCGTCGATGGCCTTGGCGTAGGGGTCCATCAGGAGTTTCTTCCTGTTGAACCGCAGGCCGTTGTAGGGGTCGTAGGGCCCGTCGACCCGGAACCCGTACCGCTGGCCGGGGCCCACGCCGGGCACGTAGCAGTGCCAGACGAAGGCGCTGACCTCGGTCATCGGGATGCACGTCTCCCGCCCTCGGCCGTCGAAGAGGCACAGTTCGACACCGGTCGCGCCCTCGGAGTAGAGGGCGAAGTTGGTACCCTCTCCATCCCACGTTGCCCCGGGTGGGTACGGCGAGCCCGGCCACACCTCTCCAGCGAAATCCATCCAAGTAGCTTCGCTCACCTGAGGACGTAGTCGCACAGCCCGACCTCGGGGGGGCGGGCGCCGGCGGACGGATCCAAGATGTCGAGACACCCGAACGAACAGCCGCAGACGCCCCAGGCCCGCCGCCTCCAGGAGTGGTGGCTGGGCCTGCCTCTCGCCTACCGCGTCAACGCCCTCCTCTACGGCTTGGGCGGGGTGGCACTGGTGTTCCTGCTGGTGACCCTCCTCTCCGACGACGGGCGCGACGTGCAGGTAGGTGCCGGGACCCAGCCGACGGCCGTGACCACCGTTCCCGTGAACACGGTGACGACCCGGGCGGGAGCGGGTTCCACGTCGTCAACGCGGGCGTCCTCGACGACGGCTTCAGCGGTGTCTCCGACGACGGCCACGACCCGGGCCTCGACGGCCACCACCCGGGCCTCGACGGCCACCTCGGCCAGCCAGAACACGACGACCACCCGGCCGGTGGACTCGACGTCGGCCACCACCACCACCACCACGGCGCCGCCGGGCTCGACGACGATGCCCGCCAACTGCCGCAACAGCTCGAACCCGGCGTGCGGGGCGTTCGTCTGGGACCCTGCGCCGGCCGCCAATGCGCCGATCGTGACGAGCGCCGAGCCGCTCCAGCCGTCCTACAAGGTGGGCGAGCAGGTGTTCTTCAAGGTCACGGCGAGCGACCCCGATCACGTGGTCAACGACAACTGCTCGGAGGT
>Ga0187892_10007169_pt1 | contig 16041 bp, 16 predicted proteins | sample MA1701073metaG_FD_139345 | JGI IMG/M metagenome (GOLD analysis project Ga0187892, IMG submission 139345) | Bio-ooze microbial communities from a basaltic lava cave in the Kipuka Kanohina Cave System on the Island of Hawaii, USA - MA170107-3 metaG ... | reverse complement strand
GACTTCGCCTGGCGCTGGCCCGAGGACGAGTGGGAGGCGATCTCGCTCAGCTACACCTCGGGCACCACCGGCGACCCGAAGGGCGTGGTGTACCACCACCGCGGCGCGTACCTGAACGGCGTCGGCAACATCCTGGTGTGGGGCATGCCGCACCACGCGGTGTACCTGTGGACGCTGCCGATGTTCCACTGCAACGGCTGGTGCTTTCCCTGGACCATGGCGGCGAACGCGGGGACGAGTATTTGCCTGCGCCGGGTAGAAGCTGAGCAGATTTTCCGGTTGATCAAACAGCACAAGGTCACGCACTATTGCGGCGCGCCGATCGTGCACCAGATGCTGATCAACGCGCCCGAGGAGCTGAAGCAGGGCATCACGCACCAGGTGAGCGGCCTGGTGGCGGCGGCGGCGCCGCCGGCGGCGATGATCGAAGGCATGCAGAAGATGGGCTTCAACATCACCCACGTCTACGGCCTGACCGAGGTCTACGGCCCGGCCACGGTGTGCGCCAAGCACCCGGAGTGGGAGCGCCTGCCGCTCGCCGAGCAGGTTCGCCTGAACGGCCGGCAGGGGGTGCGCTACCACGTCGAGGAGGGCCTGGGCGTGATGGACCCCGAGACCATGCAGCCCGTGCCCGCGGACGGCGAGACCATGGGCGAGATCATGTTCCGCGGCAACATCACCATGAAGGGCTACCTGAAGAACCCCAGGGCGACGCGCGAAGCGTTCGCCGGCGGCTGGTTCCACTCCGGCGACCTGGCGGTGATGCATCCCGACGGCTACGTCAAGATCAAGGACCGCTCGAAGGACGTCATCATCTCGGGCGGAGAGAACATCTCGTCGCTCGAGGTCGAGGACGTGCTCTACCGCCACCCGGCGGTGATGGCGGCGGCGGTGGTGGCGCGGCCCGACCCCAAATGGGGCGAGACACCGTGTGCCTTCGTCGAGCTCAAGCCTGGTGTTGTTGTTTCAGAATCTGAAATTATCGAGTTCTGCCGGGGTCAAATGGCGAAGTTCAAGGCGCCGCGCGCGGTGGTGTTCGGCGAGCTGCCCAAGACCTCGACGGGTAAAATCCAGAAATTCGTCCTGCGCGAGAAGGCGAAATCGACCGCCGCCATCGATACGTGAGAATCAAGGAGACATTGCCATGCATGCAAGGGTGAAGCCTTCGTCAGAACCGCTACTTGTCTGCGAAAAAAAGGGCGGCGTGGCGAGGCTTACCCTCAACCGTCCGAAACAATACAACGCAATGTCCAGCGAAGTGCTGCGCGAGCTCGACAAGGCGCTGGCGAAGGTTGCGGCCGACGGGTCTGTCAGGGTGGTCGTGCTTGCCGCCAACGGCCCGGTGTTCTGCTCGGGTCACGACCTGAAAGAGATGATGGCGAACCGCACGCCGCAGTTCATCGGCGAGCTGTTCGACCAGTGCTCGCAGATCATGCTCACGCTCCAGGGCCTGCCGCAACCCGTCATCGCCCGCGTTCAGGGCATCGCCACGGCGGCGGGTTGCCAGCTCGTCGCGCAGTGCGACCTCGCCGTGGCTTCAAGCGATGCGAAATTCGCCACGTCGGGCATCAACCTGGGCCTGTTCTGCGCGACGCCGGGCGTGCCGGTATCGCGCAATGTGCCGCGCAAGCGCGCATTCGAAATGCTCTTCACCGGCGAGTTCATCGACGCGCAGACCGCGCTCGCCTGGGGTCTCGTGAACCGTGTCGCCCCTCCCGACCGGCTCGACGACGAACTGCAGAAGCTGGTGGACACGATCGTGGACAAGCCGGCGGAAGTTTGCGCGGCGGGCAAGAAGCTCTTCTACCAGCAGATCGAGTCCAAAATCGAGGGCGCTTACAGGATCGCGAGCGCAGCCATCACCAAGAACATGCTCGGGGAGCATGCGGCGGAAGGGGTCGGAGCTTTCATCGAGAAGCGCAAGCCTAAGTGGAAGAAATAGGCAGCAGATCGACTTCGGCCATCGACGCCTTGATCGAGAAGCGCCCTGCGCCCAAGCACTGATCCTGTGAAGAACCCGGCCATTGCCGGGATGAGTGAGATGCGAGCGGGCGTGTGCGTTCTGTGCGGTGTCCGGTCGATGGGTTGCACCACGCTGGGCGACCTCGAAGAGCGACTGGCAAGCTGGAAGCAACGTCCAATTACCGCGGTCTTCGAAGTCTGGGGTCCGCCCTCGGGCGCTTCCCGATTGGCCGACGGAAACACCGAGTACCGGTTCGAGCGGGTCACGACCCGCGAAACCCGCCTCGAGCTTGGCCAGAGGGGCAGGGGAACGTTTTCGGGCGGTTACCAGCCTAGCTCAAGGGAGATGCACTTCTGCACGGCCAAGTTCGTCGTGGATCAGGATTCGCAGGTCATTGCTTGGAGTTACGCTGGCGAGAACTGCATCGAGCTCCTGAGGTACGGCGCGGCCGCGCCCCGGTAGGGTAGCGAGGCAAGGTGGAGCAGCTCGTCTTCCGACCGTTGACGCCTCACTTGATGGACGACCTTGGCGCGTGCCTGAGCGGAAGCTGGGGCAGGGGCTGCTGGTGCATGTTTCCGCGGGAGACGCCCGCGCAGACGCGGGACCTGGCGGGCAAGGGATCGCTGAGCAAGCGCCGGCGCGGGGCGATGACGAAGCTCGCGGCCCGCCGGCGAGCGCCGGGGCTCGCGCGCATCGAGAGCTCGCGCGCGACGCCCCGCGTCGACGGCGAGGACGTCTGGGTGATTCCCTGCATTACCGTGCGCAAGGCCGCGCGCGGCCGCGGCATCGCGCTCGCGCTGATCCGGGCGGCGGTGAGGTATGCCGTCAGGCACGGCGCGCCCGCGGTTGAGGCGTATCCGCGCGCGGGCGATGCGCGCACGGCCGACGACAACGCCTACTTCGGCACCGAGCCGCTCTTCCGCCGCGCGGGGTTCAGGGTCATGCGCACGCCGCCGGCGAGCCGTGCGCGAAACCGGGTCGCGCGGGTTACCATGCGCATCGCGTGCCGGCCGAAGGGAGGGGGGTAATGGACGTCATTGCGCACTTCAAGGGAGCCCGCAACACGCTGTCGGTGCCGTCCGGCCTGGTCCTGTTCCGGGAAGGCGAGCCGGGAAAGGACATGTACGTGCTGCTGCAGGGCTCCGCGGTGGTCACGCTCGGCGGGGAAGTGGTCGAGCTCGCGACGCCCGGGACGCTGCTGGGCGAGATGGCGCTGGTCGACTCGGCGGTGCGGAGCGCGACCGTGATCACGCGCTCGAACTGCCAGTTCGTTTCGGTGGACGCGCGGCAATTCGACCTGCTGGTGCGCGAGTCACCCGAGTTCGCCAGGCACGTAATGACCGTGATGGCCGAGCGCCTGCGGCGCATGAACGAAAGGCTCAAGGAAGCGGTCGGCGAGCTCTCGGTCCGCGGCAGGCGGCCGCGCTAGGCTTATGTGGGTCGCAAATGCCAGTTCCTACGCCTGGGCCTCACCGGCGGTCAGGCGATCGACGCTCGAGCGAATCCGGCGTTGATCGCGGTCGATGCGGGATCTACGAGAAGGTCGGGGTGCGTTTCCGAGCTGGTCGAGTGAGGACGGCGGCCCGTTGGCCTACAGCCACTCGGGGCAGGGAAGCCCCTTCTCCTTCAGGAAGGCGGGGTTGAAAAGCTTCGACTGGTAGCGCGTCCCCGAGTCGGCGAGGATGGTCACGACCGTATGGCCGGGTCCGAGCTCCTTCGCGAGGCGGACTGCGCCGGCGACGTTGATTGCGCTCGAGCCGCCGAGGCATAGCCCTTCGTTCTTCAATAGATCAAAAATATGGGGAAGGGCTTCCGAGTCGGGGATCTGGTAGGCGTCGTCCACCTGAGCGCCCTCGACGTTCTTGGTGACGCGCCCGAGACCGATGCCCTCGGTGACCGAGCTGCCCTCGGCTTTGAGCTCCTTGCGCTTGAACCACGAGTACATCGCCGCGCCCATGGGGTCGGCGGCGACGGTACGAATGTTCTTGTTCTTCTGTTTCAAGAAAGAACTCACACCCGCGAGGGTGCCCCCGGTGCCGATGGCGCAGGTGAAGCCGTCGATCCGGCCCTCGGTCTGCTCCCAGATCTCGGGTCCGGTGCTGCTGTAGTGGCCGTCGCGGTTCGCGGTGTTGTCCCACTGGTTGGCCCAGAACGCGCCCATCTCCTTCGCCACCCGCTCACTGACGTGCACGTAGTTCTTCGGGTCCTTGTAGGGCACCGCAGGCACCTCGCGCAGCTCGGCGCCGCAGAGGCGCAGCATGTCCTTCTTCTCCTGGCTCTGCGTGTCCGGGATCACGATCACGGTACGGTAGCCGCGCGCGTTTCCGACGAGCGCAAGGCCGATGCCGGTGTTGCCCGCCGTGCCTTCGACGATCACGCCGCCGGGCTTGAGCAGCCCTCTCTTTTCGGCGTCGAGGATGATGTAGAGCGCGGCGCGATCCTTGACCGAGCCGCCAGGGTTGAGGAACTCGGCCTTGCCGAGGATGTTGCAGCCCGTGAGCCCGGAAGGCGCGCGCAGGCGGATCAGCGGCGTGTTGCCGATCGCCCCGACGAATCCGTCACGGACTTCCATCGGGCCCCATTATCGCGTCGGCCAGGCTCTTCATGTCGGGCACCACAAGGTCAGGCTGATAGGGGGTGCGCCCGAATGGCCGCTTGCGCCGGTCGATGAACGCCGCATGCATGCCCGCGGCTTTCGCGCCGATGCAGTCGAAGGCGTGGTTCGCGACGAACAGGACCTGGTCCATGCGCACGCCCATGATCTCGGCCGCCTTCGTATAGGTCGCGACATGGGGCTTGAAGAATCCGGCGGCGGCCACCGAGATCAGCGCGTCGAACGCGATCCCGTGGTGTGGCTTCGCGGCCTCGAGCATGTCCGGGTCGCCGTTGGAAAGCACGGCGATGCGGTAGCGGGTCTTCAGGCGCGCGAGCGCGTCGGGCGCGTCGGGGAAGGACTTGAGGCGCTCGATGTGCGCCACCAGCGCGCGGACCTCGTCCATGGTGTGCGCAATCCCGGCGCGCTCGAGCGTGTAGGCGAGGGCGCGGTGCCCGATCTCGCGGTACGGCGTGTGGCTGCGGTGCAGGAGCGCATCGATCATGGAGTTCTCGAAGTGGGTACGCCGCCACCAGGTGACGAGCGCGTCCGGTCGCCCGCTCCAGCCCTTGGCCTTCAGGAAGGGCGTCACCGCCTCGGTCAGCCCCTTCTGAATGTCGACCACCGTGCCGTACTGGTCGAACATGCAGACCTTGATCTTCGCTCGGAGCGCTTGCGCGTCCATCTGTTGGCTAGTGTAGATTAGGCAAGGGGGCGGATGAACCGACGCGACACGCTGCTGGCACTTCTTGCGCTGAGCGCCATCGGCAGATCTGCGGGCGGGATGGCGCAGCTCACTCCCGAGCTGAGCGGCAGGCGCCTGAAGCTTCTCGCGACCTGCTGCGCAAGACGCCGCGCGTGGCGCTGGTCAGCAACCCGGCCAATGCGAGCCACGAAGTGTTTTTCGAGGAGACGCGAGTCGCCGCCGGCCAGCTCGGCATTCCTATCCAGCTCTTCCGGGCGCGCGAGGGCGAAGAGATCGACCGCGCTTTCAGGGAAGCCTCTCAAGCCCGCGCCGATGCGATGCTCGTATTCGACGATCCGGTCCTGTGGAGCCACAGAAAGCGTTTCGTCGCGCACGCGGCCAAGGCGCGGCTACCGACGATGTACGGCTACCGCGAGCTCGTGGACGAAGGTGGATTGATCTCCTACGGGCCAAAGCGGGAAGGCCTCTATCGGCGCACAGCGATCTACGTCGACAAGATCCTGAAGGGCGCGAATCCGGCGGAGCTTCCGGTCGAGCGGCCGACGAAATTCGAGCTCGTGATCAACGCTGCGGCGGCAAAGTCGCTCGGCCTCGTCGTGCCGCAGTCTGTGCTCCTGCTGGCGGACGAGCTGATTCAGTAAGCCCTAGGCAGTCGGGCGGTGCAGATAGCGGCCGCGCGGCTTGCCGACCACGTTGCCGTTCTCGCAAATCAGCTCGCCGCGCAGGAAGGTTGCCTTGACCCTGGATGAAAGTTCGATGCCCTCGAAAGGCGTGTAGCCCTGGGTCGACTCGGAGTCCTTCGCGCGGATGGTCCAGGATTCTGCCGGGTTCACCAGCACGAGGTCGGCGTCGAGGCCTTCGGCGATGTCGCCCTTGCTGTTCAGGCCGAAGCGACGCGCCGGGTTGAAAGACAAAAGTCTTGCAACAGCATTGAGCGAAAGTCCGCGTTTCGTACCTTCGGATAGAAGCGCGGGGAGAAGGTATTCGGTGCCGCCGAAGCCGGACTTCGCCAGCCAGATGTTGCCGAAGGCTTTCCTCGCAACCTTGGTCTCGTGCCGGCAGCAGGCGTGGTCGCTCACCACCCAGTCGACCTTGCCTTCGAGCAGCTTCTGCCAGAGGAACTCGACGTCTTCGCGGGGCCGGATCGGGGGATTTACTTTTGCAAAAACTCCAGAAGAAGAATTGATGTCGAGCACCAGGTGCCCGATCGTCACCTCGCGGCGCAAGTCGATGTGCGGGAAGAGCTCGGCCATCTGCAGCGCAGCGATCAGCGCCTTGCGCGAAGACAGATGCAGCAGGTTGATCGTGGGCAGCGCGGTCTCGCTCGCGAGGTATGAGGCAACGTACACGGCCAATCCCTCGGAATGCGGCGGGCGCGAGAGGTGGTAGGCCTCGAGACCTTTTTTGCCGGACTTCTCCACGATCTTGGTGTAGGCGGTCATGATCTCCGCCGTCTCGCAGTGCAGCGACAGGCTGATCTGCGCGGCCTTCTCCGGCAGGCGCTCGCGCGCCTTCTGCACGCCGCGCATCACGAACTCGAAGTGGGCGTAGTCGTAGCGGTCCTCGGGCCCGATCATCAGGAAGTCGCGCTGGCTGTCGGAGCGGCCGTGCAGGCCGTGCGAGCCGTAGAACATGAAGATCTTGAAGGACGACACGCCGAATTTCGAAACCAGCTCGGGGATCTCCCTGATATGCGTCGAATCCATCGGCGCGAGGTGGAAGCCGTAGTCGACGTGGAAGCGCCCCTCCGAGAGCTTCAGCACTTCGGGAAAGAACTTGCGGTAGGGGCCACCCTTGTTCAGGTAGTACTGGCCCGTCCGCCAATAGTTGAGGCTCGAGGTGACGCCGCCCTGCGCCGCGGCGCGGCTCTCGCTCACCGCGTCTTCGACCAGCGGCGAGTAGATCCCGGTGTGCATGTGTGCGTCCACCACGCCCGGAAAGGCGAGCAGGCCCTTGCCGTCGTAGACGGCCTTGGCCTCCTTCGCGGGGATGCTGCCGGAAACTTTGGCGAACTTGCCGCCGATGACGCCGATGTCCGCCGCGTGCACCGCATTGCCCTGCGGGCGCACCACGCGCACGTTCTTGAGAAGCAGATCGAAGCGCTTGCCGGGGGGCATGTGGCGGTATTATGCACAGTAGCTCCATGGCAACGCCGCGCACGCTTTTCGACAAGATCTGGCAGCGTCACGTGATCGCGCAGCGCCGCGGCCAGGTGTTGCTCTACGTCGACCGGCAATTCCTGCACGACGGCTCGGTCCACGCCTTCAATGCGCTCGCCGCGCGCGGGCTCAAGGTGCGCCGTCCCGCGCAGAACTTCGGCACGCCGGACCACTACGTGCCGACGGTGAGCCGTTCCGCCGCCGATGCGCCGACCGCCGAGATCCGCTTCATGGTGGAGAACTTCGCGCGCAACGTCGAGCTCCACGGCATTCCCGCCGTGCAGCTCGGCGACGAGCGCCAGGGCATCGTGCACGTCGTCGGGCCGGAGCAGGGCCTGACCCGGCCCGGCCTGCTGATCGTGTGCGGCGACAGCCACACCTCGACGCACGGTGCGCTCGGCGCGCTCGCCTTCAGCATCGGCCAGTCGGAGGCCGAGCACGTGCTCGCGACGCAGGCGCTGTGGCAGGCGCCGCAGAAGACGATGCGCATCCGCGTCGAAGGGCGGCGGCCGGCCGGCGTCAGCGCCAAGGACGTGATCCTGGCGATCGTCGGCCGCATCGGCGTCGGCGGCGCGGTGCGGCACGTCATCGAGTACGCGGGGTCGGCGATCCGCGCGATGAGCATCGAGGAGCGCCTGACGGTCTGCAACATGTCGATCGAAGCCGGCGCCCGCGCCGGCATGGTGGCGCCCGACGACACGACCTTCGCTTATCTCGCGGACCGCCCGTTCGCGCCAAAGGGCCGCCTGTGGGACGAGGCGCTCGCCTATTGGAAGACGCTGCTGAGCGATCCCGACGCGAAATTCGACGCCGAGGTTTCGCTCGACGCGGGCACGCTCGAGCCCATGGTGACCTGGGGCACGAACCCCGGGCATGTGTTGCCCGTCACGGGCGCGGTGCCGGCAGGGGAGACGCGCGCGCTCGACTACATGGGCCTCGCGCCGGGCACGCGCCTCGAGGGGTTGCCGGTCGACCGGGTGTTCATCGGCTCCTGCACCAACAGCCGCATCGAGGACCTGCGCGCCGCAGCCGCGATCGTCCGCGGGCGCAAGGCGAAAGTGCCAGCGCTGGTAGTGCCGGGCTCCGGACTGGTGAAGCGCCAGGCCGAGGCCGAGGGGCTGGACCGCGTCTTCCGCGAAGCGGGCTTCGAGTGGCGCCACGCCGGCTGCTCGATGTGCGTCGGCATGAACGGCGACATCGGCAGGCCGCAGGAGCGCATCGCGTCCACCTCCAACCGCAACTTCGAGGGCCGGCAGGGCCGGGGGGTGCGCACGCACCTGATGAGCCCGGCGATGGCCGCGGCGGCGGCGGTCAGCGGCGCGATCGCCGACGTGAGGAAGCTCGCGTGAGCGGGAAATTCACCGCCGTGACCGCGATCGCCGCGCCCTACGAGCCGGTCAACGTCGATACCGACCAGATCATCCCGGCGCGCTTCCTCAAGGCGCCGCGCAAGGAAGGCTACGGCCGGTTCCTGTTCCACGACCTGCGCGAGGATCCGGCCTTCGTGCTGAACCGGGCGCCTTACGACAAGGCGCGCATCCTGGTCGCGAGCGACAACTTCGGCTGCGGCTCGTCGCGCGAAGGCGCGGCGTACGCGTTTTTCGACGCGGGCTTCCGCGCCATCGTCGCGCCGAGCTTCGGCGACATCTTCTTCAACAACTGCCTGAAGAACGGCATCGTGCCGGCACGCTTGCCGAGGGACACCTGCGCGGAGCTGCGCCGCCGGGTAACGCAGGCGCCGGGCACCGAGATCACCGTGGACCTCGAGACGCAGCTCGTGGACGGCAAGCATGCGTTCGCCGTCGATCCGTTCTTCCGCGAGATGCTGCTCAAGGGCGTGGACGAGATCGGGCTCACGCTCACGCTGCTTCCCGAGATCGAAGCTTTCGAGCGCGCCTACGCAGCGAAGACGCCCTGGATGTCAGGTTCCTAGGCGCCGGACAGTCGTCCCCGCGAAAGCGGGGATCCATTTAGAAAATCAGTAAACCCTAATTGGGTCCCCGCCTTCGCGGGGAAGGCGTTTTCAGGCCTTCCCTAAGAACTCCTTCAGCGCCTTCTCGGGCGGCTTGGCGTAGTTGGAGCGGCGGCTGGGCGAGAACATGCCCGCCTGCCGGCGCAGCTTGACCGCCATTTCCGCGGACTTGGCGATCAAGGTGATGCCGTTGACCACCGGTGCCCCGTCGATCTCGCCTGAGAAAAGCATCATCGGCAGGCCGCCGGCGGGGACGATCACGTCCGCGCCGGCGTCGAGCAGCGCCCGGCATTCCTTTTCCCAGAGCGGCTTGAGCTTCTGAAACGCCTGCTTGCTGGCGAAGGCGTCGATGAAATCCTTGACCGTCGCCTTGACCGCGCGCACGCCGACCACGCGCGGCTGCAGGCCGTAGCGGATCATCTGGTCCTCGTGCCAGGGAATGAAGGTCGGGTTGATCGTGACCAGGCCGAGCTTGCGTCCCAGCGTGCAGGCATGGAACAGCGTGGTCTCGCCCAGGCCGAGCACCGGCATGTCGGCGACCGACTTCACTTCCGCCAGCGCGGCGTCCTGGAAGTGCGTGATCGCCATCGCGTCGTAGCCCTGGCGCTGCGCCTCGACTGCGCCGCGCACGAAGGCGGCGCCGATGCGGTATTCGGTCAGCGCATGCGTGGTGGTCGCGGGCGGCGTGGTCGAGTTGAACACGAACGAGGTGGAGGGTTCCAGCGTCTTCTTCAGGTGCGCCTCCACCTTGCTGATGTAGGACGCCATATGGACGCGGTCGGTGGCGCCCTGGAACCAGATCTTGATTTTCCTAGCCATCGACGAGTGCGATGACCCGGAGTGGTGAGCCGCTGCCGTTGCGGATCTTCAGCGGCGCGGCGATGACGATCGCGCCGGTCGGCGGCAGCTGATCGAGGTTGGTCAGGCACTGCAAGCCATAGCGGCCCGCGCCGTGCATATAGTAGTGGCACGGGTAGGGCGGGCGCAGGTGATAGGCCTGGCCGGCGTCGGTGCCGATCGATTCGGTGCCGAAGCCGAGCACGTCGCGCTCGGCGACCAGGAACTTGACCGCGTCGACGTCCGGCCCGGGCGTGTGCTGGCCTTCCTCGTCGTAGTTCTGGTACTCGGCGGGATCGAGGCGCTTGGACCAGTCGGTGCGCATCAGCACCCAGGACTTCGGGGTGATGCGGCCGTGCTGCTCTTCCCACTTCAGGATGTGGCCCTTGGTGAGAAGAAAATCGGCATTGCCTGCCGCTTCGCGGCTGCAATCCAGAACAAAGGCCGGGCCGATGAAGCGCTCGGGCGGGATCGAGTCGGTCGCGTTCTGCGGCAGGTCCTTGCCCGAGATCCAGTGCACCGGCGCGTCGAAGTGGGTCCCGGTGTGCTCGCCGCAGGAGAAGTTGTTCCAGTACCACGCCGGCCCGCGCTCGTCGTAGCGCGACACTTCCTCGATGCGGAACGGCCACGCCTGCCCCATCTCCGGCGGCAGCGAGATGCTCGGGAATTCAGGCGACAGGGTCTGGGTCAGATCGACCACCTTGACCCGGCCAGACGCTATCCCGCTCGCAAGCTCCTGTAGAACGCTCATGCCGACAGTTCCCGTTCCAGTGCCTTCGGATTATCGCGCCAGCGCGCGAGCCATTCCTGCGCCACGTCGCCCGGGTACGCGTCCTCGATGCCGTCTCGCAGGGCGCCGACGATCGCCCCGGCGAGGGCGGCGGGCGCGATCTTCGGCGGCGGCAGGAGCTGGTTCCATTCGTCGTCGATCGGCCCGGGGAGCACGTTGACTACGCGCACGCCGGCCGGCCGCATCTCGGCGCGCAGGCACTGGGCGAGCGAGTGCGCCGCCGCCTTGGACGCCGAGAACGTGCCGTGCGGCGGGAAATTGGCGAGCGCGTAGATCGAAAGCAGGTTCACCCACGCCACCGCGCTCGCGCTCCCGTCGGCGCCGCGCGAGCGCATCGCCGGCCCGAACTCCTGCGCTAGGCGCAGCAGGCCGAAGTAGTTGACGTCCATCTCCGCGCGGGCGGTGTCCACGCCCTGGCGGTTGCCGATGCCGAAGCTGCGGTGGTGCTCGGCGTTGTTCACCAGGATGTCGACCTTGCCGGCGATCTCGGCCGCGGCCTCGCGCACGTTCTTCGAGTCGGTGACGTCGAGGGGCAGCAAGGTCACCTGGGAAAGGTTTTTCAGCTCATCGAAGCCGGAGAATTTCTTCCACGGCTCGGCGTGGCCGACCCAGATGATTTCTGCATGCGAAGCCGCGAAGGCCTTCACCAGCTCCTGGCCAAGCGCGGTCTTGCCGTCGGTGACCAGTACCTTGCGATGCTTCGGGTCGCACGTGAATTCGCGCAGTTGGCGGTCTTCTGCCATATGGGAGGTCTCCTTGTCGGGAAGCGCGGCGAGCACCGCCTGGCCTGCGCGGTCGAGCATCGCGCGCACGCGCACCCGCTTTTCGACTGATTCGTGAAGATGGGCGACCACCGTCGGGCCGCAATCGAGCTTCACCAGGCCGAGCCGCCACGGCAGGCGCTCGCGGAAGAAAAGGTCGTTGCTATGATGCAGGACGGTTTGCGCCAGCAATTCGCCGCGTTCGGGTTGAACCTTCCAGTCCAGACGAATCGAGAGGCACTTCTGGCAAGCCTCCCGCGGGGGGTATTGCACCGTTCCGCAATCGCGGCACTGCTGCAGCTCGAAGCGTCCGAGCGCCGCCGCCGCCGTGAGCCCGAGCGCGACGCGGCTGCGAGCCGCCGGCGGCAGTGTCGGCAGCCGCGTGCGCAGAACCGGGTTTTTACGCTTTGGACGATCCAAGTATCGCCGCTCCGGAGCCGAGGCCACGGTCGTAGTTGATCATGCCGAAGCCGCTGACGAGGCCGAGTTTCGCGCTTTTGACCTGCCGCTTGCCGGCTTCTCCCGTGAGCTGGCGGATCGCCTCGACCATGCCGAGGAACCCGCCCGCGGCGCCGGCCTGGCCGACCGAGAGCTGCCCGCCCGACGTGTTCAGCGGGAAGCTGCCGTCGTGGGTGAAGCTGTGCTTGCGCACGAAGGCCGGGCCTTCGCCCTTGCCGCAGAAGCCCAAGTCCTCGAGCTGCATCAGCGAGATCACCGGGTAGTCGTCGTAGGTCTCGACGAAATCCATGTCCTCGGGCGCGACGCCCGCCTGGCGGTAGAGGTCTTCGCGGTCGAGCGCCCAGCCGGCGCGCAGCTGCACGGGGTCGGAAGCAAAGGCGTTGTGCCGCTCGATGGTGCCGAGAAGCCGGACGTAGGGCAGCTTCAAAGCCTTTGCCCTTTTTTCATTCATTACAAGAAAGGCTTCCGCGCCTGCGCAGGGCATCACGCAATCGAAGAGGTGCAGCGGCTCGGCGATCGGCCGGGCCGACAGGTACTCCTGCATCGACAAAGGCTTCTTGAACAGCGCATGAGGAAATTGCAGCGCGTTCGTCCGCTGCGCGATGCACAGCTTGCCGAAGTCCTCGCGCTTCGCGCCATGGCTGTGCATGTAGTACGCCGTGAGGAAGGCGAAGCTCGCGTTCGGCCCGCCGGCACCGTACGGGTAGACCGCGTCGCGCGCGAACTGGCTGAAGTTGGCGAGCGTGAGGCGGAAGGAGTCCACGTGGTTGGTGTCGCCGGCGATGCAGGCGACGACGTCCGCATCTCCCGCCTGGACCGCGCGCGCGGCGCGCCGCAGCGCCACGACCGCGCTCGCGCCGCCGAGCGGGATGTGGTCGAGCCAGCGTGGGGCGAGGCCGAGGTGCTGGGTGAGGCCGATGGCGGTGTCGGGAGCAAGGGTGAAGCTCGAGACGGTCAGGCCATCGATGTCGTCCTTTTTCAAGCTCGATGCCTTGAGAACCTCCGCAAAGGCCCGGGCCAGCCACCAGTGCGCCGCGCGGATGGAATAGCGCACGTAGGGCACCGTGACCGGTGCCGCGAGCACTACCCCGTCATACGCTTTTCGCGGCGGTTCTTTTTTTGCGCTCACGCAGATCGAAGGAATCGGCCGCGTTCACGGCGAAGTCGGCGAGCCTGGCCTTCTGCACCTTGTTGGTCGCGGTGGTTGGCAGCGATTCGAGGAAGGCGACGTGGCCGGGGGCCTTGAAATAGGCGAGGCGCTCGAGGCACCAGTCCTGGATGGAAATCGCCGTGTCACGGCCGAGGGATGTTTTCTCTTTCAGGACAACGCAGGCCATGACCTCCTCGTCCCGCACCGGATCGGGAACGGCGATGACCGCGACCTGGCCGACCGCGGGATGGCCGGCGAGCGCCGCCTCGACCTCGAGCGCGGCGATGTTCTCGCCGGCGCGGCGGATGATGTTCTTCAGCCGGTCGACGAAGTGCAGCGCGCCGTCCGGGCCGCGGCGCACGGCATCCCCGGTGTGGAACCAGCCGTCGCGCCACGCTTCCTCGGTCGCTCTTTCGTCCTTCAGGTATCCGGAGAAGAAACCGCGCCGTGGATCCGCTCCACGCTGACGAACCAGCAGTTCGCCCGAAGGCTCGATCTGCAATTCAAGGTCTTCCTTGCAAAAACCAAAGCAGCGCGTCCCGACGTGGCGAGGCTCGCTGCTCGCCGCGATGATCGCGCCGCCGCCGGTCTCGGTCATCGCCCAGGCCTCGATCAGCGGGAAGCCGAAGCGCTCCTCGAAGGCGGCGTGGTCCTTCGGGTTGGCGTTGGCGCCGTAACCGAATTTCACCCCCTGGGCGCGATCGAGCTCACTCGGTGAAAGACTCATGAGGATCGCCGGCATGACCCCGAGGTAATGCACGATCGTCGCGCGGGAATCGGCCACCTCGCGCCACCAGGTCTTCGGGTGGAAGCGGTCGAGCTGCACCACGCAGCCGGCGGCGAGGATCATGGCGGTGGTGGACACCGCGAGCGCATTCATATGGAAGAAGGGCAGCGGCGTGATCAGGCGCTCTTCGCCGTGGCGCACCGCGCACATCCCGCCTTCGTCGAGGTAGCGTCGGCCGACGTTGAGGAAGTAGAAGTCGCTCAGCAGGCAGCCCTTGGGCTTGCCGGTGGTGCCCGAGGTGTAGAGGAGGGCGCATTCCCGCGCGGCGCCAGGCGGAGGTGCCGAGGGAGGGTCAAACCCCTGGCCCAGCATCGCTCCATCAACAAGCAAACAAGCTTCGCTGTGACCGAGCACGTATTCGAGCTCGGCCGCGCGGTAGTCGGGGTTGAGGGGCACGACGCTCACCCCGAGCGAGTTGAGCGCGAGAAAATGCAGCGGAAATTCGGGCCGGTTCTCGAGCTGCAACGCCACGCGGTGTCCGCGGCCGTAGCCGCGCGAGCGGTAGCGCGCCGCAACATCGGCCACACGCTCGAACGCCTCGCCGTAGGTGAAGCGCTTCCGGTGCGAAGGAAACTCGAGGAACGGCTTGCCGCCGTGCGCTGCGGCGGTGTGCTCGAAGGCGGCAAAGACTGTCGTCACTGGACGGATGGTAAGATGCCCCGCGACGATAGGACAACGGAGGGGGACCAATGAAGAAGATCTTTTTGCTCGCTGCGGCTCTTTCGGCCGCATTTTCCGGTGGGACAGCCCTCGCGCAGGACACCATCAGCGCGACGCACGTGTTTCCGGCGTCGCTCATCTACGCGCGCAGCTTTCTCGAGTTCGTGAAGAAGGCCAACGAGGCGGGCAAGGGCGTGTTCGCGATCCAGGTGCGCGGCGGGCCGGAGGCGATCGGCATGATGGAGCAGCCGGGCGCGGCGAGGAGCGGCGTGGTCGACATGGTCTATACGCCCTGCGCGTTCTACGCCGCCGCGGTGCCCGAGTGCGACGCGGTGAGCGCGAGCACGATGGACGGCCCGACCGCGCGCAAGAACGGCGGCACGGAGCTCCTCGACCAGATCCACCAGAAGCGCGCCGGGCTGGTGCTGCTCGGCTGGGTCGACAGCGGCATCCGCTTCAACCTGTGGTCGACCAAGGAGCCGAAGTTCGACGCCGGCGGCCACATCGACATCAAGGGCTTCAAGGTGCGCGGCAACCCGATCTACAACGCCTTTCTCACCAACTACCTCGGCGCGCAGGTGATCACCATCCCCGCGACCGAGGTCTACACGGCGCTCGAGCGCGGCACGGTGGACATCACCGCCTGGACGCAGATCGGCGTGATGGACCTCAACTGGGACCGCTACCTCAAGTACCGCATCCTGCCGGAGTTTTTCCAGACCGACCTGATGATCATCGTCAACCAGAAGAAGTGGGAGTCCCTGTCGCCGAAGACGCGCGAGATCCTGCGGCGCGTCGTGGTCGAGCACGAGGTCTCCAGCCTGCAGGCGCTGCAGGCGTTGTGGACGAAGGAGCAGGCGGAGATCGCCAAGCGCGGCATCAAGACGCTGTCGCAGTCGCCCGAGGCCTCGAAGAAGTTCGTCGCCGGCGCGCGCGCCGCGAGCCTGCAGCGCATGAAGGATCGCATGGAGAAGGCCGGCGGCACGGAGAACTACGACAGGGTAGTGCAGCTGTTTACACCAAACTGAGCGCCGAACTGACCGGGTAAGTGAAGGTTGTAGTCAAGGGGTACGACGCCGTCCTCTACGGGATGGCGTACCTCGCCGCCTTCCTGATGGTGGCGATGATGGTGGTGATTACGCTCGACGTGGTCCTGCGCAACCTCGGCTACCAGAGCTCGGCGCACTTCTTCACCTTCACCGAG
>Ga0187892_10007168_pt1 | contig 16042 bp, 21 predicted proteins | sample MA1701073metaG_FD_139345 | JGI IMG/M metagenome (GOLD analysis project Ga0187892, IMG submission 139345) | Bio-ooze microbial communities from a basaltic lava cave in the Kipuka Kanohina Cave System on the Island of Hawaii, USA - MA170107-3 metaG ... | reverse complement strand
CGCGAACTACGCGCAGGGCGTGCGCCACCGGAAACCGATCTACCTGGTGGGCGGCGGCGGTCGGGCCGTGTCGCTCGGGCTCCTCGCGCTCGTGCTCTTCACGTGGCCGGCGGCGCCCGGCGACGCGGCGGCTCCGATCGCGCTGCTCGTGACGTTCTTCCTCCTGTGGACGGCGTTCTCGTTCGTCGCCGGGCTCGCCGGCGTTCCGTACAACGACGTCATCGCGCGCACGATCCCGTCGGACTGGCGCAGTCGCCTCCTCGCCGTGCGCCTCTTCGTCGGGGGCGTGCTGGCCGCCGGGGCCGGGCTGCTCGTTCGCGCGATTCTCGGCGAGGCAGCCGGTGCGTCGCTTCAGCCCTACGCCCTGATCTTCGGGGCCGGCGCCATCGTGCTGGCGCTCTCGACCGCGTGCTTCGCGCGGATCGAGGAGCCGGCGGCGCCCCTCGGGCATAGCCGACTCGCATTCGCCGCGTTCCTGCGTGACGGACTCGGGGTCGTCCGCGCCGACCGGCGGTTCCGGCTGTTTCTCTACGTCCAGTGGCTCAGCAACGTGACGCGGATGAGCGCGCCCTTCTATCTGCTCCAGGCGCGGCAGGTGAGCGGGATCCCGGAGCTCGAGGTCGGGACGTTCCTGGCGGCCCAGATGGCCGGCACCGTCGTCCTCAATCCGCTCTGGGGCTGGTGGGGCGATCGGCGCGGCAAGCTGAGCCTCCTGAAGGTGCTCACCGGCATCACGGCCGTCAGCCCGCTCCTAGCGCTCGGGCTGTCGCTGGGCCCCGTCCCGGCCACGCTGGCGCTCGCCGGCTACGTGCTCGTCTTCTTCTTCGTCGGGGCCGCGATGACCGGGGAGATCGTGGGCGACCTCGGGTATCTGATGGAGATCTCGCCGGATGACCGGCGACCCGAATACAGCGGATACCTGAACGGCCTGGCGGCGCCGAGCCGGCTCCTTCCCTTCGTCGGCGGGTTCATCGTCGCGTTCGCGTCCTTTCAGCTGCTGTTCGTCCTCTCGGCGCTCGCGGTGGCGGCCCGCTTTGTCGTCCTGGCGTGGCTCGGGTCCGCTCCGATCGGCCCCGCACACGATGCCGCGGTTGGGGTCAAGCGCTGATGCCCCCCAAACGGGTCCTCGTCCTCATCGCGCATCCTGACGACGCCGACGTCCACGCGGGCGGCACCGTCGCCCGCTGGGCGGACGAAGGGGCGGACGTGCTGGTCGTCGCGGTCACGAGCGGCGACAAGGGGCACGACGATCCCGCGATGACGCCGGCGCGTGTCGCCGCGCTGAGGCGGGCCGAGCAGCAGCGCGCGGCGGAGATCCTCGGCGTCACGGGTACGCGGTCCCTCGACTACGAGGACGGCGATGTCGGATGGGCCGGGCCGCGCCTGGTCGAGGAGCTGACGCGCGTGATCCGGGAGCTTCGTCCGGAGATCGTGCTGACCCACGACCCCTACGCCGGCCCGCCGCGGTACGCCACGTTCCAGCTTCATCCGGATCACCGCGCCGTTGGGCTTGCCGCCGTCGACGCCGTGTACTTTCGCGCGCCTGGCCCCCTCTATTACCCGGAGCACGCCCGGAGCGGCCTGGCGCCGCACCGTGTCGCCGAAGTCTGGTTGATCATGGGCGACCACCACGACCACTTCGTCGACATCACGGCGACGTTTGCGCGGAAGCTCGCCGCCGTTCGCGCGCACGCCAGCCAGTGGGGCCGGCATCCCGACCTCGAAGGCTTCCTGCGCGAGCGGGCGGAGCGGACCGGCGCCGACCGTGGGATGGCGCTGGCCGAAGGCTTCAAGCGCCTGCTGCCGAGCTGAACAAACGCGCTTGACTCTCCCCTCAAGGGGAGGTGTAGCCGGTATCGACAAGCGGGGACGACGGGCAGAGGAGGCCGCCATGGGCACGATGGACGTCTTCGTCGAGCGGCAGACCGAGGAGGCCCAACTGGCCATGACCTGTGCCTGTGGCCCATGCCATCCCGCGGCGACGGCGTACCGGGATGATCCCCGCTACCAGTGGCACGACCCGCGTCTGGCCGAGGGCCCGTGCTGCTGCGGTCGCTTCTTCGCGATCGGCCACGACGCAGACACGGCACGGAAGCGCGCCGAAGCCATGGCCCGGGCGCGGCAGAGCGAAGGCGAGGCGCCGAAGGGCTACGACTTCAAGACCCAGCAGCTCGCGCTGCCGTGGGGCGGCACGGTCGTGGCTGTCTCTGCCAGCCCGCGGGAGTAGGCCGCCGGCAGGCACGCAACCCGAACCCGCGAGAAGGGAGGACGGAGTGAGCGGCACTCTCCGGCCGAGCCACGAAATCCCGGGCCCGATCCTGGTGGTCGCGGCCCACCCCGACGACATCGAGGTGCACTGCGGCGGCACCCTGGCGCACCTCGTCGCGCAGGGAACGCGGGTGACGTACGTGCTCTGCACGAGCGGCAACCGCGGCGCCGCCGACCCCGAGGTCACCATGGACGAGATCGGGGCCACCCGGGAAGGAGAGCAACAGGCGGCGTCCGACATCCTGGGGGTGACGGACGTGCGGTTCCTGCGCCACGACGACGGAGACCTCGCGTTCATCGTCCGGGAGCTGCGCGAGGAGATCGTGAGGCTCGTCAGAGAGACGAGCCTCGCACGGTCATCACCCACGACCCCTATCCCGGGGACGGCGGACAGGACAGTTGCTCGATCTATCCGGATCACACGACGGTGGGGCTGGTGACGTTCCAGGCCGCCTTCGTCTGCGCCCCCGGGCCGCTGTTCTATCCGGAGCACTCGAGAGACGGGCGCTCGCCCCACAAGCCGGAGAGTCTCTACCTCGTCATGAGCGCGAACCCCAGCATCTTCGTCGACATCACCGAGACGTGGGCGACGAAACAGGCGGCGATCCGGCAGCACAAGAGCCAGGGACGCGCGACCCCGGAATGCGAACGGGAGATGGAGCGGATCAACCGGGAAAACGGGCAGCGCGCGGGGGTCGAATTCGCGGAGGCGTTTCGGATCCTGCGGCCTTCGTAGGGAGGAGGAGACGATGCGGACGACGACACGTTCAGGGTGGCTGGGTGCGCGGAAGACCGCCTTGGGATGCGCCGTCGTCGCCCTCTCGCTGGCGAGCTGGGCGAGCGCGGAGGCGGCCGTTCTGAAGATCGCCCCGGCGGGCGCCGAGATCGTGTCCGAAGATATCGTCGCCAGGACCAAGGCGATCAAGAGCGTCAGGAAGGTCGAGCGGTACCTGCTCATCAAGGCCTCGCCGCACCAGGTCATCGGGGTCGAGGGCGACGCCCCGCTGCGGGTGATCACGCCGGATGGCGGTGTGGTCGAGGCTACGCTCGAGACGGGCAAGAAGTTCCGCAAGGAGGACGACGGCAAGCCCGTCGCGATCGTCGGCACCAAGGTCTACGCCGAGGACTACGGCTATCGGGGGAGCATGGGCCAGATGGCGAGGATGAAGCATCTCCTCGAGGTCGGCCAGACCTTCAAGCTCACCGGGGAGGCCGGGCCGCGGGTCCGGGTGCTCGGGACGCTGGCGGCCAGGCCCGAGGCGGCGGAGAAGGTGTTCTTGCCGCTGTCGACGGCCCAGAAGCTCTTCGACCGTGCGGGACAGGTCTCTCACCTCTTCGTGGCCGTCGACGGCGACGCGGAAGCGGCGGCGAAGGCGCTTCAGGCGGCGCTCGGGTCGAGCGTCGAGGTCAGCGTGGCTTCTCGATAACGCGCTGGGTGGACGCTGAGGCAGCGGGACATTCGGGATGCGCGCGGTGATCCGGGGGCTGAGGAACGTCTATCGCAACACGACGCGGTTCGTCCTCGTCATGGTGATCCTCGCGCTCGCCGGGGGGGTGTCGATCACGATGGTGCAGGTGAGCGCCGGGATCGCCGAGAACCTGGACATCGTGGCGGCGGATTACCTCGCGCTGCTGGAGGTCCGCAAGGCCGGCGCCGACGGCATGGGCGTCGGAGCCGACGCGCTCCCGGAGGCCGTCTTCGAGAAAGCCACGAAGGTCGCGCACGTCGTGAAGACCGAGAAGTATCTCCTCCAGCGCATGATCTATCCCGAGCGGGCGGCGTCGATCTCCGTCGTGGTCGGCCTCGAGCCCGGTACCTCCCCACGGCTGGCGCTCCACGGTGAGTTGAACCGCCCGCGGATCGTGACCGGGCGCTGGCTCACCTCCGAGGACCGGGGCCAGCCCCGCGTCGTGGCGGGCCAGGCCTTCGCCCGGCACTTCGGTCTCGGGCCCGGCTCACGCTTCGTGCTCCGCGGCGAGAGCGTCGCGGTGCAGGACCGTCCCGGCCGCGCCGTCGCGCTCGACGACCTCGAGGTCGAGGTGGTCGGGATCTTCGAGGCCGGGTTCGTCTTCGGCGACAACCAGCTCTTCCTCCCCCTCGACGTCGCCCAGCGGTTCTCCCGGCAGGACGGCAAGCTGACGCACGTCTACGTGAGCGCTGCCTCCGCGGACAAGATCGAGGCGGTGGAGGACGGGCTGCGGCAGGCCTTCGGGGACGAGGCGGACGTGATCTCGGGCCAGAGCCTGGCGCAGGCGTGGGGCAAGGCGCTCGGCGCGATCCGGGCCAATAGCCTCACCGCGGGCGCCGTGGCCGTCGGCGCCGCGGCCCTCGTCGTCCTCTTCACGATGATGCTCGTCACCCGCGAGCGCACGCGGGAGATCGGGATCCTCAAGGCGCTCGGCGCGCGCAACGCCGACGTTGCCCGCCAGTTCGTCGCCGAGTCGCTCGGCGTCGCGCTGATCGGCGGCGTCGCCGGCCTCCTCCTCTTCGCCGGCGCCGGGCCCGGGATCGCCAACCTCCTCCTCGGTCTGGCCAGCTCGAGTCTTAATCCCGCGACGGCCATGGGCGGGGAAACGCCCGCCCAGAGTCTCGTCCTCCGCTACGACGTCTCGTGGATCTCGATTGCCTCCACGCTCGGGATCGTCCTGGTCCTGACCGTGGTCGGCAGCCTCTACACGGTGACCCGGGCCGTGAGGCTCCGCCCGGTCGAGGCGATCCGGTCCGACTGAATGCGACTCCTGCGCCTCGGAGTCCGAAACGTGTACCGTAACCACACCCGGGCGCTCCTGGTCGTGGGGGTGCTCGGCTTGAGCGTCGGTCTCTTCGTCACGATGAGTCGGACCGGAGCGGCGACGTCGAGCGAGGCGCGTGAGCTCAAAGCCCGCGCGGCGACCCAGGTCGAGGTCAACGAGGCGGGCAACACCTCAGGCTACGCCGGCCAGGTGACCGCCAAACTGCTGCCGGCCGACGTCCGGCACCTCCGGGCGCTGCGCCATGTGGTGAAGGTCGAGCGCTACGTGAAGCGACAGTTCGTGGACAACCGGCGGACGCCGCCGACCGGCGTGCTCATCGGCGTCGACCCCGGCGCGACCTTGCGGCTCCAGTCGATGGGAGGCTTCGTCGGCAGCCCGCGGCTCCTGGCCGGCCGCGGCTTCACGCCGGCGGATGCCGGGAAGCCGGTGGCGATCGTCGGCGCGGCGTTCGCGCGGAGCCGAGGCGTCGGGCTCGGTGACGAGTTCGTGCTGCCGGGGGCGGAGGTCCAGCGCGGCAAGTGGATCTTTCCGCACCCGATCCAGGATCTCCGGGCCCGCGTCGTCGGCCTCTTCGAGGTGCGGGTGGTCTACCCCGACAACCAGGTCTTCGTGCCCCTCGACGTGGCCCAGCGGGCGATGGGGCTCGGGCCCGAGCGCGTGAGCCAGTACATCGTCACCGTGGACTCCGGGGAGAACGTTCCGACGGTGGCAAGAGCGATCAAGGCGGCCCTCGGCCCCGACGTGGATGTGATCAGTCAGGACCAGGCGGCCCTCCAGGCGGCCGGGGCGCTGGAGACGGTGAGCCGCACCAGTCGGGTGGGCGGCCTCGTGGCGGCGATCGTCGGAGCCCTGGTCGTCCTCTTCACGATGGCGCTGGTCACCCGCGAGCGCACGCGCGAGATCGGCATCCTGAAGGCGATCGGCGCGTCCAACCGGAACGTGGCGTACCTGTTCACCGCGGAGGCCCTGGCCCTGGCCGCCTTCGCCGCGCTGCTCGGGTCGCTCCTGTACGCGGTGGCCGGCCGCGTCTTGGGCGCCATCTTCCTCGGTGTCGTCGGCGCCGAGGTGGCCCGCGGGGTGCGCGACGGCCTCGACCTGGGCGCCCTGGCCCAGGGACTCGTGGTGGCCGTGGGGTTCGGGCTCCTCGGCAGCCTCTATGCCGTCACACGCGCCGTGCGGCTCAAGCCGTCGGACGCGATGCGGGAACGCTGAGGACGTCGGGCCGTGGCCCAGCCAGCGGTCGTTCTCGAGCAGGTGGTCAAGCAGTACCGGATGGGTCCGCACGTCGTCGAGGCGCTCCGCGCCGCGGACCTCACCATCCCCGCCGGCGTGATGGCCGCGATCATCGGTCCGAGCGGCAGCGGCAAGACCACGCTGCTCAACCTGCTCGGAGCGCTCGACCAGCCGACGGCGGGGCGGGTCGTCATCGCCGGCACCGACCTCGGAGCCCTGACCGAAACCGAGCTCACCGCCCACCGCCGGAGGACGGTCGGGTTCGTCTTCCAGGACTACGGGCTGATCCCGAACCTCACGGCGCTCGAGAACGTCATGCTCCCGATGGAGTTCGCCGAGGTCCCGGTCGGCGAGGCCAGGCGGCGGGCGCGCGAGCGGCTCGAGGCCGTCGGCCTCGGGCATCGGACGGGCCATCGGCCGTCACGCCTGTCGGGCGGCGAGCAGCAGCGCGTCGCCATCGCTCGCGCGCTGGCCAACGACCCGGCGATCGTGCTCGCGGACGAGCCCACGGGGAACCTCGACACGCAGACGGGCCGCGAGATCGTCGAGCTGCTCCGGCGTCTGGTCAGGGAGCGGAGCAAGACGGCGGTCGTGGTGACGCACGACGCCGAGATCGCGAACACGGCCGACCTGAGGTTCCACATCCAGGACGGCAAGATCGGTCAGGCGCGATGACGGCGGAGGCACGGGGAGGCTGGTCATGGACATCTACGAGGAGGCTTCACGGTACGTGGCTGAGCTTCGGAACTTACCGCACTTCCTCGACCGCGCCGGGGGAAAGGGGCGCTCCCTCCGCCAGGGCGCGTTCGAGTTCGCCGGCACCCGCTGAGGCAAGCTCGTCTTCCGCCTTGGGCCAAGGCTCAGCTGGTCTCCTGAGAAGATGCAAGCGGTCGAGGCGATCGCGGCCGCGTACGGCTTGACCACCGAATGGGGCAACTCCGCGCACCTCCTTCGGGAGGGTCTCGGGATCGCCTCCATTCACGACACGGCGCTGGAGAACGACGTAACAGTGGACCCGGCCTTCGACCGTGGCCGCGACCTCTTCTTCGATCTCGCGCGGGTCCTCGTCGGGATGGTCCCGGCTGGCCCAGTCGAGTGGCTGACGGTCGGGGCGACTCCTGGCGCGGGCGGCTGACCGAGTGGTTGATCGGCCTGCATAGCCCAAAAGGCAACGCGCGGAGGGAGGCACAGTGATGCGGACCCCCAGAATCATCCTCGCGATTGTGACGGGCCTTGGACTGGCAGCCACGGCGTTGAGCCTCGAGGGTGCCGGAGGTGACGGCACGACGCTGACGCTCGCCACGGGCCCGGGAATCTCGACGATGGTCGGCCTCGCCATGCAGTCGATGGTCAATGACTTCGTGCCGGGGGTGCGTGCCTCGACAGAGGCCGCGGACAGCGAGGAGCAAGTGCTCCAGAGGGTCGGCTCGGGCCGGGCCACGCTCGGGCTCGCCACCATCCCCGAGATCGCCCGGGCGCTCCCCACCGCCGAGGCGCGCGACCGCTCGGGGCTCGCCTTCGTGATGGGCGGACATGCCGCGATCGTGGCCCACGTGTTCGTGCGTGATGACCTGCCCACCCCGGCCCTAGCCGGGCTCCAGGGCCGGCGCGTCGCGCTCCCCGAACCCGGGACCCCCGCCGAGGCCCTCGTCCGCGCGGTGCTCGAGGCTCACGGCCTCGCCGGCCGGGCGATCAAGCCCGTCTACGCGCGCGTCGAGGAGAAGGTCAAGGCGTTCGAGACCGGGTTCGTGGACGCCGTGATCCTCGCCGTGCCCATCCCGTCGCCGGTGGTCTCGTCACCGGCTCCCACGGCACTTGCGGGAAGCGGGAAGGCGCGCCTCGTCTCGCTCGAGGCGCGCGCGGTGGCATCGCTCCTCGAGAAGCTTCCGGGCTACAGCCGCCACACGATCCCGTCGGGCACCTACCGGGGCCAGGCCGCCTCCGTGGCGACCGTGGCGAGCAAGAACGCGATCGTCGCGCGGACGAACGCGGATCCCGGGCTGGTCTACCGGTTCGCGAAAACCATCCTCGAGAACCCAGGCGAGTTCGCGAAGCGTTGTCCTCTGGCCGTGGCCTACACGCCCCACAACGTCCTGCCCGAGAGCCCGCTGCTTCCGCTCCACTCCGGAGCCGAACGCTACTACCGGGACCGCGGGATTCTCTGAGGAGCGGGGCCATGGGCGCGCGGAGATTCACGGCGGGAGCCGCTTCGATCGCGGCCCTCCTTGCGCTCGCCGTGCTCGTGCCGGCCGTGTCCGCCCAGATGGGCGCGGTCGACCGGCCCGTCGACCCGCGCCTGAACCCATTTCTGGTCACCGGCTCGCTCGCGCCGGCCGAGCCGGCACCCGGTGAGACGGTCGAGGTCGCCGCCGAGATCCGGAGTCGCGTCCACCCTCACATCCGGGTTGTGGTGGCCTTCTGGATCGACGGCCACAAGCGCGAGGAGCAGTCGTACGTGATCGCGCCGTTCGCGGAATCGATCGTCGTCCACGAGTGGGTGGCCGAGCCGGGCGCCCATGCCGTTCGCATCGAGGTGAGCTCGCCGGCGGGCGTGCGCTACACCGGGTGGGAGCAGCGGATCACCGTGAGAGGGAGGTGACGGGATGGCCCTTCAGTCCGTGCTCCTGCCCGTGGCCCTGCTCGTGCTCGCACGCTTCGACGTTGGCGTCGGCCTGACGCAAGCCCACGACGTCTCCGGTCCCGTCCCCACGCCAACCGCCATCGCGACGGTCGAGATCAGCGTCGGGAACTCCTATCCGTTCCCGTGGAGCGGGGTGACGACCTGCCAGCGCCCCTGGGAGCCCGGCTGCTTCGTCGTGAAGGCGATCGGTCCTGGCCAGGCGGTTCTGGCGTACACGCGCGTCGAGCTCCAGGGCCCGGCGCTCAAGCCGCAGGGCTTCCGGTATGTTACACCGGTGACGGCGGATGGAAGCGGCTACGAGCTCTTCACCGTCAAGCATGGCGGGGGACGGGAGGAGTGGGTGTATGCGGTCTTGGAGCGGGCGGAGCACCAGCGAGCCCGGATGCGGTTTCTCAAGCTACCCGCCTACGTGACCGAGCGTGCGCGGCTCGCCGTCGCCATCACGATCGACGGCGCCAGGCAACGCCTTGAGGAGCGCTACGCCGTCCAGGCGGAGGAGCCGCTGACGCTGATCGGGCTGGGACGGGTCGACGCGGCCTACCCCGGAGCTCGCCTCGACGCCATCGAGATCAACCGGCAGCGCCTCACGCTTCCGCTTCAAGAGATCGTCCACCTGAACCTGCCGGCCGGCGAGCATGAGATCCGCATTCTCGTCGGGCTCGGCGCCAGCCCCGGGGACCTCACGATCCAGGGCACCCTCCTGGAACCGCGTCGGATGTCCCTGATCCAAGGGCTTGACCTCTACGTCGCGCCGGAGCCCGGCGCCCGATCGCGGGAGGTGGAGGTTCAAACCGTCGGCCTCCCGTCCGAGATCTGGGAACGCTTCAAGTCCACGCTCCTCGTCGCGCCCATCCCGACCCGGGAGGTCTCGGTCCCCCTTGCCGTGCGATACCGCTTCGCCACGAACGAGGCCATCGCGCTCAGGGCCCGCCCCAGGATCCAGGTCGGTCCCAACAACTACCCGGTCATGATCCGCATCACGGAGGAGCGCGCCGCCCCCTTTTCCCGGTAGCCACTGTGCTCGCCGAGGTCGGCCGGCCCGGGCAGGAGCCGGCGTGGCCATGTTCCTCGAGATGGTCCAGACACGATGGCGTCTGAATGTCGCTGCGGCCTCCATGACGACGATGCGCACGACTAGGACGCAAGCGAGCAGATATCGCATGGGCGTCAGGCCACCCTCACGATCCCGCGGACTTGGCGCACGCCGAACGGGGCGAATCCCGCCGGGGTCACCACTACCTCAGGAGAGAAGCTCCCCCCGATGAAGGTGGAGGCCGGGCCCTGGCCCCTGACCTCGTGGTACCACCTGCTGGCATCCTCGTCGTGAAGGAGGAGAGATGAGGGCACTCGGGGTCCTCTTGGCGATCGGCCTGGGCCTATCCGGCTGGGGAGCGCCTGCGTGGAGTGCCGGCAGCGGGCCGATGGCGCTCGCCGACTACGTCGGCCTCAAGACGGATGCGCTGACCTCGGACAAGATTCCCTGGCAACAGGCGATGCAGGCCGCGCGCACGCGACTCCTGGGCGACGCCGAGGCGGGCAGTCAGCACAACGCCAACCTGCCGACCCAGTGGTTCAACCGGGAGCACGACGTCTACGTCTTCGTCTACCGCCGCCTGGACGATCGCACCATCGTGAAGGGTGCGCCGACGCGCGGTTACGTGGTCGTGCTGAACGCCACCACCGGGGCGGTGGTCGCCGCCGGGGCGTATCGACGCTGATCCCGGGATGAGCGGCGCCGGCTATCCGTCGGAGAGGCCGACGCGCTGCTGGAGGCTCCGGGCTCTCGAGGTCGACGGCGATGCGCAGGGACCGGAGGCCCTGGACGCTGCGACGTCGGGGTCTTCCACCTCGCCGGTGAGGAAGCCGAGGCTCTGCAGGTAGTCGATGTAGCCCCGGTACTCGTGGGCTTCGGCGCCCTGGCTGTAGACGATCGCGATCCGGCCGGGCTGGGTCACACGGTCGTCGTGCCCTTCACCACGGCTTTGGCCCCGCGCGTGCCCTCCCCGCGATGGCGCGTTGCGCCTCGTGGCGCTAGACTGGTTGGTGGCCGGACCCGGCGCTGACGGTACGGGTTACCAGGGCCCGGCTCCCTTCGAGGTTTCGAGGTGGGGGCACCCACGATGGAGCCCCTCAGCACGATCAACATCGCGAGAGCGCGCTACGGACTGAAGGACCCCGACGAGTGGATCTACGACGTCACCCTCACCATCACCAGCGGCGGCAAGGGCCAGGTGCGATCCCGGATGTGCCATGGCCCGTTCGAGCTGCGCGCCTTCCTGGTCGAGCTCGGCGTGAGCCGGGTCGATCTCGATCGCCTGCTCAGACAGGTTCGTCTGCGGGAACGCGTCGAGGCGTCGATCGCCATTCCGCCGGTGCACGCCTGACGTCTCGAGGTCCTGGCCCATGCGCGGCAGCCGCATGGCGGCGCGGGCCCGGTCGAGGCGTCAGGATGGGTCGGAGAGGCCGACGCGCTGCTGGAGCTTCGGGCTCTCGAGGTCGACGGCGACGCGGAGGGACCGGAGGCCCTGGACGCCCTGGAGCTCCGCGAGGTCGAGATCCTCCACCTCGTCGGCGAGGAAGCCGAGGCTCTGCAGATAGTCGATGTAGCCCCGGTACTCGTGGGCTTCGGCGCTCTGGCTGTAGATGATCGCGATCCGGCCGGGCTGGGTCACACGGTCGGTCGTGCCCTTCACCACGGCCTTGTCGATCCGCTTCTTGACGATCTCGTAGCGGATGTCGTAGGCGCCGTCGACGTCGAAGCGCTTCTCGTCGAACCGGAAGCGGATCGAGAGCGGCGCGTGCTGGACGAGGACCAGGTGCGTCATCTCGAGCGGCACCGGCAGCCGATGCCGGAGCCGGTCGGCCACGAGCGCGATGCCGCAGGTCAGCATGAGCTGCCACAAGCGCAGGTTCTTGAGATAGATGGGATCGAAGCGGGCATCCTCGACGAGGCTCCGGCCCACGTAGATCTGGTAGTCGATGCCGTCCGTCTTCTGCTTCTCGAAGTAGTGGGGGAACATCTCCTGGGCGGCCTGCTCCTCGCGGTCCAGGTACGAGGAGATGGCCTCGCTGAGGCGGGTCACGCTCTCCTCGAACAGCTGTCGCCGCCGGTAGACCGTGCCCAGCCGCGGGTCGAGCGCGGCCTTGTAGGCCTCGATCCGGCCGCGGACCTCGCGGCCGAACCCGCCGAGGTGGTCGAACAGGCTCTCGACCTGCGTACGGAGGAAGCCGATGATGCCGGTCTCGTCGCCCGAGTTGAGGTTGCGCTCGATCTGGGCGATGCGCTTGGCGACGCGATAGGCGAGCTCGTCGAGGGCGGGCAGCGAGCGCGCCGCGCCGGCGGCCCCGACCACCTCGGCGGCGAGGCCGAGCTGCGTGAGGAGGTCGGCCTGGATGGCCAGGCTCCGCTGCACGGATGAGCCGCGGATGTCCGCCAGCCCGTAGAGGGGCTGCACGTCCTCGAAGACGATCGGCTCCATCTCGATGCCGCCGCCGCCGGTCCCGCTCGCCCGCTGGCCCTCGAGGGCGTTGAGCACGGCCTTGCGGAAGCGCCACTCGACGACGGGGTGGATCGCCGTGCACTTCTCCTTGATGAGGGCCTGGATGCGCCCATCCAGCTCCTCGGCGCTGCGCTGGACGGCCATGGAGAACAGGGGCAGGACTTCCTCGAGCTTGGGCAGATGGGTCTGGTTGAGATCGCCGGGACTGCGGGACATGAGCTCGAGCGTGCCGATCACGGCGTCCTGGTACCGGAGCGGCGCGCAGACGAACGTGCGCGCTCCGCTCGCGATCAGCTCGTCCTCGATCCTCGTCCGGCTCGGCCACGCCGTCAGGTCGTCGATGATGAGCGGGCGGCCCTCGAGCACCGCGCGCTCGTAGAGCGATCCCGCGAACTCGGACGTCTTGTGGTGGGCAGAGTCCGCGAAGAGGCAGCCATGCTCGTGGCTCATCGCGTCGCTGAGGACGAGCACCCGGTCGCCCTCGACGGCGGCCAGGCCGAGGTGCAGGCCGGGCCGCCGGAACAGCGTCCGGAGGTTGGCCTGGAGGCTCTCGAAGCGTGCGGTCGACACGATCGATTCCTTGTCGATCAGGTCGCGCTTGAGCGAGGAGAGGACCGTCTGGTCGGTCACGTCGACGGCCTTCAGGATCATGAAGCCGCGCAGGACGAACTTCTCCGGGGGCAGGAGGGCGCCGAGGGCGGCGACGTCGACGTTGCCGCTCTGCCGCCGCCGCCGGTCGGCCTCCGCGAGCGTGGGGAGCGGCCCCACCGGCTTGACGTCGACGAAGCGCCAGTCGAACTGGAGCTGGAAGTGCCGTTCCAGCGTGGTGGCCGGGTCCACGCTGGTGAAGAGGAACGGCGCGTCGACGCCGAGATGGATTCCGTACTTGCGCTCGAGAATGAGCGCGTAGGCGAGCATGACCTTGGCGGCGCCGATCCGCTGCTCGTCGAGGTGGATGCGACCGTTGAGCGTCCCGTCGTCGTTCATGAGCGTGCGGCGGAAGGCCGCCGTTGCGTAGAAGGCGCGGAGCTGGAACGGGAACAGCGCGGCGCCGTACTCCTGCTCCCAGAAGCCCGGCGGGAACATGGCGCTCATCATGAGGTCGACCAGCTCCTGGTGGGTGCCGATGACGGCCAGGTCCTCGATGACCCCCGCCAGCTCGGGCGCGTGGCGGGCCTTCTCGCGGATGATCCCGGGCAGCGGGCCTCGGCCGAACTCGCTGTACGCGGAGGTCTGCGTCCAGAAGGTGACCAGGGGGGCGAGGCTCAGCTCGCACCGGAAGGGCAGGGGCAGATGGGCGGCCGGCGCCGTCCGAGTCTCGAGAGGACTGGAGAGGAGATCGCCGGAGGTGGGCATGACTCGATTCTACCGCAGACGCATCGACGCGCTAGCGAGGCCGTGACGCGGGGAGACGGGCGCTCCGTTCGGGGTCAGGCGGGGACGGTGGCGAGCCCCACGGCCTCGCGGATCTTGGCCAGCTGGCCGGCATGGTCGTTCCAGTGAAAGTCGAACAGGGCGCCCACGTACATCGGGATCGTGATCTCGTCGGTGCCCATGAACTGCTTGAAGAAGGGGATGCGCGCCTTGCGCTCGAACTCCGATTCGGCGAGCCCCTCGAGGTAGGCGACGACTCGACGGCGCTGCGTGTCGAGGGCCTCCGTGAACTGCGCGAGCGTCATGCGGCGGCGGGGCTCGTCCAGGAACGTGTCGCCCGGGTTGATGTCGATGAGCGGATAGTCGCGCTCCGCGAAGGTCCGGAGCGTCGCCGCCGGATCGAAGCCGGGCTCGAACAAGAGGTGCGAGAGCACCTCTCGCGCGGTCCACTCGCCGGGAGCATCGGCACGCTCGAGGTGCGCGTCCATCCCCTCGAGCTGTCGCCGCACGTTCTCACACGCCGCGTCGATCCGCTCTCGCAGCTCTTGTCCGCTCTTGCTGGCCATGGGGTCCTCCTGGATGGCGGCGTCGCTCTCGGCGACGGCGGTGGGCCGGGCGCCCCCCCTGGCACGATAGTGCGGCGGCGAAGTCACCGTGTCAAGGCGGCGGCCGTCGAGGACCACGGGGTGGGACGCCGGCGGGACGGCCGGCTCGAGCCAGCGCAGCGTCCGGATGACACGGCTCGGAGGTGGCGCGCCGGGTCAATCGGGAATGTCGGCCTCCACGAGCCGCGCCAGGAGCGTGAGCGACTCCTGCCAGCCGAGATGGCACGCCTCGGGCGGAATGACGTCCGGGATCCCTTCCTGGAAGATGTTCACCTCGGTCCCGCACGAGACCTTCTTGAAGGTGATCGTCATCTGCATCTCGCCGGGCAGATTCGGGTCGTCGAAAGCGTCGGTGTGGCGAATGCGCTCATGCGGCACGAGCTCGAGATACGTCCCGCCGAAGGAATGGCTCTTCCCGGTCGTGAAGTTCGTGAACGACATCCGGTAGCTGCCGCCGACCGTGGCGTCGAGGTGGTGCACCTTTCCGGTGAACCCGTCCGGCGGAAGCCACTTGGCCATCGCGTCGGGGTCCAGGAACGCGCGATAGACCTTCTCGGGCGTCGCGCGCAGCACGCGATGAAAGCGAACGCTGCTCGGCATCATCGGCTCCTTTCGTCTCGCGGTCGCGCCTGCGCGGCTCGTGCCGTCGGATCGCCGCGCTCACTCGACCGCGTCGTTGGTCGATCGCACCTGGCCGGAGGCAGAGGCTGGCGAGTCCCACCCCGCGTTCGCCAAGTCCTCGTGGTCGCTGCCGTTTCGGCCAGCAGCGGGGCGCCCGGCCGGGTGCCCGCCCCTGCTCCTGCCCAGAGGTCGAACGAGGGGCGGCGAGATCGACAGGCGGCGGGCCGTCCTTTCGACACGCTAGCGGTAGTCGCTCGGGCTCGGCTCGTGATCGCCGCGCTCGACGGCCTCGCTGTACCGCCACACGTCGGGACGCGAGCCGTCGATGTCCGTGAACCCGTACTCGGCGGCGAGTTGCGCCGACGTCACGGACGTCTGGTTCCATCGGTCGCGCCGGGGATCAGCAGCGATCGCCGCGACGGCGCGCCCCACGTAGCGGGGTGACTCGGAGACGGCAAACCCGGGGGGGTCGCGGCGCTCCGCCAGGTGGCCTCGGTGACGTCGTAGGCGTCGAGCATCATCTCCGAGCGGAGCCAGCCCGGCGTGATCGCCACCGCGGTGGCCCGATGCGGGGCGAGCTCGTGGCCCTGGGAGAACGCGAGGCGATTCACGGCGACCTTCGCCAGGTCGTAGAACACCGAGAGCCGATATCTCGACGCGTTGTAGTAGGACGTCCCGTCGGTCACCTCGACGAGCAGGCCGCCGGGGCGGTCGATCAGAAGGGGCAGGAGGTGGTGCGACGTGACGAGGTGCGTGTCGATGGCCAGGCGGAGGATCCGGAAGCCCTTTTCGAGATCGAGCCGCCAGATGGGCGTGTTCCACTCGGCGGGCCCGCCCTTCAGCCGCTCGGCGCCCCAGATGTTGTTGACCAGGATGTCGAGGTGGCCATGCATCGCCCGGATCTGATTCGCCAAGCGGCTGACCTAGTGTCCTGTCTCTGAAATAGATTGACAATGAGTCTGAGTCAGACTATCGTGGCTCATCATGTGGGAACCTGCGCCGGCATTGCGTGTGAGCAGAGAGGATCGGGAGTGGTTGGAGGCACT
>Ga0187892_10007166_pt1 | contig 16043 bp, 23 predicted proteins | sample MA1701073metaG_FD_139345 | JGI IMG/M metagenome (GOLD analysis project Ga0187892, IMG submission 139345) | Bio-ooze microbial communities from a basaltic lava cave in the Kipuka Kanohina Cave System on the Island of Hawaii, USA - MA170107-3 metaG ... | reverse complement strand
TTGGCTACATCTGCGATCTCGTCAATCGCAGCGCTAATGGACGGAGCCCATCTTCCCATTTTCAAAAAATAATTCAAGCATGTTCAGCCTGTTACCAGCGCGCTCGACCGATTACGCCCTTGCCGGAATTCGCGAGGGGACCGGCTGCGCCGCGCCAGAGGGGAATTCGCGGGAGCCCGCTATTCTCCATCGCGGCAACGAGCGCCTCCGTCGTGCGCTCGATCACCTCGGCGCTGGCATTTCCGTAGCTGGACGAGAGGCCGACGATATTGGACCCATTCGCGGCGAGCCAGACAATGGCCAGGCAATCGTCGGGATCCGTCGTCGGGGTCGCGCCGCAGGCGGCATCGGTATCGATCCAGATCCGGCTCGGTCGCGACACGAGCTGTCCGCCGCTGACAAGGTCGAGCGGCGGAGCCGCAAGACGCCCGGTCCGCCACACCGGCAACGGGATCGCGAGCGACACGACTATGACGCCGAGCACGACGAAGACGGTCGACAAGAAAATCGTCGCCGCTCGATTCGCACGGCCCACGATCGCTTACAGCGCAACGGCTGTGGCGAGCAGCGCCAGAGCGAGCAGGCCGAGTCCCGCACGCAGGACGTGCGAGAACTCCCAGCGGTTGCGCAGCACCGTCCAGTCTGCTCTGCGCGTATCGGCTTGTCGCCTCAACGGATCGAAGGCGAAGAAGCGGCGGCTGGCACCTTCCAGCTTGAAATCCTTGAGCCAGAAATTATTCACGGGGTGGGTCAGCGCCCAATAGGCGGCGTGCATCGCCAGGAGGACCACGAAGGCGCCGAGCGTCAGCCAGAACGCCGCGGTTCCCGCAGGCGTCGCAAGCACGAGCAGAAGCGTGGTCATCAGGCCCCCGGCCTCGCCGACCATTCCACCGATGGTGAAACCCGGATAATAGATCGACTGGGTGCTGAGGTAGGCCTCCTGCGACAGCCGCAGTTTTCCGGGCAGCTCGAGCCCATGGGCGAGCGCGAGCGCCATGGCGACCGACACCAGTACGAGAGCCAAGACTTGTAGAGTCAGAAACATCGGGCACCTGTGATCCGGGCCCAGAGCTCGTCCTCCCTACGGCTTGAGATCGAGCACCTCGAGGATCTCCGTATCGAAAGGTGAGGAGAAGTATTCATGCGCGACCATCCACTCATTGCTCTTGCGATAAACGGTCATTGATCTCCGCGTCGGTTTCAGTCTCGAACACGGTGACCTCCATCTCCTCAACGTGATCGAGCATGAACCCCGCCTGACCGAAATCTCGAACGACCCGTTCGACGTCTGCGTAGCGAAACGTCCCCGGCGCCTCGGGGTCGAAGGCGGGCAGTCCGCGGTAGCGTTCCAGGAGACGCCTCGGCAGCGTGTAGTACGGCACACGCTCGGGCTCCGCCCACAGTGCTGCGACCAGCACCCCAGTAGGCAACAGTGCGCGTTGGGCATTCGCCAGGGCTGCGATGGACGCCGCCACGAACATCAATCCCCAGCGGACGGTGGCTGCATGAAACTGGCCGCGTGGAAGGTTCTCCAGAGACTCCGCATTCGCGGAGCGGAGCTCGATGTTCGAGAGGCCACTGCGGTGCGCCTTTTCCCTCGCCATCTGCAACAACCCGTCCGAAAGTTCGACGCCCAAGACAAGGCCCTCTGGCCCGACTCGCCGGGCAGCCCGAAGAGCCGGCTCGCCGCGGCCTGTCGCAAGGTGGAGTACGCGCATGCCTGCGCCAATGCCTGCGAGGTCGAGCATCCGCTCGCTCACAGGTGCAGTCAGGCGTGACTCGATAGCGTCATACCAGACCTCTTCGGCACTGAGCACAGGCGGACCTGTCATAGCTCCGCGGTCATCCGTCCAATCGGGATAGGGGGACACCTCACGATGCCCCTCACCGGGTCGCCGGAGGCGGTGCTCCCATCCCTATTGGGGTGGCGCACGCATGTGCACGAGTTTTCCGCTGGCCAGGTAGGCGAGTTCCTCCGGGGTCGATTGCCGTCCGAGGACCGCATTGCGATGAGGATGACGACCGAAGTGGGCAATTACGTCTCGATGTCCACGCGCTTGCGACGCCGAGTGCTCCAGCACCCTACGGAACTCCGCTGGCGCCTGTTCCACGAGTTCCTCGGCAAGCTTGACCGCTACCTCTAGGTGCGTGAGATCCTCGGCGGTGCCCCAAGGGTAAAAAGAAAAAAGTTTTCTCCGACGGCGTCTCAAGGGCCGCGTGGTGACCGATCTCGATTCCTTGAAGCGCAAGAGCGAGAGCCTTCTGATCTTGCGCAAGCGCCCGTGCAGTGCCCCGATAGATTGATCGGGGGAACTGATCGAGGACGATGATGAGTGCCAGCCGCGGTCGTGGCCACTTAGACCAGTGATCCAGTTCGCCGCGCGTCGCACGCTCCAACAGCAGGGGGAACTGTTCGGCAATGGCAGAATCCGCGCCACCGCGAAACCACCACTCAAATTGGCGGACCATCCGCCCGTGGTCGGCGGCCGATAGCTCGGGAAACCAGAACCTGAGAACATCTTCGGATTCTTCAGTCGGCATCGTTAATACTTCTCGACATTGCCGTCCTACGCTACCGGTCAGCCGCGCCCGCCACGAGCATTCGGGAGAGCCGAGCAACGATCCCGGGCGTCGGCTGCGCGAAAGCGAAGGAGTATTATTTCATTTCATGCCCTACTTCAGTAGCTTGGCAAAGCCTTGCCCATGATCTCGACAGGGTGGTTACGGTAGGTTGTACATTCTAGCACCTGCCACCCGCACGCTGAATACCAACCCTCTTTGTCAAAGGTGAACAGATAAATTAGCTTGAATCCAAGCTCTTTTGCCTTCTGTTCCACCGTGGCGACCAAGCATCGGCCATGCCCCTGTTGTCTGTACGCCGGTGCGACATAAACGCCACCTAGCCAGGGGGTTAAATCGGTGCGAACGCCCATGTCATGGCTTCGCAGGCTTGCCATACCCAGAACTTCAGAGCCCTCGAGTGCCACGAACGCGATAGGCAGCGTATCCCGGTTTCTGTGGGCGTGGAACTTGGCCTCTACCGCATGGATGGAATTACCGGGCGTGAACCAGCCCCACTCTTGATACGACCAAGACGCCATAGTCGGCACATACTGGGGATAATCCGCAAGGTATTCGATTCTCATGAAAGTCGCTTACGCCTGCAATTCGTGACTGGGCCTACTCGCCGATCAGTCCAACGTGGAGCCAACCGGCGCCCGCGGCTTCTGCGCGCGTCCGTGTTGGGCGCCGGGTTAGCCGGCGACGACGTATTCCATTGGGTTGTACAGCACACCGTTCTGCTCTCGGATGGACTCGGTTCGCCGAAACCCGAGCTTCTCATAAGCTCGAATAGCGTAGTTTGACGCGTTGACTGTAAATCTTCCCCGATTCCCTAGAGCCAGGGAGTCCTCTTTCACCCGTGACCAAAGACGCCGCACTAGCCCTGTGCCTTGGTAGGGCTTCGCGACGAATAGATAGTATAGATGGGTGTTTGAACGGATCGCGGCAACTCCGGCAAGCCCTTCACCATCCTCCGCAAGATAGAAGCGGAAGTCACCCGCGAGACGTCGCGCCATTTCCGTCGTCGACAGCTCGCCCAGGAAGTGAGTGCGTCCTTCGGCAGTGAACTCCGCGACGATGAACTCCTCGGACAAGGCAGTTACGAAATTGCTGATCCGGTCGGCATCCGGGACCGCTCCGCGTCGAATAGTAATGTTGCTCACCATGTCTTGCGACGGCTAACGGGTTTGCGAACTGAGCGGCGGCCCTTGACGAGCGAGAAAGAGGCAGTCTTTCGAGCAAGTCACAGGGCCGTAGCCGCATGAGCGGCGTCCGCTCCAGCGAGGGGATGGCCGGCGTGAAGCGCCGGCCAAGATCCCTGAGCATAGCGCGCGAACCCGATGGCGCGGCGCGCGAGGCGGGTTAGACCCCGCGCCCCTGATGTCTCGCAGATCTCCGCCGTGTCCGCGGGGTATAACCCGCCGGGTGACTGGCACGTTATCCAGCCCTTCGTCGAAGCCCCTCACGCTTCCAGCCGGCGCGAAGCGCCGCGCCATCGACCTAGCTCACCTGCCCAGGCCGCTCGGGATGCAATGAATCGGGGAAAGCGCCCCTCACCCGAGCTGAAACTAACTGGACAACACAACCGGTGTTGAGCCCCACCTTTGAGTAGGCCGGCAGGAGGGTACGGATAAGTTTCTAGGTCGCGGCGGGTTTTACAGCCCGCCGCTGGACTGGATAGCCAACGAGACGTTACCAATAAATGGTTCCCGTTTCATCGGCACCCATTGAACCTCAATAAGTGGCGGGTAGCAGACACATAGCCTCTGACCCGCAATAGCGAAATTAAGCCAGCACCGCTGAATTCGCTCGTGCGTTACCATGAACTTCAGTAGTCGATCCAATCCATTGCTGGAAGATGTTATCGTCTATTGACAAGTGGAGGCCCCATAAGTGTTGGGCGGCATGTCCACGCAAACCAAACACGTCATCTCTCGATTGCCTTCAGATCGTGCCGCATGATCGGGCGAGGCGGGACTCGGCGAGCAACCGTCTTGAATCCTGCGCGCTCGAACGTCGAGGATATTCCAGTCGACGTGGTACTGGGCGTTAGGTTTCTATCCAGAGGATAGGCTTCGAGCGCGGGCGCTTTTGCGTACTTCGCTGCCTTCAAAGCCGCAGCGATCAATACGGAGGTGATGCCTCGCCTCCGATAGCCCTTCCGCACATAGAAGCAGGAGATCGACCACACCGGCAAGTCATCCACTCGCTTGAGCCGCCAGGCACGATCAAGCTCGGGCACCTGATCGCGCGGAGTTAGCTGGCACCAGCCCACAGCGACATCGCCATCAAAGGCAAGTAGGCCCGGAGGGGGACCCCGCTTCACGACCTCCCGAAACGCCGCTTTGTTCGTCTCGCCCGGCCTCTTTCGGTAGCCGGAGCCGATCCTCCAGTACATGCACCAACAGCGACTGCATACCCCGCTGTCACCGAGCAGATCCTCGACGGCAGGCCAGAGGTCGGGTGTGAGCGGGCGGACCATGAGTTTCATGCCGCCTCCGTATTGGGCGAATCCGTTGACCGTCGAGACGCTCGCGCTCGTTCCCCAGCCGAGTAACCTAACTGCGGCCGCGAGCGGTCCTTCGGCGTGGCAGTGCTTCCTCATGCCGCCCAACGGGTTCGCGAGATGAGCGCGAGAAAGACGCAGTCTTTCAAGGGAGTCATAGGGCTGTACCTGCGTGAGCGGCGTCCGCTCCAGCGAGGGGATGGCCGGCCCTCGCGCCGCGAACCCGATGGCGCGGCGCGTATCACTGCATCCAGCCCTTCATCGAAGTCGTTACGCTTCCAGCCGGCGCGAAGCGCTGCGCGATCGCCCGCTTAGGCAGCAACGCATTGGTTGGACTCACAAGGTGGAAGAACGCTTCAGGAAAGCCAGGGTTCGGTCCCATGCCAGGCCCGCTGCCGCTTGGTTGTAGGCCTGTGAGCGATCAGGTTCAAAGAACCAATGTTCAGTGCCAATGTAACGATAGAAAGTCACCGAGCGGCCAGCACACCTTAGGGATTCCTCCAAGTTGTCGACGTTGGATTGCGGCTCATACTCATCCTTCTCGGCAAAGTGACCGAGGTAGGCTGCTTTTGAGCTGCCGTAGTCGCCGCCCCCGGTCCCGTAAAAGATGACGACGGAACGGATGTGTTCGGGATCGGTCGCCGCGAGGTCCAGCGCATAATAGGCGCCCAGTGAGAAGCCAATCACTGCAAGGCCACGGTCGGCTTGGCCAGCACGTTCGTTGAGGAACATTGTTGCATCTGCGATGTCGGCCTTGGCTTGGGCTTGGTTGGAGTCGAGACCATTGCCAAGGGTTTCGGCGTCGGCAATGTTGTCTGCGACCCTGCCATGATAGAGGTCTGGGGCGAAGGCCACGAAACCGGATTCGGCCAGTCGCGTGCAGAAAGCCTTCATCGTGTCGTTCAGCCCCCACCAGGCGTGAAGGACCAATACACCATGGCCCTTGCCAGTGGGCGGGACAGCAAGAAAGCCCTGAGGGTGAGGATGTGTCATGTGGACTCCTTTCAGTGGTTGTAATGAATCGCGCTATCGTAGGTGAGCCACGCGAGCCGCTCGGCGGCGAAACGCCCCCCTCGACCGTAATGTTATGCATCATTCGATGACCCCCTTTGTTTGCAATGCTTCTCGCGTCAGCTTCTGGCGCAGGGGCAAGTCCCTTTCGTCACGGACTCCAAGGTTCGTAGCAAAGAACCACACATCCTTTGACGTTTCAACGTAGCCTACATACCACCCGACTTGCGGCTTTACTCTCGCTGCCCAGCCCGTCTTGGCTCGCATCGTGAAAGCCGGTGTTTGCTCCACAAGCATGATTTGTCGTAGCGTTTCGTAGGACGATGGGCTGAATGGGAGAGAGCGCTGATAAACTTTCTTGAGGAAATCCACTTGCTCTATTGCGCTGATTTCAAGCGAACCATCAAGCCAGAATGTTGCTTCCTCAAAAGACTCGCGTAACTCACCGTAAGCTGACTCGCGTAGATAATTTCGATACTTCTCCGCGCCGACCCGGCGTGCAAGCTCCTGAAAACACCAGACACAGGAAACCTTGAACGCACTTTCCAACGTCTGGTCACGATTCCAATCTGGAAAATCGTGAGTACGCCCGTCCCACTTCAGCACCTCGTCTTTTCCAGAAATTGCCCTTTCTTCAAGGGAGATTAGCGTATTAAGTATCTTGAAGGTGGATGCTGGCGTGAATCTGTGGTTTGCGCGGGGTTCGTTGTGGATGAATGTCTGCCCGCTGTGTAACGACGAAATCACAATAGTCCCGTCAATGCCTCGCTGAGCAAAGAGCTTTGCGATTGCTTGGTCTTCCGCAACTGCTTGAACCGAAAATAGGGAGACAAAAAAAGTGATGAAGAACCTACACATGTGTTTATGCATAACGATCCCGGTTCAGCCGCCGCGCCTTTCAGCGGTCGGCTGGAACCGGCGGGTTAGGCCACCTTAGTACAGGTAGTGCCACTGGACGGGCCAGTTCGGGTAGTTGCCAGTCCTCTTCCAGCGGCACCTGCGTTAGTCTCACGCTGAATACCAGTCCAACACTCGCAATGCGCGGAGTGTGTTCCAGCGGCTGGGCTTGCCCGCGCCGTCTTTCATGTCGAAGTGGGCCCCACCGGCGTGGGGGTTCTCGAGTGGCCATCACCCGTCGCCGTCCCGCTTCACTATTAAATGAATTACAAATCTTTCGTCATGCACACCGGTCGATGTGCGACGAGACTGCGTTTTGCCCGTGTCTTCAACGTGTTAGCATGCTTATTGTAAACGTCTCGGTTGGCCGTAGGCACAGCGGCCACGAATCCCATCGATGTAATCATAATCATAAAAACCATCTCCTTTCACGTTATACCGATAGCGTTGGCGCTATAGATGTTGCTTCATCAATTAGTCGTTCCAAGCATCTCAAAATCGACATTCGCCAGATCCGGCGCAAGGCAGCGGCCCGATCGCAAGCGATAGGGAATGATGTTGCGCCATAGATAAGACGAGGTCAGGTTCCCGTGGAGGAACACAGCGCTTCCATGGCCTTGTGGTTTGGGCATGGCTGGGCTCGAACCTGGCGCTTCCGTCTGCTTGAGGAACCTCGGCATGCTAAGGCCGTCAGTCACACCCGGAACGTAAGTCCCATTTACCTTCCCAGCCATGCCATTGGTATATCGTCTCCACCCTGACCATAACAAGGCGTTCTTCCCCGTCTCTCGGCGAGTATTGTAAACGGCCGATAACGGTAACCATCCGTCCGGGTTCGTAGACCCTTTCATCATAGGAACCGGGCGCACAAGCCATGAATGAGCCTTGATCGCCACCGGTTTTCCAGGGCCGTGCGTGGCGATCCAGCCGGTACGCCAAGATCTGAAAGCAGGTCGTGTTCTCATCCACCGTGCGTTCGAGGATCTTTCCGCCCCAACGCACCCGGTCGTGTGCGGATCCGAGCGCCACCACTTCTCGTGGTGTGAAGCCCAGGTAAGGGCTCCCACGCAATGGAGCGGGTGCTCCACACCCGCTGGAGGCAAGTGCGATCAGAGCGATCCCAAACGCCGCTTTCAACCAAGCGTGGAAAAGTGCCGGCCTGACGGGAAAGTCGTGCGTGGTACCTGCCTTCGCACGCCCGAAGCGCGGGCCTACGAGCAAGGATGAGAGCAGGGCCGATGTCCATTGGAATCTCGTGCCTACGTTTGTTTTCATGAGAGTTCTCACGCTAATCGATACGCTATGCGGAGCGGTTGAAGACCACCGTGCTGCTCTGGACGCTAGCATGGGAACGTCCAGTGTTGCCTATTAAGACGGGTCTGACCGGGCGTTGTATTCCCGCAGGCCGGGAAATGTTGGAAAAAAACCTGATGGTGGCGTGACTCCGATTAGGCGAAGCCGATTCATGATCTGTGACCACGGTGTTACCGTGCATTTGCGCTCCCCCCAACTACTGCCGGGAAAGCCGCTGGTGCCAAAGCGGGGGCACGTTGGAAATCGGCAGGCAGTTCGCCAGTGAGACTCTGCAGGAAGGCGACGATGTTGGATATTTCTTTCTCGCCCAAGCGCTTGCCTAGTTGCAGCCGAGCCATGATCCTCACCGCTTCTGGTAAGGTGGCGACGGAGCCGTCATGGAAATACGGCGGGGGCACGCACGGCCATTGAAGCTGAGCTTCGCTTGCGCACCATCATGTCCAAACGGGTGCTTCTGCCTCACGTCCGCGCAAACGCACGCAGCGTTTTCGAGGCGGGGCTTCCCATCAATTCAGTCCACGGCCCGTTTTCACAGATGCGCCCGTCTTCCAGCACCAGCGCGTGAGAGCAGAGTGCTTTGGCTTCGGCCGGGTCATGTGTGACCAACAGCAGCGTGATGCTGAGCTTGGCGGCAAGGTCGCTCAATTCGGCGATCAGCTCCTGTTTGAGCGGCAGGTCGAGACTGGAAAAAGGTTCATCAAGCAACAGGAGCCTGGGACGAACCGTCAACGCCCGCGCCAAGGCCACACGCTGTTGTTGACCGAGGGAAAGAGCGGCCGATTTCCGGCGTGCCAGCGCGTCGATCTTGCAGATTCGCGGCGCCTCAAGTGCCTGTGCGCGGCGCCCGCACTTGTCTAAAGGCACTCGCGCCATCCCCAAGAGCACGTTATCCAGCGCGTTCAACGTCGGCCAGAGGGCGAGGTCTTGGAAGACCATTGCGAGCTTGCGCTCATGCGGGGAGACCAGGACCCGGTTCCGCTCGGAAACGAGTCGTCCGTCGAGCCACAGTTGACCTTCTGTCGGCATGTCGAGGCCAGCCACCAAACGCAGCAAGGTGGATTTCCCGCAGCCCGATGGTCCGAGCAACGCGAGATGCTGCCCTACATGGAGTTCAAAGCACACAGACTGGAAGACTAGGTGGCCGTCGTAGGACTTGCGGAGGTCCTGGACTTGAACCAGCGCGGTCATGATTGGCGAGAGAACGAGATGGTCGCCAGCCAACCGAGACCGAGCAGCAACGCTGCGCCGCCCACGTAAGCCAGACACAACGCGCCAACGAGTGCTTCCGGGGCGTTGGCCATCACCGTGAAGATGGCGAGCGGCAATGAGCCTTTCCCTGGCGGGTGCAGCAGCAGCACGCTGCTCACATCCGCAGTTGCCAGGAGGGCGATGAGCAACGCTGCCGGAAGCGCCGCGCTCGCCAACCACGGGACGAGCACTTTTCGACCAAACGCCGTAAGGCTGACACCGTGAACGGCGGCGGCGGCCCAGGACGGCGAAGTGCTGCCGAGTCGGCGCATCGCGAACACCGCCGCGACGGGAAAGAACCGTAGCGCCAACGCCAGACTGACGGTGAACGGGCCGCGCAGCACTGGGTCAAGTTGCGCCGAACTCGCACCCGCCAATTGAATCAGCCCAAGCGCACCAAGCGCGGGCGGCAAGGCAAACACTAGCAACAGCCCCACTAGGCTGATGATGCGCAGCCTGACTGAACGGCCCGCACATACCGCCAGACCAACTCCGAGCATCGTGGCCAGCGCGCTGGCACCGGCCGCGTAGGAAAAGGTGTTGCCCAGCGTGCGTCCTACCTCCCGCATCGCGCGGTCGGCGGGAAAGCTGCGGAACAGCGGTTGAAGGAAGCCCGCCAGCGGCAACGCGACCGTGAGGACCAACAGCGCGGTGAACAACACCGGTCCGAGACCGGCCACCGCGCGTCCTCGCGCCAATGGCGCGAAAGTGGTATCGCGCGCGAGAAGCCCCGATGCCAGACGCGGGGCCAGGAGCAGGGCGACAGGCAGTCCGATCACGAGAACGACGCCAGCCAGGCTTACGCACTGGCGTGCCGCCGCAGCGAAGTCGTATTGCGCCGCGAGGCTGACGAGGATTTCCGACGCCACACCACTGTAACCGAGGATTTGTCCGGGGCCGGGGTCGGAGAGGGTCAGCACACCGGCAAGCACTCCCGTGAGCGCCGACGCCGGGAACACTTCCCACACGATGCGATGAAACAAATGGCGCTCGCCACCCGCCAGCCGCGCCGCGTCCATCTGGCTGCGCGAGATGCTTCGTGCCGACGCCAGTGTGATAAACATGACCAGCGGCGTGCCGAACAAGGCGAAGGTGAGCACCGTCCCGGCAAAGCCCGACAACAGACTGTCGGCCGACAAGTCGAACGCCCGACGGAGCATGGACAAACCAATCGCGGAGATGAACGAAGGCACCAACAAGGGGAGCGCCAGCAACGCGAGCAAGAGGCGGCGCAGCGGAAACGCATAGACGGAGGCAAAGACGCCCGTCGGCAAACCAACGACGACAGAGACACCGACGACCGCGCACGCCACTCGCATGCTCCGAGCCAGCGAACCGACAAATGCTGAACTGAATGTCGCCGTCGCCGCCAAGGCCGACGCCTCCATCATCGTCAGCAGCGCGAGCGCCGGAGCCAGCGCGACCAGGAACGCCAAAGCGATGCCTACCATGCGCCATCGCCCCGGCTGCTCGAATGCCGCGCATGAAATCATGGAGCACTCATCTGTGCGGCCCATTCTTTAAGCCACCCCTTGGAGAGTGCCTCTAGTCGCGTCGCGAGCCTGGCGTAGTCCACGCTCATCGCCTTGATGTCACTCACTCGCATCACACTCGGCGGCACGGTCACGCTGGGTCGGAGTGGCATCTGCGCGGCCTCGCTTTCGGCCAGCGCCTTTTCGACTTCGGGTGTGAGCAGGTAGTCAATGAACTTTTTGCCGTTTTCCGGACTTGGACCGTTGGCGATGAGCACGGCGGCGTTCGGCACGATGAGTGTCCCCATGCCGTCCTGGTCGGGATACACCATGCCAACCGGTCTACCTTCCTTGCTGGCGACGCTGGCGTCGTCGGTGTCGGTAAGGCCGAAGGCGAAGTCGCCGGCGGCGACGCGGCGTTTCACTTCCCCGTTGCTCGACAGCATCTTCACCTCGTTGGCGCGGAGGCCGCCGAAGAACGCCTTAGCCTTGTCATCCCGGAGCACAGCAAACAGTGCCACGGCGTGCATCGAGGTCGTGCCAAACAGCGGGTTGGCCAGGCACACCTTGCTGCCTCTCCATTTCGGGTCGAGGAAATCGTTGAGCGATTTCGGCTCCTGGCCGGCGCTGACCAGCTCTGTGTTGTAAATGATGACACGGGCGCGGGCGGAGAGCGCCGTCCAGTAGCCGGCGGAATCGCTATAGCGTCCGGTGGTGTCGGCGGGGTTAGCCGGTTTGTAGGGAGCGGAGATGCCCTTGGCCTTGAGAACGGCCGCCCGCACGGGATCGCCGCTCCAGAATACGTCGGCTCGCGGTCGCGCCTTCTCTGCGATCAGCCTGTTCAGCAGGCCGGCGCTCTTGGTCTCCTCGGTGTCGGGCACCAGCTTCACTTCGATGCCCGTTTGCTCCTGAAACTCCTCCGCAATGGGCCGGGCAAACACGTCATCAACCGAGGCGTAAACCACGACGGTGTTGGCGGGCTTGTCGCCGGGCTTGCAGCCAGCGCCGCAGACCAGCAGGAGCAGAAGTGGAACGAGGCGGTTCATGGTTAGAACGTGAATTGGACGCCGAGATAAGAAAACACCGCCGCACCTTCGTTGCGCCATTCGTGAAGCGTGCGACCGGCCGAGGCGAGCAGTGTGGTATGAGTGCTAAATGACCACTTGAAGCCGGCGTTGAAGAACAGTTCGTGGTCGGCGAAGTCCCGTTTGGTTATGTCGCGTAGCTCGCCTACGAGGCGGAATTTCTGCGAGAGCGAATGCTCGGCCGCGAGGCCGAATACCCACTCGTCGGTCTGCTCTTCACGCCAGTTGTAGCCAGCTTCGGCATAGACGCGCGTTTGCCCAACGGCGCAGAGCACCTGGACCGGCAGGATGAGCTCATGCCCGTCGTCCACCAGGCCACGTTTCACGGAACGAGGGGTGTTGAAATCTACCTGCGGATAGACGGACATCGAGACGCCGTGGCTCGCCTGGTCGAGGAAGCGCCACTTCACCCCGAGCTGAATGTTGCCCGCGCCAGCGCGCGCTCGCGCCCGTGGCTCGTCGAGCACCACGGCGCGCGGCTTGAGCTTGAGCTGGATGCGCTCACCCGCGCCGTAATTGATGTCGAACAGCGGGGTGAATTCCCACGAGTCGCGACGGGTTTCGAGCATCGAGGACACGTTGATTTCCCAATTGTTCGGACCGGGCGTGTCCGGGTCGTCCGTTTCCAGCGGCGGGCCGGCCACCGCCGATGCACCGAGAAGAGGTGTCGCCAGCGCGGCCAGCAAAGCGGCCGGATTCACTTCGTGTCGTAGCGGAAATCGTCGAACACTATCACGCTGTCGGCCTTCGTCCAGACGCCGACTGCGCCCGCGTCGCTGAAGGTCTCGTCCTCAACCTCGAAGAGCTTTCTCCCGTTGAAGAAAACGGCGAAGAGCTTGTCCTTGAATTCGACGTGCAATGTGCTCCACTCGTCCCTGGGCACCCGCACATCTACGCCGTAGCCGGATAGGCGCCCCTTGACCTGCAATGACGACCGCTTGCCCTTTACGGTCTTGTAGAGCACCACATTGCCTTCAAGAGCATTGGCCCGGACGACGTAGTAGTTGTTCGCATCCTTGAACCGGAACACGAGTCCGCCGGCCTGGTCTTCATTGCCGGAGAGTGGCTTGAATTTTACTTCGGCAAACCCGTCCTTAAGGTTTGGTTGAAGACGGTGGCGAGTTGGCCGAGCTCATCGTGCGGATTCGGCACCGGGAGCCGATCGCCTAAGGATTCAGAGCTGATCTTCCGTGCTTGTTCGGCCATCGCTGCGACGGGAGCCAGTGAGCGCCGGGCCACGAGATATCCGCCGAAGGAGGCAAGCAGAACCGCAAGCGGCGCCGCGAGCACGAAGTGTCTTGAGTATCTCGATGCCGTCGCGGCCCGGTAGCATCCAGTCGAGCACCACGAGGTCGAACCCTTCGGTGCGGAGCAGAGAGTCGCCTTCCTCACCCGTGCGCGCCACATCGGCTGCGTAACCTTCGGTGCGCAGCCCGTTACAGACGGCGTTGGCCGTCTTGCTGTCGTCTTCGATGACCAGAATCGTCGCCATGTGCCGGGGGATAGATCGAGTGTCAGACGTTCCGCTATCGCAACGAATAATGGAGCAACGAGTCGATCGTAGCATGTGGTAGTCTGATTCTTGTTCGACGAATGAGCAAAAGGAATTGCGCATGGCTGTCTTCCAGGGCTTCGATCCTCCAGCACGTCATGCAGCGCGGCCTCCAATCGCCTAGCGTGCTTCCACGCAGCGGTGAAGGTAGCCTTGACGAACGCGGATGCTTTTTAGTCGATTGCGGTGACGTCTTCCGATACTCATTGTGCGATCTGGAGGATCGAATCCGCCAGGATCATCGCGAGAGCACCTCCGGGACGAGCCTGCCACCTGTGCATGACGTTGCCGCCGAGGTCTAAGGTTGGGTGGCGCCGAAAGCCTGCGGAGCTAAGACCGGCTCGGTGGCAAACTCCTTCGGTACTGAGCCCGTCAGGCTCTGCAGGAAGGCCACCACGTCGTGGACTTGCCCCTCCGTCAACGTCTTGCTCAGCTGCACCTTGGCCATGACGCGCACCGCGTGCGGCAGGGTCGCGACCGAACCGTCATGGAAATACGGCGGGGTCATGCTCACGTTGCGTAGGCTTGGGACCTTGAAGACATATTTGTCCGCCGGGTCCTGGGTTTCCTGGTACCGCCCCTCATCGATCGCCTGACTCCCGGTCTCCTTCCAGTAATCACCCACATCCCCGAACTTCTGGAACGTAGCACCGCCGATGGCCACCCCGTTGTGACAGGAGACGCAACCCACATCGATGAACAGCTTTAAGCCAGCCTGAGCCTGAGGTGTAAGGGCTTTGGGATCCCCCTCGAGGGAGGCATCGAAGAGAGATGGGGTCACGAGTGTCCGCTCGTAGGCGCCGATGGCTTTGCCCCAGCTCTCGGGTTGCACCGGCTCCTTCTCGTTCGGCAAGGCCTGTGCGAACGCCTCCTCGTAACCGGGCAGCGCCTTGATCTTGCGGATGACGGCCGCATTATCGGGGTTCCCGAAGCTCGCATGGCCCAACAGCGATTTCATCGCCTGCTCTTCGACGTTCGCCCGATCGCCGATGCAGTGGGCCTTGAATTGGAGTGCGGCATTGAGCACGGTAGGGGAATTGCGAGCATTCACCCGATCTTCGACGCCGATCGATTTCGGCAAGCCATCGGTCCCGTATAGCGCGGGACGATGGCAGGTCGCGCAGGCCACCGTGCCGTCGGCTGAAAGCCTCGGATCGAAGAAGAGTTTCTTGCCCAACTCGACACGCGGGGCCAGGGTGGGGAACTCCGCGGTTGCCATGTCCTGCAAGAGTGGCTTAAAAAACTGCTTCGCCTTCTCCATCAAGGTTTCTTCAGTCCCGCAGGCCTGAACCGTCAGCGCAAGAAGCGCCGCGGCCCAGGTTATGTCTTTTGCCCAGCGGGTAGACAGCAATGGCGCTGCCACCGAATGACCCTTCATAGTCGTCCTGCTTCAGTCGAACGGCGGGGCCGGCGAGATCGCTGATGCCGATTTTATGCCCTCTCCCATTACGGTTAGGTAGACTTCCGTCACCGCGTAGGAATAGGGATCGTCGAAGCCGTTGTCGACTACCACCTCCTTCTGCCTCTCTTCCAAGGCACAGGATCCCGTCTCGTGGATGGAGTGCCAGCGCGTGATGAGGAACTGATGCTCTCTGACCTTCGCACAGACGGTGTCGCCGTACCGGATCTCGTGGGACGCACGGTCATACACCAGCCCCTTCATGAGCTTGGTGTAATCGCTGTAGTTTGCCTCGTAATCGCCAGGACGGTCATTAACCGAAACCTGTACCGCTACTGTTCCACGATCTGGGTTTATCCTGAACACCGGGTGGATGAAATTCGGATGAGTCGGTTCTTCATGGATCAAGACGGATTCTGCAGCCGCCGGAGCGACGAGCAGGGCTGAGAGCAGCGCCGATGTCACTTGGACGTTAAATGTGCTTTTCACTGAGAGTTCTCCTCGCTTGACGCTATCGATACCCTATGCGGCGGTCGAACGCTCCCCTTGTTAACGTTCGGATGGGGAACGTCCCGTGTTGCGCATTGAGACGGGATGGACTGGAGATTTTATTCCAGGGCAGAGTTGAGCCGCGCGGGGCCATGTTGGGAATAAAAATCCTCGTGATGACGTCTTGCTAAGCAAACCGAACGATGTGTGTGATTCGATGTGGGAGTCGAAAAGAGGCCAGAAGAGGCGGCAAGAGCGGTTCAAAGCCCTCACGCTACCGCATCTCGATGTGCTGCTCGGGCTCGCGCGCAGACGCATGAGCGATACCGCGCTCGCGGAGGACTTAGTGCAAGATACCTATCTGCGGGCGTGGGAGGCATTCGATGGCCTGGTTGGCGAGGCGCAGGTGCGCGGCTGGCTGGTGCGAATATTACAGCGCGTGACCAGCGACCACTACCGTGCGCATCTACGCCGCCACACGCTCTTGCCGGTGACGCGCTTAGAGGAC
>Ga0187892_10007165_pt1 | contig 16049 bp, 9 predicted proteins | sample MA1701073metaG_FD_139345 | JGI IMG/M metagenome (GOLD analysis project Ga0187892, IMG submission 139345) | Bio-ooze microbial communities from a basaltic lava cave in the Kipuka Kanohina Cave System on the Island of Hawaii, USA - MA170107-3 metaG ... | reverse complement strand
TAAATGAAACGGCCATCACAAATCATGCACGGTTACCGAAATGGGGGCCGTCTGAGCGTGGGTGCTAAAAACTGAAGTGGGTGAATTTCCGGGCGTCAATGTACGGTTGCCGCAAGGACACAAAAAGCAGGATCATCGTGATATCCAACATCTTTGCCACTCGTCTCATAAGGTGACCTCCTTCAACAATCGTAGCTTGGCAAGCCGGAAGCGACAAGGTTGCGGCGTACGCTCGGTTGAGCTGCCGCTAATCCGGTTCAAGGCGCCTTACATTCATCCAAGACACCTCAGTTCTAAGGCGTATCCTGTTTCGGAATCTGACCTGAATAACTGTTCATTCTTTTTCGATCTATCGAAGTCGCAAGTCATAGATCGAACCACACAGGGGAGGATACTATGAAAAGAACTGCGAAAATGTCGTTTCTGTTGGGGCTGGTCTGGACGGTCGCTTCCCTGGCTTTGGCCCAGGTGGCGACGACGGGACAGCTTGTCGGCACTGTGCAGGATCAGTCGGGCGCCGTTATTCAAGGCGTCGAGCTACAGTTGCAAAATGATGACACGAAGGCTCTCCAAACCGCCGCGAGCAACGCCGATGGCGGTTTTGTCTTTCCGACTCTGACGCCGGGCAGTTACACCCTGACCGCCACCAGGCAGGGATTTGAGACGACGGCTTACAAAGGCATTGTCATCAACGCAGCGCGCACGACCAATCAGACTGTGGTCCTGAAAATCGGCGCTGTCACTCAGACCGTCGAAGTGCAGGGCGAAGCGCAAGTCCTGCACACGACAGGGACCACCATTTCCAGCACGGTGGATCAAAAATATCTGCAAGACCTGCCGCTGCCGGGGCGCAGCGCGCTGCCGTTTGCGCTGCTGTCGGCGGGCGCTCAGCAAGGCGTCACCTCGCGCGACAGCACTTTCAACGGCTTGCCCGGCGGCTCAATCAACATCACGCTCAACGGCATCGCCAACAACGCCCAGCGGTTCAAGAGCGGCGGCACCAGTTTCTTTGCCTTCGTCCAGCCCCGGTTGGAGAGCGTGCAGGAGGTCACTATCGCCACCTCGAACCTCGGCGCCAACAGCACTGGTCAGGGAGCCATCCAGATTCAATTCGTCACCAAATCAGGGTCGAATGCCTGGCACGGCGAGGTCTTCTGGCAGCACGAAAACTCGGCGCTCAACGGCAACAACTGGTTCAACAATGCCCGTCGCATCAAACGGCCCGTGTTCATTGAATGACCGCTACAACAAGAACGTGGATAACTCCGGCAATTTCATCACGCTGCGCAATCGGCGCCTGGACTATGGGCCTTCGACCTTCGACATCCGGCACGTGTTGCAGGCCTTTGGCACGTATGATCTGTCGGTGGGACAAGGGCGTAAGTTTTCGATAGACAATTCTGTTCTCGACAGCGTGCTCGGCGGCTGGACGGTTGGCGCAATCTTCCGCATGCAATCCGGCCTCCCGTTCAAGCTGAGCAGCGGTCGCCTGACGGTCAACCAATCGGACGCGGGCGTGATCTTGAATGGCGTGACGACCTCCGATCTGCAGAAGCTGGTCGGAGTGTTCAAAGGCTCAGGCCCTGACGTTCTTTTCCTCGATCCGCAATTGATAGGCAGCGATGGACGGGCCAGCGCCAGTTTTCTCTCGCCGCCGACCACGCCTGGTCAGTTCGGCGCCTATGTCTATCTGTACGGGCCGAGGTTTGTGACCACCGACCTGTCGCTGGCGAAGGCGACGCCGATCATCAAGGAGAAGCTGCGGATGGAGTTCCGCGCCGAGATGGTCAACGCTTTCAATCACCCGATCTTCGAAGTGCCGACCGGGGGAACCTTCGGCGTCACTCCGGTCAGCATTACGGCCACCAACTTCGGCCGGACGACGACCGCCACGAGTATTCCCAGGCAGGTGCAGTTCAGGATTCGATTCACCTTTTGATGTCGGGACACATTTTGGATCAAAAACTCAACGGTTCGGGCAAGGAGGCTGGACACTTACTCTCGCGGCTGGTAAATCCGGTAATCAATCTCCTGAAAGATCGTATCCTTGCCTTCGACATCAGCCAGCCACCGCTCGTCAATCTGGCCCGCATTGATCATCTCGTAAAGCCGCGTGAAGCGATGGATGTGGTCTTTGAAGCGCTTTACGGCGTATTGCACCATCGTTCCCGTGGTGATGATGAACGCCCAGTCCGAAGACTGCGCCAACAGCAATTCGCGCGCGGCCTGGTTCAACGCGCGCTCGGTTAAACCTTCGGCGTGCGGGAATCTCTCGGCCAATTCGACCATTCGCCGTTCGGCGGCGTGTTGGTGCGGATACATCCAATCGGTTTGGCGGTTGATCCAGATGCGGTTGTAACCTTCGGCGCCCCACGAAGAGGCCGAGGGCGTCTGTTTCTGGTTATCGGGATAAATTTGCAGGTAATCAATCGGCGAGATCGGTTGAATCTCGTCCTGATCGTAGTGAATCTTTTTGAACAGATAGAAGAGGAACTGCGGGCCTTCGAACCACCAATGGCCGTAGAGTTCCGCGTCGTAAGGCGCGATGATCAACGGCGCGCGTCCCAGCGAGTGGCTCAAATGGCGAGCCTGCGCCTGACGGTTGAACATAAAGTGGCCGGCGTGCGTGGCGGCTTTGCCCGTCGCCCATTCGGGGACGTAAGGTTCCTTGTGGTGCAGTTCGACTTTGCCGGTGATGCGGTGGTATTTGATCCCGACGTTGCGGCGCACGCCGTCGTCGTGCAGGTACGGTTTGATGTAATCGTAATTGGGCGCGTCGTAACCCAGGTCGCGGTAAAACTCGCGGTAATCAGGATCGCCCGGATAACCGATGTCGGAACTCCAGACCTGCTCGCTGGTCTCTGTGTCGCGCGCGAAAACGGCCACGCCCTCCGGGGTAATGACCGGCGCGTAAATGCCCCGGCGCGGACGCGGCTCGCCGTAAAGGATCGCGTGCGCGTCGGCGATGAAGAACTCGATCCCGGCCTCGCGCAGGTGACGATCATCGCCGGGATTGAACGCGCATTCGGCCAGCCAGACGCCGCGCGGCGGACGCCCAAAGTGTTTGAGGTAATTCTCCCGCGCGATCTGAATCTGCGCGCGTTTGGCCGTCTCGTTCGACATCAGCGGCAAAAAACCGTGGGTCGCGCAGCAGGTGATGATTTCCAGGAACCCCTCATCCTGCAACTGGCGAAACCCACGCACGATGTTGCGGCCATAGACGTTATCGAAGACTTCGCGGCATTCGTTGAAATGACGGCGGTACATCAACGCCGCCGAATGAAAATGCGAGGCTTCTTGCCGCGTGCGCTCGACCTCTTTCTCCGACAATTCGCACAGCTTGTTCAAATGCTCCAGGTACCGCTCCTGCAACAGCGGGTCGCAGAGCATCTCGCACAACGGCGGGGTCATGGACATCGTCAGGCGAAACTTCACGCCTTCGTCGCGCAGATGATTGAACGCGACCAGCAGCGGGATGTAAGTCTCGCTGATCGCTTCATAGAGCCAGTCCTCTTCAAGGAAGTCGGGATATTCGGGGTGGCGCACAAACGGCAAATGCGCGTGAAGGATTAAGCTCAGGTAGCCGGTTGCCATAAACTAATTCCGGTTATCACGGTACCAGGGTTTCTTGAAGCGCAGTAGGTTCGCAAAACTGCGCGTTGGATTGAGCGAGCCTCTGATGATAAATCGCGCTGTGCGATTGCTGGTTTTGCCTTCGAAGTAACGAATGACGTAACGATCCACCAGGTCTTCGCCGATCAACCATCCGGTTCCGACAATTGGCGTGATGACAAAGTCCCCGTAAGCCATCGGGTGTTTGGCGGCGCCGTATGTGCCATAAGGCCTGATGCCGACGTTGCCGATAGTGGCTTCGCTTACCAGCCCGATCTCAAACTGGGTGCTATAAGCGAAGCTCCAGCCGAAAGCTTTCAGCCGGCTTCGCCAGTAACTTCTCTTCAAACTGACTTCTTCTTCGGCGCCGTTCGGATCGTTATGAACTTGAATGAAGCCCGCGACCGAACCCATCATCGGATGGCCGATGTAGTTGACCTTGAAAGGATCGCCGTCGCCCCACCCGGCCAGATTACCTACCGATTGAAAATAGTCTTTAAAAAACGGTCCTTTCAAATCCGCCCGCGTACCGCTCTCGGTCGCTAACCTGAACCCGTGCTGGATGCCCAGGAAGAAAAGTGATTGCGCGATCGCTCCTCCCCAATCAAACGAATTCCCGCGCGCCTCTTTGCGCAATAGATTATCCAGGGAATGATCCGGCAACGGCATGATCGGGTCATTAAGATTGCCAGATGTCGTTCCGCTCCCCGCGTTTCCCGGGTTGCTGTGGGAAAGATTGACCACCGGCGCATAGGACGGCTCCTCGCGCGCTTTCGGGGCGAGCGCGAGGTTGAGATCCGAAGTCCGGCAAGAAGCGCACAAAGCGTGATTCAAGATAGCCAGGTCGGCTCCCGCATCAAAAGTCCTGACCTGCTCTCCCGCGTCGTCTGACAAGACCGGCTCGACTATTTGAGCCGCTGACGTAATGGTAGAGCAGAGGCAAAACGTCAACGCCGAAACTGCTGTGACCATCATCCGAGTAACGTGCGAAGCAAAAAAACAACTTTCCATACACTTCATACCAACAGCGAATGAATGTGTTAGGCGCTATTCTCACGTAAACTTGGGAGTGTCATTACGGCAGTGCGGGAAGTTTGTCACTGCTTAAACTAAGCTTAGATACCGCTTTGATTTAACGAGGCCAGCTTACACGCTGAGGCTTAATCTGGCAAGCTACGCCAAACCGGTCGAAGTTCAACTCGGGAGGTAGTTGCGATTGAGCGGAAAATGGAACTACCAGCTTCCCATTATCCGCACAGGATGCACGTGAGGCTTTTTCTAAGACTTTTTCATTGACTGACTCCACAAACGGTCGTAGACTGCGCCGCGTTGTCGGGCTTCTCTTCATCGGTAATTCAGTCGGGAGCCGGCGATCAAGTAACCCCAAGTTTAGCCTTTCTGTTTAGTGCCCCAGCGTTTGTCCTGAAATCGTGCCCCCAAGTAGCCAATAACCGTTGCCGCTATTGCCGGAAGGCGTGAGATTATCTTCGGCCTTGCCTGGCAGAGACCTATTGGCGCGCAGATCAATGCTCGTGGGAAGACAGTCTCGGCGGTTGCAGCAGCCGGCTTGCCGCCGGCCGCCAGGGCCAATCAGTCATTCGCAAACCGTCAACGCGAAAAATGTCTCTCCCTGAACCGCTTTAGGAACATCTGCTTTTCCTGATGCTGCGCGCGATGGCGTCGGCTTGAGCCGCAAAACTCTGGCTCAGCGGTCAGCCTGTGAGGAGAGTGGATGAGAAGATTGAAAAGCAATGATCGGGCCTTAAGCGCTCTGCTGCTAGCCGTGGTTGTGAGCCTGACTTTCCTGCTCCTTTGCGCCGGGAACCTGCCAGCCAACTCAGCTTCCACTCTTTCGCTTCCGGTTTCATCAACCTTGCCAGTTTCATCAGCTTTGAATGACATCGCCCGCCGGGAGACGGTCTTCAACACCGATTTTACTTCCGCCGGTTTTGGGGGTCTCAGAAATATCGGCTCCGGAGCGATTACGCTTGCTGGCGTCTCCGGGCGAGTGACCAGAGCCTTGCTCTACTGGCACGGACCGACCAATTCAACCGATCCCGCCGCTAACTCGGCAGTGACATTTGCCGGCGTGAATATCACAGGAACACAAATCGGCTTTTCGGGCGACAACTTCTGGAGCTTCGCCAACAGCCAGGCCTATCGCGCTGATGTGTCTTTGCTGGTACCTGGCAATGGGACATATGCGCTTAGCAATTTCCGCAAACCGGGAGTGGAAATCAATGGCGCTTCTTTGATTGTCTTCTTCGATGACGGCAATAGCGCGAACAACCGCGACGTTGTTATTTTCGATGGGAATGATTCCAATCAGACCAATCCATTCGATTCGTTGGGCTGGAACCTCAGGCTCGATGAGATCAACTACCGGGGCGGCGAGGCGAAGATCGAACTTCACGTCAGCGACGGGCAAGATTTTCTGGATGACTCGTTGATTTTGAATGGCAGCCGGACATTGGCGCCGGCAGGGGCTGTGTTCCAGGGACTGACCGTGCCCAACGGCGCGAGCGCCTCTACGACTGGCGGTGGGCTTTGGGATATCAAATCGTTCGCGGTGACCGCCGCATTGAATCCGGGGCTGAATACTTTGACGCTGACTACGGGCTTCAACAGGGACTTCCTGTCGCTGATCGTTGCGCTGATTGACCTGCCCGCCGGCGCGGCTCCGCCAGGATCAGGACGTTGCGGCCCTTTGGATGTCGCTTTGATCATTGATGACACATCGAGTATGCAGGGAGCGATTGACAACGTGAAGGCGGAGTTGTTGAGCATCCTCGACAACATCGTGACGGCCTCTGGCAACGATTACCGCATCGCCCTGCTGACTTTCAAAGACGACGTCACGATCCGGGAAAACTTCGTTCCCAACAATCGCTCGTCAATCGAGGGAAAGATTCGCGCTTTGGTGGCGCGTGGAGGAGCTGGCGCCGCCGAAGCCTCTGATGAAGCGCTCAACACTGTGATCAATGCTTTGCCCGCCGCGGGACGGCGGCAAAACGATAACTTCAACCCAGCCTTCCGCTCCGCCGCCACGAAGGTGGCGATCCTGGTGACCGATGCTCCTCCAGGCGGATTTGATGATACGTTCACGCCCGGCGTGGATGATGTCAACGCCCGGCAGCGGGCGCAGGAAGCGGCAGTCAAGGGAATCAAGATTTCCGCCATCTTCGTTCCGACTGGCGGAGATTACGACGGGCAGCGCGCGATTATGCGCGATTACGCCGCGATCAGCCGCGGCGCTTTCATCGAGACCCCGCCTGATGGCGTCGGCACAGGAGCGGCGATTATGGGCATCATCGAGGAATGCGGGAACACTCCTCCGCCCGCTGACCTGGCGCTGGCTCTGTCCGCTACGCCCAATCCTGTTTTGGGCGGCGCCACGGTGACCTACAACATCAATGTCGGAAACAATGGGCCGAACCTGGCGAGAAACGTCGTGCTGTCTATGACCTTGCCATCCGTGACGACGTTTCAGGCGATCACTGCGCCAGCAGGATGGTCGTGCTCCACTCCGCCTGCCGGCGGCTCCGGGGCGATCAGTTGCGCCAGGGCCACACTGGCGAATGGCGTCAGCGCGGCATTCAATCTCAGCGTCGGCGTCAACTGCTCGGCGCCCGATGGCTTGATCATCAATCAAAGCGCGATCATCAATTCGACGAACGATCCCAATTCAGCCAACGATTCGGCGGCAGTCGGGGTGAGGGTCAACAATCCTGCCTCGCAAATCAGGCTCACGATTGCCGGCGGCAGATCCGCCATGGACTTTGGCTCTGTCCCCGCGGCCCGCGAGTTGAATCCCAACCCGCCGTCCGACACCTTCACCATTGAAAACCCGGGTTGCGCTCCCGCCTTGCTGAGCTTTTCGATCAGCCGCACCGGCGGCGATGTGGCCAGCGGCAGGATTGCCAACACGGACGACAGCGCGCTCTTTCCGGTGAGGATCATCAATACTGACGGAAGTGAAACGCCGCTCTCCATCAGCCCTGGCTCGCCGCCGGTTCAAATTCCAGGCGGGCAAAGCCGCAGCTACCGGGTGCGGTTCAACCCGCTGATCCCGATCCTGGCGGGAAGGACGACGGAGCTGTTCGCCAACCAAGTGATCCCGGATGCCATCACCTCACAGTTGACGATTACTTCGGGCGCCGGCGCGCCGTTGATGGTCAACCTCGCGGGGCGTGTTTTAACTCCGGCGAAGATGATCCATCCTTCAGATTCGCGGCTTGAGCCGCTGGTCATTTTCACCCGCGCGGGCGATGAGTTCACCATCGAATGCTCGACGCACGACTCCAACCTCGACCTGCGGCAGGCGCGTTACCAGTTCCTCGATCAAAACGACCGGCCCGTGGGCGCAGGCGCAGATGTCGGATTGTTGCAGCCGATTGCCCAGCGCAATCTGGTGCGCGGCCAGAGCTTCACCATAGTCCAGAAATTCACCGGCGCATCGCAGCGTCCGGAGATCAGTAAAGTCCAGGTGACGCTCCTCGATGGCGAGACCACTGTCACGACGGCTTCGGCGGTTTTGGGCGTTACTGAAGCCGCGATTGCCAGCGTCTCGGCGGCCAGCTTCCTCAACACAGCGCTGGCCAGCGAATCCATAGTTTCAAGTTTCGGCAGCGGTCTGGCCCCCGGCGTTCAAACGGCGGCGAACACGCCATTGCCGACCTCGCTGTCGGGAGTGACGGTGCGCGTGCGCGACGGAGCGGGCGTCGAACGCGCGTCGCCTTTGTTCTTCGTCTCGCCGGGACAGATCAATTTCCAGATTCCAGCGGGGACGATGGTCGGAGCGGCGACCGTGTCCGTGGTCAGAGAAAATCGCATTGCCGCGCGCGGAGTCGTCCAGATTACCAACGCCTCGCCCGGATTGTTCGCCGCCAACGCCAATGGGCAGGGAGCCGCAGCCGCCGTCGCGCTGCGCATCGGCGCCAACGGCTCGCAGCAGTTCGAGCCGGTAACGCAGTTCGATCCGGCGCAGAATCGCTTCGTTACCCGCTCGCTCGATTTCGGCTCGTCCGGCGAACAACTCTACCTGGCGCTGTTCGGCGCAGGCGTTCGCTTCCGGCGATCGACAACGCCAGTGGTGGTCAGGATCGGTGGAGTTGAATCGCAAGCGATCTTTGCCGGAGCGCAGGGCGGTTTCGTCGGGCTGGATCAGATCAATGTTCTCGTCCCACGCAGCCTGGCTGGGCGTGGCGAAGTAGACGTGATGGTGATAGTGGACGGCAGAACTTCCAACCCGGTTCGAGCCAGGTTCGGAGGCTCGGCGCCCGCGCCCCCCGCAACTCGAGCAGAGATGGTCAACGACCAAGATGTTCGCGATCGCGCAATCAGTCGCGAGACTGCGGCGATGATCCTGTTGCCAGTTTTGAAACTCACGCCGGATCCGGCGCCGCAATCAGAAGGCCGGGGTGTCATCCAAAAAAGCGGCGGAACGAAGGAGAAATGACAATGTACGGAATGAAGTGTTTGATCATAATCTTGTGCCTCTGCCTGACCCTGAATGGTTTTGTGATTCCCGCTCCGGCGAGCGAGGCTGCGCCAGCGGATTTGATCGCTCAGGGTGAATTGATCGAAGCGCCCGCCGACGCTCCGGCCCTTGTTTCAATCGGCGGGATCGGCCAACTGCTGCTCGCCAGCGGCGCGAAGGTCAGGTTGGCCGCTCGCCACGACTCGTCGCAGGCGATGCTCGCCGCCTCGGTGATCAGCGGAGACGTGATCGCCAAACTCCAGCCGCAAGCCGGAGCCTTCGTGCAGGCGGGCGAATCAACCTTTATCGCCGCGCGTGGAGCTTATTTTCACGCCGGTGTGCGCGATGGGGCGGCAGTGTTCGACGCCTCGGAGAAAGTGATTGAGAAGCTGGGCAACTGGGCGATCAAAGCTCCGGCGGAGATTGTCAGCGCCAGCATCTCGCCGAAAGCGACTGGCGCGCCCGCCAGTCGCGACTCCATCAAAGATCAGATCAGAAATCGGCGCGCGCCGACGCGACCTGGTTTTTCAGCCAGCGCGCGTCCCATCGGCTCAGTCGAATCGTTGGGCGCGGTAACGATCAACTCGCGTTTGAATCAGGGCGCGGTGTTGCTGTGGGGAAATGAATTGATTCAGGCGCCGGAAGGGATGATCGCCACCGCGTCGCTCGACGCCATCGGTCAGGTGACATTGACCGGCGGCTCGCAGGCCAGATTGATGGCTGCGACGACCGGCGCTGCGGGGCGACCAACGCTCGCGGCTTCGCTGCTCGCTGGCTCTGCAATTTTCAAATTGCAGCCCGCCGCCTCCGCGTTGGTGGAAGCTGGCGGATCGAAATTTGTGGCCGCCCGCGGCTCGCGCTTCCGTGTGATGCTGGTTGAAGGCCGCGCCGTGATTGACGCCGCCAGCGACGGCGTGCTGGAGATGGGCGATTGGAAGCTGACCGGCTTGTCCGATCTTCCGCAAATCGCCGGTCAGGCGGGACAAGTTGCGGCGCGCCGCTACATCGTTCGGCCCGTTGGTTTAAATTCAAACCTGGTCGTGCGCGCCCGCGCCACCAGACAAATCCAGGTTCGGGTCACCGACGAGAATGACCGTCCTGTCCCGGACGTGCCCGTGATCTTTCTGTTGAATTCGGCGGGCGGGCAGAGCGTCGGCGCGATTGGCCCGCTGGGCGCGACTACCGCGAAAGTCTTCACGGACACAACGGGAATCGCCTCAGTTCAGTTCACCGCGGGCGACGTTCCCGTTTCAGGCTCGATCTCGGCGACGGTCGAAGGAACGAACGCCTCGTGGGTTGGACAGATCAGCTTGCTCAAGACCGTCACTGGATTTTGGGCTCCGCAAAACATAGTGCCGATGGCCGTGATGACCGGCGCCGTCGGAATCGCCGTCGGCGCTGTCAAGATGGCGACAGAGGATGGTAAGCCGCCAGTTCAATCGTCAGGTGGGCCGGTCATCAGACCCTAGTTGCGGCCTGTGGCAGTAGCCCGACCGTGAGAGAGGGCGTGGATTAGGCGCCACGCCCTCCCTCACGGTCGGGCTACTGCCACAGGCCATACACGCAAAGGAGCGTTATGGCAAAGATCAAACTCCGCGACTCGTTGATCATTCTGTTTGTCATTACGATGTTGATTGCGCCTGCTCGCTCGACCGCGCAATCCCAAGGTGAGCGCGGTCTGAAGATTCGCGTCGGCGCTCCCGCCAACGCCAATCAAAACGCGCCCGCGCCCACGCTGTGGGCTGTAGTCGTGGGCATTTCGCGCTATCAATACGGCGGGCAGGATGTCGAAGGCTCGCTCATCTCCAACCTCAAGTACGCGGCGGAAGACGCGCAGGCGTTCAGCAATTTCCTACGCAGCGACGAAGGCGGCGGCTTCCGCGATCCGAGCGAAGGCGGCCATCTTATCGTGCTCAAAGACGAGCAGGCGACCAGGGCCAACCTCGAACAGGCTCTGACCAAAATGAAGCAGGCCAAACCGGAGGACTATTTCGTCCTCTACATCGCCTCGCACGGCGTGCTGGTTCCTCAGACCGATCCCAAGACCAACGTCACCGAAGAGATCCCTTACTTCTTTCTCTACGACACAGACCCGCGCAGCCAGCAAAGCATCGAGCAGACCTCCCTCCGCATGGAGAAGGTGCAGCAGTTGGTCCGTGAGATTCCGGCGAAGAAGGGGTTGATCCTTTCTGACACCTGCCACAGCGCCGGACTGGATATGGCGGGGCGTGGCGTCAGACTCAACACCTCGCGCGCCAACGCGCGCCAGATCGAAGAGATGCGCAGCATTCCCGAAGGCATCGGTTTCATCGCCGCCGCGCGCCAGACCCAAAGCTCGCTCGAACGCGACGCGCTGGGCCACGGCGTCTTCACGTGGTGTCTGCTCGAAGGTTTGCGCGGGCATGCTGACGGCGACCAGGATGGAGTGGTGATCTTCGACGAGATGGCGAATTACCTCAGCCGCGAAGTGCCGCGCCTGACGAATAATCAACAGCACCCGCACGTCAATACGACCAAGCTCGGCGCCAACAAGATCGCGCTCTCCGTTGTGCGTTACACCGAATCGGTCTGCGGCTCGCAGCCTTGCGGCACGCTGGTAGTGCGCGCGCCCGACCTCAACGACGTGATGGTCTCAGTAGACGACGCGCCGCCGCTGCCGCTCAGCGCCTACACCGAACGCACGTGGCGGTTGCGCGCTGGAGACCACCGGCTGGTCTTCATTCACGGCGGCCAGCGCGAAACGATGAAGGCGACGGTCGAGCCGGATCGCTCACTCTTCTTCGAGGTCAATCTGGCTTTCAGCGAGGGCGGCGGGAACGATCTGGTCGAGTCGGGACCTGCGCAGGTCAACGTTTTCATGCGCGACGAACAGGCGCCTAAGCCGGAAGCGCGCGAGTTGTTGGTCAAAGGCGTGATGAGCTTCGACCGGCAGAATTTCGAGGAAGCGATTGATCTGCTCAACCGGGCGGTCGCGGCCAACGGCGGAGCATACGCCGACGCGTTCGTTTATCGCGGGCGCGCCGAGCAATCGCTGGGGCGCAAGCGAGAGGCCGTCGCGACTTTCCGTCAGGCGCTCGACTTGCGGCCCACCGATTACGAGACCCGCACGTTGCTGGCCGAGGCGCGTTTTGGCGCGGGCGACAACCTTGAAGCCGTCGCGAGAGAGTTGCAGGCGATCATCGCGCGTCATCCGAACGACGACTTCGCGCGACTGGTGCTGGGCGACCTGCTCTTCCTGCGCGGCGATCTGGTCGGCGCTGAATTGCAATTGCGCCGCGCCATCCGCAACCGCCCGCTCTCGCCGCCAGCGCATCTGATCCTGGCCGACGTTTTGATGGTGGCGGGCGGGCGCGAAGCCGAAGCGGCGCGCGAAACAGTGCGCTTGAGCGGCAAGACCGTCACTCAGTCGAACGCGAAATTGGCCGAAGCGATTGCGGAAGCGGAGAAGGCGCTGTCGTACTTCCAGCAGTTGTCGCAGAAGCGGGTCGCGGCGGCGCCCACGCCGAATCATCTCTCGATCTCGCACGTCATCCTGTCGGGCGCGCGTTACTCGAACACTGCCGCGCTGGCCGAAGCTCATCACGCGGTGGCGCGAGCCTTGATGCATTCGTTCGAGTACGACGACACTCAGGTCGCCAATACCGGCTACCTCGCGCGCGCCCGCGAGCAGATCAAGAAGGCTGATGAGTATGCGCGGCAACTGCGCGACCCGCTGCGGCTGGCGTTGGTGACGGAGACGAGCGCGCGCTTGTGGCTGATGCAGGAGGATGTGGCGCGCGCCATCAGCGAGGCGGAACAGGCGCTCAAAGTGGGCGCGCAGATCGTGGGACTGAAAGATTTCTTCGATCCGCATTACACGCTCTATTCGGCCTATGCCACGGCGCAGGATTTCGCCAAAGCCGCCGATCACCTGCAACTCTACCTCAACGGCTACCGCCATAAGATGAAGCCAGAGCAGCGACAGGCGCTGGACGAGGAGTTGACGGCGCTGCGGCGCAAAGCCCAACTGCAAGGCAAACCCAGCGACGGCAAATCGAAGGGGAAACGGAAGAAGGACGGGAAGTAGAACAATTCTTAACTATCAATTCTCCATTCTCAATTTTTTGCAGGGGGCGGATGGCGGTGAAGTAGGTGAAGTAGCCCCCCTGCAAAAAATTGAGAATGGAGAATTGAGAGTGGAAAATGCTCCTACCGAGGTTTGAATGATGATTACGAAAGACCCCGCGGAAACAAAACCGATCCTGAGCGAGCAGATCAAGCGCGACTACCACGTCATCAAACGGCTGGGGCGCGGCGGAATGGGAGATGTTTATCTGGCCGAGCAGGTGCGGGTCGGGCGGAGGCTGGTGGCGCTCAAAGTGCTCAACCAATCCTGGGCGGACAATTTGCAGGTGGTCAAACGGTTTGAAGCCGAAGCCGCGACCGCCGGATTGATTCACCATCGCAACGTCGTGACGATCTACGATAGCCGCCTGACGGACGACGGCCAGATCTACGTCGCGATGGAGTTCGTCGCCGGACAGACGCTGCGCGAATTTATGGCTGAGCGGAAGCGACTGCCGCTGGACGAGGTCGTCGAGATCACCAAACAAATCTGCGCCGGTCTGACCGCCGCGCACAAGCTGGGCATCGTGCATCGCGACATCAAGCCCGACAACATCATGCTGGTCGAAGAAGAGGATGGCTCGCTGGCGGTCAAGCTGCTCGATTTCGGCATCGCGCGTTTGTCCGAGTCGCAATCCGCCAACATCAACACCAAACCCGGCTTGATCCTCGGCACGCCCGCTTATATGTCGCCGGAGCAGGCCGCCGGATCAATCGGCGACCAGATTGACGCGCGCTCGGACATCTATTCGGTGGCGATCGTCATTTACGAAATGCTCACGGGCCGTGTCATCTTCGAGGGCGAGTCGTGGCTGGCGGTCTTGCGCCAGCACCTTTACGATCCGCCTTCGCCGCCGAGCCGGTTCTGCGAGGGAGATTACATCCCGCCGGCCGTGGATCGGGTGATCATGAACGCGCTGGCGAAGGATCGTGGCCAGCGCCCGCAGAGCGCCGCTGAATTCGCGCGCGCGTTGGAGGAAGCTTGCAGGGAAGCCCAGGGCGCCGCCGCCGCGCCCACCACTCGCAACCCGCGAGCCAGGGGCGAATTGATGAACCCGGACGCCGCCGCTCCCGATGCCGCGGTGACGAAACCGCTTCTGGACGCCCCGATTCACCAGCAAACAGCCACGCGAAACGACGGAGTCGGTCACGCAGGCCCGGGAAAGCTGGGCTTGATTCTGGCCGCGCTGGTTGCCTGTGCGCTGCTGGGTTGGGCAGGGTGGATGTTGAGAAAGACGAATTCCAGAGCGCCGAATCCATTGAACCCGGCGCCCAGCCCGGCTGCGTCGAATCCGGTTAATGCTCCATCCGCTGTCATAAAAGATTTGCTCAGCTACCGTATCCGGTTTGATCGACCGGCTGGCGGATTGATAACGCCGCCCAATCTCACCGTGCGGTCCGGCCAGTCCATTTTCTTTCAATTCAAGCTGACGCGACCGGGAGCCGTCTATCTTCTGGAAGAATTGAAGGACGGATCGTGGCGTTGGTTCGATGCGACGGCGAGTGGCCAGGCGCCGGTCCAACCGGCTGGGAAATGGATAGACCTTCCGCGCGAGCATTACTACACGCTCAACGACGAGACTGGCGAAGAGAAGTTCCGGGTGATTTATGTTCCCGAACATCTGCGCTGGTCGCTGGCGGAAGCAGTCTCTCCCTCGCGCGTCGAAATCAGCCGGGAAAAGAAGTTCGAAGGATCGGCGGTGATTGAGCCGGAAGCAGTCAATCGCGCGCTGGCGCGGCTCAACGTTGACGGCGTCGGGCTGGAAGCGGAGGGAAGCCGGATTGGAAACGCCGTCGAGTACCGCCTGCGGCAGCGCGGAGATGAATTGCGCGCCGCTCATTATCAAATCACGCTGAACCACATCGCGAGGTAGTGAAATATGTTGATCCGAAAATTCATCATCAGCCTGATCGGCCTGTCGTTATTGGGCTTTCAGGGAGTTGGGCAGGAAGCCAAGCAGGGAGTTGGACAGTCGCCGGCGCAGCCGGATGCGATCCGGGGCGGATGGTTGAAGAGCCGGTCTTCGCTGGCTAGCGGGTCCAAACCCACGCCGCGAACCCAGCCGAAACCGCCCGCGCCCGTCAATCCCCAGGAACCGTGCAGAAAAACACCGGCGCCCGGCGCCGCTTCGACCCGCCCGCAGACCGCGCTCGGATTGGGCTACACGCTTTTCCTGGCCACCGAAACGGGCGGCCTGATGCGCGTCACTCCCGACCGTCAATTCAGATCGGGCGATCGCATAAGCCTGCTGGTCGAGGCCAACCGGAATGGTTACATCTACATCTTCAGCCAGGAAAATGACGAGGCTCCAAGACTGCTCTTTCCGAACTCCGCCATCGCCAACGGTAACAACTGTGTCGCAGCCCACCAGACCTTCTGGCTCCCCGAAAAAGGGGAGATCGAATTCGACGACCGCCCGGCCAAAGAGAAGCTGCTGGTCGTCTTCAGCGAGCAACCGCTGGCCAACCTCGCCCCCAGCGCCAAGCCGGAAGGCGAAGTGGTCGAGGCCAGGCTGTTTCAGGAAGTCACTCTGGAAACAGCGATGCGCAAAGGCGGGCGCCTCGGCGCAGGCAGTTTGCTGACTCAAACCGAAGGCAAGCGCGGAGTGAGATTGAGCGTGAAAGACCCCGCGCCCGCCTTCATCCTACTGAATCAGGATGCGGCGCAAACGCGCATCGTCGCGAGCATTCAGTTGACGCATCGCTGATTCAGGTGAGTAAACACGACTTGTCTATAGGGAAAACACACCAAGATGTTGGGTAACATCTTCACTCAGTCTGTGGCAGCGGGCAGATAACGCCGTTCACCCAGGTATAACCAAACTTCTCCAGAAAATTTACCACGTGCTTCTTT
>Ga0187892_10007164_pt1 | contig 16050 bp, 11 predicted proteins | sample MA1701073metaG_FD_139345 | JGI IMG/M metagenome (GOLD analysis project Ga0187892, IMG submission 139345) | Bio-ooze microbial communities from a basaltic lava cave in the Kipuka Kanohina Cave System on the Island of Hawaii, USA - MA170107-3 metaG ... | reverse complement strand
CCGGCAAGAGAAAGACAATGTCAAGGCGTGGGACCGAAACGGCTCTGCGCCTGCCGATCATTGCTTTCCTAACCCTTGGAGCGAGGGTCACCTAGGGGGACATCGGTTCCGAGGGGGCGTCCATCAGTCGAACGGTGCGCATATACAGGGTTCGGAGGGGCCGGCCTCGATCGTCCACGGGAGCGGCCATCAATTTGTCGAGGGTAGCGATAGAAGCGTCGCCGACCAGTTCGCCAAAGACCGTGTAGCGACCGTCCCAGGCTTTCTGTTCGGTGTTGCATATGAAAAACTGGCAACTGGCGGAATTAGCGTCGTCATCCAAGAGGGCCATGGAGACGGTTCCCTTGCGGTGGCGACGGGTGTTGTACTCCGCCGGAATGCGTTTGCCGTCCAGGCGAATTCCCGTTCCATCGCCGCGGGGGCAGCCGCCCTGAATCATGTAGCCGGGTTCAATTCGGTGGAACGTCTTGCCGCCGTAAAAACCGGACTTGACCAGGTCGATGAAGTTGGCCACGTGTCCGGGTGCATCGTCGTAGAGCAGGCGGATGGTCATCGCCCCTTCGTCGGTCACGAGTTCGACCTGCTTGAAGGGGGCGACGGTGAGCACGATGGTTTCGCTGGTGAACTCGCCGCCGTACGGGCGCCAGCAGATGCGATACTGTCCCGCACCGCGGAGCGACGGAAAGTAGTCGCGCAGGTCGAGTGTGCTGCCAACCGTGCTGTTGGGTGCGATCAAAAGGATCGGCGCCTGGGGCGCGCCGCGGTAGCCGACCGGCTGATCCCACCGCCTGTTGGACTCAGTCGTGATCGCTACGGTTCCGGCGGCGCCGCCGCTGAACACATGGGACAAGGGCAGTCCAACTTCCGGGAGAGGGATTTCCGGCTCTGTTCCGGGCACGGTGAGGGTAATGGGCTTGTCCGAAACATTCTCGATCGAAAACTGGACCCAGACCGGCTGACCCAAGGCGACTTGCGGCGACGTTAGACGGATGTGGGCGCGCACAGCGGCGGCGCCGTCCGCCTGGTCGCCAAGGGCGGGCAGGCCCCAGCAGAGGACCATGATCGTCGCGAAATGTGGAATGTTGCGCATTCGACCTCTAAGGCATCCCGCGTTTCTTACCACAATCGGCCGCGCGGGTTGCAGGAAGCCAATTGGCCACCGGCAACCTCACAGCCAAACTGTCCCTTGATTATCGTCCCCGTGCACCGGCGTCAATACGCTTGCGGCAATCAGCAGCTTATCGACAATCGCGGTCATGGCTCTGGAGACTGATGCCGGCGTGGCGGAACTCATCGCATTGGCCAGGCGCGAGGACCTTGGCGCAGGGGACGTATCCACGTCCCTGATCGTAGACCCCGGCCAGATGGCCGTTCTTCGCCTCATCGCCAAGCAGCGGGGGGTCTTTGCCGGACGGGAGATCGCGCTGGCCGTCTTGCAGGCCTATGATGAATCGATTGAGCTGGATTGGCAGGCCGGCGGGCGCGATGGAGCGGCGATCGACCGCGTGCCGATGGAGCTGGCGATGGTTCGCGGGCCGATCGGGCCGATCCTCTCAGCGGAACGGGTGTTGCTCAATTTTCTTCAGCGTTTGTGCGGCGCCGCGACACTCACATCGCGCTACGTGCAGACCATTGCCGGTACCGGCGCGGCAATCTATGACACGAGGAAGACGCTCCCCGGTTGGCGGCAGCTTGATAAATACGCGGTGCGATGCGGCGGTGGCAGGAACCATCGGTTCGGTCTGTATGACGCCGTACTGATCAAGGACAATCATGTAGCCGGAGTCGAACCCCGACGCCTGGCGTCGGCGGTATTTGAAATGTTGAATCGCCTCTCGGCCGGCGTGCACCGGTCGATGTGGGTGGAAGTGGAGGCCGCCACCCTGCCGCAAGTCGAAGAACTTCTTAAAGTGGTCGGCATCCACGCGATCCTCCTGGATAACTTTCAACCCGCCGATCTTCGTAGGGCCGTGGAGTTGCGCGATGATCGCGGGCTTCTTGGAAAAGTCGACCTGGAGGCGTCGGGAGGCATCAACCTGGACAATGTACGGGCCATCGCCGAAACCGGAGTTGAGCGTATTTCCATCGGCGCGATCACTCACTCGGCGCTTGGGATCGATCTTTCGATGGAACGCGCGTGATGTCGGCCGCCGGCGCGTTCGGGTACCTGTCGGACTACGTACTTTGGTGGGTCCTGCTCCTGTCCCTGCTCGTGCATACTTGGCTGTTTTTCAGATGGTTTCCGTGGCGAAGGCGTCGAAGGCTCGGCCTCGTGCTGGGCAATGGGCTGGTTTTCCTTTCCTTGGTAGGAACGGCGGCCATGGTGGCGGAGACCTATTTGCGGTTCTTCCGGATCGACCTGGATTCCTTCGGAGTATCCGTCCCTGCTCAACGCTGGTTCGCCCGATACGTGAAGCTGAACTCCCGTGGCTTTCGCGACGCCGAGTGGGCAGCGGTCAAGCCGCCGAGCCTGCGGCGCATCGCCTTCCTTGGAGACTCATTCACGTACGGCTGGGGCATCGAGCGAGTGGAGGATCGATTCCCGGATCGGATCGCCGCTGCGTGGAACGGGGGCGAGGCGGGCACGGTCGAGGTCCTGAACGCGGCCAAGCCCGGCTGGGGCACCAAGGACCACATTACGGCCACCCAGGAAATGATCGCGACTTACGGCGTGGACGAGATCGTGCTCTGCTACGTCCCGAATGATATCGAGAGCGTATTGCCGACGACGCCGACCTTCGATCCGACCAATCCTCCGGCGCCGATCTATTTCGATCTGCGGAGTTCGTGTCTTCTGGACTTCCTCTTTCGGACCATCCTTCTTCCACGTGCCCCGACGGTGCGCGGATACCACGACTGGCTGGCCGACGGGTATGACGACGCGGAACTCTGGCATCGCCAGGAGGAGCGGCTCGCTGCTATCATCAATCACTGCCGCAACCATGGCGTCACGCTGCGCGTTGTGCTGTTGCCGTTCCTACGCACGGGCGGAACCAAGTACCAGGCGGCTGGCGTCCATGAACGGCTGACGCGCTTCCTGCAACGCAACGGCGTTCCCGTGCTCGATCTTCTGCCTGTGATCGCCGGAGAGCATGCGGAAGATTTGGTGATCAGCGGAAAGGACCCCCACCCCAACGAGCGTGCCCATGCGTTATTTGCGGATGCGATCTGGAAAGCCTTCTTCGCAGCCCCCGCTCCCCGCCCTTGACGGTACGGATGCATCGAGGGTTCTCGCACCTCCGGCCACTGACCACCGGCAACCAAGTCCGAAGCGGTGGGTGCCACTGGCAGCTTGCTGCCAGGGCACGTTTTCGCCCCTTCGTCGCTTTGTGCCTTCGTGCCTCCATGGCTTCGCCTTCCCGACGTGCTGTGTGTAGGATGCATCCACCGGATGCCAGCCGCTCGACGGCTTCCATCGGCCGGCGCACCCGGTGGACCGGGCTTCCCATCGTGGGCCGCGGAGCGGGTAAGGGTGGATCATGGGGCTATCGGTCACGTTTGTCAGCGGCTTGCGGCGATGCGGCAAGAGCGACCTCATCGCCGTCATGATCGAGCGCCTGTGGAAGGCTCAACCGCACTACATCCGACTGGCACGGGCCGGGAGCGGCAAGCAACCGCCCAATAGCCCCCCCGCCGCTCCTCTGAAGTGCGGTGTGGCCAGCGCCCGATGGCTCGACTACGACGCCGATCGGATTTTCGAGATTCTGCCCGACGCCTTGGCGGCCATTCACCGGGAAGACCGATACGGTGCGGTCGTCATCGAGGCCGATACGGATGCCGACTCGAACATTCGCTGTGTCTATCCGTACGATCACCGTGTCTTTGTGATGCCGCTCCCTTCGACGTCGTCCGACCTTTTTCGCGACGCGGCGCAAGCGGCCAACGAGCTGGGGAAAGTGTTGGACGACACGGCCACATTCGCGGCGGAAATGTTCGGACTCCTGACGCAGTCCGGTCACGACGATGTCGATCCCTCCGAGGATCGAATCGACTTCACCCCTAAGCAAATGCGCGGTTTCCTATACTCGCCGCTCGGCGATGAGTTGGCAACGCGGGTTCAACTTCTTCCGGCCTACCACGGGATGGTCGAAAGCGAGGTCATTGTCGTCAATACTCGCGGCAAGGCGCCGGTCGGTGAAACGGAGGAATGCATCCGCCGATTGGTGAGAATGCTGGATCGCATCCACCGCATGTCCGGCCATCGCACCCAACTATTCCTTTGCGACCCCGCGCAGCACAACGACCGAACGACGAAGCAGCTTCTGAAGGCCTTAAAGCCCATGTGCGTCGGCGGCAAATGATTCGGCGGGATGCCGGAGCCGGCGCCCCTTCACGGAGGATCGGATGGCCATTCTCGCGGGGATCGATGAAGCGGGTTTAGGCCCGACGCTCGGGCCTTTGGTGGTCTGCGGCGTCGCCTTCTGCGTGCCTGACGATCGGCTGCACGAGTGTCTTTGGAAGACGCTGCGCGGTACGTGCACGCGCCGCTTACGGGGCGGGGGCCGCCGACTGATCATCGCCGACAGCAAACAGGTGTATCATTCGGGAGCGGACCCCTCACGCCTTGCGCCCCTCGAACGCACCGCGCTGGTGATGCTGGCGGCGGCGGGTCAACGGCCGGCGAGCTGGCGGGCGCTCTTGGATCATCTATCCCCCGGCACAACCCCGCTGCTAGATCGGTACCCCTGGTATGCCGGCGAGGATATTGCCCTGCCGATTGCGGACGGCGTGGGCGACCTGGGTACGCGAGCCAATGCTGTGCGCCGGGACGGCGCGGAACATGACGTTACCCTGCTCGGCGTTTTCAGCGAACCCGTGCTGGAAGGGCAGTACAATCATCTCGTGCGCGCGACTCGCAACAAGGCTTCCATCGTCGCGGCCGCGGCCCTTCGCGTGGCGGATCGTATTCTGAAGCTCGACCCGCAGGCTCACGTTCGCCTGTGCGTGGACCGGCTCGGAGGGCGAAAGCACTACCGCGAGGAATTGAGTACGCTCCTGCCGGGCTACGATGTGCGGATACTGGAGGAATCTGACGATCGCAGCGCGTACCGGCTCACTCATGCGTCCCGAGTGTGCGAGGCTGAGTTTGCCGTCGAGGGGGAGAGCCGCCACTTTCCGATCGCCCTGGCCAGCATGTTCAGCAAATACGTGCGCGAGCTCTTTATGCATAAGTTCAATGCGTATTGGTCGCAGCAGGTGGCCGGGCTGCGGCCGACCGCCGGCTATTTCAGCGACGCCCGCCGCTGGCTGAGCGACGCCTCCGCTGCCATGGAGCGCCTCGCCATCGACCGGGGCATTCTTGTGCGGGAGCGATGAAACGTGACGGTGGCCGTAGGGCGGGTCATCGACCCGACAAATCCAGGGACAATCCGTAGGGCGGTTGCCCTCTGCGTCTCGTGAAAGCGCGTCACCCCCGCGGAAGCGGGGGTCCAGCACCCTCCGAACGACCTGGATTCCCGCCTTCGCGGGAATGACGATGGTGAGGGCCGGGCGTAGGTCGGGTCATCGACCCAACGCCTCCCTGACCCTTCGTGGCTACGTGGCTTCGTGCCTTCGTGGCTCTTTCTACGACTGGCGGCCTATCGCTTCAGTGGTAGGGGGTCGAATCGGTTGGCGAGTAGCCAGAGCCAAACGCTATTTTGTGCTGTCGCGGGCTTCGGTTTTCGACATGGACTTGTTCAGTTGGGCGGTCAGGGCGTCGTCTTTCGCCGCGCGGGCGAGTTCCTGACCGCGGCGCAAGACCTCGGCCGCTTCGAGGAATTGGCTGTTGCGGCGGTAGGCCTCGCCAAGGTGGTAGGCCAACAGGGTTTGATCCGGGTCCAGTCGAAACGCCCGACTCAACTCGGCGATCGCCGGTGTGAACTCGCCCAGCCCGACGTAAATCCATCCCAGCGTGTCGAGCGTATCGGGCGTATCAGCGAGCGCTACCGCCCGCTGTGCGTAAGCGCGGGCGGCCAGATTCTCACCCAACTTGTCCGACAAAAGGTACGCGAGGTTGTTGAGCGTGATCCAGTTAGCGCCGTCGTAACGAAGCGATTCCTCATAGGCCAACTTCGCCTCCGGAGCCTTGCCCGCTACCTGATACATCTCGCCTTGCTCATGGAAGAGACGGGCCCGCTCCCGATCGTCGGCCGCCGAGGCGATTTCCTGCGTGAGCAGCGCCGTGGCCTGGTCCACCCGCCCGGCCAGCCGGTTCAGGCGAATGAGAATACGGCGGTTGGCGCGGGCCATGCGAGGGTCATCCACGGGCCCCTCGAATAGAGGAATGGCCTCGTTGGCGGGGAATGCGGCCGCCAAGTCTTCGATCACGGCCCGCCCGACGTCGACCCCCTCCGCTGCGGCCAGGTCCATGGCGATTCGGAATTGCCGGACCGCATCCGTTTTACGGTCAGTCTTGGCCAGCAGCCGGGCATATCGCGAAACCAGCGTCGCCGCCGGCTTCGCGACGGACGAATAGCGTCCGTAATAATCCAGGGCCTCCGCATATCGACTCAAGCGGATGTAAAGGTCCAGGACGGCGGTGAGGGCGCCGGCATCAAAGCTTGCCAGTTCCGCTCCGCGCTGCGCATCGGCCAGGGCTCTATCGTGCTCGCCGCGTTCGAGGTACGTCGAAGCCCGCAAGAAAAGCCATTTGGGCTCCGGGCTCGGGCCGCGGTTGATCTGCGCGGTGCAGATGCGCTCGGCCTCGTCGAATCGCAGTTTTCGATTGTACGCCCGCACGAGTTCCTCGTGAGCCCGGGTTGAATCCGGCGCGTCCTGCACGAGGGCCTCCAGCTCGCGGATGGACAGGTCCTCCCGTCCGACGCGGGCATGAAGATGAGCCAGGAGCAAGCGAGGCGTCAGGTCGAGCCCCGACGGGTCCTTTCTCTTAATCTCTTCCAGGTCTTCCATTGCCAGCGCGGTGCGTCCCATCGCGAGCTGGTATTGAGCGCGCTGGAAGAGCACAAACGTCTCGTCGGGCTTGCGCTGCAGATACGTGGAAAGCGCCTCGATCGCCTTGTCGATGCGTCCCGCCCGGGCGTGAAGCTCGCTCTCCCAGAACAACCCGCGTGTGTCGTCGGGGTACCTTCTGCGAAACTCGTCGATGTAGCGGCGCGCCGCGTCCACGTCCTGGACGCCCCGATGCAGAACGCAGGCGATTCGCGTCGCCAGAATTCTGGGCAGGTCCGGCGATTTGGCGTCGGTGGCCGACTGTACGGCCTTGTCGAACCACGGAAGGGCCTTGTCCGGCCGGTTCGCGGTTCGAAGGTAAAACTCCGCAAGGCTCTGGCAGACTTCAGGCGACTGGGCGATATCCGCCGCCGCCAGAAGAGTTGACTCCACAAGGTCCGCGCGATCCTGGTGCAGGTGATGTCCGGCGACCACGATGAGCGCGCCGGCCTTCTGCTCCGCATCCGCGCGGGAGTCTGCATAACGTGTGACCACCGCCAGGGCTCGCTCCGGGCGACCCGTGCGCCGGTAATACCTGCTGACCGAAATGACCGTCTCCTGATCATCGGGCCGCAGCGCCAAGACTCGGTCGTAATAGCCGTCGGCTTTGGCTTGCTCGCCTAGACCTTCACAAAGACCGGCCAGCCGCCAGAGGTTCTCCAGATCGCTGGGGTGCTCGGCCAGGCGGGCCTCTCGGCGGGCGATGGCAGCGACGGGATCGGCCTGCTCCTTGCGGGCCTGTAGTTCCGCCTGGACCCAAGGATCATTGGGAATGAGCTTTTGACAAAGGGCAAGTTCCTTCTCATAGCCCGCCTTATCGCCCAGCCGTTGGGACAGCGCCGCCATCGCCTTGTGGGCCAGCGCTTCATTGGGGTTGATCCGCAGCGACCTTTCCAAATAGGTCCGTGCGTCCTCGGCGTTCCCCACGGTTTGGAGACAGTGGCCCAGGTGAGCCAGACAGCGGGCGTCGGTCGGTTGCAACTCGACCGCCTCGCGCAGCGCTCGGATCGCCAGGTCGGTCTCGTTTCGGTACATGTGATACAACCCCAGGATCGATTTGCCGCCCGCTCCGTCGACGTTGTACTTCGCCGCCGCGTCCCGGGCTTCATCGAGCGCCCGGTCATTCTTCAACTCCGACGCAATGCGCAACTTGGTCGTAATGAGCGCGCGGTGATGGGCGGCCGTGGCGCCTTGCGCCAGCGGGGTATCCTTGGCCAGCAGATGCCGCTGCGCTTCGTCGATCCATTGCAGGGCCGCGGCCGAGTCGCCGGTTCGCGAGTGGAAATCAATCAGGTCCAGGCTGCGCTTGTAGGCATCCTTCTCCGCTTGGATGGTCTCCAGCATCGCACGATTCCGCGCGTCGGGCGAAAGGTCCTTGCGAGTGAGCACCGCCAACCGCTTCAGTTGAGCGTTTTCGGGCGCCGCGGCCATCGCCCGTTGCACAACCGCCGCGGCCTCGTCCGTTCGGCCTTGAGACAAGAGTTCATTGATCAGCGTACCGGCAAGTCGCGCATCCGAAGGATTCTTTTCCCATGCCTCACGCAGCGCTCCGATAGCCGCGTCCATCTGACCATCTTGGGCCAACTTCCGGGCGTCGAGAATCGTCCGAACCGTACTGGATCCGGATAACTCCTCAACGATTTTGGCGGCCTGGTCGGTCTTGCCGAGACGCTCCAACACGGCGGCCTTCACTCGCCGGGCGTCCACATGGCCGCGGTCGATGACCAAAACCTGGTCGGCGACGGCCAGAGCGCGGTCCAGGTCGTTGGTTTGAACAAGTACTTGCGCGAACAAGGTCCAGAAGTTCGTATCGTTGGCCCGCCGCGCGCCGGCTTGCTCCACGACCTCCTCGAGCACGGTCTTGGCGGCGCCGGGTTCGTTGAGGCTCAAATGGACCCGAGCCAGAATCATCTTGTTTTCCCAATCAACTGCGTTGTAACTCCGATAGGCCTCATCCGCCTTCCGAAGATCGTCCAGAGCGTCGCGGTCCAGACCCTTGGCCAGTTTCACTCGCCCCGACTGGCTCATCGCCCGCGGATGGGATGGGAACTCGGCTTTGGCGTCCGTCACGTATTGCTCGGCCTTGTCGAGCCATCGTTGTTCCGATGCGGCGTCGCCGGCCGTCCGGGCCGCCAGGGCCTCACCGACCGAAGCTTCCGAAGCGAGGACCATCAGGCCGAACCAATGAACCTTGTGACGAATAGCCTCCAGCCCCTTCCTTGGAAACGGCAGCGCGAGGCGCTGGTCGCACACTGCGATCACGTCCGCATGGCGCGCGGCCATGCGATAGAGCGAGGCAAGCTGAAGGTAGGGATCGAAGGCGTCTACGTCAGCCGCAATGCACGACCGTAACGTCGACTCTGCGTCGTCGAACAGCGCCTGCGCCGTATTCCGCAGCGCCGGGTCAGTCAGGGCCGCGGCCCATTTCTGCGCCAGAAACAGCGCGTAACCCAGCTTGGCATCTATCCCGGAACGCGAACTGTCCGCAAGGGCGATGCTTTCCTTGAAATATCGCTCCGCGTCCTCTCGACGCTCCGGCAGACCGGCAAGATGTTGCGCATAGACCAACCGTGACTTGGACGCATCAGCGCCGGACGAAGGATGCCGATCGAGAAGGCTCACAAGCAGCCGCTCCGCATCCTCGGCTCGCTTTTCGCGCACGAAATAGGAGGCCAGATCGCGTGAAAAGTCCACGTTTTCAGGCGCCAGCCGCACCGCTTCTTCCAAAGCGGCCAAACCCTTGGCGGCGTTATCCTCCTCCTGCCCTTCGAGGATGACTAAGGCCAGACCCTGTCCGTAGTGGCCCAACGCGATCTGGGCGGGGGTCTTCTCGGCATCCGCCTTCAAGAGCGTCTCCGCCGCCGACTGGACCTGCAACCAATTCGGAACTCGGGGATCAAGCCGGGCGTACTCCAGCAGCAGCTCCAGCCTACGCATGTGCGCGGAGACCAGGTCCGGGCGAAGCAACAACGCCTGGCTCCAGCTTCGCACGGCGCCATTCACATCTCCGTCTTCCCGTAGCATGTCGCCGCTGGAAACAAGATGCGTCGCATCCCCGCTGCGCTCCGAAGCCTTGGCGTAAAAAACCGCGGCCTGCTGCCATTGCTCCTGCGCCTCATAACTCCGGGCCAGCTCCACAAAATGAATCGGATCGCGTTGCTGCAATTGAAGGAGCATGACGATCGACAGGCCGATCATTCCCGCAAATCCAAACAGCGCAAGCCCGATGACGACGCTCTTGTTGATTCTCTTTCGAGCCATGCTTGGTTATCCCTTTCTCTCGCGGTTGTCGTGGGCCCTTCGCTCGGCGGCGTCAAAGTCCGGCCAGTGCTCCGCGGCCAGAATCGGCAGCAGGCGGTCGAAAAGCTTCGCGGCCCCTTCGATCGTTTGGGCTCGGCCGGCCCCGTGGAAACTCACTTCGACCTTGCTGAAATAGGCATATCGGTTGGTCAGATCATGAATCAGAAGTCGAACGCCGTTGCGCGTGCCGGTGAATCTTCCGTTGCAGTGGAACGTATAGACCACGGAGACGTTCGCCCGCTGGAAGACCGCCGTCTTTCCGAAGGTGCACACGCGCACCGGAACGGCATTCGCCTCTCCTCGCAGGGAGGGTATCTTCAGATCCAGGTTTTCATGCGGCTGTACCGGTTCGTATCCCGCGCCCAATAAGCAAACATCGGCGACATGGGGCACCAGATCGCTTCCACCGGTGTCATAAGTTACTACGACGCTGGCATGGCGAAGCGGAGAGTCCGCGGCGACACCGCTGTCCTCCAGCGTCCAACTTAGATAATCGTGGGCTCCCAGGGCTTCCACCACGCCGGACTCCAGCGTATGCCGTTGCACGACCCGGTACGGTGCGAGTGCCGCGGCGTTCAATGTGCTCAGCGGCGCGCGCAAAGGAAGTGGCTCCTTGACGTGTCTAATGCGCATCCAGCCGGCCAGCGGCCCGGCCAACAGCCCGGCGGCCGTCAGGAAGCTGACCGCTACAAAGAAGGGCCGCGTCACCACCCGTGATGCCCTGGGATCAATGGAGTCGGTTTGCGGTTTTAAACTCATACAGCAAAAATGGTTGCGTCAGCGTCGATAGCCACGCGTAAGCATAGAAGCCACGTTCCAAGCGTCAATCGGCTGGACCGGTGACAGGTTTTCCTTAATTCGGCCGGTGGCCAGCATTAACGAGTGTGCCATTCTTCTTTACGTTTGACCGATGTAAAGATGGCTGGACCGGGCTTTTGATGCAGGTTGGGCTGCCAACGTCCGATAAACGCCTAGCCAAGAGGTCTGATGAAAAGTCTCCGTCGCATCCCCACTCCGACCAAGCAGCGATGCGTGATCGTCGGCTGTGGCGGCCATGGTCGGGTTGTCCTCGACATCCTGCTGAACGCCGGTGGCTTTGAGATTGTCGGGTTTGTCGACTCCGACCGACAGCTCCACGGCCGACGCATTGATGGTCTGGAAGTGTTGGGCCATCCCGACGATCTGCCCAACATCATACAATCGCTGGGCATCGAATGCGGAATCATCGCCATCGGCCACAATGGCGTCCGGCGGGCGTTCGCCGACCGAGCTGAGTCGTGGGGGCTGCGGCTTATCAGCGCCGTTCACCCTTCCGCCAACCTGGCCCGCAACGTGCGTCTCGGAGCCAACATTGTCATCGCCGCAGGCTCGTTGGTGTGCGCTCATTGTCAGATCGGCGACTCGGTGATTCTGAACACCGGGTGCATCGTAGACCATGAAACACTGATCGGGACGGCCACGCACATCTGCCCCGGCGCGCGGCTTGCCGGCCGAGTCATCGTCGAGTCCGGCGCTTTCGTCGGCATCGGCGCGACCATCATTCAGAGCGTTCGCGTCGGCTATGAGGCCATCGTCGGCGCGGGCGCCGTCGTGATTGAGGACGTCGCCCCCATGTCCACAGTGGTCGGCGTGCCTGCTCGCCAGATCGCGGCCCCCGACGGCGAGTCGCTGATGAAGGCCTGGCTCATCCCCGAACGGAGCCGCGCCGCCAAGGTCGATTACCTTTCAGCGGCCAAGCAGCGCCCTACGCCCGCTACCGCATCCCCCGCCTGACCTGCCGCGCTCACCCCCTGAATCCAAAGTCGCAGGGCCGGCCAGGGTTTGATCTCGTCTTGGTCTTTGGGTCCTTCCCTCGACGCAGGGGATGGCACTGCTTGAGAGCAGCGGCACGGATCAACGCGATGATAGGGGCAACATTCTACTAGGCCGCCCGCTGCGTTTGCAGAATGATGTGTCGTCACCTAGCGTGGCGACCCATGTGGCGAGTGTACCTATTGCTCGTGGTGGTGACGGTCATTTCCGGCCTGACGCCGGTTGCGGCGCGGCTGGCTGCCGCTGAACTACCGCCGCTGACCATCCCGTTCTTTCGGTTCGGCTCGGCGGGCCTGCTGCTGCTTTTGACCATGAAACTGCTGCGGCTGCCGTGGATGATCCCGCGGTCGCAATGGCCGATCTTCCTAGGCCTGGGGGCAATCTGTGTTCCGCTCAATCAGACGGGCTTTCTCTTTGGGATCAGATTGGCCAACGCTTCGCACGCGGGGATCACGTACGCACTCGTACCGGTGATCGTGTTTTGGATTTCGTTGGCTCTGCGGCGCACCCATTTGAGTGGACGTATGATCCTGGCGTCCACGCTGGCGTCGGCCGGCGCCGTGGTGGTCGTTCTGGCCACGGGGGAGATGGCAACGGGTCCGCAGGTCGGGCTTAGCGTTCTATCCGGCGACGGCCTCCTGCTCACCGCGGCGGCAAGTTGGTCGCTCTTTGCCGTAGTCAGCCAGCCGCTGGTGAGAACCTACGGTGCGATCCACACGTTGACCGCCGTCTTTCTGGCCGGCGCGCTTCTGCACGTCCCATTCGTGATCGTGGACTATCTGTATTTCGACCTGGGCCGGTTCGATGTCTCGGCGGTGACGTGGCGGGCGGTGGTGGGTTTCACGTACATCACGCTGATCACCGCGTACACGAATTATCTGCTCTGGTACTTGGTCGTCGCTCGATTCGACGTGACCCGGTCGGCGGTGATTACCAATTCATCGTTCCTGATCACCGTCTTGGCCGAGGCGGCGTGGTTTGGACAGAGACTGAACGGATGGATCGCCGCCGGATCGCTGGTGCTCTTCGCAGGGATCGCCTTGGCGACTCAAGCACCGGAGCGAGGCCGAGGGCCGGAAAAGGCATGAGAGGCGACACGCTCCGTTGCCAGTGGTAGGTCCGTCTTTGGCTGACCAGTGGCGCTTGTCGGCAGGCGCGGGGTTGAGGCGACCTGGGCAAGCTGATTGCGCCGGAATACACGCCATTACGGATCGGCCGCCCACATTCCCTCGTGCCAAGCGAGAATAACTTCGCCTGGTTCATCGCCTCGGGCCATCAAGGACGCTGACAGATCCAGCGGGCGGAGTGCCACGTCCACCGCCCAAGGCGAAAAGCTGCCGGAATCCCGCAAACCGAGGGCGGCGAGCCTTGCGGATTGAGGCGAGCCTCTGTACCCTGGTTCCTTTGGGCAGTGGGCGTCGATATCCAGCGGCAATGCGTTCGAGTCGAGATTCCTCGATCCATCGATGAACGCGTGCGAACGATTGACATCATAAAGGAGCTAGGAAGACGCGACATATTCTACTTGCCATGCTGTGTTGTTGTTCAGGCTTCCACTATCGGCAATCCCTACCTCTTCACCGGCCGGGAGTACGACCCCGAGACGGGCCTCTACTACTACCGCACCCGCTATCTGGACCCGGTCGCGGGCCGCTTCACCACGCGCGATGTCATCGGCCTCTGGGGCGATGAGGCCGAACTGGGCAATGGGTACTCGTACGTCGGCAACAACCCAGGGAGTCTGCTCGACCCATTTGGATTAAGCGAAGCAATACCAACGTATCCGCTGCCCGGTCCCGGACCAAGGACCGAAAGGGAAGTCTTCGAAATGATCCGTGCTCTGAACCTAGAGATGGAGGAGGCAAAGAGGTCAGGCGCCGTTGCGCGCCTCAAGGAGTTGAATATCGAAAGAAATATCCAACTTAAGCGCGTTGGGCTTACGGTCGGGGCGTTCGGAATCGGCGCGCTTGTCAAGGAGGTCCATGGGGCCTCCGAGACGTTGGTGCAGATTCAGCAGTCCGGTTATTATATCCCGTTGTTAGTCGCGATTCGGGATGGGAACTGGAAGCTTGCCTACAAACTTATTGACCTGATCCAGCGCGATGTCCTCCTGAACGCACGGGATAGGACGGCGGTCGATGTCTACGAGTGGCTCATGAAACTCATCGAGAAGCAGAAGTTGGATTTTGAGAGAAAGCAGCGTGAAGAGGAAGAGAAGCGTGCCAAAGAGAGACTCCCTCACCAGGAGGAGACGCAGCCTTTGCCAACGCGACCTATAGAGCCTACGCCTAACACTGAGCCGGACGGAAACAGGCGATCGCGCCCGTGCCCAACAGCGCCGATGCCCGGGCAACCTAGAGGTTGAGAGGTGCCCGACTACACGATGGAGGCAGTGCGATGGGGATGTCGTGGGAGCTTGTCGTCGCATCCGGGATCGACATTCATTCCTGGTCATTTGGACTTGTCACCAAGGTTTCTGACCTTTACGAACCCCGCGTTTGGGGCCCATCGCGAGATCTCGAGTGCGAGTGCGGAACATGGCGAGGCGTAGCTAGCGTCGGGCGTCTGTGTATTGAGTGCGGAGTAGTCGTGACCAGTGACGCATTGCGCACCCGGAAGATGCGTTTGGGGCACATCAAACTACCTCTGCCATGCCAGGATCCATTTGGAGTTAGTATAATTGAGGCCTTCCCAGTAGCGCCGATTGCTTACCGAGTTGACGACGCGGGGTGTGTCAACGGTCTTGGGCGAAAGTATGAGGAACTAGTCAACCTCTTCGCGTCGATGCCGTCCTTGGAAGGGACACAGGCATACTATGAGAAGTTGGCGGATCCTACCGCAGGCGCCCCGATTCGCAATTCCTTGTACGACCTGCTGGGGTTTAATGGGTCGGGGGAGGCGCCAGGCCTCTCGGAGGTTCCCAAAGACAGTTTGCTGGCTGCCCTGTTCACGAGCTTCGTTCAGTTGGACGGCGGAACTGCAGCGCTGATTCGCGCCTTCGGCTGCGCGATTCAGCTCGCGGGTTCCATATGACAACGTGCGGCGAATGATCGAAACAGAGCACAGGGCTAACTCCGGAGTCGGCACGGTGCTCGACCATCGCAACTACACCTGGGACGAGATGTTCAACAAGGAATCCCGAAGCGACGCGCTGACCGGGGTAGGGCACGCGTACCAATACGACGATGCGTACCGGCTTGCGCAAACTACGGTGCAAGACGCGACGCCGCCGACGCTTCTGCGCGACACGACGTACAACCACGACGGCGTTCACAATCGCACCAGCGTGGTCGGAAATCCCGACACGGGCCCGCATGTGGGCGTGTACGACATAGACCCGGCGACGCCCGAACCGGCCGACCGCCAAATGAATCAATACAGCGCCACGCCGGTGCATCCCGACAGTCCATTATCGAGCGGTGAGCGTTCTTACGATCTCAACGGGAACTTGGTCCAGATTGGCGCCGATTGTGATTGCATACCCTACGGCGACGTCGCGCCGCACCCCAGCGGGAACGGCATCGTGGATCTGGACGACGTGCTGTGCGTCTTGGACGGCTTCGCCAGCGAACCGGCCTGTCCCAACGGGGATATTTATCCCTGCGAGGGCAATGGCAACATCGACCTGGACGATGTGATCGCGATTCTGGACGCCTTCGCCGGAGACCCAGCCTGTCTCGACGCGTGTGGCCATCACGGTCCGCCCTGCCCGGGAAACGTCGTCCGGATCGCCTACGATTACCGCAACAGGATGGTGGAATGGCACGACCTGGGCAGCGATCGGCGACACACCTACAGCTACGACGCCTTCGGCCGGCGGATCAAGAAAGTCGTCGATGTCGACGGAGCGAGCCGCGGGCTTCAGCCCGCGCGGAGTGGCGATGCACGCGGGAGCGCCGGCCCAATCGAGACGCGTTACTTCTACGGCGGGCCGTCTCAGTGGCAGGTCATCGAGGAACAGAACGCGGGTGGGAACACGGTGGCCACATACGTGTACGGGAACTACAT
>Ga0187892_10007162_pt1 | contig 16053 bp, 18 predicted proteins | sample MA1701073metaG_FD_139345 | JGI IMG/M metagenome (GOLD analysis project Ga0187892, IMG submission 139345) | Bio-ooze microbial communities from a basaltic lava cave in the Kipuka Kanohina Cave System on the Island of Hawaii, USA - MA170107-3 metaG ... | reverse complement strand
GGGACGGCCGGAACGAGGCGGGTGGGCGGACCGGCGCGGGCGTGTACTTCTACCGCTTCGCGGCCGGCGAGCACCGCGCCCGGGGAAGGATCGCGCTCGTGCGGTGAGCAGGTGGATCGGACGCCGAGGCGTCCCGGTCGCGAACAAGACCTGGACGCCAAGACATGCTCACGACGCCGTTCTGCCCCTACGCGCCGCAGATGATGGCCGAGGTCAAGCAGGCTGCCGAGAGCGCCGTGCCGCAGCCGGCGGAGGTGGAGATCCTGCCCGAAGCCTGGATCCCCGACATGATGCCCGACCCGGGGCTGCTGGGGTTCAGCTACTAGCTGCGCGGCTGGCCGCTCCGGCCCGGTGCGGCGCCCGGCCGAGGACTGCTCACCGGTTCCAGCTCACTCCCAGGTTCACCTTGAGCTGACGGTAGTCGCCCACCAGGTGGCCCTTCACCTCGATGAAGTTCCCGATCCGCGAGCGCGTGCCGAACGAGGCGCCGGCGAGCGCAGTGACGCCGCCCTTCGTGAGCGAATCGTTGGCGTCGGTCACGCCCAGCGTGGGCGCGTTCACCTCGTTCGAGAGGAAGTGCACGGCCACGCCGCCGCCGGCGTAGAGCCGCCACAGGTCGCCGGGGAAGAGCCAGCGCAGATCGAGGCTCAACGTGCCGTCGCGCCGGGTCGTGGCCAGGCCGAACGCGTCGATGCTGCTGCTGTTCCGCCAGTACTCGACGGTGGGCAGGATCTCGATGCTCTCGACGAGGCGCGGGTCCTTGAGCCGGAACCGGAGCGCGAGGCCCGAGAACGAGCTCTGCCCCTCCTGGAACACGGTTGCCGTCATGGCGTCGATGCCGGTGAGGCCGCCGGCGGCCCGGGCGGGCGGGGCGGCGAGGGCGAGCGTGGCGGCCAGGGCCGCGCAGACTACGGCAGGTGTGCGTCGCACGATTGGACCTCCTTGTCCAAGGGGGAAGCGGGGGTCACCTTAGGAGCCGGCCCGGGCGGGCGCAAGTGGCCCGGGCGACGTGCAAAGTCCGGGTTCAGGCGGCGCCGGCGGGGCGCCCGCGCGGTTCAGGGCCGCGTCACTCCCCGCGCACCCGGTAGCGCACCAGCCGGTGCTTGAGCCACGAGACGCCGATCAGGTCGTGGATCCCGCGCCAGAGCCGGTTCCCCATGCCGTACTTGCTGACCCCGCGCGTCCGCGGGCGGTGGCGCACCCGCACCTCGACCACGCGCGCGCCGCGGAAGCCGCAGAGCGCCGGCAGGAACCGGTGCACGCCCACGAACAGCGGCACGCCCTCGAGCACCTCGCGGCGATAGGCTTTGAGCGAGCAGCCGATGTCGGTGACGCGGTCGCCCAGCACCGCCCGGCGCACGCCGTTCGCCACACGCGAGGACACCCGCCGGAGCCAGTCGTCCTCGCGTCTCGCGCGCACGCCCGAGACCACGTCGGCACCGTCCAGGGCGGCGAGCAACGCGGGGATGTCGGCGGGGTCGTTCTGGAGATCGGCGTCCAGCGTCACGAGCACGTCGCCGCGCGCCCGCAGCAGGCCGGCGGCGAGCGCCGCGCTCTGGCCCGCGTTCCGCTCGAGCCGGAGCACGCGGATGCGCGGCTCGCGCGCGCGCGCCGCCTCCATGGCCTCGCCGGTGCCGTCGCGGCTCCCGTCGTCCACGAGCACGATCTCCCAGGTGCGCCCGGTGGAATCGAGCGCGGCGGTGAGCTCGGCGACCAGCGCGGGCAGGCACTCGACCTCGTCGAACGCCGGCACGACGGCGGAGAGCTGCGGGCGGGGCCCGGATCCGTTGTCCACGGCGGTCGAGGATGCACAAGCGCTCGCGCGAAGGGAAGGCGCGACGCGAGCAGGCCTGCGCGGATTGACCACCCGCCGGCACGTGCCCGAGACTGCCGGGAATGCCCCGTGCCCCGCTCGTCCAGCGCCTGTGGCGCTCGCTCACGCGTCGGAAGCTCGAGCGCGCGCGCCGCGAGCTGTCGCTGGCGGGCGACGCGCGACCGGCGCGCGGGGCCCGCACCGCGACGGCCGCGACGCAGGTGTTCGACCCGCGCCCGCCGCTCCGCACACGCGGGCGCGCGGCCAGCGCGCCGCCCCGGCCGCGCCGCCGCGGCCCGCGGCTCCTCGAGCAGCTCGCGCTCGACCTGGGGCCCGAGCGGCGGCGCTGGACGCTCTCGCGCCGCGTCACGGCCTCGGCGCACCGCGAGCGCATCCTCGAGCACCTCGAGTTCGCGCGCCGGTTCTTCCCCGAGCTGGAGGGGATCGACATCCGGGTCGGGCTCGCGCTCAAGCGCGGCGTGCTCGGGTGGGGCTCGCTCGACCCCGAACGGCCAGGCGTGTGGGTGCGGCCGCGGCGGCTCCAGCTCTTCACCATCGCGCACGAGTTCACGCACCTGCTCCAGGCGCGCAGGCTCGTGCCCGGCGGCGAGCGCCAGTGCGACCTGTGGGCGCTCGCCCGGTCGCCGCTCCTGATCGACGCGGCGCCCAACTACCTCAAGCTCCCGCGCGCGCTCCGCCGCGGCCGGCCGACGAACGACCAGGCGAACGCGCTGCACGCCGCGGCCCGCGCGGCGCTGGCGGCGCGCGAGGCGGGCGAGCGCCGCTACCTGGCGCGCTTCGAGGCCGCGCTCGCCGAGGCGTTCGGCGGGCCGGTCCGGGGTTGAAGCCCCCGCCGGTGAGGCGCATCCGGGTGGCGGCGGCGGTGGTGTGGGAGGGGGCGCGGCTCCTCATGACGCAGCGCGCCCCGGGCGGCGCGCTCGGGCTCCAGTGGGAGTTCCCCGGCGGCAAGATCGAGTCCGCCGAGACGCCCGAGCAGGCCATCGTCCGCGAGGTGCGCGAGGAGCTGGGCGTGCTCGCCACGCCGCACGAGCGCCTGCACTCGCTCACGCACGACTACCCGCACGGAACGCGCGTCGAGATCGTGTTCGTGCGCTGTTCGCTGGATTCCCACGAGTTCACGCTCGGCGAGGAGGTGCGGGACGCCCGCTGGCAGCCGCCCGCCGAGATCGACCTGGCGGGCGTGCTGGAGGCCGACCGCGGCTTCCTGCGCTCGCTCGGCGCGAGAGGATAGGCCGCGCGGCGCGCGGCCCGCGCCGGCGTCACGACGCCGGCGCCGGCCGCCGGCCGGGCAGGGGAGGGCGTCACATGGTGCTTCCGGATGGACTCGAGTTCCTGAAGCTCGGCTGGTGGGCGGTGCACGTGATCGCGGTCCTGCTCGTGTACCAGTTCGGCTACGCGCGCGGCCGCGGGGACATGCGCCGCGAGCAGCGCCAGCGCGAGCTGGCGGCGAAGCAGGACTGACGATGGCCGCGCCTGCGCCCGCTGGACGGCGGCGCTTCGCGGGCCGCGCCGTGCTCGTGACCGGCGCCTCGAGCGGCATCGGACGCGCCGCGGCGCTGGCGCTCGGCGCCGAGGGCGCACGCGTGGGGCTCGCCGGTCGCCGCCGCGCGCGGCTCGACGAGACCGCGGCCGCCATCGCCGGCGCGGGCGGCGAGCCGCTCGTGCTCGAAGGCGACGTGCGCGACGAGGCCGTGTGCGCGAGCTGGGCGGCGGCGTGCGAGCAGGCCTTCGGCGGCCTCGACGGGCTCGTGAACGCGGCCGGCATCATCGGGAACGGCGCCGTGGACGCGACCGAGCCGGCCGAGTGGGACCGCGTACTCGACAGCAACGTGCGCTCGATCTACCTGATGACGCGCGCGGCCGCCCCGCTCCTCGAGCGCCGGAAGGGGAGCGTGGTGAACCTCTCGTCCGTTGCCGCCACGCGGCCGTACGCGGGGCTCGCCGCCTACTGCGTGAGCAAGGCGGCGGTGGACATGCTCACGCGCTGCGCGGCGCTCGACTTCGCGCCGCGGGGCGTGCGGGTGAACGCGGTGAACCCGGGCGTCGTGGTGACCGAGCTGCACACGGTGACGCAGGCGGTGGCCGACTACCCGGCGTTCCTCGAGCGTGGGAAGACCACGCACCCGCTCGGCCGTGTGGGGACCGCGAAGGAGGTGGCGGCGCTCATCCTGTTCCTGCTCTCGGACGAGGCGGGCTGGATCACGGGCGCGTGCATGCCCATAGACGGCGGCCGGGCGCTCTCCAGCGCGCGATAGCCGCCGCCACCCGTCCCGGGACGGGTGGGGCCGGGCCCGGGCAGCGCGCACTCAAAGTCCATGTCCCGATTGCCGATGACTCCCGGGACATGGCCCCGCTCGTCGAACTTCCCCTGACGCCGGGAGGCGTCCTGCTCGCCGCCGCCTGCGTGGTGGCGGGAGCGCCGCTCTTCGCCCGCGGCCGCCGCGCCTGGCGGCTGCGGCGCTCGCTCGCCCGGATCCGCAGCGCCGAGCTCACCGACGACGTGGCCGGCCTCGTCTGCGTCTCGGGGCGCGTCGCACTCGAGAGCCCGCTGTTCGCGCCGCTCGGCGGCAGGCCGTGCGCGGGCTTCGAGCTGACGGTGCGCGGGCTCGGCTCGGCCGTGGGCGGGACGGTGGTCGAACGCCGGGTGTTCCGGCTCGTGGCCGGCGAGAGCTTCGCGCGCGTCCGCCCCGAGCGCGCCACCTGGCACATGCCGGTCACCGCCCGCCGCACGCTCGCGGCCGGCGAGGCTCCGAGCGAGCGTCTGGCGGCGCTCCTCGACTCTTCGGCCGAGTTGCGCTGGCTCCGCTCCCGCGGCGTGGCGCTGGAGATGGTCGAGCGCTCGCTCGAGGCGCACCGCGTCGTGTCCGTGCTCGGCATGGCCCGCTCCGAGCCCGTGGCGGTCGCCGAGGCCGGCGAGGAGCTCGCGGCCACCGGCACGGACGGCGGCTTCACGGCGCCGCGGCTCTTCCCCGGCCCCGAGCAGCCGGACTACGAGCTCACGCTCGAGGCCGACGACTTCCTCGAGCGCGTCCAGGTGCACGCCGACCCTCCCGGCCGCGCGCTCCTCGTGCCCTCGCGCGGCACCGCGGCGCTCGTCTGGATCGGCCCGCTCCTCACGATCGCGGGGCTCCTCTACCTGGCGCGCGCGGCCGAGCCGCTGCTCCAGAGGCTCGGATGAGCGAGTCGCTGTTCTGGCCGGTGGCCTCGGTGGCCGGCCTGGCGGCGGGCGCCGCGTCGTTCGTGGGCGGCTTCCGGGCCATGCGGCTCCAGCGGCTCATCCAGGACACGCCCACGGCGCGCGCGCGCTCGGTGGCCATGGGGCTCGTGGAGATGCAGGGCCGCATCCGCGCCCGGAGCCGAGTGAACGCCCCGTTCAGCATGCGTGCGTGCGCCTGGTGGGAGGTGGAGCTCCAGACGCTCCGCAGCTCGAACAAGGGCGCGAAGGGCTGGAACACCGTGCACAAGGAGCAGTCCGGGAACCCGTTCTACCTGGAGGATGAGACCGGGAACGTGCTCGTTTACCCGCAGGGCGCGCGTGTCTCGGCCGGCAGCCTGATCCAGGAGGAGACGCGCGGGCTCGGCGTGCCCGAGCCCTACTGGGGCTGGATGTCGGCGCGCGAGCTGCCGCTGCGCCACCTGTGGGCCGTGGGCCCCATGCGCTTCCGCGAGCGCTCGCTCGAGGAGGGCAGCGCCGTGTACGTGCTCGGGCGCGCGCACCCGCGCCCGCGCTCGGTCGCGGTCACGGTGGACGACGAGGACGTGCTCGAGGCCACCGGCACCGACGCGATCGGCGCCGCGCACGTGCGGCAGCACGATGCGCGCTCGAGCGCCGTCATCCGCCGCGGCCCGCGCGACCCGGCGTTCCTGATCAGCGACCGGAGCGAGCGCACGATGACGTTCGAGTACGGGTTGCGAGCCTTCGCCGGCCTGATCGGCGGCCCGTTGCTCACGCTGTTCAGCCTGTGGTGCCTGATCGAGCTGGCGAAGAGCGGCGACCTGCCCCTGCCGCGATGAGCCGTGTGGGCGCCGGACGGCGCCCGGATGGGAGGACGAGATGCATCCGTCGGAGATCCTGTGGACCGCCGTCATCGGCTTCGTCGTGGTCGGCACGGTGGGGTACTTCCTGGCCATCTACAACGGCTTCATCGAGATGAAGAACCAGATCGGCCGGGCGTGGGCCAACGTGGACGTGCTCCTGAAGCAGCGCCACGACGAGCTGCCGAAACTCGTGAAGACCTGCGAGGCGTACATGCAGCACGAGCGCGCCGTGTTCGACAAGCTGTCCGAGGCGCGCGCCGCGCTCGCGGGGGCGCAGTCGGTGAAGCAGAAGGCCGAGGCCGAGGGCCTGCTCGGGCGTGCGCTCGGCTCGATCTTCGCCGTGGCCGAGAACTACCCGCAGCTCAAGGCGGACGAGAGCTTCCGCTCGCTCCAGCAGCGGATCAGCGAGCTGGAGAACCAGCTCGCCGACCGGCGCGAGTTCTACAACGACGTCGTGACGCTCTTCAATACGCGGCTCGGGCAGATCCCCGATTCGTGGGTCGGCCAGGGCATGCATCTGAAGCCGGCCGAGCTGTTCCGGATCAGCGAGCGCGAGCGCGAGGACCCGAGGATCGAGTTCCGGATGACCGCGTGAGCGGCACGCCGGGCGCGCCCGCGGTTGCCGCGGGCGCGCCGCGCGGCTAGCTTCCCCACCCTGACCCTCATCGGACGAGGCGACCATGACGCGACCTTCCACCGCGATGGCCGAATCCCAGGCGCCCCAGCCCGCGCCGCTCGAGACGCGTGACCGCGTGATCGTGGCCGGCCTCGGCCGGATCGGGCTCGACTACGCCTGCGCGCTGGCGCTGCACACGTCCGCGGAGCTGGCCGGGCTCGTGGAGCCCCGCACCGACCTGCGGCGGTTCGCGCGCGGCGTCGGGTTCCAGGCCCCCTCGGAGCCCTCGCTCGCTCGCTGGCTCGCGAAGCGCGCGGCCGACACGCTGTTCGTATGCGCCCGCGCGCCGGAGGCGGCGCGTCTGGTGGAGCAGGGGGTCGAAGCCGGCCTGGCCGTGCTCGTGCACGGGCTCGCGGCGATGCCGGCGGACGCGGTGAGCCGCATCGAGAAGGCGCTCACCTCCACCCAGCGGCCGGTGGCCGCGGGCTCGGCGGCGATGTTCCTGCCGACGTTCGCGCGCGCGCGCAGGAACGGCGCGCTCTCGCCCGAGCGGCTGCAGCAGGTGCGGGCCTCGGCCTCGATCTCGCGCGTGTTCTCGCCGGTGGTCGAGCCCGAGGGCGACGTGCTCGAGTTCCTGCTCGCCGACCTCATGCTCCTGCTCGACGCCTCGTTCGGCCCCGTCGCGGCCGTGCGCGCCACCGGCCAGCGGCTCTACGGCGAGTGGCTCGACGAGTGCCAGGTCGAGGCGCGCTTTGCGAACGGCCTCGCGGCCAAGATCGAGACCTCGTGGAGCGTGCCGGACTACCCCGGCGCCGCCATGGTCATCGAGGGTTCGGGGTCTGACGGCCGGGTGATCGTCTCGGACGACGCGCTCGAGACCGACCTCACCGCCATGCAGGGCCGGGTCGTGGCCGCCGGCGAGCCGTCGCATGCCCGTTCCGAGGGCGGCGACGCGCCCGCGGTGGTGGCCGGCTGGCTGCGCGCACTCGCGGGCGACGACACGAGCGCCGAGGCGCTCTCGGTGACGCGCGCCGTGCGCGTCGCGCGCGTGGTGGAGGCCGTACGCCAGAGCATCGCCGCGGACGGCTCCGAGCGCGGGGTGAACCCGTGAAGCGCCCCGGGCCGGACGTGCCGCGGCTGCTGCTCGGCGTGACCTCGCTCGCGCTCCCGGTGCGCGCCACGCGCGACCGCCAGCTCGAGGTCTCGGGCCGCTTCCGCGAGTCCGAATCGCTCGCGGTGGCGCTCGTGAAGGGCATCGCGGCGGGCGCCGAGGCCGTATTGGCGCCCCCCTCGGGCGCCATCCGCGCCGCGCTCGAGGAGCTGCCCAAGGAGCTGCCGATCCTGGTGCGCGTGCCGCACCTGCTCCCCGCCGACGACCTGCGCTACGAGCCCGCGCTGCTCTTCGACCCGAGCGACGACGACGACCCGGCCGCCCCCGGCTCCAAGCGGGCCGGCGCGGCCGCCAAGGACCTGCTCCCCGTGGGGCTCGGCGGCAGCCTCGCCGGCCGCGTGCTGCCGCGCATCGAGCGCGAGGCGGCGTTCTTCAAGCCCAGCTCGCTCCGGGGCATCGTGGTGTCGTCCGCCGCCAGCGACCTGGCCGTGGCCGGCAACCAGCCGCGGTTCTTCGAGCGGGTGATGAAGTTCGCGCGGCCGCGTCACTGGATGGTCGGCTTCGAGACGCGCAACCTCGGCCACCTGCTCGCCCGGCTCACGAGCTGGGGCGTGAAGCCCGACTTCGTGATCGGCCCCATGAACCCGCGCGGCGTGGGCATGATGCCCGACGCCGACACCGTGCTCACCGCCATCGAGCGGGGCGGCGTGCGCGTGATCGCCAGCGAGCTGCGCGCCGGCGGCATAGTTACGCTGGAGGAGGGCGCCGCCTGGGCCCGCGCCCACGGCGCCTGGGGCGTCTGCCCGGAACTCGTGGACATGGACGACGTGCCCCGCGAACTCAAGGCGCTGGCGCCGCAGGCGGTGGGGTAGGCCTCTGGCCGAGCGTAGGGCGGTCGGCGGCGGCTGGTCGTCCCCGAGGTACCGCTAGAACGACTGCGTCCAGTTGTGGACGGCCTTCACCACGGTGAGGTTCGCCAGGCGCAGCGTCTCGGCGTAGACGGCGGCGTTGGGCCACGAGTGCCGGCCGCACTCGCAGGTGAGGCGGCCGTCGGGGCGCTCGAGCACGCGGCAGGGCTTGTCCTTGCAGAACGGGCACATCGGCGTCGCCTCCGGGTTCGGGCGCGCACTGTAGCGCAGGGGGAGCGCGCGCGCAGCCCGGCGAGCGGGCCACCGGGCGCTCTCACACGGCGTCTCCGCTACCGGCAGCGCGTGAGCCGCAGGAAGCGCGGGTAGTACAGGAGCGAGTCGGCGAGCTGGTCCTCGAACCGGAGGCTGTTCGTGGCGTAGGTCAGCACGAGGTCCGCGCCGCGCAGCTCCGGGTGAGCCCTGGCCGCGTAGAGCAGGATGTCGCGGCGACCGTGCTCGGCCGGCCGGTGGAACACGCGCGGCCCGCTCCACGGGCCGACGGGCTCGCGGGCGGCGCGAACCGCGATGTCGGCGGCGCCGAAGCCCACGGTCTGGAACGCGAGTAACCGGACGCGCTCCGCGTCGAGATGAACGCTCAACTCCGACTGGCCGTCGGTGAACGCGGCCTGCGAGGCGTGCGACGAGTCATCCGGAAGCCAGCCGCGGTCCGGGCCACCCCACCACTCCATGCGTGCCAGTCGCCCGCGGGCGAGGTCGTCCGCGCGCCAGCGGACCAGGTACATGGGATGCCGCGAGACCGGCTCCTGCGACGAGAACGCATACACGTGCGGCCCGTCACGAAGCACCGCTGCCGAGCCGACCGCCACGCCGAGCCCGTTCTTCGGCGCGCGAAGCCGTCGCACGCGCCAGCGGCCGGGCTCGTCGTCCGGGTTCGGGACCTCGAACGCCGCCCAGCCGGCGGGTGAAAAGCCGAGGCCCGAGGTGGACGGTTCGACACGCATCAGGAACACGACGAGCGTCCGGCCCACGCGGATCCCGTGGCCGGGCCAGAACCAGGCGCTGTCCTCGCCGGGGAAGAACGCGTCCGGCGCGCCGCCCGCGTCCCGGCGCCAGTGGAACGAGGTCGCGGCGCGCGAAGGGTCCGCGCCACGCTGGATGCCCACGGTGTTCCGCACCATGCGGCCGCCGGCCCGCGAGTGATGGCCGCCCGGGTCCACCCAACTGTCGCCGAAGAGCCAGAGCGTGCGGCCCGGGCCGAGCGGGATGGAGCTCGCGCCGTCGGCGCCGACCCAGTGCGGGTCGCGCCGGAAGAGCCGGTCGGCCTCGGGCCATTCGGCGGCCGTGAAGCAGGGCTCGGGCGCCGGGCTGGCTGCGGCCCCGTCGTCACGCGCCGGCGGCGCGCCGGCCGCATGCCCTGCGAGCAGCGCGGCCGCGAGCAGCGCCGCCGCCCGCGGCTTCAACTCCCGGCCGCCGCCGCGCGCGCCTCGCTCGTGAGCGCGTTCGCGCGGGCGATGCGTGCGAGCACCTCGGCGCTCCGGCGGCGGGTGCGCGGGCGCTCGGGGCGGTCGAAGTCCACGGCGTAGAGCCCGAAGCGGCCGTGGTAGCCGTCGGCCCACTCGAAGTTGTCGAGCAGCGACCAGTGGAGGTAGCCGAGCACGCGCGCGCCGCTCGCGATCGCGCGGTGCATGGCCTCGACGAAGCGCACGATGGCGCCCGGACGCAGCTCGTCGCGAGCGTCGGCGAAGCCGTTCTCGGTGACGAGCACCGGCTTGCCGAGGCGCGCGGCGGCCAGGATCGCGCGCTCGAAGCCCTCCGGCCACACCTCCCAGCCGAGATCGTTCCGCTCGCTCCCCGGACGCGTCACGTGCGGGTCGGGCGAGAGCGAGCGCACCATCCAGCGCGTGTAGTAGTTGAGCCCGTACCAGTCGAGCGCGCCCACCAGCTCCTGCACGACCCGCCGCACCGGGCGCGCGCCGGGGAGCGAGAGCTGGATCAGGCCCTCGGCGGTCGCCTGCTCCACGGCCTCGTTGAACACGCGGCGCTCGAACCAGGCCTGCAGTTGGTCGAGCGGATGCCAGGGGCGCAGCGGCTCGAGCTGGACCCGGTGCTTGGCGAAGCCCACGCGCGCCGGCGCGCCGTCGCCATCGGCATCGGCGCGGTCCTCGGCGTGCAGCACGCGGTAGGCGCGGCCGTGCGCCTCGAGCTGGTTCGCGATCACCGCCAGCGCGCGCGAGTTGTCGCGCACGGCGGGCGGCCACAGCCCCTCGCTCCAGCCGCGGAACGCGAACACCTCGGGCTCGTTCACCGTGCACCACCAGTCCACCTCGCCGCCGTACTCGCGCGCGCAGAAGCGCACGAAGCTCGCGAAGTGATCCACCGTGGCGCGCGCCTCCCAGCCGCCGGCGTCGGCGATCCACAGCGGGTTCGTGAAGTGGTGGAGGGTGACGATGGGCTCGAGACCGCGCCGCCTGAGCGAGCCGAGCACCTCGTGGTAGTGCGCCACCGCACCCGGGTCGAAGCGGCCGGGCTCGGGCTCCAACCGGCTCCATTCGAGCGAGAGCCGGTGCGCGTTGTGCCCGTCGGCCTGGGCGAGCGCGAAGTCGGCGTCGAAGAGCTGCAGGTGCCGGCAGGCGTCACCGCTGCAGCGGTCGCCGCGGATCACCCCCGGCCGGTGCTCGAAGCGCCACCAGTCGTTGCCGGTGTTGCCGCCCTCCACCTGGTGCGCGCTGGTGGCCGCGCCCCACAGGAAGCCGGCGGGGAAGGCGAGCCGGTCAGCGGGCCCGCTCGGCACGCTTCCCGCGCTTCGCTGCGCCGGCCGGCTTGCGGCTCAGGTGGGCGTACGTCCGCTCGCACATGGTCGCGAGCACGTTCGCGTCCACGTCGTCTAGATGCTTGATGTAGATGCAGCCGCCGGTGCTCCGCTTGTGCTTCCCGAGCCGCTCGAGCAGCCCGGCATGCCGGCCCATCCCGCCCATGATGTAGACGGTGAGCGCCTGCTTCCGCGGCGAGAACCCGATCATCGGCCAGTCCAGCTCGCGGCCGTCCGCGTAAGGGATCACGAACGAGCCGTAGCCCACGATGCCGTCTCCCCACATGCGCGGCCGGTCGCCCGTGGCGCGGCGCATGATGGCGTCCAGGGCCTTGCAGTCCTTGCGACGCCGATCGTCCTCGATGGCGGCGATGAACGCCGCCACACTGGCGCCGGTGGGTCGGGTCTTGGGCTCGGCCATGATCGGCTCCTCGAGAGGCCGCCCCGCGCCTCTTCGCGGAGTGCGGCGCGGCGCGGAGCCTACGCGCGGCGCCGCGCGGCTCCAAGCCGGCGCGGCGGGCGGTCCCCGTTGGCGCGCCGCTGGCGGCGGCCGCGCCCGACGGATAGCTTCCGGGCGATGTCAGAGCCCTCGTCCGCGACCTCGCGCATCCCTGAGGGGCTGCGCGCGCTCCGCCACCGCGACTTCCGCCTCTTCTTCCTCGGCCAGGCCGTCTCGCTCGTCGGCACCTGGATGCAGTCCGTGGGCCAGGGCTGGCTCATGCACCGGCTCACGGGCTCGCCGTTCATGCTCGGCGTGCTGTCGTTCGCCCAGTTCGCGCCGGTGCTGCCGCTGGCGCTCTCGGCCGGGGTCATCGCCGACCGGGTGGACCGTCGGCGGATGCTGCTCTGGACCCAGGCGGTCCTGCTCTTCCAGGCGGTGCTGCTCGCCACGCTCGCGAGCACCGGCGTGGTCCGGCCGTGGATGCTCATCTCGCTCGCGGTCCTCTACGGCGTGGCCAACACGTTCGACCTGCCGGCGCGCCAGTCGTACATCGTGGACCTGACCGGCAAGCGCGACCTGCCGAACGGCATCGCGCTCAACTCCGCGGCGTTCAACAGCGCGCGCATCGTGGGACCGGCCGTGGCGGGCGTGCTCGTGGCGACGGTGGGCGAGGCCGGCTGCTTCTGGGTGAACGCCGCGTCGTTCGGAGCAGTGATCGCCGCGCTCGCCGCGGTCCGCGCCCGGCCCGCGACGCCGGCCGCCCCGCGCGGCGAGCACGCGGCCACGCTCCGCGAAGGGCTCGCCTACGCCTGGTCCACGCCCAGCATCCGCAACCTGCTCGTGCTGCTCGGCGTCTGCGCCGGGCTCGGGTTCCAGTACAACACGCTGCTGCCCGTGTACGCGCGCGACATCCTCCGCGCCGGGCCGGAGGCGTACGGGCTGCTGTTCTCGGCGTTCGGCGCCGGGTCGCTGCTCGCCGCGCTGCGCATGACGGCCGCGCACGATCGCTGGGCGCTCCGCCGGCACCTGCTGTTCGGGCTCATCGCGGCGGGGCTCGGGCTGGGCGGATTCGCGTGGGCGCGCTGGCTGCCGGTCATGGCGGGTTGTGCGGCGCTCGCGGGCTTCGGACTCATCCTCTACATCTCGAGCACGAACACGCTCATCCAGCTCACGGTCGAGGACCGCTTCCGCGGCCGGGTGATGAGCCTCTACACGCTCTCGTTCCTCGGCACCACGCCGTTCGGCGCGCTCGTCGCCGGCGGCGTCGCCCAGCGCTTCGGCGCGCCGATCGCGACCAGCCTGTGCGCGCTCATCCTGCTGGGCGGGGCGCTCTGGGTGAGCGCCCGGCTGCGCGCGATCGCCGCGCGCGAGGCCGCAGCGCCGCCGCCGGCGCCGGAGCCCGAGGCGGCGGGGTAGCGCGCCGCGCCTACTCGATCACCGGCGCGCGGCCGTCGAGCAGGCGGCGGGTCGCCGCGTGGTCGGCGTGCGCGAGCAGGCCGCGCGCGGCCTCCCACAGCACCGCGGGGCGCGAGAGCCGCGGCCGCACCGGGCGGGCGTGGAAGTCGGTGACGCCCTCCATCAGCGCGAGCGAGGCGCGCGCCCACTGGGCCGGCAGCAGGCAGAAGAGCCGGAAGCGGTGCGCGCTCGCGGGGATGGTCTCCAGGTAGTCGGGCACGCGGTCGAGCGCCGCGTGCGCGAGGCCCGCCAGCCGGAGCGCCAGCTCGCGCGCCTCGGGCGTGGGCCGCGTGAGGTCGGCGGGCACGAGGCCCAGCCGGTCGAGCCAGGCTCGCGGCACGTGACAGCGTCCGCCGCGCAGGTCCTCGGACCAGTCGAGGACCATGTTCGTGAGCTGGAGCGCCTCGCCCACGACCGGGGCGAGCTCCAGCCGCCGCGCGGCGCGCGCCGCGTCGCCATCGGGGATCTCGCGGGCGACCAGCCGGGTGAGCATCTCGCCCACGCAGCCCGCCACGACGTAGCAGTAGTCGTGCAGCTCGGCGTCGTCGTCCAGGTAGGGGACATCCGGGCCGCGGGCGGCGGCGCGCGCGGCGTAGCGCTTCATGCCCTGCGCCAGCGTGCGCACGCAGAGCCGCACGTCGGCCGCGTCCGGCCCGGGGAGCGAGTCCAGCACGTGCAGCAGCGCCGGCAGGCGCGCGAGCACGTCCAGCTCGTCGCGCGGCGGCTGCGCCGCGGCCCCGCCGGCGAGCCCCCACGCGGCCGCGGGATCGCCGTCGAGCGCCGCGAGCAGCGCGTCGAAGCGCTCGGCCACCTCGGCCTCGGGCCCCGGCCACGAGTCCTCGAGCGCGTCCGCGGCGCGGCAGAGGAGGTAGGCCACGCGCACCGACTCGAGCATGCGGCCCTCGAGGCAGCGGATGTTGAGCGAAAACGTGCGCGAGACGCGCACCAGCGCCTCGCGGCACCAGGCGCGCTCGGTGGCGAGCGCGTGGGCGGCGTCGGGACCCGTGTCGGGGAGCGGCGTGGGATCGGGAGAATCGGCGGGGGAGACCACGGCGGGCATGCGCAGCAGTATAGCGCGGCCCCGCCGCGGCGGCGCCCGCAGGTGCTTGGGGAGCACGCGGTTGCGGGGCCGCCCCGCGGCGGCCGATAACGCCGGGGATGGCCTCTCACTCGCGCGCACGCTGGCCGGCGGCGCTCCTCGTCGCCGCGCTCGCGTGCGCCGCGCCTCCGTCGCCGGCCGCCGCCGGCGGCTTCCCCCGGCTCGGGCTCTACGGCTCCGTCCTGGGCGGCGGCCACCCGTACGTGCGCCCCGATTCCTCGCTCGACACGCTCGAGATCGGCCGCGTCGCGCGCTACGCGCAGGTCGTGCTGGACGCGTTCCCCATCTCGCCCTACCGGCCGGACATCGTGCAGGCATTGAAGGCGCGCAACCCCGCGATCCAGGTGCTCGCCTACGTGCTCGCCGAGGACATCTGGAACGTGCACGACAGCGACTCGCTCCGCCACATCCCGACGGTGATCCGCCGCACCGTGCGTGACCTGGACGGCTTCCTCTACGACCGGCTCTCGGGGAGCGAGTACCCGGGGCTCGCCATCAACATCGCCAAGCGCGACGGCTCCGGCCGGTTCGTGGTCGCCCTGGCGCTGGCGGACATCTTCCGCGACCACATCCTCGCCACGGGGCTCTGGGACGGGCTCTTCGCCGACCTCTTCTGCCACACGGTCGCGTGGACGCAGGGCGGCGGCACCACGGTGGCGATCGACTACCAGCGCGCGGGCTACTCCTCGCTCGCCGCGCTCGACGTGGCCTGGGCCGCGGCCACCGACACGCTCGCCGCCCGGCTCCGCCGCGACGGCGGGCCCGGCTTCGTGCTGGTGGGCAACTGCGGGCCGAGCGCCCAGCACGCGCGCTTCAACGGCTGGATGCGCGAGAACTTCCCTTACCAGCAGGGCGGCACCTGGCAGTCCAACATGCTCGGCGACGTGAGCGCGCGCGGCTACCTCGCCGACGACCGCGACTTCGTCCAGCCGCCGGCCAACTGGCTGTTGAGCGCGACCACGGGGCCGCCGGGCAGCGAGTACTCGGCGGCCAACGCGCAGCACGTGCGTTACGGGCTCGCGAGCGCCGCGCTCGGCGAGGGCTGGCACACGTTCCAGCCCGGCCGCAGCGTGCGCGATGCGCCCTACCACCAGTGGTGGTACGACGAGTACGCGGTGGACCTCGCCACCGGTCGCTCGAGCGAATCGCTCCAGCACACGGGCTGGCTCGGGCAGGCGCTCGGACCCGCGCGGACGCAGGTCTGGTCCGGCACCGCGCCCGACGCCATCACGAACCCCGACTTCGAGGTGAACGTCACGGGCGGCTGGACGTTCGCCTGGTTCTCCCCCGCCGTGGCGAGCCTCGCGCGCGACGTGACCACCGCGGCGGTCGGGTCGGCCTCGGCGCGGATCACCGTGAGCACGCCGAGCACGGTGGAGTGGCACACCTACTTCTCGAGCGTGGGCCAGCTCAACACGTTCACGGGCACGAGCTATTCGGCCACGTTCTGGTGCAAGGCCGACCCGCCCCGCCGGATGCGCGTGCTCGCGGGCAACTCGGGCGGGCAGCAGCTCCTGGACGTGGACCGCACGTGGCGCCAGTACCAGGTGGTGCTGCTGCCGACCACCTCCATGCTCTCCTCGCTCACGTTCTTCCTCGGAACCCAGGCCGGCGACGTGTGGCTGGACGACGTCCACTTCCAGGCCGGTGTCACGAGCGTCTGGCGGCGGGACTTCCAGAACGGCATCGTGCTCGTGAACCCCACCGAGCGCGCGCTCGACGTGCCGCTCGGCATGGCGTTCCGCCGGCTGCTCGGCACGCGCGCGCCGGCGGTGAACTC
>Ga0187892_10007161_pt1 | contig 16058 bp, 13 predicted proteins | sample MA1701073metaG_FD_139345 | JGI IMG/M metagenome (GOLD analysis project Ga0187892, IMG submission 139345) | Bio-ooze microbial communities from a basaltic lava cave in the Kipuka Kanohina Cave System on the Island of Hawaii, USA - MA170107-3 metaG ... | reverse complement strand
GCAGCCGGCCATGGTCGCCGGCTGGGATTTCTCCCAGTACGCGGGCGATGGCTTCATGTCCGTCGACGGGGGAGACACGTTCACCAACACGCTCTCCGCCAACTACTCGGATCTGGATGCGACCTTCGGGGCCGGCGCCGAGTCCGCGGCCTTCGGGACGATGTGGGCGAACGGCGACTTCGGCTCGACCTCGGTCCCGGCCGGCAGCGGCAACGAGCAGTTCCTGCCGAGCTCGGCGCTGGGCGGCTCGCTGGTCTCGAATCTGACCGCGCCGGGCGGGGTGGACTTCGACTCGTTCACGGTGCTGGCCGACGAGGGGCAGTTCTCGACCGAGTCGCTGGCGATGCTCGCGCCGATGGCCGCGACCATCGTGTTCGAGGCCGACCTCCGGAGCCTCCCGAGCACCGGCAGCAGCTGGGTGGTCAGCTTCGCGGGGCGCATGTCCTCGGGCGCCTCGGACGTGGACGTCGAGTTCTCGGGCGACGGCATCGACTTCCAGTCCTTCGGCACGGCGAATCTGACGACGGTCGACTCGCAGTTCATGTTCCTCCTGGGCACCGGGAGCAGCGATCGGGGCTTCGTGCGGCTGACGTTCAGCCCGCAGGGGGCGGATCAGCCGGCGCTCGACAACCTGGCGATCAGCGCAGTGCTGGCTGGCCTGCCGACTCCGACCCCCACGCCGACCCCCACGCCCAGCGCGACGGCCACGCCGACTGCGACCGCGACGCCCACCGCTACGGCCACGCCCACCGCGACCGCAACTGCAGTCCCGACTGCGACTGCCACCGCGACTGCGACCCCGACAACGACCGCCAGGCCGACGGCGACGCCAACCGCCACCGCGACTCCCACGGCAACTGCCACTGCGACGCCGACCGCGACGGCAACACCGACGGCGACTGCCACCCCGACCGGTACGACTACGGGGAGCCCCACGCCGACGCCCACCGCGACCGCGACGCCGACCCCCACGCCGACCGCGACGCCAACCGCCACCGCGACTGCAACGCCGACGGCGACCGCCAGCGCGACTCCCACGGCCACGGCCACGGCGACAGCGACTGCCACCCCGACCGGCACGACGACGGGGAGCCCCACGCCGACGCCCACAGCGACCGCGACTCCCACAGCGACGGCCACGGCAACCTCGACGCCCACTGCGACGGCGACTGCCACCGCGACGCCGACGGCCACGCCCACGACCTCACCGAGCCCGACGCCGCCGCCTACGGTCTCGGGCGAGCACGCCTTCGTCGACCGCGTGAAGAAGGCGCTCGACACGGACAACCAGAGCCTCGCGGACATCGACACCAGCACGGGTCAGTTCTGCCTCGCGGGCCTGGTGCGCGGCACGGACACGGGCCCGCTCCCGAGCCGCGAGGTGAGCTTCGAGTACCGCTCGCAGGGCACGATCAAGAAGGCGAGCGCGAACCGGGTCACGGGCGACTTCGGCAACGTGGACCTGACGCTCACCATCGAGGACCTCACCGGCACGCTCTTCCAGCAGACGCTGACCTCGGCCTGCCAGCTCACGGGCAAGGTGCTCAAGGCGGGCGAGAAGTCGAAGGTGCGCGTCAAGTGCGAGCTCGGGGAGTTCTTCTCCGCCTTCGGCCTGTCGGCCGAGCTGCGGAACAACGTCAGCGCGGCCTTCCCGAAGGACGAGCGCGGGAAGCACATCCGCCTCAACATCGAGAAGGGCAAGGCGCGCTTCTTCCAGACCGGCGAAGAAGCGCCCGAGACCGTCGAGGTCGAGGTGAGCTGCGATCTCCCCACGCCGGGCTGAGCCCTCCGCAGCCCCACCGACGCCCCCGCGGGCCGGCACGTGATCGCCGGGCCCTTCTGTGCTCAACTGTGCCTCAGCCCATTCGGCCATCGATCTGGCCATCGTGGTTGGAGGCAGTGATGAAGAAGCTCGCCCGTCGGTTCCTGGTGCTCGGATGGATCGCCGGCGTCGCCGGTGCCGCATGGGCGGGTCCCACGTCGGGTGGAAGCGCCACCCCGACTCCCACGGCCACGCCGACAGCGACAGCGACCCCGACCGCGACGGGAACCGGCGGCCCGACGCCGACTCCGACGGCTACCGCGACCGCCACCCCGACCGCGACGGGCACCGGGAGCCCGACTCCGACGCCCACGGGCACTGTGACCGCGACGCCCACGGCCACCGCGACGGCGACGGCCACTGCGACCCCCACGGCCACCGCGACTGCGACCGCGACGGCTACCCCCACGGCCTCGCCGAGCCCGACCCCGCCGCCCACGCTCTCGGGCGAGAACGCCTTCGTCGACCGCCTGAAGAAGGGCACGCTCGACACGGACAACCAGAGCCTCGCGAACATCGACACCGGCGCGAATCAGTTCTGCCTCGCGGGCCTGGTGACCGGCACCGACACGGGGCCGCTCCCGAGTCGAGAGGTGACCTTCGAGTACCGCTCGCAGGGCACGATCAAGAAGGAGAGCGCGAATCAGGTCACGGGCGAGTTCGGCAGCGTGGACCTGACGCTCACGATCGAGGACCTGGACGGCACGATCTTCCAGCAGACGCTGACCTCGGCCTGCATCCTGCGCGGCAAGGTGTTCAAGACCGGCGCGAGGTCCAAGCTGCGGGTGAAGTGCGAGCTCGGAGAGTTCTTCTCGCTCATCGGCCTCGGCCAATCCGAGGAGCTCCGCAACAACGTCGCGGCGGCCTTCCCGAAGGACGAGCGCGGCAAGCACATCCGGCTCAACATCGAGAAGGGGAAGGTGCGCTTCTTCCAGACCGGCGAGGAGCCGCCCGAGACCGTCGAGGTCGATGTGAGCTGCGATCTCCCCACGCCAGGCTGAAGCGGGAGTTGCCTTCACGGGTTCGTGCGGGCGCCGCAAGGCTCCCGCCCCGGGCCCGCTTCCAGAACGTCCTTCGCCAGCCATCGGAAAGCCCCGCCCGCTGCCGAGGGTTCCTCCGTCCCCGCTCCACGGACGGAGGTGTCCCGTGCGCATCGCGCTGTTCAGCGAGGTCTTCCCGCCGAAGCTCGACGGCATCACCACGCGGCTCGCGGCCACGCTTCCCGAGCTCGTGAGGCTCAGGCACGAGGTCCGCGTGTTCGCGCCGGCGAACGCGGGCGCGTTCCCGGGCGTGCGGGTTGTGCGCGTGCCCGCGCTCCCCTTCCCGCCGTATCCGGGGCTCGCGGCGGGGCTCCCCGATCCGCGCATCAGCCTCCACCTCGCGTGGTGGAGGCCCGACGTGGTTCACGCCGTGGGCCCCGTCTGTCTCGGCGCCTGGGGCGTGCTCGCGGCGCGCGCGCTCGGCCTCCCGCTCGTCGCCTCGTTCCACACCGATCTGGTGCGCTACGTCGCGGGGTACCGGCTCGGCTTCGCGGCCGCCGCGCTCGCCGGCTGGCTCCGGGCCCTCCACCGGCTCGCGCACGTGAACCTGTGTCCCTCGTCGGAGACGCGACGCGAGCTCCTCGAGCAGGGCGTGCCGCACGTCGGCCTCTGGCGCGGCGGCGTGGACGCGGAGCGCTTCCACCCGGCGAAACGCTCGCTCGCGATGCGGCACCGGCTCTCCGACGGCCGGCCCGACCAGCCGCTCCTCCTCTACGTCGGGCGGCTCGCGCGCGAGAAGAGCATCGAGTCGCTCGCGTGGGTGCTGGACGCGCTCCCCGAGGCGCGGCTCGCACTCGTGGGAGACGGCCCCGACCGGCGGCGGCTCGAGCGCGTCTTCGCGAAGCTGCCCGTCCACTTCGCCGGCTTCCTCGCGGGCGAGGAGCTCGCGGAGGCGTTCGCCTCGGCCGACGTGTTCGTGATGCCGTCCCGCACCGAGACCCTCGGCTTCGTCGCGCTCGAGGCGATGGCGTCGGGCGTGCCCGTCGTGGCGGCCGACGCCGGCGGGCTCCGCGACCTGGTGCGCCACGGCGAGAACGGCCTCCTCTACGACCCGGGCGAGCGCAAGGCCGCGCTCGCGCCGCTCCGGCAGCTCCTCGCGAGCCGCGGCCTCCGGCTCGAGCTCGCGCGCATGGGACGCAAGACCGCCGAGAACGCGAGCTGGGAGGCCGAGACGCTCCGCCTGGTCGCCGCCTACGAGGACGCCCGCACCTCCGTTACTTAGGGGACGGTCCTTTTCCGTCACTTGTCCTCCCCACGCGACGGGCCCACCATGCCCGCGCGTGACCGGACGAGCCCTCCACTTCGGCATCCTCGGCGCCGCGCGCATCGCGCCGAAGGCGCTGATCGCGCCGGCGCGCGAGGTCCCCGGCGTGGAGGTGCGCGCGGTCGCGGCGCGGGACGGAGCGCGCGCGCGTGCCTTCGCCGCGAAGCACCGCATCCCGGTCGTGCACGAGAGCTATGCCGCGCTCGTCGCGGACCCCGAGCTCGACGCCGTCTACAACCCGCTGCCGAACGGCCTCCACGGCGTCTGGACGCTCCGCGCGCTGCGCGAGGGCAAGCACGTGCTGTGCGAGAAGCCCTTCACGGCGAACGCGGACGAGGCGCGCGCGGTGGCCGCGGTCGCGCGCGAGACGGGGCGCACGGTGTTCGAGGCCTTCCACTGGCGGCATCATCCGCTGGCCGCTCGGCTGCTCGAAATCGTGGAGAGCGGCGAGCTCGGCGAGATCCGGCACGTCGAGGCGCGGCTCTGCGCGCCCCTCGTGAACGTGCGCGACATCCGCTACCGGCTCGACCTCGCCGGCGGAGCGGCCATGGACATGGGCTGCTACGCGCTCCACTTCGTGCGCACGCTCGGCCGCGCGGAGCCGCGCGTGGTCTCCGCGCGCGCGAAGCTCCTCTCGCCCGGCGTGGACCGCGCGATGGAGATCGACCTCGTCTTCCCGAGCGGCGCGACCGGCCGCGCGGTTTGCTCGATGCTGTCGAGCCGCGTCTTCGACGCCTCGGCCCGCGTCGAGGGCACGCGGGGCCGCGTGCGCGTCGTGAATCCGTGGATGCCGCAGCTCTTCCACCGCGTGCGCGTCGAGACGCCGAGCGGCATGCGCCGCGAGCGCTTTCCCGGGCCCGGCACCTACACGCGCCAGCTCGCCGCCTTCGCGCGCGCGGTGGACGGCGCCCCCGCGCCCACCGACCTCGACGACGCGATCGCGAACATGGCGCTGATCGACGCGGCCTACCGCGCCGCGGGCCTCGCGCCGCGCACGCCGAGCCGGGGCTGAGGCGCGTCCGCCGACCCCCGAGCCGCGAGCGAGCGAAGAGCGGTACGCTGGCGCCCTCGTCGGAGGCGAGCGATGGAGAAGCTCGAGGGACGCGTGGCCGTGGTCACCGGCGGCGCGAGCGGGATCGGGCTCGGGATCGCGCGGGCGTTCGCGCGCGCGGGCTCCCGGCTCGCGGTGCTCGACGTCGAGGACGCCGCGCTTGCCGCCGCTTCCGAGGGTCTCGCGCGCGACGGGGCCGAGGTGATCGGCCTCCGTGCCGACGTCTCCGACCCGGCCTCGCTCGAGGCGGCGGCCGAGCGCGTGGTCGCGCGCTTCGGCCGGGTCGACGTGCTCGTGAACAACGCGGGCGTCCTCGTGACGGGGCCGATCGTGGAGAGCACGGCGAAGGACTGGAGCTGGCTCTTCGGCGTGAACGTGCTCGGCGTCGCCCACGGCGTCCGCGCCTTCGTGCCGCGGATCCGCGCGCACGGCGAGGGCGGCCACGTGGTGAACACGGCGTCGGTCGTGGGGCTCGCCCCGCTGCCCGGGTTCGGGATCTACGGCGCCACCAAGTTCGCGGTGGTCGCGCTCTCGGAGACGCTCCGCGCCGAGCTCGCGCCCGAAGGCATCGGCGTCTCGGTGCTCTGCCCGGGCGGCGTGCGCACGCGCATCCACGAGGCGACGCGGAACCGGCCCGCGGCGCTCGGCGGGCCGGCTCCGGCCGCCGCCGCGACGGGCGCGGTGGTCGAAGCCGGCATGGACCCGGACGCCGTCGGCGAGCGCGTGGTGCGCGCCGTCCGCCGGAACGACCTCTACGTCCTCACGCACCCCGAGTTCCGCGCGCTCTCCGCGGCGCGCATGCAGGGCATCCTCGACGCCTTCGATCGCGCGGCCGCGGAGCCGGCGTAGGGCGCGCGCTGGAGCCGGTCCTCGACATGCGCGGCCGCTCCGCGCTCGTGGTGGGCGGCGGGCAGGGGATGGGCCGTGCGGCCGCGCTCCTCTTCGCGCGGCTCGGCGCTGCGGTCGCGGTGCTCGACGAGGTGGCGGAGCGCGCCGACGCCGTGGCGGGCGAGGCGCGTGGCGCGGGCGCGCGCGCGGAGGCGCTCGTCGCGGACGTCACCGACGCCGCCGCGGCCGAGGCCGCCGTCGGCGAGGCTTTACTCCGGCTCGGCGCGCTCGACGCGCTCGTGAACGTGGTGGGCGGCGCGTCCTGGGCGCCGCTCCTCGAGCTCGACGACGCGACGTGGGAGAGGGACTTCCGCCTCAACCTGAAGCAGCACTGGTCGGTCTCGCGCGCGGCGGCGCGCGCGATGGGGGCGACCGGGCGCGGCGGCTCGCTCGTCGTGGTGGCTTCGGTGAGCGGCCTCTTCTCGGCCGCCGGGCACGGCGCCTACGGCGCCGCGAAGGCCGGCCTCGTCTCGCTGGTGCGGACGATGGCGGAGGAGTGGTGGCCGCACGGCATCCGCGCGAACGCGGTCGTGCCCGGAGCGGTGCGGACGCCGCGCATCGAGGCCGCGTGGGAGAGCGGTACGATCCGCCGGCCGGCTGCGGACGTCGAGGCGCGCATGGCCCTTCCCGAAGACGTGGCAGGCGCGATCGCATTCCTCTCGTCCGACCTGGCGCGGCGCATCACCGGCCAGACCCTCGTGATCGACGGAGGCGTGACCACGCGCTTCCCGTTTCGCTTCGAATGAAGCGCCTGGAGGCACGATGAAGCTCGATCTGCTCTACGAGGTGGATGCTCCGAAGCCGTGGCACGCGCCCCATCCGCGCGGGCAACGCGAGCGCGAGCAACGCGCCTACCGCGAGGCGATCGAGCAGATCAAGCTCGGCGACCGGCTCGGCTTCCACACGATCTGGGCGGTCGAGCATCACTTCCGCGAGGGCCGCTCGCACTGCCCGGCTCCCGAGGTGCTCCTCGGCGCGCTCTCTCAGATCACCGAGCGCATCCGGCTCGGCTTCGGCGTGACGCTCTGCCCCTTCGGCTTCACGCACCCGGCGCGCATCGCCGAGCGCGTCGCCACCGTGGACGTGCTTTCCGGCGGGCGCGTCGAGTGGGGCACGGGCCGCTCGACGCCGATGGAGCAGACCGCGTTCCACGTGGATCGCGCCGCTTCGCGCGACCAGTGGCGCGAGGCGATCGAGATCGTCTGCGGCATGTGGCGCGAGGAGCGCTTCGCGTGGGACTCACCCACCTTCCGGTTCCCCGAGCGCGTGGTGACGCCGAAGCCGGTGCAGGATCCCCACCCGCCTTGCTGGATGGCGGCCACCTCCGACGGCTCCGCCGAGGTCGCCGGCGAGAACGCGCTCGGGCTGCTCTCCTTCTCGATCATGCAGCCGCTCGAGCGCATGGCACAACAGATCGACGCCTACCGGAGGGCGCAGCAGCGCGCAAAGCCGCTCACGGACGTCGCCACGAACAAGGTCGCGGCCTACACGCTCGTGCACTGCGCCGACTCGCTCGCCGAGGCCGAGGCGAACGGCATCTGGAAGTCCGTGGCGTGGTGGTACCAGAACCTCGCGCAGTTCACGATCGACTGGGAGCTCGTGCACCTCACGCCCGAGGAGCAGAACCTGGTGTTCCCGTTGATGAAGCCGCTGCTCGAGGGCAAGATCCCGATCGAGCACTTCCACGACGCCGACATGATCGTCGTCGGCGACGCCGAACGCTGCTTCCAGAAGATGAAGCACTACGCCGACCTCGGAGTGGACCAGCTGATCTGCTACGTGCAGTTCGGCTACCACTCGCACGAGTCAGTGCTGCGGACGATCGAGATCCTGGGCAAGGAGGTGCTGCCCGAGCTCGAGCGCTACCGGCCGCCGCTGCCGAAGCAGCCGCCGCCGCCACGCACGGAGGCGCTCGCCAAGTTCGTCGACTGACGGTAGGGTGCTGAACGGAGGGAGTCGCGGATGCTGCGTCGTGGAGCGCTCCTCTGGTTGCTGGTCACACTCCTCCCCGGCTCAGCACACGCCGTCCTCGGCCTCGACACGTTCCTGCTCGGCGTGGAGATCGAGGCGACGGCGGGCACCGACACGGCGTTCCGGGTCACGTTCACCGTCACCGGCACGGAGATCGCGTCGGCAACGGTCACGCCGGAAGGCCTCGTCGCGATCGCGCTCGTCTGCGACGCCACGAACACGAGCTGCACCACGACGCAGAACCTCCCGAACCAGGCTGCGCTCGACGCGCTCCTTCCCACCACGGCGCGGAACTACACCGTCGCGCTGACCGGCACGGTGGGGAGCCCGACGCCGGTGCTCACCGACACGCTCTCGTACACGCGGCCGTCGCTCGCCTCGCCCGCGATCAGCGCGCCCGAGGACGGGTCCAGCGTGGCCCCCGGCTCCCTCGAGGTGACGTTTCTGGCGTGCGCGACCTGCACGGCGGCGACCCAGGGCGTGCTGCTCCAGGGCGGGACGCCGGTCGAGACGAAGCTCGACTTGCCCGCGAGCTCGACGAGCTGGACGCCGGCCACCGCGCTCGCCGCGAGCGTCCCCGACCACGCCGTCCGCATCGCGCACGTGACCGGCGCGCAGCAGAACCTCACCGCCGACGGGCCCGGCGCGGGCACCGACGACGACGGCTACGTCTTCACGCACGGCTTCTCGCACTCAGACCAGGTCGCCTTCTCGACCGGCTTCGCGGCGCCCGTCGGCGACTTCTGCATCGTGGTGAACGCGAATCACGCAGGCGGGATCGACCCGACGGGTTGCACGCTGCTCCCGGAGGAGCCCACGGCCGGGATCTTCGACACCAGCGGCTCCTTCACCTCGACCGCCGACGGAGTTCCGTTCACGTACGACCTCATCCTCGGGCCGAGGGGCCGCTCCTCGGGCCTCGCGGCCGCGAACCTCGACGGAGACGGGAGCTTCGAGACCCCGGCGGAGTTCCTCGGGCGCCTGCGCGGCAGGGAGGGACGGCTTCAGCAGAAGGTCCGCATCCGCTTCGTGGCCCCCGACGCGCGCATCTACGTCCGGATCCGCGAGCGCGCCGAGCTCGCGAGCCTCCAGAGCGCGGCCGATCTCGACTGGCTGGTCGATCAGAAGACGCGCGGGAAGCTGGGGGAGATGAAGCTCGCCGAGGACGTCACCACCACGCGCACCACGCCAGGCGCGGTCACCGGCTGGAGGGTGAGCTTCACCCTGACCGGCACCGACGAGCCGACGACCGGAAGTCTCGAGCTCGCGAGCGGCGTCACGGTCGCGCTCACCGGCAAGCAGGGCTTCGATTCGGGCTCGAACCGCTCGGACCTGAAGCTCCAGTCGGAGGGCAACGAGCGCGGCGTGCGGATCCGCCTGAAGCGCCTCGAGATCGACCCGAGCCAGGGGCCGCCGGACCGGATCCAGGCGGGCGCGGTGCGCTACAAGGCCTTCGGGCAGGGTGGCAGCATCGTGCTGCCCATGGTCGCCAGCACCCCCACGCCTACGCCGACACCCACCCCGACCGGGTCCGTCACACCCACGCCCACCGCGACTCCCACCGCCACCGCGACCGCCAGCGTGACGCCGACGCCGACGGCGACCTCCACGCCTACTCCCTAGCATTCCGTCGACGCATGAAGCTCGGTCGCCGCCGCCTGCTCGGAAGCCTCCTCTCCGGCCTCGCCGCGCTCGTCAGCGGCGCGCCGGCCCGCTGGCTCGCCGCGTACGCAGAGCCTCTGGTCACGCCGCGGCCGCTCTTCTCGCCGGGCTCGCGGCGGCTCCTCGCGGTCTTCGCGGACGCGATCGTGCCGGAGTGGAACGGGCATCCCTCGGGCGGCGCCGGCGATTTCACCGCGCGCTTCGAGGCGCTGGCCGAGGTGACGGCGGGGCGCGCCGACAACTACGGCCGTTTCTTCGAGCGTTTCGTCAAGGAGGTCGACGCGCGCGTGCCGCTGCTCCCGGGTCCACCCGATCCCGCTGAGCTCGGCGCGCTCTTCGAGCGCTGGCACCGCGAGTTCCGCACCGAGACGAAGACGACGTTCGCCGCGCAGTTCTTCGAGATGCTCCGGCGCGACGTGATGCGGGCGTACTACGCGACGCCCGCGGGCTGGCGCTCCGTCGACTACCACGGCCCGGCGCACCGGGCGACGCCCGACGGCGGCCCCCGCGCGTGAGCGACGCGGACGTGCTCGTGGTGGGCGCGGGCGCCGGCGGTGCCGTGGCGGCCTGGGCGCTCGTGCAGCAGGGCGTGCGCGTGACGCTCCTCGAGACCGGGCCGCGCTTCGAGGTGGCGCAGTACGAGACCTATTCGCCGGAGTTCGAAGTGAGGGAGTCGCCCTTCGTGCGCTTCGAGTCGGACCCTGCTCAGAGAAGCTACGAGAGTGGCGAGGGCGAGCCGCTCGACCCCGCCTTCGCGGAGCTCACGAGCCGCACGCCGACCCTGTTCTCGCGCCCGCCCCGCGCGGGCACGCGCCGCGCGCCGTTCCTCTGGAGCCGCGCGCTCGGCGTCGGCGGCTCCACGCTCCACTACCAGGGCGAGGCGCATCGCTTCCCGGCGCACGCCTTCCGCATGCGGAGCGAGCGGGGCGTCGCCGCCGACTGGCCCATCACGTACGACGAGCTCGCGCCCTTCTACGAGCGCGTCGAGAAGCTCCTCGGGGTCGCGGGCGATCCGGTGAACCCGTGGAAGCCGCCGCGCGGTCCCTATCCATATCCCGCACACCCGCTCTCGCGCGCGAGCCGCCGTCTCGCCGAGGGCGCGCGGGAGCTGGGCTGGGAGGCGCTGCCGAACCCGGTCGCGATCCTCCCGCGCCCGGCGCCCGGCCGCGCGCCTTGCCACTACTGCAACGGCTGCGTGCGCGGTTGCCCGGTGGGGGCGAAGGGCAGTGTGGACGTCGCGGTGCTGCCCGAGGCCGAGCGGAGCGGCCGCCTCCAGATCGTGACGGGCTTCCACGCGAGCCGCCTCGAGCACGGAAAGGACGGCCGCATCACCGGTGTGATCGGCTTCGACGGCGCGGGCCGCGAGCAGCGCCGGCGCGCGCGCGCCGTCGTGCTCGCGGCCTCGGCGATCGAGACGCCGCGCATCCTGCTGAACTCGGCGGGCGGCGCGCACCCGAAGGGCGTCGGCAACGCCAACGACCAGGTCGGGCGGCATCTGATGGAGACGCTCTACGTGCTCAGGTACGTGTCCTTCGACGCGAGGCTCGAGACCTACGCCGGGATCCCGCTCGACTTCCGGATCTGGAACGGCAACGGCGCGGCCGGCCCGGGCGAGGTTCCGCACGGGATCGTGCTCGGCGCGCTCGCGAGCGTGTTCGAGGGGCCGGTCGGGACGGCGCTCGAGGGCGTCCCCGGCCTCGGCCGCGCCCACCGCGAGCAGCTCGCGCGCCGCTTCGGCGCCACGCTCGCGCTGCTCGGCGTGGCGGAGCAGCTGCCCCGCTCCGAGAACCGCGTCGTGCTCGGGCAAGGGCGCGACCGCTTCGGCGCGCCGCTCGCGCGCGTCGAGACCCGCCTCGACGCGGGCGACCTCGCCGCGCTGCGCCTCGCCTGGCGCCGGCTCGGCCAGCTCGCCGAGGCCGCGGGCGTCGCGGCCGAGACCGGCCAGGTCACGGCCTACGACCAGCCGAACGCCTCGCACGTGGCGGGCACCTGCCGGATGGGCGACGACCCGGAGCAATCGGTGGTCGACCGCGTGGGCGCGCTCCATGGCCGTCCGGAGCTCGTCGTGGCGGACGCGAGCGTGCTGGTGACGGAGGGCGCCGGAGACTCGCCCTCGCTCACGCTCCAGGCGCTCGCGCTGCGCGCCGCCGAGGCGCTGGCCGCGCGAGCGAGACGCGGCGAAGTCTGAGCGGGGCCGCTAAAACCAGCGGGTCCGGTGTGCGCGCCGCAGAGGGGGGAGAGATGCGAGGGATGTGGGGAATCGGAAAAATCGGATCGATCGGCGGCCTCGCGCTCGCCGTCCTGCTGTGGGCGCCCGGCGCGGCGTTCGCTGGCTTCTCGCTCACGATCAACCCGGAGCGGCTGGACGGCTTCTTCGAGTTCGCGGACAAGGACCAGGGCACCAACAACGTCTCGCTCTTCTTGCTGAGCGGAGACGAGGCGGGGGTTGCCGGCGAGGTGACGGGCAACGCGGGAGACGACGTCGTCTCGATCGGGTTCTCGACCGGGTTCCCGACCAAGACCTCCGCGAGCGAGCAGAGCGCTTCCATCGCGCAGGACCGCCAGGTACTCATGAGCGTGGACGTGGACCCCGGCCTGGGGAGCCCGACGCCGGCCTACTTCGGACGGGCCGCGCCGGTGAAGTGCAAGGTGCAGGGGAAGCTCCGCGACGCCGAGTCGGCCGATCCCGACGATCCCGACAAGGCGCAGGTGAAGCTCACGTGCAATCTCGGCAACGACATGCACGAGCTCGACACCGACGACGACCCGAACACGCCGGGCGATCCGCCGCAGGCCGTGCTGGACGTGATCGCGGCGGCCTTCGACGCGCGCAAGGACGTGAAGGTGAAAGTCGGCCAGGGCACCGTGCAGATCAAGCACAACGGCGAGCCCCTGGCGCCGTGAAGAGCCAGGGCCCGCTCGGACTCGGCCTTGCCGTCGCGCTCGCGCTCGCGTGCGGGAGCGAGGAGCCGAAGCCGTCGGCGGGCGCGCCCGCGGCGGGCGCCGCCGGCACGGGCTCCGCGGCCAAGCGCCCCGCGGCCGATCTCACGCTCCCGCCCGAGGGCGAGGTCGCGGTGAGCTTCGGCACCACCGACGGGATCGTCGCGCTCGCGAACCAGGCGCCGCGGCGCGCGGTGCTCGAGGCGATCGCGCGCGAGACCGGGCTCGTGGTGGTCGCGTTCGTGACGGGCGGCGACCCGGACGGCCGCGTGACGCTCCAGTCGCGCGGCGAGGCGATCCAGGTCGTGCTCGCGCGCGCACTCTCGGGCGTGCCGTTCTCCGTCGAGCCGATCGAGGGCGGCCAGCAGGGGCGCGTCACGCTGGTGGTCGGCCGCCGCGAGGGGGCGCTGCGGCCCGCGCAGGCGCGCCGCGCCGCTTCCGCGCCGCGCGAGCGCGCGGAGCCGCCGCAGGCCGTGGACGAGGAGGCGCTCGCGCAGCTCGCGAGCCCCGACCCGGAGGAGCGCGTCGAGGGCGTCGAGTTCACGGACGTCGCGACGGCCGCAGGCTTCGCGGCCGTGGTCGAGCGGCTCGCGAATGATCCCGATCCGGTCGTGCGCGCCACCGCCGCGGAGAGCCTCGGTGACGCCGACGTGGGCGCGGTGCCGGCGCTCGTCGGAGCGCTCGGCGACTCCGACGCGCGCGTCGTGCTCGCCGCGCTCGAGTCGCTCGAGCTGCTCGGCGACGCCTCGACCGTGGCCGAGCTGGCGCCGGCGCTCCAGCACTCCGACGCCGCCGTGCGCGACCGCGCCGCGGAGGTGGCCGAGTTCCTGGAGTAGAGGCGGCGGTTCGCTCGCCCGAGCTCGAGCCCTTCCTGCGCGGCTGCGCCTGGCCGGCGGGGCCGGGCGTGCCGTATCCGCGCTGCGATCCCGGGCCGCTGGGCCAGCGGCTTCCGGCCGACACGCGCGCCGCGGCGGCGCTCCCGGTCGGGGTGCGCCTCGAGTTCGTGGGTGAGGCCGAGGCGCTCGAGATCCGCTGCCGCACCGAGACGGCCGACCTCGGCTTTCGCGGGCCCGGCGCCGGCACGGCGTTCGCGCTCTACCGGGGCGAGCGCCTCGTCTCCGAGGCGAAGGCCCCGCTCGGCGAGGGGAGCGTGCGGCTCGCGGCGGGGCAGGGGCCCGAGCGCGGGATCGTCTATCTGCCCGAGGGCATGCGGCCGACGCTCGAAGCGCTCCGCGCACTCGGCGGCTCGGTCGCGCCGGCACCGCCCGAGCCGCGCTGGCTCTGCTACGGCGACTCGATCGTCGAGGGCTGGAAGGCGTCAGCGCCCGCGCTCGCGTGGCCGGCGCGCGTGGGCCGGAGCCTCGGGCTCGACGTCGTGAACCTCGGCTATGCCGGCGCCGCGCGCGGCGAGCTCGCGTCCGCCGAGGAGCTCGCCGCGCTCCCGGCCGACGTGATCAGCATCGCGCACGGCACGAACTGCTGGACGCGCTCGCCCCACGGCGAGAGCCTCTTCGCGGAGGGGCTCCGCGCCTTCCTCGCGATCGTGCGCGAGGGCCATCCGCGGACGCCGCTCGTGGCGCTGAGCCCGATCCTGCGCGTGGACGCGGAGGCGAAGCCGAACCGGCTCGGCGCGTCGCTCGCCGATCTGCGCCGAGCGTTCGAGCGCGTGATCGAGGAGCGCATCGCGGCGGGCGACGCGCACCTCGCGCTCCTGCCGGGAGGCGCGCTCGTGCCCGCGGCGGAGCTTCCCGATGGCATCCATCCCGACGATGCCGGGCACGCGCGCATCGCGGGCGCAGTAGCGCCGCTCCTCGCGGCTCAGCTCGCGGCGGCCCGGTAGCCCTCGGCGAGCGCAGCGCGCGCGTCCGGTCCGAGGCGCTCGGCGATCCGCGCGAGGTCGCGCTCGCGCTCCGCCGGCGCGAGGAGCGTGTGGAGCCGCGCCTGCTCCGGGCGTACCGCGACGAGCCGCCAGGGCTCGGGCCGCGCGCGCAGCTCGAGCGCGCTCGCCTCGACGCCCTGCGCGTGCCAGCGCGCGAGCTCGCGCCCGGCCTCGCGGGCACGTTCGGGTGCGCCAGCCAGCGCCGCCGCGAGCTCGAGCGTGTCGTCGCTGCAGCGGGTCAGCAGCACGGACTCCGCGACCACACCGAAGCGGCGCGTCTCGACGAGCGCGAGGGGCGCAGGGGTCTCGACGCCGCGCAGCAGGAGCGCGTGCGCGAGCCGCCAGGCGCGGAGGCCCGGATGGCAGAGCGCGAGCGGGCTCCGGAGCGGGAGCCCGCGCCCGAAGCGCCGCGCGCACGCCGGTGCCGTGGCCGGCCCGCTCGGCTCCGGCGCGCCCTGGCCGCGCGCGAACAGGTCCGGCGCGGGGCCGGGGAGCGGGCCGCCGGGGAGCTCCGCGAGCCGGGTCTCCACAGCGTGCGCCGCGGCGGCCGCCGCGAGGGCCGCGCTCGTGGTGACGTCGGCGCGGCGCAGCACGCAGAGGCTCCCGCGCCGCTCGCTCCGGAAGCCGCTCGACGCCACCACGCAGCGCCACTCGCGGCTCCGCCGCCGCGTCTGCGCCGCGCGCGCTGCGGCGCGGGCGACGAGCGCCGCGAAGGGCTCGGGGTCCGGCCCGCCTGGGAGCGCGCGGGTGTAGGCCCGCGCGACGAGTCGCGGTGGCGCGGTGCTCTCGAGGCGCCCGTCGTTCACCAGCCAGACGAGGTCGCGCGCGCGGAGCGCGAGCGGCAGCGCGAAGGGGAGGGAGCGGAGCTTCCCCACGTCCACGAGCACGAGCCGCCCGTCCTGGAAGAGCAGGTTCCCCGTGTGGAGGTCGCGATGCCAGAGCCCCGCCTCGTGGAGCCGGCGCGCGAGCGCCGCGGCCTCGGCGAGGAGCGCGTGCGCGCGCGCAGGGTCCTCGCCCCGGAGCCGCGCGGAGAGCGGGAGCGCGTCCGCGAGCGCGCGTGTCACGAGCACGGCCTCGCGCGCGCCGGGGACCTTCCGCTCCGCATGCGCGAGCGGCTCCACCGCCGCGAAGCCGGCAGCGCGCAGGCGCGAGAGGTTCGCGAACTCGCGCGCCATGCCGGAGGCGCGCCAGGGCCAGCGCTTCTCTCGCGCGCGCTTCAGGTAGGCGAGCTCTTCCCCGAGCGGCACGCGCAGCACCTCGCGCACCCGGCTCCGCTTCACGAGCTCGGCGCCCGGCGGATGCTCGCCGCGCGCGAGCGCATCGAGCGCGGGCCCGAGGGCGGCGCGCAGGGACGGCTCGGCGACCCGCACGCGCCAGGCTCCCAGCACGGCGCTTGGTGTAGCCGCGCCACGCGCGTGCTGCAAAACTCGCGCGCGTGGACGCGACGCGCATCCGTCTCGCGCCCGGCTTCGCGAGCGAGCGCCTGGAGAGCGCGCTCGCGCGACACCGCGACTGCCTGGCGGGCGGCGCGGGCCGCGTGC
>Ga0187892_10007160_pt1 | contig 16059 bp, 14 predicted proteins | sample MA1701073metaG_FD_139345 | JGI IMG/M metagenome (GOLD analysis project Ga0187892, IMG submission 139345) | Bio-ooze microbial communities from a basaltic lava cave in the Kipuka Kanohina Cave System on the Island of Hawaii, USA - MA170107-3 metaG ... | reverse complement strand
GAATTATGGCAACCGACGCGACACGATCGCCACTCCCCATGCGCATGAGCCGGACTCCTTGCGTGTTGCGCCCCAGCCGCTTCACTGCTTTCAGTGGCAGGCGGATAACGATCCCCTGCTCCGAAACGATGGCGACATCGCCCTGGTCGCCGGAAACAACAAGTGATTCGACAAGCTTGCCGGTTTTTTCCGTGACATTCATCGCTTTGATGCCGTACCCGCCCCGATGTTGTTCTTTAAACTGCTCAAAAGACGTTCGTTTACCAAGTCCTTTCACGGATATCACAAAGAGATCGGGCTTGCTGCCTCCCACCACGTCGGCCGCCATCACCTCGTCCCCGGCACGAAGCTTCATCCCTCTCACCCCGGTCGCGCCGCGACCCATTGGACGAGCTTCTTCTTCTCCGAAAGCGATTGCTTGTCCGTTTCGACTGATCATTACGACCGCGTCCTTTCCGGAGGTCGTTTTGACCCACCCCAAGCTGTCGTCGGGTCGAAGCTTAACGGCGATGAGACCGGTTTTTCGAATTGCCCGATATGCGTCGATTTCCGTTTTCTTCACGACCCCTTGCTTGGTCGCCATCAAAAAGTATTTTTGGGAATCGTTCTCTTGCCGCCCAATGGCGATCATGGTCGTGACCCGCTCATCCGGCGCAATTTGAATAAAGTTGACCAGGGCTTGACCCTTCGCTTGCCGGGTTGTGGAGGGAAGATCGTACACTTTCGTCGTGAACACTCGTCCCTTGTCGGTAAAAAACATGATATCGCTGTGTGTCCAGGTAGTGAGGAGGTGCTCCACCACGTCTTCTTCCTTGGGTGCCATCCCGACGACCCCTCGGCCGCCGCGTCCCTGCGACCGGTAGACACCAACCGGAACGCGCTTCACGTAATTCCCGTTGGTCAAGGTGACTACGACGTACTCGTTGGGAATCAAATCTTCGGCCGTAAACTCACCGATTTTACTTTTGATGACCTTCGTCCGTCGCTCGTCGGCAAAGCGGGCCTTCAAGTCCAAAAGCTCATCTTTGATGACGCCGAGGATTTTCGCTCTGTCGGCGAGCAAAGCGGTTAAACGTGCGATGAGTTTCAGTTTTTCGTCAAGCTCGTCTTCAATTCTTTTTCTCTCTAAACCGGCCAGTTGCGAAAGGCGCATCTCGAGGATTGCCTCGACCTGAACGTCGGTCAGCGTATATTTCTTCACGAGATTGGCGTGTGCTTCCTCGCGAGTGGCTGACTTCTTGATGAGCTGAATAATCTCATCAATATGGTCAAGCGCTTTTTTCAACCCTTCCAGAATGTGGGCGCGCTCTTTGGCTTTTTTAAGCTCATACTCCGACCGTTTGATGACCACGATCACCCGATGATCAATGTAGTGCTGCAATACTTCTTTTAAAGTCAGAATTTTCGGTTGCAAGCCATCGACAAGCGCCAACATATTGACATGAAAAACCGACTGCATGGCGGTCAGTTCAAACAGACGATTCAACACCTTTTTGGGATAGGCATTCGACTTTAGGTCAACGACAATCCGCACTCCCTCTTTCCGGTCGGATTCGTCGCGAATGTCCGAGACTCCCTCAATTCTTTTCACCTGGACCAGCTCGGCAATACGAGCAATCAGGTCGGCTTTATTCACTTGGTACGGAATTTCGGACACGACAATTCGATGACCACCGGTTCTGGTCTCCTCGATCTCGGCCTTCGCCCGCATCACGATGGAGCCCTTTCCGGTGGCATAGGCGGCCTTAATGTCGGCAAGATTATAAATAAATCCGGCGGTCGGGAAGTCTGGGCCTTGGACGTGCTCCATGAGCTCATCGACCGTTGCCTCGGGATGCTCGATCAAGGCAATGGTCCCGTCGACCAATTCACCCAAGTTGTGGGTGGGAATATTCGTCGCCATCCCGACCGCAATCCCCAGCGCACCGTTGAGCAAGAGGTTAGGGACCTTGGCCGGAAGGACTCGGGGCTCTTGTAACGTTGCGTCGTAGTTGTCCGTCCACGGGACAGTTTCTTTATCGATATCAACCAACAACTCTTCGGCCAGTCTCGTCGTCCTGGCTTCGGTATAGCGCATCGCCGCCGGTTCATCACCATCCACCGAACCAAAATTTCCCTGCCCGTCCACCAGGGGATACCGCATGGCAAAGGGTTGGGCGAGGCGAACGAGCGTGTCGTAGACGGCCATGTCGCCGTGGGGGTGAAATTTCCCCAACACCTCCCCGACGATTTTGGCCGATTTGGTGTGCTTGCCAGCGGCCTTAAGCCCCATTTCATGCATGGCATAAAGAATACGGCGGTGGACCGGCTTTAAGCCGTCCCGAACGTCCGGCAGCGCCCGGGCGACAATAACGGACATCGCATAGTCTAAATATGACTCTTGGACTTCGGTTTCGAGCTGGCGCGGTTTCACGAACCCGATTTCCGGCAGATGCATGCCTTCGGGCGGCAGTCCGCCACTACCGTTCTTGGGGTCAGCATTTGGGTGATCAGGTGTGTTATCGTCGGCCATGTACTAAATATCCAGATTCTTCACGGCGTGAGCATGGGTTTGGATGAATCGTTTTCGGGGACCCACCTCATCACCCATCAGCATGAAAAAAACTTCGTCGGCCCTGGCCGCGTCCTCAATAGTCACCTGCTGCAGTATCCGATTCTCCGGATTCATCGTCGTTTCCCACAGCTGTTCGGCCTGCATTTCACCCAGACCCTTGTAGCGTTGCACAGAGAACGGGGGCTTGACCGTTTTGAGGAGACCTTCCCGTTCTTCGTCGCTGTACGCATAAAATTTCTCTTTTCCGGCTTGAATCGCGTAGAGCGGCGGCTGGGCAATGTAGAGAAACCCCTTGAGGATAATGTCCTGAAAGTATCGGTAAAAGAGGGTCAAAAGGAGGGTCCGAATGTGGGCGCCATCCACGTCGGCATCGGTCATGATGATGATCCGGTGGTAGCGGATTTTTTCGGGATTGTAGTTTTCCTGAATGCCGGCACCAATCGCGATAACGAGGTTCTTGATTTCTTCAGAAGACAGCATCCGATCCAACCGGGCCCGCTCGACGTTGAGTATTTTGCCCCGCAAGGGCAGGATGGCCTGAAACATTCGGTCCCGTCCCTGTTTGGCTGTTCCCCCGGCCGAGTTCCCCTCCACAATATAAAGCTCCGACTTCCCCGGGTCCTTCTCGGTACAGTCAGCCAACTTTCCGGGCAGCGTGCCGCCTTCGAGCGCCCCTTTGCGCAGCACAGTTTCCCGCGCGGCCCGGGCGGCGAGACGAGCCTGCGCGGTTATGAAGCATTTCTCGATTATTTTCCGCGCTTCGGCCGGATGTTCTTCCAGGTAGGTCACCAGTGCACGGCCTACCACCGTGTCCACGGCGGTCCGCACCTCCGGATTCCCGAGCTTCGCTTTCGTTTGGCCTTCAAATTGAGGATCCCTCAGTTTTACCGAAACCACCGCCACCAACCCCTCCCGGACATCTTCTCCGGTCAGGGATTCTCCGTTGCCGTTTTTCACCGCGCCGATTTTTTTGGCGTAGTCATTGATGGCCCGCGTCAAAGCGGTCCGAAATCCGGTTAAGTGCGTCCCTCCCTCTGTGGTGTAGATATTGTTCGCAAAGGCGTAGATGTGCTCGTTGTAGTCGTCGATGTAGGAAAGCGCTGTCTCCACAACGGTCCCCTCAAGCTCCTGCTCGACGTAGAAGGGCGGATCATTGAAGGCAACTTTCCCCTTAGAAAGGTGGCGAACGAACGAAGCGATGCCTCCTTCAAAGTAAAAGGTAAACGTGAATGGCTCGCCCTCCTCTCGCTTATCCAGCAAGGTCACCTTCGTTTTTTTGGTCAAGTAGGCCTGCTGGCGGATGTGGTCGAGCACGGTCTGGCGGGAAAACGTGCGGTCTTTAAAAATATTCGGGTCCGGTTCAAACTCCACACGAGTGCCGTGCGGCTTCGCCGCCCCTGCTTCTGTTTTGACGGCTACTTTCGGCTTACCCCGGGTATATTCCTGGGTGTAGGTCTTGCCATCCCGGTAAATGTCGGCCTTCAGGTAGGAAGAAAGGGCGTTCACTACCGAAACTCCCACGCCGTGCAATCCGCCGGACACTTTGTAACCGCCGGTTCCGAACTTGCCGCCCGCGTGCAGGGTCGTCATGACCACTTCCAGGGCCGACGTGCCTGTTTGGGGGTGCTTGTCGACGGGAATTCCCCGTCCGTTGTCGGTGACGGCGACCCGGTTGTTCGGCAAAAGCTCGATCAAAATATCGTCGGAAAATCCTCCCATCGCCTCATCGATCGAGTTATCAAGAACCTCCCACACTAAATGATGCAGCCCCTCGGGGCCGGTCCCCCCAATGTACATGCCGGGGCGCTTCCTAACCGGATCGAGGCCGGAGAGCACCGTAATTTGGGCAGCGGTATAGGGCTGCCCGACAGGGGTTTTTGGGGCTGCTTTTTCTTTCTCTACCATGACCTATTAATGCTATCAAAAAATGAAGGAGAAAGCAAGCACAATAACGGGTTAAAAAAGACGCTATTTGACAACGAATGTCTCTTCTAAAAAGTGATCGAGGTATCCCTCATAACGGAGCCCGAGAAAACTTCGTTCTCGTCGATGATCACCGTCACGGCATCCGGATTAGCCCCTGGTTGACGCTGGATAGTCAGTGGCGAAAGACCAATCCCGCTTGGCTGTTGGTAGACTAATGTCGCGTCCTGCGTCTCTTGCGGCTTTGTATTCATCCAAAAACCAAACACGGTCTTCCCCGCCTCCTCCCCGACCTCGACCTGACTTGTTGACTCCGTGATTCCAAACCGGGCGGAAGAGAGCGTGCTCCCCTTGGGGGCCAGAACCCTGACCCAGTTTTTATTTTCCGCGTCAGGCCAAACGCCGCTGCCCGTGTGCTCTCGCTCAATGGTCAGCGTGACCTGCCAGCTTTTTCGATCAAGATTGTATCGTACTCGCTCGTTGATTTTGCGGCTGCTCTTCAAGCCCTGGACGTTCGAATTCACGATGGAGAGGTAGTTTCCCCTGGTTCTATTGACTGCCCCACCCCAATTTCGCTCCAGGATGAGCTTTTGGGCGAGCGGATCATTGGAGAAGAGAAGGATATATTTTTCATCCACCATCCGCAGCCCGAGCTCAAGGAAAACCCGTTTATCCATGGTGCGGACTCGTTCTTCCAAGACGGAAATTAGGTCCCTCAAAATAGTTTTTGGTTCATCGACCGGCCAATTGGCCCGATTCTCAAAGTATTCTTTCTCGGTCTTTAACTGCACAACTTCCGCAAAGTTATCGGCGGTTAAGGTGGTCGCGTAGGCCGGCATCTCGATCGGGCCGGTCAAACGGAGGAGTTCTTCCACCACTGTCGTCGTGATCGCGATCACTCCGTCCAGCTTTCGGGGTGTTCCGCCCAAACCCGTTTCTTTCTCGTAAAACCAGAGTGCTTGTGCGGCGGCCTCCGGGAAATCGGCCGCCCAGTTGCTGTCGCGGAAGGCCCACTTTCCTTGCGTGATGGCCTGCAAGGGAACGGGTGGAGGGATCGTTACCTGTTCCGTAAACGGATCGTCAAGCTTATAAATGTTGGTCCCGAACTCAATCGATCCGGGAATTCCATGATCCAAGGTCACCTCACCGAAACTACCAATAAATCCGCCGGAGGCTCTGAGCTCGGCGTTGTTCTGCAACAGAATGAGGTACTGACCATCCCGTAACATGTAGGCGAGGTTCCCCGCCGGCAATAGCCTAGACAACCACGGGCGAGTCAACAGCAGCAATCCGCCCACCGCAATAAGCAGGGCCAGCCCGACAAGCGCGTTGGGCTTGGCTATTCCCGAAACGGGCGGGCGCGTCATCGATTAAAGGTTAGGCTCGGCGAGTCGGTCGAAGCGACGCCCAGAGCAGGACGAGTACGAGTGAGACGACAAAACCGGAAACGACACCCATGAGTCCGACGAGGATGGGGTTAGTTTTTGCTTCAAAGACTTCAGCAGGGGTTGCCGCCAGCTGGAAGTAACTTGGATCGTTGTTCCGGGATTTGAGCTCATCCACCTTGCTGTTCAGCACGGACTTGGCAGTTTCAACAATCAGCACCGCATTTCCCCGATCCGTATGCTGAACAGTCAGGGTAATCACCGTCGTATCTTCTCCTTTGGAGACCCGAAACGTTCTCCCCACGACCGCCGCCGGTCCCTGGGGTGGTGTCAATCCCGCCTTCTGATAAATTTCGACGACCGGACCCGGCGATCGGAGCCAGTTGGCGACCGTGTCGGCAAAGAGTGACGCCGCCACCTGTGAATAGTACTCATCATACTGATAGAAGGGGGCGGTGGCTTGGGGTACTGCTTGGGGTTTTTCTACCGTGAGTGTGGTGGAGGCCTCAAAGGTTGCCGGGCGCCGCACGGTTCCCACGTACCCGACCACGGCAAAAAGAAGCGGTAGAACAACAAGGATCCACCAGTAGGGCTTTATCAGGGCGAGATAGTCTTTGAGTTCCATGCGTTGACCTTCCTATGCACAAAGGCACCAAATTCTTTTCGAAACCGCTCCTCGGCAAACTGCTGGGCGTGGGAACGGATGCGTGAGGGAGTATACCGGCCCGGCTCGAACGAGGCAAGGGCATGGGAGAGCGCCTCCGGCGTTTGAGGCGTAAAGAACTCCCCGGTTACTCCGGAAACCATCGTCTCCAAAGCACCACCTTGCCCGTAAGCAATCACGGGTCGACCGGCCGCCATCGCCTCGACCGCGCTGATCCCAAAATCCTCCTCCTGCGGGTACAGGAAGGCCGCGCAACGACTCATGAGAGCAGCGTATTTTTCATCCGAGAGTCGCCCCAGAAATTCGACGTTTGATTGGGCGATGCCTTTCAGATACGACTCCTGTGGACCCTCGCCGACAATTTTGAGCGGCACGCCAGCCCGATGACAAGCCTCAATCGCGAGGTCGACCTTTTTGTGCGGCTCCAAACGAGACACGATCAAAAAGAAATTATCGAAGCCTTTTCTCGTCTGGAATCGTTCCACCGCCACGGGAGGATGGATGACCGCGTCGACTGTCCTCCGGTAGTACTTTTCGATGCGGCGGCGAACGTTTTCAGAGTTGGCGACCAGCGCGTCAGGGCGATCAGCCGCCAGAAAGTCCCACTGTCGAAAAGAGGAGAGCGCGGCACGCGCGGGCCAGGAGGTAATGCCAAACCGTGCCCCCGCAATATGTTCATCCAAGTCATACCAAGCAAAGCGGGTCACGTTGTGCAGGTAAGAAATGTGCAGGGTGTCCTGCTTCGTCAAAACTCCTTTGGCCACACTCGTCGAGGAGGAAATAACGATGTCGTAGTCAGTCAAGTCCCACTGCTCGACCGCAAGTGGCATGAGAGCTCGCAGAAAGTTGATCAGTCGGATGTTCCCAGGAATTTTTTGGAGAAAAGAGGTTCGAATGTCCCACCCGGTAAAGGCGCCGTGCGTTCCCTGTTCGTCGTAGAGCGGAGTGTAGAGCGGAGCATCGGGGTAGAGCGTATGGAAAGATTGGAGGACCCGCTCTGCCCCGCCGAACTTGTACAAAGGATCGTGAACGAGCGCGACTCTCATGTTGCCGTCCGGCGCTTCCGGAGCAAGGCCAGCGGGGTTTTCAGAAGAATCATGATATCCATGATCGGCGACCAGTTCTCCACGTAGAAGGTGTCCACCCGGACCTCCTCATCGGTGGAGAGATCGGACCGCCCGGAAATCTGGGCCAGGCCGGTGATGCCTGGTTTGACGTGCAAAAGTTTTTTATAGCTGGACTCGTACTGGGCGACCTCTCTCGGCTGGTGGGGGCGCGGACCAATCAAGCTCATGCTCCCCACCAGGACATTGAGGAGCTGGGGCAGTTCGTCGAGGCTTGTCCGCTCCAGGAAACGTCCGACTCGCGTTCGGCGCGGATCATTCACCACCTTGTAGATCGGACCATCCCGCCCGCTGTGTTTTTTGATCAACTCTTCCTCGTACTCCAAGGCCTTACTACCGCCGTACTCGTCCCCGGTCGAGAAGGCAACCTGCATGGATCGAAATTTATAGGTTGGAAAGACCCCGGTCGGACCCAATCGCATGTTTTTGTAGATGACTGGACCGGGTGAATCAAGTTTGATTGCTGCGGCAATCAGGGCCAGGACCGGGGAAAGGAGGAGGAGGAGGATCGAGGAGACCGTCACATCAAAAACCCGCTTGGCAATCCGGCCCCATCCATCGAGGCGGGTTTTCCGAAATTCAACCAAGGGAATCCCGGCCAAGGTCGCCACGTTCACATTGGAGGCCTTGACTTCGTAGAGGTTGGGAACCTGTTTCAACGTAAAGCGCTCCTCTTCGGAGAGATCGACGAGGACCTCCAACTGCTGGGGGGTGAGGCTCGTATCGGTCACGATCACTTCGTCGATCTCCTCCTTGCGGACGAGTTGCTTCAGTTTCGGAAGTTCTTGCTTCCCGACCACCGCCACCAGCCGGAAGCCCAACTCCGGGTTGTTTTGGATTTCTTTAATGACATGCTCGGAGAGCCGTCCGGACCCGACCACCAAGAGACGGTAGACGCCCGTCCCGTATCGGAAGAAGTAACGCTGCAGGGAACGAAGTAGGACCCGCCCGAGCCGGACATAAAGGAGGGTGAAGAGGAGGGCGTAGAGGATGATCAAACGCGAGAAGAACTCCGTTCGGGTGAAGAAAATTCCTAACACGACCAGGGCCATTCCGGCGGAAACACCGACAAAAATTCGCTTCAGTTCACCGCTGCCCATCCGTAAATGGGCCACGTCGTACAATCCGGACCAAGCAAAAACAAGGAGCCAAAGCGGAATGGTGGTCAGGATAAATTCCAGGTAGTCGACCAATGGCCAAAGGTACATCACGGGAGGAATTTCGACATTGGCCCGCAGAAGATACGCGGTGGTAAAGCCCAAAAAAATGGCCAAGATATCCGAAGGGATCAAGAGAAACGCAAACAACAACTCAGCTCGTTTCATAGGCTTAACCGCCATTGTATCTGATACAGTCGGGCTGAACAAGGCGCCGCGCCTTGACAGACGATCGCGAAAGTGGTAGATCGTGAGCACAACCCGAAGGACTTGATTGAACGGACGTACCCTATAGCCAAGATAGGAACCAGGCCCGTCCTTCGCGTACCCCTTGGAATGACCCATTGAGTGATCACGGACGCCCTTGCCCTTTCCTAACACTATATCAAGGAAAGTGTGCAGGGAACCTGACGTGTCCGTGGTGTTGATAAGCAGGGAGATTCAATAAAGGAGCGACATGACGTCGCTGCGCTGTGCCATACGTATCGGAATTGGTGGGGAACATCATCTTGCATGCTTCATGCACAGACGTTTCGTTGGTCCGTCTTTCTCCCTTGCTTTCTCGCAATCCAATGCTCAACCGGAACAATTCGCTCCGGAAATTTTTGGTGTCCTCAAGTCCTCGATTTTCCTCGCCTACCGCGGGCGCCTGCCCCTCCGTATCCGGACGGGCTCACCATAAGCGACCTGGATCGGAAACGTACCTGAACAATCTAACTTGCAGCCGCCCCGAATTTGAGGAGGTGATGATGCACAAGGCAAGACAGACAATCCGTACGACCACTTCAAGGAGGTGGAGAGAATGTCGACTTTTGGTCGAGTCACGGCGATGTTGATCGCCTGTCTCGTTGCTGTCCAGATGGTCCTTCCCGGGCTTGCCTGGGGAAACAGCGTCAGCGATTTCCGAGGGCAACGCCTGGAAGTCATCCTCCAGGCCCTCGTGATCCCCGAACCGACTGACTTCCAGGCGGCCCTCTGGAGCAAGCAACTCGCCGCCAGGGTGGCGGTTTGTCCCACGGTGCACGAACTTTCGGCCGCCCGACAGAAGCTTGCCAGGAAAGTCCTCAACCCTGTCTACCGTCAGGAACTCCTCGAACGACTGCGGCGGGAGACCAAACTCACAACACTCGTCGAACCGGCCCAGGGGGGACTGGGGATCGTACCGCTCTCCCCATCGGAAACCTACATCGTGGCTCGCGGGCTGCACGCGCAGGAGTCGCTGGCCCGATGCCGCTTCCAGGAGGAATGGGCAGCGTCCATTCTCAAACAGACACCCGGCGGCCGAGCGTATCTCGCCCGAGTAGCCGATCTGCAGATCAGGATGATCCTGGGCAACAGCGTGGCCGACTACATCGCGACCCACCCAGGGGAATTCCGCGTCGATCGTATCGATCTCTTCGCCGTAGCGGTCTACGCGAGCTCGCTCGTCGTCACCGTCTCGCTCATCCAGGTCATGCTCAGCCTCAACATGATCAACTCGCAGCTGGGCCGTTCGATGCAAGCGGTTCTCGCTGCGAAGGCAGCGGCCGCGACAGCGATCAGTGGGCTCATCGAAATGGCTGCCCGATCCGGATCAGACAAAGAATCGAGAGACGGCGTCGCCGGCGACCGATGAAAGGAGACGAGGTATGAATCGGCAACTATGGAAGAAAGTTGAGCGCAGTGCAGCGCCTGTCGCGGTGATCGTCGTGATTATTGCCGCGCTCGGCTACCACGGGGGTCCCCGGATCGCCTTTCCCGTGGCGCTGTTTGTTCTTCTGGCGGCCGCAGGATTGATCTTCGCCACCAGCCGGGGGTATCTGGGCCGTGGAGAAAAACCCGATGAAAACGATTAGCAGACTCCTGGGGCTCCTGCTTGTGACGTTGATGGCCGGCAGCCAGGCAGCTGCCGGCCCGCCTTCACTCATCGTCGGTGTGGCCGTTGGGGACCGCGTCGAGGTCAGCGCGATCCCCTACGCCGCCGGTCCTTGGGGCACTGACTACGTCACCGTCTCCCATGTCCTGCGCGTCGGGGCAAGTTACTCAATCACCACCGACGGTAAGGTCTTTACCTCGACGCGACCGATTGCCGCCTGCAGCGCCATGCACCACGGCATTGACGTCCTGGTGCTACGGGTCGCGGACACGCGTTCCGTCGCCCGCTGGGGTCACCCACCAGAATTGAAAACGGGAGACGAGCTCTCACTGACACCCTGGCGGGAACACTCCGGCAATCCCATCATCATCCGGTTGCTCCACCATCACTTCCGGACCTGGGTCGCCGCCGACGGTTGGTCTCCTGAACTTGCGCACACCATGGTCGCGCAGGGACACCGACAGCCGGGCTTCTCGGGGTCGGCCTGGGTGAGAAACGGGAAAGTGTACGGGCTCCACAAAGGCACAGCCCGGATGGACGACGGACGCATCGTCGCTCTGGCTGAACCGACGACACGAATCAAATACTGTTTCGCTCTGGTTGGCTACACTCCCCCAGGACAGTGAGGGGGGAAGGGGGAAGAGAACTGAGGCCCCGCTCGTAAGAGCGGGGCCTCATCATGTTGTCATAATACGTTCAAGGGCGGCGCATTATTCTGCGCCGCCCTTCGAATCTTCCGGCTGCCGCCGGATTTGGACTAACTTCCTCCTGACTGGTCTGTCTCTTGTCAACAGTTTTGCCGGCCGATAGGTCCGGTACTCTAGACTTCGCACCCACATAGTGGTCTCGGGTGAGAAAATTGGCCCGAAGAACGTGATCGGCAGTTCCCCGAACAGCGAAAGCGGCTCATGGACGATCCGTTTTTCGTACCAGACATCGCACTCGGCTAGGGCCCTACATCTCCAGCATACGAACGCGTTGGGCGGATATGTCCGTTGGTTGCGGTAATGGATTGCCCGATGCTGGAGGTCCAGTGCCGTTTCGACGAGCTTCAGCCACTGCGCGGCAGTGACGCGGACGGGGACAATCTCTCCCGAACCGAGGAGGTGGTACTCGAACCGTACACGCCGGAAGATCCCGACGGGATCCAGCTCCATGTCCTTGACGATTGAATCTGGAGCTCCGACTGCCATCCGAAATTGAGGGTAGCGGAGTAGGTGCAGGAAGACGCCGCTATAGAACACCGGCTCCAGTGTCGAACGGTGGAGTGGTCTGCTGCTGGTCTTGAAGTCAACAATGACCCACTCGTCCGTCTCCGCATCATAATGGGAGATCCGGTCGAAGTAACCCACAAACCAAAGTCGTCGGTTCACAACGAAGTCGAACCGCGTCTCCGGCTCAATGAGCGGTAGGGCCCCTTCGAAATAGCGTGGGTAGATGGTCCGGCAGAGCTCTGTACACCGGGCAAAAAGCGCGTTCCGCTCCGCCCGGTCCTTCCAGACGATCGGCTTCCTCTTGATTGCGCGATTGGCTATATCGATTGCGAGATCGCGTTTAGAGGAATTGATCAACGTGTCGACGCTTTTAAAGTTCGAAGCCCCGCGCAGAATGTTGTGTATCACCGACCCCAGAGCAAGTGCACCGCTTGGTGGTTGCAGAGGCCGAAACTTCTCCTCATAGAGGAAACACTCGACATCGTTGAGGAGCCGCTTACTGACCTGGAGAAGGTGATGTCCCCCTTCGAACTCCATAATTTTCATGGGTGCGTCCCCCTCTGCGATGGAAGGCCGAATTTGTCAGGTACGCCGAACTCGTCAGCCTATCAGGAAAGGCGGAATCCCGCAATTGGTCATTAGCATGCCAAATCGAAAACTGCTCCCTCGAGCCAAGGTGGCAAGGGAGCAGTTTTCTTCAAGAAACCAGTTCTAAAAAATTAACCCTTTTTGAGCATCGGAAGACCGGTCCGCTTGTTCTGCATCACCACATATCCGGCTGGCATGTCGCTGGCGTTCGGACCAGCTTTGCGGGCGAAGTAATAGATCGTCTGGCGACGTCCGCCCCGCAGCGTTACGTCTTTGCTGTGGAGGTAGTAAGTTTCACCAGTCTTTTGGGAGGTTGTGCTGTAGCCCATGAGCCTCCTTGTTCTAAGGTTTCGACCATTCCATCTTGAGGTTAGAACAGGAGACGATAACCTGTCAAGTACCTGATGCAATCTGGAGAGCGAAACGTCGTTCTCCTGGCAGCCGGTGATCGACAAAATCAAATGGCTCGGGTAGCCGTATTCGCAGCCTCTGCTTGATCGCTACAGGAGGGATTCGCTCGCTGATTACATTCATACTATATAGTATGAATGTAAATATTTTCTTAAGACCCCCTCAAAAGCAGGTTAATCAGGCACCTATTTTGGGGGGGTGGCAAGCACTTTTTCCGCGCGGCGAACGAATTCATCCTTGGGGGCCGCACCGACCATGGACTCGGTAATGATCCCGCCCTGAAAAAAGAGAAAAGTCGGGATGCTTAACACGGTAAACTTCTGGGCAGTCGCCGGGTTCTCATCAACGTTCACCTTGACGACCTTGAGTTTTCCTTTATATTCTTTCCCCAACTCTTCCACAATCGGAGAGGTAAATCGGCAGGGACCGCACCAGGGCGCCCAGAAATCAACCAAAACCGGACCCTTCGCTTTAAGAACTTCTTTCTCGAATGTCGCATCGGTCACGTCCACGGGGGCTCCTCCTTCCCTAGCGTAGCAAACACGTCAAGTGAGTTAGTCTGGGGAAAATTCCCGGCCTTTATTTTTGTTGCGGCGGATGAATTCGCGAATCGTTGCTTCATCGAACGCATCAAGCGTCAAGTAGTACCCCCATGAGGCAAGGGCAATCGGGGATGGGTTGGCGGCACGGGGTGCGACGACTGTTTTATTAGGGAAATCCCGCTGGATTGCTTTGAGCGCGTCGATTGTGGTGGCATCCACCGCGTCAGGTTTATAGAGCAGGTTAATGCCACCGTGTTCCAAGTTGTGCACCAGCTGTTCGTCGGCCAATGCTTGATCGTAACTACCCCAGTCAGCCGGTTCGCCATAGTGGGGGCCGGAAGTCGGCGGATTGCTGTTGTAGGGATCATGCGACGAGCCGACAGGGATGTGGTCGCGTCCCTGGATTTCGACTCCTATCCCCATTTGCTCTTCGCCGGTCGCGTTCTTCTGCTGGTCATACAGAACGATCCCTCCGAAGAGGAGGAGGGTAAAAACTCCGACGGCAATGCCTAATTTGGCGGGTCCTTCCGTAATAGCCTCCTAAACTTTGGAATCCTGTGGATTCATCGGAATCGGCTTGGTGTGATCGGCAAGCACGCTGGCAAGTCTAGCATCAACCGGAGTCTTTTGTCGAATCAAGGCCATCAAGGCTGGTTTATCTGTGGGGCGAGCAATGAGTGTTGCACCCAGAATACGACCATCCTTCACAAAAATGCGACCAAAATTGTTTTCCTTATTGCCGCGTTCGATCACGTCGGCTCCCGCTGGCTTGGGATCGCCAATAAAGGATACGTTCATATTGAAGGTCGTGATCGAGTACGTCGAGACCGCCTGGAATGGCTCCCGTCTCCCCGCGAGCACGTGCCCGACGTAGATTCCCTGGTCGGACGCGTTTTGCCAGTTGCCCATCATGTGCCGGATACCGAGCACGTCGTCTTGGAACTCGGCCACATCACCGGCTGCCCAAACGTTTTGCACCGAGGATTCCAGAAACTCATTAGTAACGATTCCTTTCTCGACTTGCATTGAGGTCTCATGAAGAATGTCAAGGTTGCGTTTGACGCCGATGCCCACTCCCACCATTTGGGCTGGAACGGTCTCTCCATTTTTAGTTTTCACACCAGTTACCCGATCCGCACCGAGTACTTCCGCCACTTCCTCATTTGTTTTCACGGTAATGCCGTTTTGGGTGAGATATTTCGCAATAAGCTTGCCAGAGTTCTCGTCGAGAATATTCGACCAGTAGTACGGTTCGCGGACAAGGACGGTTGCCTTCTTCTTGTGAGCACCCGCAATGCCACAGAATTCGAGGGAGATAAACCCACCCCCGATGATGACTATTTGGTTGGTCGAGGGAAGCAGTTGGAGGATGTGGTCGGCATCGTCAAGGGTATTGAGCCGGGCGACTCCTTCTTTTGCTGCACCTAGAACGTTCCATTTGAACGGTGTACTGCCAGGAGAGATGAGTGCTTTGGTAAACGAAACTTTTCGGTTGTCAGACAAAGTCGCAATTTTTTTCTCTGGATCGAATTTGACGACCTCGGTATTGTTCCAGAGTTCGATTTTTTGATCGGTATATTGCTGCTCGGTGCGCATAAAAATTTGCTCCCGCGTCTTGATTCCTTTGACGTAGGTTGGCAAGCCAGTACGGTCATAGAGTCGGTACGCCTCTTTGGTCACAATGAGAATCCGGCCGCTTTGGTCATCCTGCCGGATTGATTCGGCGGCTTTTGTACCAGCCGGGCCGCCGCCGATAATAAGATAGTCAGTTTGTTCTGCCATCGAATAAGTGTAGCAAATGGCACAAGAGGATCATTCTGCTAGACTAGCGGCGTGGCGAAACTATTTATGATCGTCCTTTTCGTTGTTGCCCTCGCTGCCGGGAGCCTCTACCTCGGCCAGCGTGAAGATCCAAGAGGAACCCCTGCGCCGCCCCCGTCGACACCCAGCCCCCTCGTGGAAGGGGTCGAGACCGCCCCGATCAACCCTCTCTCCATAGAAGCAGCCCGACAAAAAACGTATGACGGACGTGATCTCACACTCGGCCGAGTGCTTGACGACAACTCGCTCTATACTCGCTATTTCGCAACCTACAAAAGCGGGGACGTAACAATTTCCGGCATCATGAATATTCCCCAGGGCGACGGACCCTTTCCGGTCATCATCACCAACCACGGCTACATTGATCCAGAAGAGTATACCAATGGCCGGGGCCTGAAGCGGGAGCAAGATTACCTCGCCCGCCACGGCTTTGCCGTCCTCCACCCCGACTATCGTTGCCACGCCGAATCCGACTGTCCGGCCGGGGCGGAGATCGAGCGGCGGATCGGCTACACGGAAGATGTGATCAACGCGGTGCGAGCAATCCAGAATTCGACCCTTGAACGTTTAGACAAAGAAAAAATCGGTATGCTCGGGCATTCGATGGGCGGGGGAATCGCCTACTCGGTTTCGGTAATCATTGATGATGTCGACGCGTTTGTTTTTTTCGCCCCGGTCTCGCCGAACGTTGTTGATTCCTATCACCGGTGGCTCAAGGAGCGACCGGAAGTGGTCGAGGATGTCAGGACTGCGTATGGAGGACCGAGCGAAAATCCCGAGTTTTGGCAAGCGATTAGCCCTATCACCTACTTCGAGTCGAT
>Ga0187892_10007159_pt1 | contig 16060 bp, 9 predicted proteins | sample MA1701073metaG_FD_139345 | JGI IMG/M metagenome (GOLD analysis project Ga0187892, IMG submission 139345) | Bio-ooze microbial communities from a basaltic lava cave in the Kipuka Kanohina Cave System on the Island of Hawaii, USA - MA170107-3 metaG ... | reverse complement strand
TGGGCGTCGCCGCCGTGGCGTCGCCGGCGCATCCACGCTGGCTCAACGAGCTTCGGGAGAAAGCCATCCCTGTGGTCGGCTCGGTGGGCGAGTACGAATTCGGCGTCGGGTTCGACGCGACGGCCCTCATCCGCCAGAGTATTCGTCACCTGCTCGAGCATGGCCGCCGAAAAATGGCTTTCCTCGGCAGCCCGTGTCCGTCGTTTCAGTCGGCGGGAGCGCAAGTGTTGACCCCGATCGTCAGCACCCTGATGCGAGAGCATGCCGTGCCGATATCCGGGGAGTGGATGCGACTGGACATAAACCCGATGCAAGGCGGCGCCGGCTGGGAGCAATTCCGCGAACTCTGGACGGCGCGCGCCGAGAAACCCGACGGACTGGTCATCACCGACGACATTCTCTCGCTGGACGTGACGATGGCGATCCTGGAGATGGGCATTCGCATTCCCGACCAACTGATGGTTGTCACCCACGCCAACAAAGGTTCCGGGACGCGGTATCCGTTCCCCGTTACGCGTGTCGAGGTGGACCCTGATGTCTACGCGCGCGTGCTGGGGGAGATGCTGTTGCGTCTCATTCGCAAGCAACCCGTGGCGGAACCGAATCTCTATTTACCATTTCGTGTCGAGCCAGTGGAGGAAGCGGTGACGGATTCGGCGGAATCGATCAAAACCGCGGTCTGAGACGCAGATTGCCTAAGCGCAAAATACCAGTGGAGATCGCAAACGGCTTTGTTCCGCTTGCGGAAAAGGCGCGCGACCATGTTGCATCCTTTGCTCGCTCGAGGCGGCAGCTTGCCCGCGTGCCGGGCTTTACGTTGATCGAACTGCTCGTCGTGGTGGCCATCATCGCGATTCTCGCGGCGATGCTTTTGCCGACGCTCCAGCGCGCGAAGGACCGGTCCAAGCAAGCCGCCTGCATGAGCAACATGAAGCAGTTCCACGTCGCGTTGACCTGCTTCGCCGACGACAACGACATGCGCCTGCCGCTCTACATGTGGTACATCGGCGAACGCCAGTGGACGACCTGGAACTTCGACCGCTTCCCGCACCTGATGCTGGCGTCGTACCTCCCGGCACGCAGCGACGTGTGGCTTTGCCCGGGCTGGGGACGCGACACCGACTACTACGGCGGCGCGGCTCCGTGCCAGGGAACACCCGACAACTGGTCGTTCACGCCGGTCCCATACACGCCGCGGAACCTGGGTAGCAGTTACTACTATGTCGTCGGATTCTGGGAGAACGACCTGGTGGTCGCTTGGGGACAAGCCGTGCCGAACAAATTCAGCCGCATCATCGGACCGAAGGATCCGTCGCGTGCGCGGCTGATGTATTGTCTGCCGCTGCCGGGAAGCCCTCCCGAGCGTCCGGGGCCGCACCTGCGGGCGTGGAACAACCTCTGGCTCAATGGGCACGTCGATTCGATCAAGGACCCTGCACTGCTATACGGCCCGGGCGACTGGAATCCATAGAACACACCCATGCTACCACGAAGAAACGGACGATGAACGAATTCTTACGCACGGAAAAACAGATCGCTTCCTACTGGCAGGAGGGATTTGTATTGCTGGGACGAGTTCTTGATGATGATCAACTTGCCGCCCTGCGCGCCGAGGAAGCGCGCTTTCGCGGCTACGTGCAGTACTCGCTCGCCGATGGCAAGACGGTTTTTCCCGACAAGACCTCGACGATCTTCCGCAACCAGCTCGCCAACTACTCCGAGCCGCTGCGGGAGGTTTACCTGCGCGGCCGGCACATCGCCGTGATGCGGCAGATCATTGGGCCGACGGTGTGGGGGGTGTTCAACCAGTTCGTCACGAAGTTGCCCGACCCGAACGTCCAGACCGCCGAATTCCCCTGGCACCAGGACAACGGCTACGGCGACAACCCCGTGGCGACCAACGTCACCGTTTGGTGCGCCCTCGATGATGTGGACGAACGCAACGGCTGCGTCTGGGTCGTGCCCGGCAGCCACAAGCTCGGGCTGCTCGATCACAAGTCCACCGGCACCTCCTGGCATCTGACGGTCAGAGCGCCCAGCGACGGCATCTCTGTCCCGCTCAAGGCCGGCGAGGCCGTCGCGTTCAGCGGCCTGACGCTTCATCGTTCCCTCGCGAACCACACGGACAAACCGCGCCGCGCGTTCTTCATGCAATACGGTGATTACGCTGCGAACGCGCGCCTCGATGGCAAGCTTGGCCTGGTTACGACGCCGCTCTATCTCGTTTGCGGCGCGTTGCCATACCCGATGCCGGACGGAACAACTTCGACGGCGTGATTTTTTTGTGGCCGACGCTGAGCGTTTCGGCGCGATCGTGAGCAAATTGCTCCACTGTCCGTAGCTCAGTTCACGCGTTTGTCGCGATGAATCAAAAAAGCCAAAAGGAACACATGATACCAAAGCACCGCATCGTCGTTCTCGTTGGATTGACACTCACATGGCCGGCTCACGCGGGTGAGCTTTCGCTGGCAAGCACGCGCCGGCATTTCACAGTTGCCGAGCCGATCGAACTTGCCGTCGCGGACGCCGCGAAGCAAGCCATCGAGTTTCGTCACGTCGATGGGAGCATCGTCACGCTGACCGTCCCGCAGGCCAGTGCCGTGATCTCGCTGAAACCCGGCGCGCTCAAGCCCGGCTCATACACCGCGCGTCTCGGCGACAAGTCCGTCGAGTTCGCCGTCCACCCCGCCGAACACGCCAACGCGTTCTATACCGGCATCTGGGAGCACGCGCCGCTGACTCGCGAGGCCGTCGCGGCGATGGGTGGTTGGATGTATTACAGCGGTGAATTCATCGGTTTGCACCCGCGCGTGCCCCAGCCGGGCGACAAGGCGGAGTGGTTCGTCGAAGCGCGGATCAAACCGTACCCGCTCGCGGTGCTCGGCGGCGGACACCAACTCGGCCTCGACATCCACAACGACTGGGGCGATCCGTGGGTGCAACGGGCCATCGTCTGGCGACTGAACCTCGCCGCACTCTCCAATCGGCTCTATCCCATGGCCGGCATGCACTGCTTCGACGAACCCGGCCTGACCTGGTGGCCGTTGCGCCACGACGAGAATGGCCGACCCGCCGACGGCGAAGCGTTTGCAATCCCGCATCAGTTGGAGGAATTCGAGAAACTGACCGGCAAGAAAATTCCCTCGGGCAAATTCCTCGATGTCGTGCCGCAGTTGGTCAACCGCCTGGACGACTGGGGCGACTTTCTCGACCTTCGCCTGAAATATCTGCCGCAAGCGTGGTGGGCGTCGCGCTGGGGAACCGAGGCGGTCCATCCCGCATTCGCCACGATCAACCAACTCTCCTCCAGCTACTCGCCCGCGAACACCACCGACGGCGTGGATGGCCGGCAATCCGTCCCTTACGAGATCGTCTGCGGCCACGGCGGCTACAGCGATCAACCGTTCGGCGCGCTGACGCCCGTGCGTTCTCTCGAATCCCAGCGCGGCTGCGCCCGCGACCGTCGCAATTACTACCTGCCGGTCTTTTACACGCACGACTGGGCGCAGGCCCGTAACGGTGCGTACATGTCATGGGCATCGAAGCTCGAAGGCTTGCTGGTCGGCGGCCCGTGCTACGATTTCACCATGGCCGGCGGGCAGGGGTACCTCGGCACGCACACGTTGCTGGAACTGGCGGAGGTCAACCGCCGCCTGGCACTTGTCGGCGACGTGATGAACAAGCTCAAGAAAACACCGTCGCCGGTGGCCGTGCTCCACAGCCATCGCCAGTACGCGCACGACCTCATCACGTTCAACACGCCCAAGCCCGCCTTCACCAACGCGCCACCGCAATACCTCAGCCCTCATCACGCCGCGGTGGATTCGTGTTTCTTCCGCGTCATGGACTCCGGCATCATGCCGAATTGGATCGACGAGGGCGAAGTGGACGTGAGCGGCCCCGATTTCCTCAAGCAATGGAAGGTCATCTACGTACCCGGCCTCGCGTACGCACGCCCTGAGTTCCGCCAAAAGCTCGAAGCCTTCATCGCCAGCGGCGGCAAGCTGGTGCAGTTCAAGGGCGACAAACTCGAACTGAAAAGTGCGATCCGCGCGGACTACAAGGCGCAAGGCTGGTGGGAGCACCCGAACCTCGAAGCCGGCGCCGGCATCGACGAATTCAGTTGGCGCAAATGGGACATGAGCACCGCGCCGACGTTCCGCGAAGACCTGGCCAAATGGCTCGGCCCACGGCCGTGGGAATCGAGCAACAAGAACGTCTTTGTCGTCCCGCACAAGGCCGGCGACGCGACGTACCTGCTCATCGCCAACAATGAGCTGGATGCAAAAAACCCGCGCGGCCTCAAATGCCCGCTCATCGCAGCGGAGACGACGATCAAACTGCCGGCTGAAGGCGTGGTCTATGACCTCTTCAATGGCGGGCGCGTCACGGACGGCCACTTGAAACTCGCCGCCGGCGACGGCGCGTGCTGGCTGCATCTGCCCACCCCGCCGGGCAAGATGAGGCTTTCGGCAAAAGCCGCCAAGGACGGCGCGCTCGACATCGAGTTGCGATGGGGCGATGTCGGCTACCTGCCGTTCCGTCTGCGCATCCTCGATCCAGCGGGCAACCGCGTGGACGAACTCTATCGTGCCACGCCCTACCAGGATTCGTACACGCTCGGGGCGAACGCCGCGCCGGGTACATACACCATCGAGGGCTACGAATGGCTTACCGGCTCGACCGTCGCCACGAAGATCAGCATCAAAGCCCAAACGAAACTCGCCGCCAGCGCGGATGGCGACCCCATTTCGATCTATTTCGACGACGCGACGAAGATTCGAGGTCTCTTCGCCGCGAAACCGTTCGAGCCACCTTATGAGAAAATGAATTGGGACGCGAAGCGTGTGTTCGGACTCGATCCGAAGAAGTTCGCCGTGTTTGGTCCGCCCGAAGCCGGGGAGAAAATCGCCGCCGCCTTGCGCGCCAAGGGCATGACGGTCACGGTGAATCCGCCGGTCGAGATCGTCGAACTGAAACGCGAGCCCGGCCGCGGTGGCGAAGGCCGGGTCGAAGGCGACCGCCGCGCGGAGAATATCTTCGCCCACTCGATCGTGTTGCCCGATCACGACCTCGGACGAGCGGCCTGGGGACGCGGCCACATCAACCGGCCCGTGACCGCGACCTTCCCGGGCAAAGGCCGCGCTTTTATCCAGTGGGGCATGAGTTGTTTCCAAGCCGGTTGGCAGAACGTCTTCGCGTTCGGCGACACCGATGCCGCTGTCGCATGGTTGCTGAAAGCCATCAATGGCCAGATCGAAGCGCGAATGACCGAAGTCATTGCCAGCGTCAAACCCGCTGCCGCGGCGAAATCATCGCTCGGCAGGTTCGGCGTATCGAACGAGATCGCGGTGTACGACACGCCGGTAGGCCTCGGCGTCAGCCCCGATGGCCAGACGACTTACGTGGTGTTGTACGATGGCTCGGTAGCCGCCTACGACGCCGCCGGCAAGACGCGGTGGGAAACGCCGCGACTGCTCATGGACGCCGCCACGCTCGCGGTGAGTCCAAAAGGCGACCGCCTCGCGGTAGCCGGCTATCCTGGCATCGTCGTGCTCGACGCCGCCACCGGCAAGGTGCTTGGCAGTCACACGATCACGTCAAAGAAAATCTGGGCGCCATGGCTGGCCAACTACGTGCGGAGCGTCGCCTGGAACTCCGCCGGTACGAAGCTCGCCGGTGGCTGGTGCGTGAACGCCCACGACACCCAAAACGTCGTTGTGCTCGACGCGCAGGGCAAACTCGCGCTCGATCTCGGTCCAGCTTTCGGCGACGTCTTCGGCCTCGCGTTCGTTCCGGGCACGGACACTTTGCTCATCGGCGGGAACAAGCTGACCGCCGTGAACGCCGCAGACGGCAAGGAATTCTGGAGCGCCGCGGTCGGGGGAGCGCAATCATTCTCCTTCAGCGCCGATGGCAAGACGGTCGCTGCGGGCGGCTGGGGCAAGAGCGCCGGCAAGATCAACCTCGCCGACGGTCAGTTGCTCCAATCGGCTAGCTTCGATGCCGTGGTCGGCGGCGTGGCGTTGTTGCCCGGCGGCGATGTGACCGTGGCGGTGTGGGGCGGCACGAAACCGCTCTACGTGTTGCGCGACAAACCCGTGCCGCTCTTGCAGTCATCGTTTGCTTTTCAGGACGTGCGCTGGTCGGAGAAGCACGGCGGTTTGCTCGCCTGCGAGCAAGGCGGCAAGTTGTGGTTGCTCGGCGCGGACGGCGCGCCGAAAGCGATGCTCGACGAAGACGCCGGGACGACGATCTATCGGCTGGCGGAGTCGAACGGCCAAATCCTGGTGGGCCGCATGAATCGCGTGGTGCAACGCCTCGCCCTGAGGTAGGACTCGACGACGGAAGCAACCGGCTGTGCCCCGCTCGTTCGCACGGATCGTCTGGATGCTGGCTGCCGCCGAACTTCGGAGCGATGTGGTGAAAGTCACGAACATCTACTTCACGAGTTGGCAATACGTCCGACCGGGCAGCTTTGCTTGGGTGAATGAGCGCGGAGAAGGCTTGTCCACGTTGGGGGAGCACGGCGACAAGGGCGCTCGGTTCGTGCCGTATGCGCCGCACGGGGTGCGGTTGGTCACGCAACGCCCCGCGACGGTGAAGTTCGACGATCCGCTCGGCGCAGGGCCCGACGGCAACCCCGGTCCCTGCACCATCGTGTTCGACGACGGCAAATATAAATGCTGGTACACATTCCTGCCCGAGTCGTCGGAGGGCCAGCCCTCGCCGCACTTGGGCCACAACCATTATCTCTGCTATGCCGAGTCGGCCGATGCCTTCACGTGGACGAAACCGAAACTGGGTCTTTTCGAGTACAAAGGGAGCCGCGGGAACAACATCGTCTTCCCGCCCAATATGGGTGGGCCGCACCGAGGCTTGCACGGGCAGGGTATTTTCATTGACGCGCACAACGATCCGTCCGAGCGATACAAGATGGTTTATCTCGGCCGCTTCATGCCGGACGAGGTCGCGGCGTATCGGAAGAAGTGGCCGGGCGACGTTGACCCGATGGCGCTGGCAGACAACGGCGAAGCCTGGGGACTGGCCGGCGCGGTCTCGGCGGACGGAATGCATTGGAGTGCGTTGCCCGAGCCGATGCGCATCCAGCACGCCGATACGCTCAACGCGGCGCACTTCGACGCCAGGCGATGTGAGTTCATCTGCTACTACCGCACGTGGGCGAAAGAACCGAGCACGACGGAGAGTTACGGCGCGGTGGGCAAACGTTCCGTCGGCCGCGCTGTGAGCCGTGATTTTCGCCATTGGCACAACGGCGACGTGTTGCTCACGACCGGCGCGGGCATGTCGCCGTCGCATCTGTGGTACGGGCCCGGGTTCACGACGCTGCCGGGCGCGCCGGAGCAACAAGTGATGTTTCCGTTCCGCTGGAAGCTCGAAGACGACACGATGGACGTGGGCCTGTTCTCCACGCCCGATGGTTGGTCGTGGTCGGAAGTGCCCGGCGGCCCTGTGCTCGGGCCGGGAAAGCCGGGAACGTGGGACGGCGGGTACGTGGCGCCGACGCAGCATCTGATCGAGCTCCCCGACGGACGTTGGGCGTTGCCGTACGTCGGCTTCCCGATCCCGCACAAGTATCCGCGGGTGGACCCGGCCAAGCGCGAACGTTACCGCGGCGTCGCGGCGGGACGCGGTTACGCCATCTGGCCGAAGGGCAGAATCGTGGCGCTGGAAGCGGACGGCGACGGCGAGTTCGAAACGGTCGCCATGCGCACGGTGAGCAAGCGGTTGTTCTTGAACGCGGCGGTTGCCGGCGACGGCTTCGTGCGGATGGGCATCAAAGTGCCTTATCGCGACGTGCCCGGCTGCACGCTCGACGAGTGCGACCCGATCACGGGCAAAGATGATGTTCGCATCGCGGTCACATGGAGGGGAATCTCGGAGATGCGGTCCGACACGGAGCCGATCTACTTGAAGGTGCAACTCCGCAACGCGCGTTTGTTTGGAATGGAGTTTTGCTGACGATTCCGTCATGATTTACTCTCGGTGTGACCATGACTGGGCGTTTTCTCCGGGTTGAAGAGATCAGTCCCACGGTTGAGCTTGCAGACTGCTGGAACTTCCCGGCTGACTATCGCCACGTGTACCGCATTCCGTCGCATCATTTGCTCCTGATCGAGTCCGGCACCATCGTCGCGCGTCCGCCGGGCGGCGAATTCGAGGCGCGGGCAGGCGACCTGATTTGCTTCCGTCCCACGGAGGTCAACGAGTACGGCAATCGCGGGCCAACGCTCATTTATCAGGCGCATTTAGAGTTCGCGCCGCCGCCGCGTCACCAGGCGACGCCTCGTTTGGGGAAGTGGGGCGCGTTGCCCGTGGTGGTCTCGCTCGGCAACGCGTTCGAGGCGGCACGGCGGGTGTTCGAGACGTTGTGCGCGGAGGTTTCCCAGGAAGGGCTGACGCACGAGCTGCGGTTGCGGTCGGCCGTGTGGGAATTGCTGGCTATCTTTGCCGCGGTGGTCGCGGGCCAGCCGCATCCCGAACGAGGGCTCGACGACTGGCGACGGTTGCGGATCCAGCTCGAATCGCGACTGAGGGAGAACCTGACCGTGGGCGATTTGGCACGCGAACGGAATCTGCACCCGAGCTATCTCATTCGGCAATTCAAGCATCGGTTCGGTCTCAGTCCCAAGGCGTTTCGCACCCAGGCCCGGCTGCGCGAAGCGGCGCGCCTGTTGCGGACGACCGAGCTGCCGGCCAAGTCCATCGCGCTCGACTTGGGCTTCCCCAGCGTCAAGACGTTCCAGCGCGTTTTCAAGCATCACTTCGGCGTGCGCCCGCTGGAAGTGCGGACCAAGTCGTTGTTCGCCGCGGACCCGGCGTCGGCCACCGCGGTGAATCCGTTCCAGACAAATCGCTTCAATCTCCGCCCGCCGCTTCGCCGCGACTGGAAAGAGAAGTATCGTGTGCCCGACGCCGAATACACCAAGCGAGGGCTGGTGCCGCCGCCACGCGGGTAGGGGAGCAAGTCAATTTCTGCCCCTTGGACAGCCGGTTGTGGGGTTTCAATTGACTCGCAGTTTCGGCCTGAACTTGCGACTCTAGCTAGTCGGTAAGCCAAAAAAACCAGGAGGAAACATGAGCACGAGAATTCAAATTCTCGGAGCGGGAATTATGGCAGCTATTTTGTGCTGCCCGATTGCGCCGACAAAGGCGGCCATTACGGTCACCCAGACCTTCGACACCGCCGCCTCGGCCGCCGCCGGCGGCTGGACTCTCCAGAACGGCACGACGGGCGGGAACAACTTCGGCTTCAGCAACACCAGCAACGCCGGCGGCGCAGCGGGCGAAGCGGGCGGCACGTTTCAGCGGCCGGGCAACATCGGCTACTATTCCGATCTCACCGGCGTCAACTTGAACATCTTCGAGACGTTCCAGGTCTCGGGGTTGCTCAAACTCACCAAGGCCACGTCGCCTGCCACGGACAACACGCTGGTGTTCGGCTACTGGGACACGACCAAGAACGTCGTGAGTTCCGTCGATCCCAATTCGCCCACCGTGCTGGATAACTTCGTCGGCCTCAATTACCGGGCGTTTGACGGCAACCTGCGGGCCAACGTCTTCGGCGGCGACTACGGCGGCTACAACGGAAGCGGCGGCGATGCTGGCCTGGCCAAAGAAACGGCCATCGCAGACGGGAACTACACTTTCAGCTTCACGGTCAACAACGCCGGCTTCACTCCCGGCGTCGGCCAGTTTCAGTACGCGCAGATCACGTTGACGCTGTCGAACACCGCGACCGCCGCCGTGACGACGCTCTACAACGCGCTGAACCCGCTCCAGAACCGAACCAACCGCGTCCTGGACGCCTTCGGATTCGTCCAGGTGAACGCAACCAGCGACACGGGCAATCCGCTCACCATGTTCGTGGACGACCTGATCTACAGCGTGCCCGAGCCGACGGTGGTGGCGTTGCTGAGTTTGGGCCCGCTGCTGGTGTGGTGGCGAAGGCGATGAGATCGTTGATGGTTATCGGTTATCAGTGAATCGAAAATCCTCCGGTGATATTGCGCCACGAAGAACGAATCGCCAATAACGAGTTCCAAGCGTGAACGCGCTGCGTTCACGCTCATCGAGCTTCTGGTCGTAGTCGCCGTCATCTCGATCCTCGCGGCGTTGTTGCTCCCCGCGTTGCGCGGTGCAAAGGCGAAAGCGAAAGAAGCCGCCTGTCAGAACAATCTCCGCCAACTCCACACGTACATCGCGTTGTATGGGGACGATTTCAACGGTTACCTGCCGGACGCCTATGGCATCTTTCAACGGACCTGGAATGACTGGACCTGGGACGGCTTCCTGCACAACCGGCTGCGCAACTACGTGGACCGACGGCATTCCGTCTATCTGTGTCCGGGCTGGCCGCCTGACAAACCGTACCTTAGCAGCGGACTCGATTGGCAGGTCGTGGGCACGCCGGACAATGCTGGCGCTGGTCCGTCGCCGGGCACGCCGCGCAACTTCGGCGAAGGTTACCAGTATTACGCGTGGGATTGGACCTGGGGTTTGTTCGGGACCAACGCCCCCAATTACTACGGCTTCGTCCGATTCGGCGGCGCACCCTGTTCGCATCAAGCCAAGGTTTTTCAATGTTTCCCGCCGCAACACGAAGCTCCGTGGAAACGCCCCGGCCCGCACGGCCTCGACTACAGTGGCTGGAATGTGCTCTGGCTCGACGGCCATGTCTCCCGGCATCGCGGCTTGTTCGACGGCAACGGCATGCTGCTCGACAACGTGCCCGGCAACTGGATCAACCCTTGCCAGCCGCCGCCTTGGCCGCAGTAATGTTCGTAGTGCCGACTTCAGTCGGTATCCTGATCGTCACACTTGCCCACTGCAGACCGAGGTCGGTATTACAACTGCGATGAACCTTCTCGACCAAGCACCCTGTCGCGCATTCTGGACGCCGTCGATTGATGGCGAGTCCGGCCCTCCGGCGCAGCGCATCATTCACGCCCGCGTGTTGCAGTTGCCAAAGCCGACCCGCCTGCGCCGGCTTGGTGTCAAGGCAGGACAAGGCTTCTTCAAATGCGGCAGCATGGCGGTGGTCGATCGGGTGACCGCCTTTCGCGTGTTGTCCTGGGACGGACGGAAATGGCGTGTGGTGATGCGCGAGCGTGGGCTGAAGCGACCGCCGAAGGACAAATGCCGATGGTTCGATCTCGACGGGCTGACAACATCGGCGCTTGTCGTCGAAGCGCGTGAGTGCGCGGTGGACCTCGGCTGGACCGGTTGGAATCTGGTGAAAAGTGCGTTCGTTCTTGAGGGCGAGCCTGTGGAGTCTCCGTTGCCGGCCGATTCTCCATTGCGAATCGCCGGCATCGAACTGGGACGGTGTCCACGCGGCATGAAGGCGGAACAGTTGCCGGGCGAAGCTCGTTATCGGACTCGATTCTTCGAGGTCGGCTTTCGATTGCTGCGGACAGGATTCACCTATCTCGCGCTCGACGATGAGGGCCGCGGCCGCACCGCGAACAACCTGCTTTCCAAGCAATCCCTGTTCGGTCCTGTCTTCTGGGCGCCACACGAGTTCTATCCGCTACGCGATTCCTTCATTCAGGGCCTGCGACTGCATCCGGTCGGGTCGGCGCGGCAGGTTGGTTTTCATGAGCACGCGGTGGCTGGCACGGTCTCGGTGCGGGGGAACGTCGTGGAATACAACGTGGAAATCCCCGGCGGTGGGCAACGGTATCGCTTACACTGGGAAGTCTGTGAAGATCGCCTGGTGTTATGCGCCCAACGAATCGCCGCCAAACCCCGGCGCGCTTGGACCAGCAGTTTGTGGCATTTGAGCCTGAACAGCGCCGTCACGCCCTGCACGAGTCTCGGACGCATTACACGACGGGGCGAAGTGGGGTTGGTTGAGCTGCCGGTGCTGTTTCACGCCCCGGGACAGGGCACATTCCGAATCACGAATCACGAATCCCTGCCCGCCGATCGGCAGGCGGGACGAATCACGAACCACCTCTGGCGCTCCGACTCCTGGCGCCCGGCCTACATCACCACGGCGGAACTCAAGCTCGGCGAACAACCCCGACCCGAAGGCGATTATCTCTTGCCGGCGGGACGGCACCGCGCCGAGATCGAGTTCGCCGTCGTCCAGCACCGTGTTCGCCTGAGGAAGCACGCACCCGCGTCGGTTCAGCGCGCGCTCAATCGCTGCTCGCTCACGGCGCTCACCTACCGACCCGACACCGCCACGCTCACCAACAACGGCAACAGCATCCACGCGATCATCTGCGTCGATTGCTGGTCGGCAGTGACGACGCGCCTCGAAAAGATACTGCCGAAACTCGACGCCAACGATTTGCTTCGTGATACCCTCGAACGTCATCTCACCGGTGGCCCGTCGTATGCCGCGGGGCGAATCCTCAAGAACGGCAAAGCCCACCAGTTGGAAGACGAATACATCATGAGCGGCACCGGCATGCTGCTGGGATTGGCCGACTACCTCGAATCGACCCACGACAAATGCTGGCTGATGCGCCATCGCGAGCCGATCCTGGCCGAATTGCGTCGCATGCGCGCCCGCGACCTCGACGGCGATGGTCTCGTGGAGAGTCCCCACCGGTCCGGCATCAGCGGCCAGCGCCAGTGGTCCACTTGCTGGTACGACGTGATCTCGTTCGGCTGGAAGGACGCGTTCGCGAACGCGCTGCTCCATCCCGCGCTGCGCAAACTCGCGCCGTTTTTCCCCAAAGAGCGTCTGACCGCCTGGGCGGACAAACTCCGCGCGAGTTACTGGCGGACGTTCTACAATCCAGCGACCGGCTGGCTCGCCGGCTGGCGCTGCAAAGAGAACCAGCTCCACGATTACGCGTTCCTATTCGTCAATGGCGCGGCGGTGTGCGGGGGCTTGGTGGAACCGAGGGCCGCTCGCGAGATCATCGAACGACTCTGGAACGAACTGCAGCGGCTCGGCCCGCTCGACTTTCGGCTCGGCTTGCCCGGCAATCTCCGAATTCTTCCGCCGGAAGAACTGGCGGGCCCGATGCCCGACGGCGTTTACATGAACCGCACGCTTACGCACTCGCAGGCGCGGCATTTCGTCGGCGCGCTCTACAAGGTCGGCATGACCAAGGAGGCTGACAAGCTGTTGCACGCGCTGCTGACCAGCCTTGCCGACGGCACCGCCTTCGCCGGCTGCGGCAGCGGCGTCGATTGGCGCCGCCGCGACGGCGCGCCCGCCGGTTACGAAGGCCTTCTCAGTGACCAATTCGGCATTTTGGCCGTGGCCACACAGCGTCATGGCACGCGGGGCGCGCGTGATGAAGCCAAACCTCGAATCCATCTTCCGCTGCAACGATCAAAGCGCGCTGATCCATAATTTCGTGGCCGGCGAAGACCCGCCGCCCGAACCGTGGCTGCATTACAGCCGTCCCCAGTCGCCCCTGGGCAAAGTCAGCTTTCCGCTGGTGCTCACCATCGTGCAGGGCCAAGTCTGCACGCCGGCACCACGCGGCACGCTGATCGAGCGCTCGTTGTCGAGCCATCAATGGCTTCCGTGGGAATACACGGGAACGAACGGCCACATCTCCGTGCGCCGAACGGTGACGCGCGATCTGTGGATGGCGCGAGTCAGCGTGCGTCGGCGCGAGCGCGCGCTCCTGCTGCTGGAGGCGCGGCACGGGCGGCAACGTCAAGCTGGAGTTCCGTCGTATCGCCGGCGGACTGTAATTCCATTGGGCGGACCGGTTTTACATCGAACTCCGGTTTTCTCCACTGCGGGTGGTGGATTTGATTCTGCGATTTCTCCTGGACGAACCAGCCTCCCCGTGATGTCACACCGGAGGAAAACGAGGAGCTACTGATCGTCGTGGCCATCATCACCATCTTCCAAGTTCACTTCGGGCATTTGTCGCACCTGACGTTGCCGGTCGCCACCTTGCGAATGCTTCGGTCGTGCCGAGTTCGCGGGTGCAAATGCCGGATGCGGCGACTGCCAAACCTGCCAAACGCCTGGCTGAAACCTCGTGAACCTCGTGAATTTCAGGCTTGACGAAGGCCTTTGAAACCGATATATAGCGCACACAAATCAAACTATATCACCTTACAGAAGCCCGAATATCCTATGCCCTCCCGCTCCTCTTCATCCAAACCACGGTCGGTCCGCCACGCGCCGGTGGGGTATCGCGACATCGTCGCGGAACTACGCGATGCGATTCTCTCTGGCAAGTTCATTGCCGGACAGCGTTTGCCGACCCAAGTCGAGTTGCAGAAGCGCTTCCGCACGACGCCGGTCACGGTCCAGCGCGCCATCCAAGAACTGGCGGGCGATGGCTTCATTCGGACACGGGGAGGATCTGGTGTGTTCGTAGCCGACCATCCGACGCATCTCTATGACTATGCGCTGGTCTTCCCGCACGACCCGGCGAATCCGCCCGGTATCTGGTCACGGTATTACGCGGCACTGGTCAACGAGGCAGCGGCGTTCAGCCAGCGCGGCGACCGCCGGGTGATGCCGTTTTACGGGATGGATTATGTGCCGCAGGCGCCGGACTACCCGCGGTTGGTGAAACGGGTGGAATCGTACCGGCTGGCGGGGATCATTTTCGCCACGGCGCCCTTCCGGCTGGCGGACACGCCCGTATTGAATCAACCGGGCATCCCGCGCGTGGCGGTGATGAGCGAGCCAACATACCCGAACGTCCCGGCGGTCTGGTTTGAATCATACCTGCCGAAAGCGTTGGATCGTCTGGCTGCGCGCGGTCGAAAACGCATCGCCTTGCTGGGCAATTTTGCGGCCAACGCAAAAAAGTTGCAGCCTCTCCTGTCCGCTCGCAACATGCGCATGCGCCCCAGTTGGGCAATGCCGTTGTACCCGCCCGCGGTCGAGGGTGCGCGCGTGTTCGTACAGTTGCTGATGGAAGGGCAGGAACGTCCCGACGCGCTGATCATTGGCGATGACAATTTAATCGAGCCTGCCGTTGCCGGGCTGATCGCGGCAGGCGTACGGACTGAAGAAGAACTCGATGTGGTTGCGCACTGCTTTTTCCCTTGGGCAGGGCCAACGATCCTCCCGATGGAACGGATCGGGTACGACGCGCGCGCGGTGTTGCGCACGTGCATCGAGTTGATTGACCGGCAACGTCGCGCTGAGTCCGTCCCGCCCGTGACGAAGATCGCCGCAGCGTTCGAGGAGGAATTGTCCGCCGTTCGTGAGCTGCCCGCGGCGCATGAATCAACCCGGATCGTTCAACCAAATTGAATTCGCAGCAAAAAGGAGTGGAGGTATGAAGAAGTCAGTAGTCCAACAGACGGAACAACCAGCAGCGTGCCGCCGATATGATCGGGTGGCCACCGGCGGGTGGCTGGTTTTAGCCGCGGCATGCATGCTCACGAGACCGGCGCCGGCCGCGGTCGTGGACCCAGCGGCAGTGCCGGGGATGCAGTTACGCCTTGATGCAAGAGCGCTCACGGGGTTGAACGATGGCGATCCCGTTGCACTGTGGACGGACACGAGCGGCAATGGCCGCCACGCCGGGCAAATCACGTCCGCCTTTCAGCCGACCTATCAAACCAACGAGTTCGCCGGCCAGCCGGTGGTGCGGTTCGATGGCGTCAACGATCGGCTGACCAACACGGCGTTCGTTTCGGCTGCGCAGACATGGTTCCTCGTCTATCGGGAGAGTTCACTTCCCAGCGCCGGCGGGTTCCAGGCCATTCTGTCGCTGGCGACGCCGACGACGGGGCCGTTCAGCGATGTGCTGCTCATGAATGCGGGCGGCTACCAAAACGTGTCGCTCTTGATGGACTACCCCGGCGGCAGTGGCTCCTCCGTCGGATTCAATCCCATCCTCGACACCGAGGAACACATCGTGGCGTTTACCTACAACGGTTCGGGGAACACGACGCCCGGCAACTACCAATTCGCGTACGATACCAATACACAGACGGTCGTCAGTTCGGGGCCGTTCGGTCACAACGCGGTGTTTGCCGGCGGGATTGGGGCACGCGGCGACGACGGTGCGAATCCCTTCAGCGGCGACATCGCCGAGATCATCATTTACGACCACGTTCTTTCGGCGGCCGATTTCAACGGCGT
>Ga0187892_10007158_pt1 | contig 16061 bp, 9 predicted proteins | sample MA1701073metaG_FD_139345 | JGI IMG/M metagenome (GOLD analysis project Ga0187892, IMG submission 139345) | Bio-ooze microbial communities from a basaltic lava cave in the Kipuka Kanohina Cave System on the Island of Hawaii, USA - MA170107-3 metaG ... | reverse complement strand
GCCCCTCCGTACACGGGTTTGTTCAAGAAACTCCGTGAGGCCTCACACGCTCAGTTTGCCAGTGTAACCCGAACGCGACCGTCCGGCAAGACTAACCGCGGTTTAGATGCGATAGCCCTGGATTGCGAATCGGTGTAGAATCAACGCAGAAGTATGTATGTCCACGATCACCGCACATCTGACGGCCGAGGAGTTCGCGCAACGGTACATGGACGTGCCGCTTTGCGAGCTGGTCCGCGGCGAGGTGGTTGAACTGATGCCAGGCGGGTACGAGCACAGCCAGATCACTGGCCAGGCATTTTTCCTGCTGCAAATTTGGGCTAAGCAATCACGGCTTGGACGTGCTGTCACTTGCGAGATGGGTCTGATCACCGGTCGGGGTCCCGATAGCGTTCGTGGCGCCGACGTGGCCTATTTCTCATTCAAGCGACTTCCTCCCGGCCGCGAGCCGCCGGGTTTCAGCGAGATTCCGGCCGACCTCGTCGTTGAGGTAGTCGGCAAGGGGCAAGCCTGGCCAACGATGGTGGCCGAAGTTGGTGAATACCTTCGGATGGGGGTCGATCGCGTCTGGGTCATCGTGCCGGCATCGCGGCGGATTCACCTGTACGGCAGCGACGCCGAACCGACGATTCTCCGCGGCGACGAGCTCGTCCGCGACGAGGACATCTTGCCCGGATTCTCCTGCCGCGTGTCGGATTTCTTCGAAGTTATCATGCCAGCCGAGCAGTAACGCGTCGGTGTGGGCAGGGTCAACAGGTGTGGCATGGCCAAGCGAAGCGCGGCCATGACGGGCGCCCGCTTTCGTCGTCATGCCCGCGCTTCGCTTGGGCATGCCACACACGTCAATCGTCGGAACTTGTCGGGTGGCGTCGCGAATGTGCAATTCTGACGTGCTCGGTTCAGAATTTTTGAAGAAGCGTCTTGACTTGCTCCGACGATTGTAGTAGGCTGGTCTACGACGTTTGTAGTAGGTTCGCGGAGGAGTGACGGACGCAGCGAATGGGCGAACGCCAGTACGAGCTGGGCGACGCGGAGCTCGAGGTCCTCAAGGCGCTGTGGGGCGGCGGGCCGGCCACCGTGCGCGAGGTGATGCAGGTGCTGCACACCCGTGGCCGGCGCGTGGCCTACACCACCGTGCTCACGTTCCTGACCCGCCTCGAACAGAAGGGCTACGTCGCCAGTAACAAGTCGGGGATGGCCTACGTGTATCGTGCCCGCGTGTCGCGCGAGCGCGTCAGCCATTCGCGGCTGAAAGCCCTGCTCAGCCAGCTTTACGACGGGGCGGCCGGGCCGCTGGTGCTGCAGCTCATCCGCACCGAGCGTTTCTCGCCGGACGAGATCGAGGAGCTGCAGAAACTGATCGACCGGCTGGACGGCGGCGCGTAGGGTGGGCGCCGCCGGTTCGCCGGCCGGCGAACATGAGCGTCAACGCGCAGGCACGGATGCTTGCGCTCGGGACGAGGGACAAGCAGCGTTTCCCGCGCTTTCAAGGGGAGAACGGGGATGGAGTCCACGTTCGCAATCACCGACGTGTTGTGCCGAAACGGCTTGGCGGCCATCCCGCTGGCCGTGCTCGTCGCGATTCTGTGCCGGATGTTCCGCAGCCGGCCGGCCACGAAGCATACGCTGTGGTTGGTTGTCTTGCTGTGGTTTGTGGTCGCCCCGCTGCTGCCGGCCACGGATGTGGCCGAGCGACTGGGCAGCGACTTGGCCGCTCGCGTTGCGGAGCCATGGCGCGCAGCACCGCTGGAACCTGAATCGACGCGTACGGCCGAGCCAGCGCCCGGCACCCACGAGCCGCCTCAGACCGAACCGCCTGCGGTGGCGGAAATCCCCTACGATCCGAATGATTATCGCACGCTGGCAGCCGCGCTCGACGTTCCGAGCCACTCGTCGGAACCTCAGGTGATCGCACCGGAGGATTGCCGACCTGCTGTCAAGGCGTCGCCGAGGTCAGCCGCTGTTTCCTCGATCGCGTCAACCCACGCGCCGGCTTCGTCCTCACTGATCGCGGAAAACGCGCCTGATGCGTCAATGACGACCATCGTGAGCGTCACCCCCGCCGCGGATCCGCCAGCCGTGCAGCCAACGATCGCATCGCCGGTAACAAACAGAGACGCTGGCGCGGAGCCGGCCGCGACTCGCGACCTGTGCCGCGAATGGGTGGCCGGATTGGCGGCCGTGCGCGATGACATCGCGCGATTGCCTGCGATACCCGGTTCGGTCTGGATGATCGGCTTGCTCGGTTTGGCCGCGTGCTGTTTGCTGGCCGTGCTGCACACGCGCTGGCGGCTGCGGCACGCTGTTCCCGCGCCGGCGACGGTCACCCGTGCCGTGGCCGGCGTTGCCGCGGCCTATGGTTTGAAGCACGCGCCGCAGACCTTCATGGTGGACGATTGCGTCTCGCCCATGGTGACCTGCGGGCGCCGTCCGCGGCTCATCCTGCCGATCGGGCTTTGGGCACAGCTCGACGGCGCTGGCCGGCGGGCCATCATCTGCCACGAGCTGGCGCATCTGCGCCGCCGCGACCATTGGGTGCGCTGGGGACAGCTCATCGTGCTGGCCCTGTACTGGTGGCATCCGCTGGCCTGGTGGGTGCGGCGGAAGCTGTCGGAAGAAGCCGAACTATGCTGCGATGCGTGGGTCACGTGGCTCATGCCGCAAGGCCGCCGCGCCTACGCGCAAGCACTGCTCAAGACCAAACAGTTTGTCAGTCAACATCGGGCCGGGCCCGTGGTGGGCATCGGGGTGACGAGTCCGCACGCAAAACGCTTTGCCAGGAGAATCAAGATGGTGATGTCCGAACGTGTACGACCGGGTCTTTCGCTGCGCGGCATGGCGCTGTCAGTTGCACTGGTGGCGGCCGGATGGCTGGCGGCGCCCCTGTGGGCCTGCCCGCCGGAGGAGAGTTCCGCGAAGGCAACCAAGCACAAGCACAAGCACGCGCACACAACGCCCGCCCCTGAAGCGGCGCCCGATTGCGAAGACGTCGAAGCCGATGCCGAGGCGGCCACCGATACCTTCATCCAGCACCTGACCGGCCGGTTCGTTAATCGGGCGGCACCCGGTCTGGTGGCGGATGGCCCGCGCCGCGCCGGCGGCGGATCCACGCCCGCCCCGGGCGCGCGCGGTCTTGAAGAGCGCATGGAGCGGCTCGAGCGGCAGCTCGAGAACGTCACCAAGCGGCTGGAAGAGCTCAGCTCCTCGAGATTCGGTGCGTTCCAAGCAGTGCCGCCCGTGGCGCCGGTTCCGCCGGTCGGCGTGGGCGCAACCACGCGGGCACTCATTGCCGACCAGGGCAATCGAGTCGTGCGCACGTACAAAGTCTCGAAGGGCAAGCTCGACGCGCTTTACAATCTCATGAAGCGGGACGACGTGCCCATCCTGGTCCGAAAGCTGGACGACGGGATCGAAGTCCATGGCACAGAGACGCAGCAGGCCCACTTCCGCGCGTTCATCCAGATGATCGATCCGCGCGACGACCGCGGTTCTTCAGCGGCCGAGTGGGAACACCATCAGGCCATGGCCCTGCTGGGGTCAGGCGAGGTTGATGCGGCCCGACGGCTGGCAGAGCTGGAGAAGGCCGCCGCCCTGGCCGGCAAAGGCGGACTTGCCGCGGTCACGAGCGTGCGAGCCGCCGCGCTGGCCGAGCAAGCTGCACACCTGGCCGAACATGCGGATCACCTGCGCGCTCACGCCGATGAACTGCGAGCCAAGGCCGATGAGCTGCGGGCTCACGCGGACGAGCTGCGCGAGGAGGCCGGCGAAGCCGACGACCAGCCGCGAGCCCACGAGCTCGAGACCGAGGCCGAGGCCGTCGAGCGGCAGGCTGAGGAGCTCGAAGAGCAGGCCGAACACGTCGAGGAGCAGGCGGAGGAGGTCAGCGAGCAAGCCGAATCGATCCGGTCGCAAATCGAAGAGATGAAGCCGGGGCTGGCGCGCTAGCGACTTGCCAAGGGGGGAATTGTCGTGATGTCAACGCCGTTCGGTCGACGCGCGGGAGCGATCGTTCTCAGCCTAGTCGTAGCGTTGTGGGCGGCGCCGGCCGCGGATGGGCAGGCCGATGGCCGGACGGCCCCGTCATCGCCGGCTGACACGGAGTTGCGCGACTACCTCGCCGCCAACGGCTTGCTCAACCGAGGGCTGTACGAGCTGGCCGCGGCTGAGTATCGCAAGTTCCTCTCAGCGCACGGTTCGCACGAGAAGGCGCCGGTCGCCCGTTATGGTCTGGCGGTCTGCCTGTTTCGCACGCAGCAGTTCGAGGCGACCGTTCCCGAACTGGCGAGCCTGGCCAAGCTGGCCGATTTCGCGTTCGCGGCTGAGGTGGGCACGTTGCTGGGCCAGTCTCAGCTTGCCCTGCAACGCTACGGGCCTGCGGCCGACGCATTCGAACGCGTCGTGCGCGATTTCGGTCAGCACGACCTGGCCGATGACGCCGCTGCTGGCGCGGTCGAGGCGCTCTACAGCGCGGGCAAGCACGAGGACGTCGGCCAGCGCAGTCGCACTTTTGCGGAACGCTGGCCGGAAAGCCCGCTGGGCGACAGGGTCGAGTTCTTCGCGGGTTCGGCGCTGATGGCCCGCAAAGAGTATGAGCCCGCGGCCGGCCGGTTCGCGTCGCTGCTCAGGGATCACTCCGAGTCACCACTGGCGGCCCAGGCCGGATTGCTCCTGGCACAGTGCTACCAGTTCAGTGGCTCGGCAGACGCGGCGATCACGCAGTTCCGCAAGATCGCAGACCAGCAGGACCACCCTCACGTTTCCGAGGCCCTGTTCGGATTAGGCACGCTTCTGCTCGAGAAAGGGCAAGCAAAAGCAGCCGGTGCGGCGCTCGACCGGCTGCTCGAATCGTCCCCGCAGAGCCCCCTCGTCTCCGCCGCACGATTGCAGCGTGGCCGGGCCTGGTTCGATGAAGCTCAGTTCGACCGCGGACTGGCCACGTTCGCTCAGGTGGGCAACGAGGGCGATCTGGCCGACGATGCCGCCTACTGGGCCGCCAAGTGCCGCTTGCGTCAGGAGAAGTTCGCCGACGCCGCCCAGCGGCTGGCCGACGCGATTCAGCGATTCCCAGACAGCGAGCTGAAGGCCGAAATGTCGTACGACCGAACCGTTGCCCTGACGCGGGCGGGTCAGCACGATGCGGCCCTGGTCTCGCTGACCGACTTCCAGAAGCACTATCCGCAACATGCCCTGAGCGCCGGAGCGCTGCAGCTTCTGGCCGTCTCAGAGCATCAGCAGCGACGTTACGACGAGAGCGCCGAACACTGCCGCCGGTTCCTGAGCCAGTTTCCTGAGCATGAACTGGCGGCTTCGGTCGCGTTCTTACTGGGCGAGAACCTTTATTTGGCCGGGAAACACGCCGACGCGGCAGACGCGTTCGCCCGGTTCCTCGAGCAATACCAGAAAGACGCGCAGGCCGATCGTGCCCGCCTGCGCTTGGGCCTGGCGCTGCACAGGACTGGCCGGCTCGAGGACGCCATCGACGCGTTGACTCAGGTCGCCGGCCTGGCGGCTAAGGATGAGCTGTACCGCCCGGCGCTCTTGGCTCTGGGCGATGCTCACTTCCAGCGCAGCGAGTGGAAGGCAGCCGCACGGCGCTTGAGCGATTACCTCGGGCTGGCCCAGGATCCGCCTTCGGCTGACGACGCTCTGCTGAAGCTCGGCCTGGCCCAGCAGCGGCAGGAGCAGTTCGCCGAGGCGCTCAAGACGTTCGATCAGTTGATCGAGCGCTTCCCGCAGAGTCCACAACGGCTGCAGGCCATGTTCGAGCGCGGCCAGACGCTGGTGGCGCTCACCCGGCTCGATGCCGCGGCACAGGCGTTCGAAAATGTGCTCAAGGAAGGCGCGGCGTCGCGCTTTGCCGCACACGCCTGGAATCATCTCGCGGCGCTGGCCGCCCAGCGCAAGGACTTCGCGGCCGCGGCTGAGCAGTTCGGGCGCGTGTCGGAGATGGCGACCGATAGCCCGATGGCGCCCGAGGCTGCCTTCGGTCAGGCTGAAGCGCTGCTGGCCGGCGAGAAGTTCGCCGAGGCCGGCGCGGCGTTCACGCGGTTCATCGAGCGGTTCCCCAGCGACGCGCGCGTGCCGCGGGCACGGGTGCAGCTCGCCCTATCGCTGGCCCGCCAGAACCGCTGTCCCGACGCGCTCAAGGTCATCGAGCAGGTCGATCAGGCCGGCACACAAGAGCTGCCCGAAGCGCTGGCCGCAGCCGCCCGATATGAGCAGGCCTGGTGCTTGCGTTCGCTGGGGCGCAATGATGAGGCGGCCGCCGCCTATCGCAAGCTGCTCGACAAAGCTGCTGCCAGCGAGTTCGGCGTACACGCAATGCTCGATCTGGCCGCCATCGAGGCTGACGCCAAGCGCTTCGAATCCGCCGAAGCGTTGCTCGAGCAGCTTCGCACGCGCATCGAGCGCGACGATAAGGTATCGCGCGAGGTGCGCGAGCAGTCCGCCTATCGCCTGTCAGTGTGTGCCTACGAGCGCGGCCGCGACGCAGAGGCGGGTGAGTACTTCGAGCAGTTCATCGCCAACTTTTCCGACAGCACGCTGCTGCCGTCGGCCGGCTATTTCTGTGGCGAGGCGTTCTTCAAGGCCAACCGCCACGAGAAGGCCATCGTGCACTTCGCCCGCGTGAGCGAGCAATACCCGTCCGACGCGGTGGCCGGCCCGAGCCTGCTGCGGCTCGGTGAGTGCCAGGCCGCCCTGCAGCGCTGGTCCGCCAGCGAGCGGTCGTTCGCCGAGTATCTCGATCGGTTCAGCACCAGCGACCAGGCGTTTCAGGCCCAGTTCGGCGTCGGTTGGGCGTGCGAGAACCAGAACCGCTACGACGAGGCCGTCGCCGCCTACCAGAAGGTCGTGTCCGCACACCAGGGGCCGACGGCGGCCCGGGCGCAGTTCCAGATCGGCGAGTGTTTGTTCGCCCAGGAGAAATACGAAGAGGCCACGCGCGAGCTGCTCAAGGTGGATATTCTGTACGCGTATCCGGAGTGGAGCGCCGCCGCGTTGTACGAGGCCGGCCGCTGCTTCGAGAAACTGTCGAAGCCATCCGAGGCGCTGGCCCAGTTCAAGGCCGTGGTCGAGAAGCACCCGAAGACGCGCTGGGCGGAACTGGCGGCGCCGAAACTGAGATAGCGTGTGGCATGGCCAAGGGGACCCCAACCGCCAACAGATCGCGGTTGGGGACCCCCAGGCGCAGCGCGGCCATGCTCGGTTGCGACGAACGTCATGCCCGCGCTGCGCTTGGGCATGCCACACGTGGGACAAGCCAATGGACTTCATGCTAGCCCAAGTGCCCGATCCGCAGTCCAGCGCTCGCATCGGCTCGGTCTTCGACCTCCTGTTCAAAGGCGGGCCGGTCATGATCCCGATAGGGATCTGCTCGATCGTGGCCCTGACCGTGATCGTCGAGCGGCTGTTCAGCCTGCGCCGCCGCATCGTCATTCCGCCGACGTTCCTGCCCGGCTTGCAGGCAATCATGAAAAACCGCAACGGCGACGACAGCAAGGCCGTCGAATACTGCCGGGCCAACAGTACGCCCGTCGGACACATTTTCGCCGCTGCCATCCGCAAGCTGAGCGAGCCCATCGACCGGCTGGAAAAGCTCGTGCAGGAAGCCGGCGAGCGCGAAGTCATGAAATTGCGCAAGGGGCTGCGCATCCTCTACGTAATACCGTCTGTGTCGACCATGCTCGGATTGCTGGGCACGATCCTGGGCCTGATCAACGCTTTCCAGACGGTGGCCACGTCGGGTGGCGAAGCGCTGGGCAAGACCGAGCTGCTGGCTGGCGGAATCTACGAGGCCATGATCACAACCGCGGCCGGGTTAATCGTCGCCATCCCCGTGCTGGTGGCCTATCACTGGATTTCGGCCCGGATCGATCGGCTGGTGCGCGACATTGACACGATGACGGTCGATTTCGTCGAGACTTATGCCGTCAACGGGCGCTCTGAGGCTGGCCCGGAAGCGGCCGAACAGTCTCGGCCCGCTGTCGCGGCCTCGGCCGAGGCCGCGTAGCCGAGGCTTCAAGCCGGAGGGTTCTCATGCTCATCAAGGCACGCAGCACCCGCACCGACATCGGCCTCGACATGACGCCGATCATCGACACGGTGTTCAACTTGCTCATTTTCTTCCTGGTCGCGGGCAGCCTGCAGCAGATCGAGCGAGAAATGAAGATTGCCCTGCCCGTGGCCAGCTCATCCGGGCCGATCAGCGCGGCGCTGCGCGAGCTGATCGTGAATGTGACCGCCGAAGGCGAGATCATCGTCGGCGGACGGACGCTGGCCGCCGACGACCTGCGCACCATGGTCAAAGAGGCCGTGGCCGTGAATCCGCAGCAGAAAGTCACCGTGCGCGGCGACCGTAGCACGGCCTATTCAAACGTGGTGCGCGTGCTCGACATCTGCAAAGGCAGCGGCATCCAGGAACCGTACCTCGACACGGTCCTTGAGCCCTAGTGCGTGCCATGACCAAGAATGGGTGTAGCATGGCCAAGCGAAGCGCGGCCATGAAGTAACTGCAATGATTCGTCATGCCCGCGCTTCGCTTGGGCATGCCACACAGGTGCTTTTGATGAAGCGCGGGCAGCCGAGTCGGACCGCGGGCATCTTGCCCGCTTCTGGGGCCGCGGCCATCCTGGCCGCACGAACGTCTTGACGGGAGCGCGGGCGTCCTCGCCCGCTCGACGGCCGTGAAGCGAATCGTCGTTGGACTGCTGATCGTCGTCGCCTTCGCCGCCAGCGGCCTGACGTGGCATTGGCTGTCGCGCCAGCAGACCTACTACACCGACGCCGACACGATCCGCGAATTGGCCGCCAGCGCCCGTCCGCGCGACATCCTCTGGCAGCCGCCGGTCGCCCTGCCCGAATCGATCAACACTGGCGAAGAAGACTACGAGCCGCGCCTGTCCGCCGATGGCCTGACGCTCTACTTCGTCCGCGGCAAGGCCGGCGGCAGCGCTGACATCTACACGTCCATCCGTACGACCGACGGCTGGTCGGAGCCGGAGCCGCTCTTCGACGTGAATTCCGAGTTCGACGACCTCGGCCCGGAGCTGTCGGCCGACGGCCGGCTGCTGTACTTCTACAGCAACCGCCCCAACGGGGCCGGCGGCTACGACCTGTGGGTCGCGCAGCGCGGCGAAGAGGGTTGGCTGCCTGCCAGCAATCTCGGGCCGCAAATCAACACCGGCTACAATGAATATGGCCCCGCGCTGACGCCCGACGGCCAGACGCTCTACTTCGCATCGAACCGTCCGCGGCCCGACGACGAACGCCAACCCATTCCCGACGCCTGGCCGGCCACGCTGCGCGAGGATCACTTCCATCGCGACTACGACCTCTACGTGGCCCGCGTCAGCGAGACCGGCGTTGGTGCGGCCGAGCCGCTGACGGCATTGAATACGCCGCACAACGACGGCGGCCCGGGCGTCAGCCCGCTGGGCGACTTCCTGTACTTCACGTCGGACCGGCCGGCGGGTCTGGGCGGGTTCGACCTGTACCGCTCGCGCCGCCTGCGCGGCCATCACGAGCCGCCGGCCAACCTTGGCGCCCCGATCAACACCAGCGCCAACGAGCTCGATCCGGGTCTGGCGACAGCCGGTTATGCCGTCTATTTCAGCTCCGATCGTGCGAAAGACGAGCGTTCTTCGTCGGACGCGACGCCCGCGGTGTCGCCCGCTCCGCTGGAACGTCCGCGCGCCACGCGCGACTACGACCTCTACGCCTCGCTCTCGCGCGAGGTGTTCACCGAGACCGAGTCCGGCCCGCCCATCGACTGGGCCGGCATCTGGTCGGCCATCGGCCCCAACCTGCTATGGGCACTGCTGGCGCTGCTGCTCATGCTGCTGCTCCTGGCATTGCTGCGCGACGGCCGCTACCGGCGCCTCAGCCTTCTGACCAAGTGCCTGCTCGGGTCCATCTTCGCGCACCTGCTGCTGATGCTGCTGTTCAACTTCTGGGAAGTGACCGCGTCGGTAGCCGGCTACCTGCGGCGCGGCGGCAGCATCCAGGTGGCGCTGGTCTCGCCGGCCGCCACCGACAGCTTGTCCGGTCAGATTCGCGGCGCACTCACGAGCGTCGACGTGGCCCTGCCTGCGATTGCAGCCCCGATCGAACGAGCCACGCCGCTGTTCGAGTTGACTCCGCTCGTGACCATGAGCAAGTTCGATGTGGCGTCAACCGCGCTCGATTCGAACCTGATGTCGACCGCGATCACGTCCGTCGACGAAGCCGCGCTGCGTGCCCCGCAGATGAACCCGCGAGTACCAAATCTCGAGCCAGTGCCGCTGGCAGCCGAGTTGGCGCTGCAGCTCCCGAACGAGACTGTGCGGCGAAGCGGTTCGGAACCCACCCTGCGGGTGTCACCAGCGCAAGCGGCCCAGCCCGATCGGCCGGCGATCGCGGCCATGTCGTCACTCGCCGCGCCGACCGTCGAGCGGGTCGACTTGGCGCCGGCCGAGAATCGGTCTCCGTTGCCCGAGACGCTCGAAAGCGTCGCCCAGAGTCCGGATGCTTCCGATGCCGTGCCGAGCTTCACCGCGCCGCTGCCGGCCCCCGCCCCGCAAGTCGCCGCGGCCGTGCCCACCGCCATCGACGTTCGCTTGCCCGGAGTTGCGCCGAGCCGGGCTGCGGCCGCGACACCGGAGCCCACTCCGGATGTGGTCCCGCGTATGACGCACCTACCGCGCGCCGCAGCGCCGACGCACGACCTGGCCCTGCCAACGGACGCGACGGTCGTCGAGCTCACCCCGGACACCTCGGCTGCGCCAATTCCTGATCGGACGCTGGCCGACGTGCCGCAGCAGACGTGGGCCGACGCCCAGCCGGCTTCATCCGCACCGGAAGCGCTTGCCGCAGTGCCCACGGCTGCGCGTCTGCCCGAGATAGACGTGCGCCTGCCGGCCGATCCGCGCGCAGAGCCGAGCAAGCCTGAGCCGCCGCCTGCCCGCGAGCAGACACTCGCGATGACACCGACCGCAGCGCCGCCGCCGTCGCGGCCGCAGTTGCAGCCATCGCTGCCGGTATCGGCGGCTACGCCCGAGCCGCTGGTCACGCTGCCTCCGTCGGAAGCGGCCGACCCGGCGCAGCCGCCGGACAGCCTGGCTGATGTCACCCGGATCCAAAGCGATCCGACGCGGCCCGCAGCGGCGCCAGTCTTGGCCAGCATCGCACCGGTGGCACCCAAGCCCTTGGATCTGACGCTCTCGCTGCCTACCGAAGAGCAACCGCCAGAAGATCAGTTTGCCCAGCGGGCGCCCGAGCAGCGCAGCGGCCTGGTCGAGCGCATGGGCGGCAGTGACGAGACCGAGCGGGCCGTAGCGGCAGCGCTCAAATGGCTGGCGATCCATCAGAGCGACAGCGGCGCCTGGGACGGCGACGACTTCGACGACCGATGCGGCGGCTGCGACGGCAAGACCGACATCCCCGCCGACGCGGCGCTTACCGGCTTGACCCTCCTATGCTTCCTCGGCGCCGACCACACCCACGCCAAAGATGGCCCCTATCGCGAGAACATCGAGCGGGCCGTCAAGTGGCTGCTGGCGCGGCAGGATTCGGACGGCGACCTGCGGAATGGTGAGACGATGTACTCGCACGGCATCGCCACGATCGCGCTGTCCGAGGCCTACGCCATGACGCGCGATCCGGAGCTGGCCGAGCCGGTCCGCAAGGCGGCCGCCTTCATTGCCGCCGCCCGCAATACGCAGGTTGGCGGCTGGCGCTACGAGCCGGGTGACGCGGGTGACACCTCCGTCCTGGGCTGGCAGGTCATGGCCCTCAAGAGCGCCCGGCTGGCCGGCGTCGAAGTGCCCGAAGAGGCGTTCGAAAGCGCTCGCCAGTGGTTGACCCGCGTGACGCGCCGCAACCGGCCCGGCCAGTACGCCTATCAACCCGGCCGCCGCCCGTCGCCGGCCATGACCGCCGAGGGCATGTTCGTGCAGCAGCTTCTGGGCAAGCGCCGCGGCGACGAGCACATGCAGGCCTCGGCCGACTACGTGCTCGACAACCTGCCCGATTGGGAGGACGGGGCGAACACGTACTACTGGTACTACGCCACGCTCGCGCTCTTCCAGCACGGCGGTGACGAGTGGCAGCGCTGGAACGAGTCGATCAAGAAGGTTCTTCTCGCAAATCAAGAAGCCCGGGGGCGCGCCGCTGGAAGCTGGGACCCGGTCGGTGAGTGGGCCCACCACGGCGGCCGCATCTACCAGACCACGCTTTGCACGCTCATGCTCGAAGTCTACTACCGCTACCTGCCGCTCTACACGCTCGACCGGCCGGCCAGGAAGGACTCCGAGTAACCAAAACTCGTACACAGGCCGTCCGCCAATTGCGGTTAACAGGGCGAGGTTGCGCGTCGTCTGTAGTCGGCGGGATTCGCTGAGGAGACGCATGGCCATGTCCACGATCGGGTCGATCTTGCTTGTCGGGTTAGTAGCCGGTGTTGCTCCGGGCTGTGTCACGCAGCGCCCATCGGCAGCGGCGCTGGAATTCGTACCTGCGCAAGGCTCACCCTTCGCGGCCGGGCCGCGTCCGAGCCGGCCGGCCGTCGCCGACTTCAATCTCGACGGCAAACCAGACATCGCGCTCACCTGCGGAACGCGCGAACGGCCGGAGGAAGAGCGCATTCTGATTCTGCTCAACGATGGGGCCGGGCGGTTTGCCCCGGCCGAGGGCGGGTTTCCGGCGGATGTGCGCGTGGACAAGGTCACCGTGGCGGACTTCAACTCCGACGGCAAGCCTGATGTCGCCGGTGTGCACCACGACTCGTACAACGTGCATGTGTTCCTCGGCGACGGGCGCGGCGGGCTGAGGCCGGCAGCCGGCTCGCCGTTCGCCGCACACACGGGCCAACGCCCACATACGCATGACGTGGCCTGCGCGGACGTGAACGCGGACGGTCACGCGGACATCCTGACCACGAATGCCGATGACGACGCCATCTCGGTGCTGCTCGGCGACGGCCGCGGCGGATTTGCGCGAGCCGCTGGATCACCCTTCGCGGCCGCGCGCCACCCGTACGCGGGCATCGCCATTCGCGATGTCAGCGGCGATGGCAAGCCGGATGTGGTGGCGCCGCTCGTGGCCTCAGGCGCGATCGGGGTTTACCTGGGCGACGGAACCGGCAAGTTCAGCCCCGCGCCCGGATCGCCATACCGCGTCGCTGAGCGCCCCGGGTACGCATATGTTGACGACCTGAACGGCGATGGACGCCCCGACATCCTGGCCACGCACGACAACGTAGGCATGCTCGACGTGCTGCTGAACACCGGCGACGGACGTTTTCGGCCAGCGCCGGGCTCGCCCGTGCGGGTCGGGCGCCCAGCCTGGACGATCGTCACCGCAGACTTCGACCGTGACGGCAACACCGACGTGCTCTTAAGCTCACAGGGGCGCGGCGCGCTTACATTGCTCATGGGCGACGGGCGCGGCGGGCTCAGTGAGGCGCGCGTCGACCTGCCGACCGGCGACGAACCGGGGTCGGTCGCCGCCGCGGACCTCAACGGCGACGGCAAGCCGGACATCATCACCAGCAACTACGCCAGCGGCGACGTGACCGTCCTGCTCGTACGGTGAACGCTGCAGTCCGAGACTCCGATTGGCTCACGCCGCGCTCCGCGCGCCGATCGGAAGGGCACGATACGAGGGCGCGGTCTGGCAGAGATGCCAAAACAACCGAGCCCCCGCCAAGTGCGCGCCTCAACTCACGCCGCACTCGGCACTCAGGGCCGGATCCAAGAAATCTGCAACCGGCGGCCTCACGCAGAGGCGCTGAGCACGCGGAGACCCGTCCGGCAACGTATGGCCGTCCCAGCTCTGCGAGCTCCGCGACTCCGCGAGAGATTCCTGACTCAGCACTCAGCACTCAGTACTCAGTACTCAGTACTCTGTACTCTGTACTCTGTATTCTGTACTCTGTACTCTGAACCCTGAACTCAGGACTGCCGTGTTCTAGTTTCCAGTCTCCAGTTTCTAGTTTCTAGTCGCAGGGCACCAGCGTGACGCCGTTCCAAACGCGCGTGCTGTTGACGCCGTTCAGCAGCTGCACCAGCCGCAGCAGATCTTGCGTGTTGGCGACGCCGTTGCGGTTGATGTCGCACCGCGGCGCAGTCGGCAGACCGACCGGCACCAACGTGCCGTTCAGGCACTGAATCAGCGCCAGCAGATCCTGCGTGTTCACCGTGCCGTTCATGCTGACGTCGCCAGGCAGGAACTCGCCCCGGAGTTCCGCGCATGGCACTGCAACACCGAACGTCAACTTCGTGCAACCGCCCAGCGGGATCGCGGAACCCACCGCATTCCGAACATACCCGACATTAGTACCAGAGGCGCAATCATTCCGATCGAACCGCAAGCGCCGCACGGGCCGACTGCACGCCGACTCGCCACAGGAGCGTCCCGTCCGGGATCCTCGGCGCATGATTCCGCGGCGGCACAATACGCATCATTGCAGTCCACACGGCCATCACAGTCGTTGTCTGCCCCATCGTTGCAAATCTCGTCGGCTCCTACGTGGATGGTCCTATCTCCATCATCGCAGTCGGTGTTGCTCCTTACGAAGCCGGCCGGCTGCGCAATTGCCTCCATCGTAGAGTCCGCTGTACCGTGGCCATCACCGTCGGCGTCACGGTACCAAGTCGGCGTTAGGTCACAGACTTGGTCCTCGTCGGCGCGCCCATCGCAGTTGTTATCCCTTTCATCGCACACCTCGCTCGCGCCGTAGTGGCAAGCCTCGCAAGTGTCGTCGCAGTCGCTATTGTCACCGACATAGCCGAGCGGCTGATCAACTGCTTCAATTGCTACATTGGCATCACCGTCGCCGTCACCGTCGGCGTCACGGTACCAAGTGGGCAATGGCGGGCAGTTGAGTCCCTCGTCGGCAGCGCCGTCGCAGTCATTGTCCTTGTCGTCGCAAGTTTCTGTTGCGCCGGGGTGGCACGCAGCGCAGGCGTCGTTGCAATCCCTGTCGTCCGCGACGTATCCTGGCGGAGCATTCGGCCCCTGAGCTGCCACATTCCCGTCCCCGTAGCCATCTTCGTCGGCATCTAGATGCCATTGCGGGCAACCTTCGTCAATTTGACCACTGCAGTTATTGTCAAAGGAGTCACACTCTTCGGCGGCCCCCGGATTCAAGTCGGGATCTGTGTCATCGCAATCTCCGCTTAAGCTAGCGTATCCCGGAGGCTGTTGAGGTGACTGGGTGTTCTCCTCGGAGTTTCCGTAACCGTCTAAGTCTTCATCCCGGTACCAAGTTGGACTCGCGCAATCTTCGTCTGTTTGCCCGTCGCAGTCATTGTCAGCCGCGTCATCGCACGCCTCCTCGGCGTCGCGATGAATGCTCGGATCCGTGTCGTTGCAGTCGGACTCATCCGGATCACCGTCGGCGTCAGAATCGGGCTCATCGCAAACGCCCCCCTCGTCTATCTGACCGTCGCAGTCGTTGTCCTGGAGGTCACACTCCTCTGCGGCACCGTGATAGATGCTGGAATCTCCATCGTCGCAGTCGCTATCATCCGGGTCGCCGTCCTCGTCGGAGTCAGGCTCATCGCAAACGTCTCCATCGTCCGTTTGGCCGTCACAATCGTTGTCGACACCGTCGCACAATTCGATGCCGTCCGGATGGCACGAGGCGCAAGCATCATTGCAGTCGTCGTCGTTGGCGACATAACCCGGAGGCTGGCTGCAGGCCTGTGCTTGGACGCTTGCATTCCCATATCCGTCACCGTCTGCGTCGCGGTACCAGGTCAGCCCGATGTTTCCTTCGTCTGTCTGGCCGTCGCAGTCATTGTCCAGCCCATCACAGATCTCCAGCCCGCCGGGATGGCACGAGAAGCAGCTATCGCTACAGTCGGTGTCGTTCCCCACGTAGCCAAGCGGCTGAGCACATGCTTGCGTAGTGATGTTCGGGTTCCCATAGCCATCACCGTCTGCGTCGCCGTACCAGATCAGCCCGATGTTTCCCTCGTCAATTTGTCCGTCGCAATCATTGTTCAGCCCGTCGCAGACTTCGACGCCGCCGGGATAGCATGAGCCGCAGTTGTCGTTGCAGTCGTCATCGTTCCCCACGT
>Ga0187892_10007157_pt1 | contig 16067 bp, 19 predicted proteins | sample MA1701073metaG_FD_139345 | JGI IMG/M metagenome (GOLD analysis project Ga0187892, IMG submission 139345) | Bio-ooze microbial communities from a basaltic lava cave in the Kipuka Kanohina Cave System on the Island of Hawaii, USA - MA170107-3 metaG ... | reverse complement strand
TTCTTCCTTGGCGATATTCTTGAGGCCGTCGGCGAAGGGCTGCAGCAGTCCGGTAGGACCGACGCGGTTCGGTCCGAGCCGGTCCTGGATCCAGGCGGAGATTCGGCGCTCGAGCAGGGTCAGCATGGCCACCGTGAGCAACCAGACGGTGAAGATGGCCAGCACCTTGGCCGCGCTCGTGATCAGGAACGCGTTCTGTGAAAGGGCGCCCACCTCGTGCGTGTTCGCCGCCTGCAGCAGCAAGGCGCCCATCACGGGCTGCCTGCGGCTTCCAGCATCGCACTTTCGCGGAGTCGTGCGCCGCGCGTGCCGAGCGTTTCGTAGGAGAGTCCGGCGAACGCTTCGCAGACGTCAGCCAGCGAGAGGAACGCGCGCGCCGCATCGGCCGGCGCGCGGCCCGCCTCCATCCCGGCCAGCAGCACACCGGCCACCTGCCAGGCCGGCCGGGCGTGGCCGGGCGAGTTCAGCGCCGGCCAGAACCGCTGCACGCGACCCTCGAAGTTGACGAATGTACCTTCCGCCTCGACGCACGTGGTGACCGGCAGCACGAATCGCGCGGCGGCCACGGCCGGCGATGCCGCGTGCGCGAGGGCCGCGAACAGGCGCGCCTCGCCGGCATAACCCGGCGGCGCGTCCGCCAGTGCATCGCCCAGTGCGATCACGATGCGGTCCGCCGCATCGGGCAATCCTCCCTGCCCCGCGTCATTGCCGACGCGCCGGAAACCGAGCGTCTCGAGGCCGCGAACGTTGCCAGCGAGGTCGCGGCGGCGCGCCAGCATCGGGAACCCCGGCAATGTGATTTCACTGGCGGCGCGGCTCGAGCGGAAGATCGCATCACACGGGCCGAGCGCGCGGGCCAGACGCAGCAGCAGACCGTTGTCTTCGTTCGAGAGCATGGGCGACCCGATCAGCAGCACGGGCGCGCTCGCCGCCACCGCACGCTTCAACGCATCGACCAGCGCCACCATGGCCGGCTGCCAGGCCTGCGCGGAAACCTCGCCATTCGTTTCGCGGAGGAGCGGTCTGGTCACGCGGCCTTCCGCGTTCATCCACTCGTAGCCGAGGCGACCGTAGTCGCACATCCAGTACGAGTTGACGTCCGGGTTCAGACGGGGCCGCAGCCGCATCACGAGGTTGTCACGCGTATCGATTCGGATGTTGCACCCCTGCGAGCAGCCCGGGCACACGGACGGCGCACCGTCGAGATCCCAGACGCGTGCCTTGTGCAGGAAATCCTTCGACAGCAGCGCGCCCACGGGGCAGATGTCGACAATGTTGCCGGCAAACGGATCCCCTTCGACGCCGAAATCGAAGAACGTATCGATGATGGAGCGGCTGCCGCGCTGCACGACGCCCAGTCGCTCGGACTGTGAGATCTCGCGCATGAATCGGACGCACCGCGTGCACATGATGCAGCGGTCGCCATCGTAAAGGATGTCGCCGCCGAAATCATCCTGTCCGAGCACGCGCTTCGGTTCGGCGGAGCGTCCACGCCGCCGGCCTTCCGCATGCGTATAGTCCTGCAGCTTGCACTCGCCCGACTTGTCGCAGACGGGACAGTCGAGCGGATGATTCTGCAGGTAGAATTCGAGGTTGCCCTGCCGCGCTTCCTGCGCGGGCTCGCTCTCCGTGAGAATGACCTGACCCTCGGCGACGGGAGTAACGCAGGCGGGCACGAGCTTGGGTGCGCCCTCGACCTGGACCAGGCACATGCGGCACATGGCCGGCGCGGAGAGTGCCGGATGATAGCAGTAGTGCGCAATGCCGAGGCCAACCAGTTCGGCCGCCTCGATGATGCGCGTGCCCGTGGGCACCTCGACCGGGATCCCGTTGATCGTGCAGCGGACTGTCTGGGTTTCGGCCATTTCCCGTACCCTCAGACCGAGGCCAGCGCCGGCTCATCCCGGCGCAGCAGCGCATCGTACTCGCCCCGGAACTTCCGCAATGAACTCAGCACCGGCGCCGCCGCTGAGTCGCTGAGCACGCAGATGGTCGTGCCCGTCATGTTGCGGCAAAGCTCGGTCAGCGTTTCGATGTCCGCCTCCGTACTGTCGCCCGCCTCGATACGGCGCAGGATCTTGCCCATCCAGGTCGTCCCTTCGCGGCAGGGCGTGCACTGGCCGCACGACTCGTGCGCGTAGAACTCGACAATCCGGCGAACCTGCTTGACGATGCTCGTCCGGTCATCCATCACGATCACGGATGCCGTGCCCAGCATGCTGCCTGCGCGTGCCACACTCTCGTAATCGAGTGCAATGTCGATCTCGGCGGCGCTCAGAATGGGAACCGAGCTGCCCCCCGGGATCACCGCCTTGAGGGAACGGCCATCGCGGATGCCGCCGCACACATCGTAGATCAGCTCTTTCAGATTGAAGCCCAGCGGAAACTCGTAGTTGCCACGCCGCACCAGGTGTCCCGACATGTTGAACATCTTGGTGCCCGGACTCTTTTCCGTGCCCATCGAGCGGTACCATTGCGCGCCCCGCGTGATGATGTGCGGCACGGCGCACAGTGTCTCCACGTTGTTGATCGTCGAGGGCTGACCGAACGCGCCGACGGCTGCGGGGAACGGTGGCTTGATGCGCGGCTGGCCGCGCCGGCCCTCCAGCGAATTCATCAGGCCGGTTTCCTCGCCGCAGATATACGCGCCCGCGCCCAGGTGCAGGGTCACATCGATGCCAACACCAGAGCCCATCACGTCGGCGCCCGCGTAGCCGGCGGCGTACGCCTCTTCGATGGCCCGAGCGACGATCTGTGCCGGCTCGAAGAACTCGCCGCGCACGTAGATGTAGACGTGTTTCGCGCGGATAGCGAAGGCGCCGATCAGCGCGCCCTCGATCAGCTGATGCGGCGTCCACCGACAGAGCTCGCGGTCCTTGAACGCGCCCGGCTCGGATTCATCCGCGTTGATCAGGAGGTAGTGCGGCTGGCGCCGGTCATCCTTCGGCATGAACGTCCACTTCAGCCCCGTGGGAAATCCCGCGCCGCCACGACCGCGCAATCCGCTGTTCTTGACTTCATCCACGACTTTTTCGGGGCCCATGCCGAGCGCCTTGCGCAGCGCGTCGTAGCCGCCGCGCCGCTTCCAGCCTTCGAGTGTGCGCGCGTCCGGCTCACCGAAATGCGCCGTCAGGATGCGCGTCTCCTTGTCGTGCCGGTAGGGATACGCCATCAGCGATGGCCTCCTCCGGCCGATTCGGCGCGCAGCCGCTCGAGAATCGCGGGGACATCGTCCGGCGTCACGTTCTCGAAGTAGCGCTCATTGATCTGAACGGCGGCGGGGAACCCGCAGGCACCCAGGCACTCGGCCTCGATCACCGTGAACAGTCCATCCGCGGACGTCTCGCCCTGCTCCGTTCCAGCCCGCTCGAGGAAGGCGGCCACGACGTCATCGGCGTCGCAGAGGTTGCAGGCCACGTTGGTGCAGACCTGGATGAGGTAGCGTCCGACGGGCCGCGTGTTGTACATCGTGTAGAACGTGGCGACACCACGCACGTAGGCGGGCGCGAGGTCCAGTGCCTTTGCCACGCTCGCCATCGACTCCGCCGTGAGGTGCCCGCGGATCTCCTGCGCCAGGTTGAGCACGGGCAGCAGCGCGCCCCGGCTGTCCGGGTAGCGCGAGCGGATCTTCTCCAGCCGCTCCGCGTACGGCCCCTCGAACAGGCGCGCGTCCGGCTGTTTGTCCGCAAGCTGGTAGGGATACGAAGCGGAGGCGCCCGGGTGCCCGCCATCCAGCGGCCGCGTTCCCACATAAGCGGTGCCGCGCACATCGGACTCCGTCAGGTGCGCGAACTCGCCCGTCTCGCCGGCAAATCCCGGATTCGCACCGAGCTTCGTTTTTGCCTCAGCCATCACCGGTCGATCTCGCCAAGCACTATGTCGAGGCTGGCGTTCACGGCGATGACATCGGAGAGCAGCGAACCTTCGACCATGGTGGGCAGGGCGGACAGGTTGATGAAGCTCGGGCCGCGGATCCGCCAGCGGACCGGCTTCGACCCGCCATCGCTCACGACGTACATGCCCAGCTCACCCTTCGAGCTTTCGACCGAGAACCAGCTCTCACCGACCGGCGCCTTGACGCCTTCCATCACCACCTTGAAGTGATGGATCATCGACTCCATGTCCGTCATCGCGTCCGTCTTGCCGGGCAGGATGAGCCGCGGATCGTCGACGTTCATCGGTCCGGCCGGCAATCGCTCGATCGCCTGGTCCAGGATGCGCAGACTCTGCCGCATCTCTTCCATCCGGCACAGATAACGGTCGTAGCAGTCGCCGTGCTCGCCCAGCGGCACGTCGAAATCGTACGTCTCGTAGTCGTAGTATGGCCGATCCTTGCGCACATCGAAGGCCACACCGGAAGCGCGCAGATTCGCACCGGTCAGCCCGCAGCTCACGGCGTCCTCCGCGCTGATCACGCCCACATCCTGATTGCGGCCGATCCAGATCTGGTTGTTCGTGAGCAGGGTCTCGACTTCGTCCAGCGTCCGAGGCACTGTGTCCACGAAATGGCGCAGCTCTCGGATCCAGCCCTCAGGCAGGTCCGCCATCATTCCGCCAATCCGCGTCGCGCTCGTGGTGATGCGCGCGCCGGTCAGCGCCTCGTGCAGCGTGTAGATCCGTTCCCGCTCCTGAAACGTGTAGAGGAATACCGTGAACGCGCCAATATCGATCGCCGTCGTTCCCAGCCACAGCAGATGGCTGAAAATGCGGTCCAGCTCCATGCAGATGACGCGCGTCACCTTGCACCGCTCCGTCACCTGGATGCCCATCAGCTTCTCGACCGCCATGGCATAGGCGCAGTTGTAGATGAGCGGCGCCAGATAGTCCATGCGGTCGGTCAGCGGAATCACCTGATTCCACGTCCGGTACTCGCCCAGCTTCTCGAAGCTCGAATGCAGGTAGCCGATGTGCGGCGTGCACTTCACGACCGTCTCGCCATCCAGCTCGAGCACCAGCCGCAGCACGCCATGCGTCGCCGGATGCTGCGGCCCGATGTTGATCAGCATGTGCTCGCCGTGCAGCTCCGGCTCCATCCCTCCCGGCAGCACCGGCACCTGCACCAGCCGGCCGCCCGGCGCCATCTCCGGCGTGCGCTGCACCAGGTACTCGACCGTGCGCGTACTCAAGGCGACTCCCCGGGCTCGCGCCGCGCGTGCGCTTCGGTCTCGGTGGCCACCGCAATCTCCTGCGCCGAGTAGTGCTCGTGCACCGGCATCGCCAGCGCGCGCCGCGTCTGCTCCGCACGGCTGAACCGGCCGCGCAGCGGGAAATCCTTGCGCAGCGGGTGCCCCTCCGCGTAGCTCTCCGGCATCAGGATGCGTCGCGGATCCGGATGCCCGCGAAACCGCACGCCGAACATGTCCCAGACCTCGCGCTCCAGCCAGTCGGCCGTGCGCCAGAGCAAACTCGCCGAGTCGATTTCCAGCGCATCCAGCGGCAGCGCCGCTTTCAATCGCAGGCCCCGCCGATGCGGGATCGACCACAGCTGATAAACGACGTCGATCGGGCGACCACCACCCCAGTCCACAGCCGTCAGATCCGCCAGATAGTCATAGCGCTGCGCCGGGTCATCGCGCAGCCAGCGCAGGATCTCCATCACCCGCGATGCCGGCACTCGCACCACGTGCTCGTCGCCCGCCATGATCGCGTGATGCTGCACCGCCGAGCCGAACCGCGCCACCAGCGCCGCAACACTCTCATGGGTCGAAGCGTCTGCCGCCTCGCCGTACGGCGAGGCAGACTGCGGGCCGCCCGACGCTCCGCTCGCCAGATCCTCCAGCGCGTCCGTGAACGGCTTGTCCGACATCACGGTTTCCGATCCGCCGGTCGTGTCAACGCCGTCGTCGTCACCAGCCCGCTCACCTTGTTCTGATTCGTTGAATTCCCGTACGGCAGCGCCAGCTCCTCGATCACCCCGTCCGGCAGATTCGGCTCGCCCACCCGCGAAGGATCCTCCTCACGCAACGCCGGATTGCTCAGCGATTCACCCTTGATCTTCTCATGCAGCATCAGAATTCCGTAGATCAGACCCTCCGGCCGCGGCGGACAGCCCGGGATGTACACATCCACCGGAATGATCGTATCAATCCCCTGCACCATCGAGTAGACGTCGAATACACCCCCGGACGACGCACACGCTCCCATCGAGATCGACCACTTCGGCTGCGGCATCTGATCCCAGATCCGCCGCAGCACCGGCGCCATCTTGTACGCGACCCGACCCGCACAGATCAGCAGGTCCGCCTGCCGCGGCGAAAATGACATCCGCTCCATCCCGAACCGCGCCAGGTCATACTTCGACGCCGCTGCCGCCATCATCTCGATCGCGCAGCACGCCGTTCCGAACGGCATCGGCCACAGCGAATTCCGCCGCGCCCAGTTCACCACATAATCCAGACGCGTCGTCAGGAAATTCGCCTCACCGCTCGGAACCGTCGGCAGGCTCAGTCCCATTCCAACGCTCCCTTCTTCCAGACGTACACGAAACCCACCAGCAGTACTCCAATGAAAATCAGCATCTCCACAAAGCCGAATACCCCCAGCTCGCGGAACATCACGCCCCACGGAATCAGGAAGATCGTTTCAATGTCGAAGATGATGAAGAGCAGCGCCACCATGTAGAACTTGACGCTGAACCGCTCGCGCGTATCGCCCAGCGGCGTCATGCCCGACTCGTACGGCTCCTGCTTCACGGGAGTCGGTCGCAGCGGACTCACCAGGTGCGACAGCACGATCATCCCCACGGCATTCGCTACCGAAACGCCCATGAGGATCAGGACCGGCACATACGCTTCGCGCATTCCCCCGAGCCGTTCGCGAAGATTGTGAATTCCTTCACTTGCACGGCGCCCGAAGTTACCCCGGCGCCACTCCCAGTGTCAAGGCGGAACAGGCATTTGCCGGGGGTGGAGGCGCCCATATTATTGCGGCGGACGGAGGGGAGCCCTGCATGACGATTCGGAGTGACCGATGGATCCGGCGGATGGCGCTGGAGCACGGGATGATTGAACCGTTCGAGACGAAGCAGGTTCGGGACGGCGTCATCAGCTACGGCGTATCGTCGTTCGGGTACGACGTGCGCGTTGGGGAACACTACAAGGTCTTCACGAACGTGCACAGTGTGGTTGTGGACCCGAAGAACTTCGACGCGCGCTCGTTCGTGGACATTCAGGGTGATCACTGCATTATTCCGCCGCACTCGTTTGCGCTGGCGGCGACGATGGAATACTTCCGGATCCCGCAGGATGTGCTGGTGATCTGCGTGGGGAAGTCGACGTATGCGCGGTGCGGCATCATCGTGAATGTGACGCCGCTCGAGCCGGAGTGGTGCGGCTATCTGACGCTGGAGATCTCGAACACGACTCCGCTGCCGGCCCGGATCTACAGCCGGGAGGGTCTGGCACAGCTGTTGTTCTTCCAGGGCGAGGAGCGGCCGGAGACGACGTACGCGCAGCGCGGCGGAAAGTATCAGGATCAGCGAGGCGTAACGCTTCCTCGCCTCTAGGCGGTTGCGCGCACCGGTGCGAGTTGCGGCTGCCGAGCGCTGCGCCCATGCACGTGCCCGTGTTCGTGCTCGTGTTCGTGCCCGTGTCCGGGCGCGGGCGCGCCCGAACTCCGTCAGCGTACCCCGTACCCCCTCCCGCACAGCCAGCCCGAGCCCCGAAGGTGCCCGTTCCCGTGCCCGTGCCCGGCTGGCCGAAAACCCCCGTCCCCGTGCCCGTTCCCGGCCCCGTGCCCCAGCGTCAGCGTCAGCGCAGCGAGCGAAGGTAATCTCGATTGAATCGAGCGATGTAATCGACGCTGATACCCTTGGGGCAGGCGTTCTGGCAGGCGCCGTGATTGGTGCAGTGGCCGAAGCCTTCGTCGTCGTGGGTCAGCACCATGGCTCGGGTCCGGCTAGCGCGTTCGGGCTGGCCCTGGGGCAGGAAAGCGAGGTGAGCGGCCTTGGCGGCGGTGAAGAGCATGGCGGACGCGTTGGGACATGCGGCGACGCAGGCACCGCAGCCGATGCATTCGGCGGCGTCCATTGCGCGGTCGGCATGGGCTTTGGGGACGGGTATTGCGTTGGCCTCGGGGGCGCTGCCGGTGCGCACGGAGATGAAGCCACCGGCCTGGATGATGCGATCGAAGGCGGATCGATCGACGACGAGGTCCTTGATGACGGGGAACGCGGCGGCGCGCCAAGGTTCGATCCAGATCTGATCACCATCGCGGTAGTGTCGCATATGGAGCTGACAGACGGTCGTTTCGGGGAGCGGTCCGTGGGCGACGCCGTCGATCATGAAGCCACAGGCGCCGCAGATGCCCTCGCGGCAGTCGTGATCGAAGGCGATGGGCATTTTTCCGTCGCGGACAAGCTCGTCGTTGACGATGTCGAGCATTTCGAGGAACGAGGAGTGTTCGCTGATGTTGTCGGCGACGTAGGTCTCGAAGCGGCCGGGTGCATCCCGATCCTGCTGGCGCCAGACGTGAAGCGTGAACCGCATGGCTAGCGGTAGCTCCGCTGGGAGAGCGGTACGTACTCGAAGGTAAGCGGCTCGCGGTGGAGCCGGGGCGGCAGGCTCGCGCCGGTGAATTCCCAGACGGCCGCGTGCGCGAAGTCCTCGTCGTTCCTGCGGGCTTCGCCGTCGGGTGTCTGGTATTCGGCGCGGAAATGGCCGCCGCAGGATTCTTCGCGCTCGAGGGCATCGCGGCACATGAGTTCGGCGAACTCCATGAAATCGGCGACGCGGCCGGCGTACTCGAGGGACTGGTTGAAGTCGTCGGCGCTGCCGGGCACGCGCACATCGCGCCAGAATTCCTCGCGCAGCTCGGGAATCCGCTGGAGCGCGTGGCGCAGACCGGTCGCGTCGCGGGCCATTCCGCAGTAATCCCAGAGCACGCGCCCGAGCATCTGGTGGAACTCGCGCACGGAGCGCTTGCCGGCGGGCGCGAGCAGCTGCTCGATCCGGTCCTGCGCATCTTCGACGGCGGCGCGCACGTCGATGTGGTCCGGGGTCATGGGCGCGAGCCGCGCCTGCGCGATGTAGTCGCCGATGGTCAGCGGCAGAATGAAATAGCCGTCCGCGAGACCCTGCATCAGGGCGCTGGCGCCCAGGCGGTTCGCGCCATGATCGGAGAAATTGGCTTCGCCGATCACGTGCAGCCCGGGAATCGTGCTCATCAGGTTGTAGTCGACCCAGAGTCCGCCCATCGTATAGTGCGGCGCGGGGTAAATGCGCATGGGCACTTCATACGGATTCTCGCCCGTGATGTTGTGGTACATGTCGAAGAGATTGCCGTACCGCTCCTCGATGACGTGGCGGCCGAGCCGCTGGATGGCATTGTGGAAATCGAGGTACACGCCGATCCCGCTGGGTCCGACGCCGCGTCCCTCATCGACGACTTCCTTGGCGCGGCGTGAGGCGATGTCACGCGGCGCCAGGTTGCCGAAGCTCGGGTAGAGCCGCTCGAGGTAGTAGTCCCGCTCGCCATCCGAAATCTGGCCGGGCGGCCGTTTGTCGCCCGCTGTGCGCGGCACCCAGATGCGGCCGTCGTTGCGGAGTGATTCGCTCATCAGCGTGAGCTTGGACTGGTGCGCGCCCGCGGGCGGAATCGACGTGGGGTGGATCTGCGTGAAGCAGGGATTCGCGAACCCGGCGCCACGCCGGTACGCGCGCCAGATGGCGGTGACGTTGCAGCCCTTCGCGTTGGTGGACAGGTAGAAAACATTGGCGTAGCCACCCGTGGCCAGCACGACGGCCTCGCCGAGGTACGGGCGGATCTCGCCGGAGCCGAGGTCGCGAACGACAATGCCGCGGGCCCGGCCATCGGACACGATCAGATCGAGCATTTCGTGGCGCGCGAACATGCGCACGGCTCCCAGTCCGATCTGCTTCTCGAGCGCCTGGTACGCGCCCAGCAGCAGCTGCTGCCCGGTCTGGCCGCGCGCGTAGAACGTTCGCGAGACCTGTGCCCCGCCGAACGACCGGTTCGCAAGGTGGCCGCCGTACTCGCGCGCGAACGGTACGCCTTGCGCCACGCACTGGTCGATGATGTTCAGACTGATCTGCGCCAACCGGTAGACATTCGCCTCGCGTGCGCGAAAGTCGCCGCCCTTCACCGTGTCATAGAACAGACGGAAAATGCTGTCACCATCGTTCTGGTAGTTCTTGGCGGCATTGATTCCGCCTTGCGCGGCGATCGAGTGGGCGCGGCGGGGACTGTCCTGGAAGCAGAAGCAGTCGATCGCGTATCCCAGCTCGGCCAGCGTCGCGGCCGCGGACGCGCCCGCCAGGCCGGAGCCCACGACCAGGATGCGGTGTTTCCGACGATTCGCGGCATTGACCAGCTTGAGGTCGAAGCGGTGCCGATCCCACTTCTGCTCGAGCGGCCCCGCCGGCACTTTCGCGTTCAGCTGCATGGATCGGCTCAGCGGACGATACCGGCGAGGACTGCCAGCGGAAACACGCAGTTGCCACCGGCCACCAGCAGGGCCACGGCCAGGGCCAGGCCGCGGCGCCAGCCATCGCGGCCGGGACTGGACACGCCCACCGTCTGCAGCGCACTCCACACGCCGTGATACAGGTGCAGCCCGAGCGGCACCATCGCCAGCACGTAGCCCGCGGACACCGGCCAGACGCGGAACCCGCTGACAAAGTTGTTATAGGCGTCCCCGTGCACGAACGACGGATGCACGGTGCCCCAGGTCAGGTGCATCAGGTGGTAGACGACAAAAGCGAGGATGGCGACACCGCCCCAGACCATTGTGCGCGACGCACGGCTGAACACGAGCGGCTCATACTTCGCGTAGCGCTCCGGCCGGGCCCGCCGGCTGCGCAGCGTGAGCTGGGCAGCGGCCAGGATATGGATCGTCGCAGCGGCCAGCAGAACCAGCCGGACCAGCCAGAGCAGCTGGCCGCGGGAGAAGAACGGCGAACCGAACGTGCGGAGGCCCTCGGCGTAGTGATTGAACGCGTCCGGCCCCTGGAACACCTTCAGGTTGCCGATGAAGTGGCCGACGACGAAGCCGAGCAGCACGACGCCGGAAACGGCCATCGCGATCTTGCCAGCAAGCGAAGATCGCAGCGGCGTCGCGCGAGGTTTCGGTGCGACGGCCGCGGCCGGCATCAGCCGAGGAACGACATCGTTTCCTTCACCGCGTCCGCGGACCTGCCCAGGGCCGCGCGCTCCTCGTCGGTGAGCTTCACTTCAATGATACCCTCGAGGCCGTTCCGGCCGAGCTTGCACGGCACGCCCAGGTAGAGCCCGCGCATGCCGAACTCGCCATCCAGCCATGCGGAGCAGGGCAGAATTCGCTTCTTGTCGAACGCGATGGCTTCCGCCATCTGCACGGCGGCCGCGGCCGGCGCGTAATACGCGCTGCCCGTCTTGAGCAGGGCCACGATTTCGGCGCCGCCGTTCCGCGTACGATCGACCAGCGCATCGATCCGGTCCTTCGCGAGCAGCTGGGCGAGCGGGATCCCGCTGACGCTCGTGTAGGAGGCGAGCGGGACCATCGTGTCGCCATGACCACCAAGCACGAGGGCCTGAATGTCCTCGACGCTCACATCGAGCTCGAGCGCAATGAACGAACGATACCTCGCCGTATCCAGTACGCCGGCCATGCCCACCACGCGTTCGCGCGGAAAGCCCGTCGTCTGCTTGCAGACGTAGGCCATCACATCGAGCGGATTGGACACGACGATGACGATCGCGTTCGGGGAGTGCCTGCGGATCTCTTCGGACACGCTGCGCACGATGCCCGCGTTTGTCTTGAGCAGGTCCTCGCGCGACATGCCGGGCTTGCGCGCAATTCCGGCGGTGACGATGACGATATCGGATTTCGCCGTGTCCGCGTAGTTGTTCGTGCCGAGGACGCGCGTATCGAAGCCTTCGATCGGCGCGGACTCCCACTGGTCGAGACCCTTGCCCTGCGGCACACCTTCGATGATGTCGATGAGCACGACGCGCCGGGCCAGCCGGCCCTGCGCGAGCAGAAGCGCGGCGCTCGCCCCGACGTTGCCGGCGCCGACGACCGTGATCTTCTCTACCATTGTCTTGTTTTTCGCAAATTCAGGGTATGAACGGATTGTGCGTCTGGAAGGTGCGCGATGCGCGGTTGCTTGTCAAACGCGCGCGGTCGCGCGAACTCAGCCGCCGACCTGCGAGAGGGCGAGCAGCCCGCCGGAGCCCTGGGCGGAGCCCTGGATCAGGTAGTGGCGTTCCGGTTTGATGCGCAGCGTGTGTTCGATCAGAGGTTCGAGCGGTGCACCGGCCCGCAGCGGATCGCGCAGATTCGTTTCGATGCTGCCGAACAGGCACGGGCGCAGCTTGCCATCCGCCGTGAGCCGCATGCGATTGCACCGATCGCAGTAGTTGTGGCTCATGGGTGTGATCACGCCCACGGTGCCACGCGCGCCGGGGAACCGGAAATACGTGGCGGGTCCGTTGCCGGGCGGGCCGGGCACTGGTTCAATCTGCCCGAGGCTGCGGACGCGCTCGAGCATCTCGAGCGCCGGCACATACTCTTCTGCGGACACATCCAGATTCTCGCCCACCGGCATGACCTCGATGAAGCGGACATGCCACGGCCGGTCGATGGTGATCCGGGCGAAGTCTTCCAGCTCATCATCGTTTCGGCCGCGAAGTACGACGGTGTTGATCTTGATCGGCTCGAAGCCGGCGCGCTCCGCCGCAGCGAGACCCTCGAAAATGCCGGCATGCGCGCCCGCCTTGCGGGCGATGGCGTCGACGCGATCCGGGCGGAGCGAGTCGAGCGAGATGTTCAAGCGGTTGACGCCGGCTTCGCGCAGCGCGTCCGCCATGGGTGCGAGCAGTACTGCATTTGTCGAGAGCGCGATGTCCTCGATGCCGGGGATTTCGCCAATTTCGCGAACCAGCGTAACGATGTCGCGGCGGACCAGCGTCTCGCCGCCCGTGATGCGTACGCGACGCAGCCCGAGCCGTGCAATGACGCCGACGATCGATGCGATCTCCTCGTACGTGAGAATCTCGCGGCGCGCGAGCCACGGCAGGCCGTGCTCCGGCATGCAGTAGACGCAGCGCAGGTTGCACTTGTCGGTAACGGAAATGCGCAGGTACTCGATGCGCCGGCCAAAGCCATCGCGCATCCCCTGATCGGCCGCGCGCCGGTCCGCCTCGAGACGACGCCGCTCATCCGCCGCCAGGGAGAGGAGGTCGCTCACGAGCCGGCCTCCCGGCTTCGCGGCATCGAGCCCTCCAGCCAGCGATCGGCGCCTCCTGCGTAACGCTCCTGTTTCCACACGGGCAGACGCTGCTTCACTTCCTCAATGACGTAGCGACCCGCGTCGAACGCCTCGGCGCGGTGGGCCGCGGAGACGGCGATCACGACGCTCACGTCACCAATCGACAGGTCACCTGTGCGGTGGGCCGCGGCGAGCCGCGAGACTTCCCAGCGAGCGACGGCCTCCTCGGCGATCTGGCGGAGCACCGTCTCGGCCATGGTGGCGTACGCATCATAGCGGAGGCCGGTGACGGCCCGGCCATCGTTGTGACGGCGAACGGTGCCGGCAAAGAGCAGGACAGCTCCATCGTCCGGGGTCCCGACTTCGGCCAGGAGCGCGGCCGCGTCCAGCGGCTCGGTCGTGATGAAGGTTCGCACCATCAGCCGCCCGCCACTGGGGGTAGCAGCGCAAGCTCATCGCCATCGTCCAGCGGCGCATCGAGCCGCGCGTACTGCTGGTTGACGGCCACGGCCGGCCGGTCCGGCAGCCGCGCCAGGCCAGGCCCCATCGCCCGCAGCCGAGCGACCGCAGTGCCCGCTGTCGCCGGGGCCTCCAGCTCGAGGTCGATCTGGCTGTGACCCGCCAAGTCGCGGTACAGCGCAAAAAACAGAACGCGGACGCGCATACCCTAAGGTTAGCGCGTCCGCACGGGCCGGATCAAGCGCGGTCCGTCACAGACCGCGGTCGGGCTACGGCCGGCCGCCGCTCAGCGTGTCGCGCTGGACGCCCGGCCGCTGGTCGATCATCTCACGGATCCGCTCCTGCAACCGCAGCAGGCGCAGCGTCAGCTGCGCACGCTTGCGGGCGGGCAACGTGCGGGCCAGCTCCTCCTGCTCGCGTCGCCACATCTGGTGCTCACGCTCGCGCAGCTCGACCAGCTCGTTCAGGATCCCGTTGAGCTGATCCTCCGATGCCCGTGGATCGCGCAGCGTTTCCGCCAGACGCAACCGCAGCGCAAGGGCCTGCTCGAAAAGATCCTCGCGCCGTCCATTGTTCTCCAGCAGGATCTGCTCGATGCGACCCCGCTCCTGCGCCGACAGTCCCAGCTCACGGCTGTTCTGCTCGACGAAACGCTGCAGAACCTGACGCTGCAGCTGCACGCGCCTTGCCTGAGCCGCCCCCTGCATGCGGTTGCCGCCGCGCGCGACCTGCGCCTCCAGCGACAGCGGCAAAGCAAGCAGCGCCAGCATGATCACGGCTCTCTTCACGATTCGATCTCCTTCAGCAGCATCATCAGTTCTTCTTCCGACAGGGCGCTCAAGCCGGGGCTGCGCAGCACGTTCACGTCCGCCGCCACCGCGCCGCTCGAGTCCGCCGTCGCGCGCTCTCCGTTCCTCAGGCTCTGCCAGATCAGGGAACTTGTCACCGCCGCGAACGCAAGGGTCGCGGCCATGGCGTACCCTCGGACGCCCGGGCGACGCGCCTGCCGCGTCGCTCCGCTGCGTACCGCCAGAACTACCCGCTCTTCCAGGCCTGCCGGCAACTCCACGTCCGTGCGCAGCAGCGACAGCAGCTCCGCCTCGCCGCGGCAATCCGCACAACCCGAGAGATGCGCGCGGACCCGCGCTGCTGCACCGCCTTCCAGGGTGCCCGCCGCATGTTCCGGAAGCAGGTCTTTCGTCGTAGCGCAATCCAGATCGTTCATTGCATCAGCTCCCTCAGGCGCTTGATCCCGAGGTGGTAGTTCACGCGCGCTGCACCCTCCGAACACTGCAGCACTTCACCGACTTCTGCGTAGCTCAACCCCTGGTTGACCCGAAGCTCCACCGCCGCACGCTGCTTGGGCGGCAGGCGTTTCAGCTGCTCTGCGGCGCGCGCCGCCTCGGACTTCGCCACCGCCGAATTCTCCGCGTCCTCCTCTGCCGGTGTATCATGCTGCTCCGTCACCAACGCGATCTCTCGGCGTCTCGTTTTCCTGCGCCCGATCGACAGGGCCGAATTCATCGCGATCCGCAGCAGCCATGTCCGAAAGCTCGATGCGCCACGGAACCGATCGAGCGCAGCCAGCGCATTGAGCATCGCGTCCTGCGCGGCGTCCTCCGCAAGATCGCGGTCGCCCAGAACTCGGAACGCCACACGGTAGACATCGCGCAGATGCTGGCGGACCAGCACCTCCTGTGCGTCGCGGTCGCCGGCGCGCGCCCTGTCGATCAACGCGGCCTCCGAAACGGGGGCCGGGCTCATCAGGTGCAGGCCCGTTCGCTTCACTATCTGTTCAGACGCTGGTCATGACCGACTCGTTAAGCCGGCGCGCCCCGCCGCTCGCTGCGGACGGGGCGCACCCGAGTCTCCGATGGGTACGGCAGGGTCAAACCGGAACGTGCAGCTGCTCCGAGACCTGGATGCGCAGATCCTTTGAGGGCTTGAATATCGGGACCGCGCGCGACGGCACTTCAACCGGATCTCCCGTGCGCGGGTTGCGGGCCATTCTCGAGCGGCGCTTACGGACCTTGAACGTACCAAACCCGCGAATCTCGATGTGCGTGTGGTCCGCCATCGCGTTCTTGATCGCGTTCAGCAGACCGTCCACTACCAGTGCGCAATCCTTCTTCGTGATTCCCGGGCCGATCGCCTCCGCTACCTGCTCGACAAGGTCCGCTTTCGTCATGTTTCCCCCAGCTCGAAGTGAGTCCTTTCATCGCCAACGCTCGCCCGGTCGTGCGCAACCACGACCAAATCCCCGATCTCGTTATTCTCGGACGATTTGCGTCAGCCTTTTAGTCATCCCTGTGGAACGCGGTGGGTCCCGCCGGATCCGACGTTCGGAAAGCGACTCAGCTTAACCGCATGTGTGCGCTAAAGTCAAGTCTTTACTTGGCT
>Ga0187892_10007156_pt1 | contig 16070 bp, 7 predicted proteins | sample MA1701073metaG_FD_139345 | JGI IMG/M metagenome (GOLD analysis project Ga0187892, IMG submission 139345) | Bio-ooze microbial communities from a basaltic lava cave in the Kipuka Kanohina Cave System on the Island of Hawaii, USA - MA170107-3 metaG ... | reverse complement strand
GATGTTTCCGGAGGCCGACCAGTTCGCGGGAACTGGTGTGGCCTGGCTCAGGTCCGGGTTGCCGTTCGCATCGACCGGTGCCTGGACGACCGTGAAGTCGACCGTATCGTCTCCTTGCACGGTCACGTTGGCGGGCGAAACCACCAGCACCGGCGCAGCATTCACCGTCACGGGTACCGACACCGAGTCGGCGCCGAGAGTGCCGAGGATCCGGCCGGTCTTCTGGAACGTCCCGGCGGGAAGGGCCGGCGTGAATAGCGTCGTCGGGCCGGAAGCGTTCGACAGAGTTCCCATCGTGCCGCCGCCGTCGACCTCGGTGATCCACTGAATAATGGCGGCGGGCGCCGAGTTATCATCGATACCATCCGGTTCATTATTGGGGCCGAGGATGGGAATGCCGTTCGCGTCAGTGGGCACGCTGTAGGCGCGGATGGTCACTGGCGGGTCGTCTGGCGTCACGGTCACGCTTGTCGGTCGCCCGACGAGCTTGTCGTTGAGGTCGAGGACGACGAGCATGTCGTTCAGCTCGACGCGAGCGCGGTGGCGAGTTGTCTTATCGTTCGGGCAGTCACCAGGCCCCGTTAAGGGCACCTGAACGCCACCGTCGATGACGAAAGGCGGATTGTAGGCGGGCGCACCACCCGTGGACGCCTTTGGAGAGATGCTGACGTCGACAGTCACGGCCCCGCTGATCGTGACCGGGGCCAAAATGCCGGTCATGTATCCGGTGTCGGCGTTGGGGGGCGTGAACTGCGTGAGGCTCGCGCTCGTGGTGTTCGCCGGGTCGCTCCCCCATCGGACGGTGACGCTCACGTTGAAGTTCGCATCGAAGGGAAGTGCCTTCGTATAGCCATCAGTATCGAAGTTGCCACCGGCGGCTCCCTCGTCGAGCCCAGGAATGATGACCCTGACGGAGACGAGCTGCGGGGCACCTACGACAGTCCTCGAGTGCTTGACGGTCACATCGGGGATGTTCGTGAGGATCGTCCTCGTGAGGTTGGCGGAACTCGGGACGGAAGAGCAGAAGAACCTGTTCTGGATCTCTCTCGAGTAGCCGACGATCACTTTCGTCTGCGGCGTGCCGAAGCTCCCGTTGACGGGGGTGAAGGGGGGAGGCGGCATTGGGGAGCCGGGGGGTTGATTGTGCGTTCGCGTCGCACCGCTGAACGTGTAGCCGTCGTTGAGGTCGATCGTGAGCGGGATCGAATGCCGGGGCAGACCGGCCACGATGGCAGCGATCGCCGCCGGATCGAGCGGCGCCGTGTCGCTGCCCTTCGGATCCAAGACGCCGGCGACGATACTCTTCGTCTGGGACTCCTGATGGTCAGGGCCGAGACCTCCTGGCCCATCGCCTTTCATCAGTTGGAGCGCCTCGCCCGCCGCCGACCCGGCCACCAAATCCCGCTGGCCGTCGGCGTCGAAGTAATCGTCCGCAGTTCGCGACAGCCCTCGCGCTCCGTCCTTCTCCAATGCCCGCGAACTGTTCTCGTCTGGCGGAGCGCTCGTCGGGGAGTGTGTGAGAAACACGGATGACATCAGCAGAAATCCGGCGGCCAACAGCAATACCGGCAGGGAGAAACACTTTTTCATGATCTTATCCTCTTTCGAAAAAGCTGGGCCATGGGCGCTGAACGATGAATTGAGATGCCTTCATTCCGCATCGCAATGGGGGAAGTCATGCTCATGTTCCTTTTCCAGCGCCGCGATGGCTGCGGCAAGTCTTAAGGCAGGTACAGGAAGGCGCGTCCACGCGCGCTTCCGCTACGACACATGTGATCTTTTCAGGCAAAGCTTCCGAGTAGCCTTACCTACATACAACAGACAAAATTTTCGGTTTGAAAGAAATGTTGCGGGAAAAAGTAGGCTTGGTGGATTCAACGTGGAGTGCAACAGGGCTAGGCGCAATTACAGAACCGGGAGCGGTAGCGACCGCGCTCAACGGACGAGGTCTTCCAACCATACTCTCACCAACGGCTGAAGATCTTCTAAAGCCATTTTAATCGGCCTTACTGCCTGTCGTGTTGCTTGGAGGCGGTCGCTATCGCTCCCGGTTCTGTAATTGAGCGTGGCCGAGGTGCTGTTGTTGCGCTTTTGCACCCTCGGAAACATGTGCTTTCATCGAGGGCACAACCCTGAAGAGGCTGTTGGAGAAACAGCCGCAGAGCGGCGGAATGTTTATAGAACCACGATGTATCTTAGAGTCGGAGCTCCGATAGGAGCGTAATGTGCGTTCTGTCGCCCATAAATGGGCGACCGATCAACATGTGGCCGCTTGCATCTATAAACATTCCGTCCCTCCGGGACCTTTACCTGACAGGCAATGTTCCGTTAGTCGTAAGTCTCCTAACGATAATCCCCAACGAGAATGAAAGGCGCCCAGTAGCGAGGGTGATTCAGGCGGCGAGGTTGACCATTTTCGATATACGCCAGCTCGCCGCGGAGCATTGCTCTCTGCGTCGCGATGAGAGCGTCGGCTTTGCCGCTGAGACGAAGGTGTTGGTAGAAGAGTTTCATGAATTCGGTAGTTGGCCCATCGTTGATCGGCAAAAGGCTGGCCAGCACATTTCTGGAGCCCGCGTGGAGGAATGCTTCTATCAGGCCTACGCGATCCAGTTCTTTACTCTCGCTGCCACTGGTGGAAAAACTCTGACCGCTCCGGCACGCTCCGAGCGTCACTAACTCCGCCTTCAACCCAAGCCTGAGGATTTCGCGAATGCTCAAGTTTCCATCATCCTCACTCGTAGGCTGAAGCTTAAGCCGGGCCAGTAGTGGCATTTCAGGTTCCGAGACCGCATGGGCCGCGAAGTGAATATAGCGATATCCGGAAGCGATCTTCTTCAGTTCCGTTTCGGTCGCTTGCCCGTTTATGCGCGCCTGCCCTTCAAAGGTGCGGGCCGCAAACGTGGCCTCCGAGGCCGCATATCTCAGCGGCAGAAGGTCAGGCTCATCGGTCTCGTCTCTGCCAAAGCTCAACATCTCTCCGGCATATGACGAGCCGCGGTCCTTCGAGTCGTTCAAAAGCGGCGCGATAGTCAGATATGTCGCTGATGGCGTGTAGAAAATCTTGTAGTCCTCTATTAAGAACTTCAGGCCTCCATCCTCGGCACGAGTGAGCGCCGCAAACGGAAGATCGTGCAGGAAGCCGTAAGGAATGAGACCGAGCCGATTCACACCTGCAAGCGCGCCTTGCTGTTCCAGTGGTTCGATCAGGACTCGGCGCAGGTCCGTGGCCACAGGCCGCCAGTCTGAATCCGAAGAAGCCGTTGAAGTATTTCCGTCGAAAATCATTGAACGTAACAGTTTCACCTTGGCTGAAAGGTTGGCCTTGGTTACCGGTAAAGTGGTACTTCGAAGCGAGGTTCGAGTGATAACGAGAGCGAAAACCTTGTCGCCACCGAATAGGTATTCCACCAGAGCGGTTTGGGAATCTAAAGTCTTTTGAACGGCTTCGAGTTCGGCGGGACGGGCCTGAAGCATCATCCGATACTCGGGCTCGGCCATTTCTGATCGTAGGACCAAATCTTCATAGTGGCTGTAGGCCTGTCGGAGTTGCTCTCTTAAGCCAGTGGTCTCTCGCTTTCGGAGCCGCGCTGACAAGCGATCAATGCGCGCGGCCTCTTCCGCTTCCTTCTTCCCAACGGACGGCGACTTGGCCTTGCGCTGGCTTAGATGCCCAACAAAATTCCTGAACGCTCGGTACCTTAGCCTCTCAACAACACGGTACGTTGTGAGATCGTCTGCTCGATAGCCTCGCGTCGCTTTTGGGGCTTGATTCTCGGTTGGCTCGAGCAACAAGGTAAACAAGCGGTCGTAAATTCGCCGGTTCTGTCCCCGCAGAAATAGATTTTGGTCAGAACTCAAGATATGTGACTCAATCTCTGCTGCTTCCAAGAGGTGTGTGAGCGCCTGCGACCGCAACCTCTGACGCTCTGCCAGCCCGGCGCGCGCGACGTGGTACTCGACACGCCCTCCCCACCATGTGCCGGCCACCGTGGGAAGAAGTGCTTCGCTTTTGGCGAGTGAATCAGAGGCTTTCTGCCATTCTCCCAACTCCGTATAGATTTCTCCTAACCTACTCCACGCGGAGATCTCGAAGTGCGGATCGCGGAGGCCCTCCTCCGCTATGCGCTCGGTCACCTGAAGGGCCAATCCCGGCTCGCCTTTGAGCAAATAACAACGCGCTAACCCTTCGGTGTAATATTTTGCCAGCAGTGGCGTGTGACGCGCGCGGTCGGGTAACTCCTTGAGTAGGGCTATCGCTTTGTCAAACTCGCCGAAACTCATGTAGGTAACGGCCAAACTGGCTTCCAGGTCGTTCTGTGTCAGCCGGTAGCCAATTTGGCGGCTGAGCTCCAAACCTCTGGCAAAGTACTCAGACGCCCTCCGATAGTTTCCCAGCTCTACATAAAGAGCGCCTAAAGCCGAGTAGGAATCGCTGAGGCCCGCCAAATCCCCGATCCGGCTCTTAATCTCGATTGCCTCGTTCTGATACTCGAGGAATTGCAAGTAGTCGCCTCGACCGTTATGAACGAATCCGATATTGGTGAGCGTGATGGCGGCGCCGCGCAGGTCATTCTGTCGACGATAAATCTCAAGAGCGGGCTGGTAGTACTCTCGGAGCGGCCGGTCGAGCTCTCCCTTGAGCCACCAGTAAACAACACCGATGTTTCGTAAAGCATCTGCCTGGATTAGTTCTTCACTCGTCTCGCGACCGATCTGTAAAGCTCTTTCGAGGTATTCGAGGGCGAGCTCGGCCTCGCCCTTCGAATGGTAGAGCACTCGGCCCAGGTCTATCAGCGCGTGCGCTTCAAGCCGCAGGTCACCCACTTTCTGGGCGAGCTTCAGGCTCTGTCGGTGTGCTTCTCTCGCGGCGTCGGGCTCGTTACTGTTGAAACGGTTGACGCCTATGGCATTGAGCAGCTGAGCCTGAACCACTGGGTTCCGAATGCTTTCCTGGCTCAACCGATCGAAATCTCGCTGGGAGTTGAGAAAATCGCCTCGGAGTTGATGGCAAATGCCTTTCTCGAATCTCGCTTCGTCCAGGTCACTCTTGAGAAACAAGGCCCGTTCGAAGTGGCGTACGGCGTCTTCGAGACGCCACTCAACTTTTGCTTGCAGACCGCGTTGGAAAAAGAAACGGGCCACGGGCCCACGAAGCAGTAAAAGCGTCACCACGGTTACCAGACCCGCGGCAATGAGGATGGGCCATTTGGGGGAATTTGTGATCATCCGGATTGCTTTACTTTGGTTCGGATGAATGTACCGAAAAAGTCTCAGTCAGCGTTAGCGCTTTCTCAGGAACCTCTGATCAAGTCCGATTGCGTTGGTCCTAGCGCAATGGAGTCAGTACCACCTCGCGGTAGCGGGTGGGTCTCAACATTGCCAATTGTCGATTTCCGATTGCCATTGGGCTTTCTGCTAGCGGCCAATCGACAATTGTCAATTGGCATTCGGCGATGACAAGACCCACCTGCTACCGCAAGGTGGTACTGACTCCATCGTGCTAGACTTTTCCATTTTGCGACTTGATCAGCGTTTTCTCATTTTTGACTCAAACCAAATTTTCCGATGGCGGAGTCTGCAGCCGTCCCGTTCGACAACCTTGCTCGCACATACCAAAAATAGGTCTTGCCTGGCTCGAGTCGTGCGGCTGCGGCGGATAAGCTGAGGCGGTTTTCCACGGTCGAAGTTTCGAAGACGATGTCACCCTTCTCGTTTAGCAGAGTCAAAGCATAGCGCTCCGCACCATAGACCTCGGACCAACGAAATTCGACGTCGTTGCTCTGAACCTGGGCGCCCCCTTTCGGAGCAAACAATTGCGGAACCGGTGAACTGCCGGTTTCCTGGCGCAACACATCGGCCTCTGAAGGTTGTTTTACAACGAACCGATCGCGCATGAGGAAAAACCCAACCGAAAGGGCCAGGACGATCGTTGCCGCCACTGCAAACTGTCGTCGCCATCGCCCGGCGGAAACCGGCACACGAACTCGACCTTGCTGAGGGATTTGCGAAACGCGTGACTTTAGCCAATCCGGCGCCGGCACAGCGATTTCTTCACTTCGCGAACCAAGATGCTGATTCACCAGACGACGGCGGCAAGCGCGACAATCACTCAGGTGAGACTCAAGCTGGTCACGCTGAACACCAGGCAGCCGATCCGACAGAAAAAGTTCCAGATCGTCATCAGTTATGCATTCAATCCGTTTCATAACCCCCCGATCTGTTATCAACAGACAAAATCGTGTTGGGTTCAACTTTATATTCCTGTCTTAGTTTTGCGAGCGCTGCCTTGAGTATCTTCCTCGCTTCATATTCACTCAAGTGAAGCATTAGAGCTATATCTTTGATCGCCATCCCTTCCTCAAATCGCAACTGGGTCACCAGCCGCTCTCTGGGCAAAAGGCAGGCGAGCGCGGCGGACAACTGCTTCTCCGACTCCTTCTGAATCAGGACCTCTTCCGGACTGGCACGATCGTCTGGGGGATCAATGCCTCGTTCCGTCTCCTCGTTCAAGTCGTCAATTGAGATGGTCCCGCGTGCTCGCGCCAGATTGCTCAACAGCCTCCAGAGCTTTTTCTGGCTGAGACTGGACATGATGTGCTCCAACGCCTCGAGGACGTCGGTCAGGCTCGTCTTGGTGAAACTCTCTGCACGGAGCTGCTCATGAATCGCGTGTGGAGACATTCCTCCCCAGAAGTACAACTGGAAGACTCGTTGCTCGAACTCGGGCAACTCGGCAATCGGTTTGAGCAAACGCTTTCGACCGCTCTCGGACCAAGCCCAGTTAACTGAAAGGTTCTTTACCACGTGGCGGACCCAGGGTGTTAGATCGCCTGATCTGCCGGCGTAGCGGATACTCTTCAGCCGGCGAAAATCGTTCTCAGCAAGCTTTTCAAAAATGTAAACAAAACGATCCATCGCCTGATCGTAATCAAAACCCAGGTGGTGGAGTTGGGAGAAGATCAGGTCGGCGTATCGGTCGACAAACACACGCCAGGCATACTCGGGGTTGCTATGAAAGAGCGTCAGAAGCTCCACGTCTGGAGGCAACGGGACCTGTTGATCTGAGCTGTCGGGCGCCATGATCTTAATTCGAGCCTTCGCGCGAAACCGAAACTAGTTCCTTTGGCTAGTTGCTTCGCGGGTGTGCTACCAAATCCTCAATTGATGTTCCCAGCGCAGCTTGAAGTGATGCTTAACGAAAACCCCGTTTAAGTTTAACCCTGAGCAGGCTTTCGTTTAAATAATCCCGGGGCCGGCACAAAGCCCGCTCGGCTTTCTACCGAGAGGGCTTAGCTTAATAATCCCGGCGACTTCCTAGCCGAATCGCAATTCCTTGCCTGCGAGGCATCTGGTCTAATACATTAGGCGGCGACCTACCCTCGCCGCCTGACTGACCATAGTCGAGATTTCTCGCATGTCTGTAAGCCGAGTTCTCAAACGTCGCGTAATCCAACTCGCTGCGCTGCTAATGCTTGCTCCAGCCGGCGCTGTCGCTCAACGCCTGCCGCTCAAACCATACACAACCGCCGACGGCCTGCCTCACAACGCCATCAATAAGATCGTGCGCGACTCGCGCGGCTTTCTGTGGTTCTGCACCGAGGAGGGACTAGCTCGATTTGACGGGTACACGTTCACCAACTACGACGTAGATCAAGGACTCCCTCACCGCACAGTTAACGACTTTCTCGAAACGCGCAGCGGAGAAATCTGGGTGGCGACGAACGCCGGCCTCGTCCAATTCAACCCGAAAGGCGTCCCTGCTGGACGCGTCATTCAGGCACAAGAGACGACCGTGCCCGCGCCGATGTTCAAGGTGGTCGTTCCCGAAGGCGACGATCGGCTAGACAAGATTATTACCGTGCTGCTTGAAGGGCGCGACGGCACCATCTGGTGCGGGACAATGAAACACCTCTACCGTCTGGAACGACGCGGCGATCGCTTCGAACTTGTTACCGTTGACCTCGGCGTTCTGGGGAAGTATCCACAAAAGATTTACGTTCTCGACTTGCTGGAAGATCGTCAAGGTTCGTTGTGGATCGCTTCGTTTACCGGCTTGCTCCGTCGATGGGCGAATGGCGGTACCGAGCTATACACGAAACGCGAAGGTCTGCCCGACAACAACATCCATGACCTGCTCGAAGATCACAAGGGACGATTGTGGGCCGGGACGAGACTAGCCGGCTTCTTCCGCTTCGCGCCAGACCATAAGCGCGACGACCCTTTCGTTGTCGAAACATACGACGAAAGGAATGGTCTTCCGACCCACTGGGTGTTTCAACTTTACGAGACGTCTGACAAAAGATTTTGGGTTGCGTCTAACGTCGGCCTCGTCGAGTTTTTTCCCGAGGGCGACGAACAGGGTCGCCGGTTCCACCCTTACACTCGGAGGAACGGCCTAAGCTTTCAGGAGATCACCGCACTTAACGAAGACACGAACGGCAACCTGTGGCTCGGCACGCTCGCCGCCGGAACAATGAAGCTGGCGCGAAACGGATTCATCACCTATGGAGAGCAGGACGGAATCGTAACAGTCAACGCGATTTTCGAGGACCGAAGTGGCGTAGTCTGTTTCAGAGGTTCTGTTTTAGCCGACCAGCGTGCCACCACCTTCGACGGCGAAAAGCTGGAATTCCGCCCGACCGCCGATAGATTTTTCCCGCGCTTCGGGTGTTTCGACGGCCAGCGCTTCAACTGGTTCAAGCCCGCTGTTCCATTCGACTTCGGGTGGGTCTATGAGCGGATCACGACGCGTGCACCCGACGGCGAGTGGTGGCTCGGCAGTGGCGACGGTCTTTACCGCTTTCCGGCCTCAGACAGCTTCGCGCGGATCAAGTCGGCGCGACCACTGGCTGTTTACCGAGTGAAGGATGGACTCCGAAATAGACAGCTGAATCGGCTTTTCGCTGATTCCGGTGGCAACCTCTGGGTCGATGCATTCGGCTTCTCCCGCTGGGACCACAGTAGCGGAACGCTTCGCGATATGTCGAACGCGCCGAACTTGCCTTCATCCGAAGAAGACTTTGTGCGCTCGATTGGCGAGGATCGCGCCGGCCACGTCTGGGTGGGTTTCGGTACTGGGGTGGCCCGTTACCGCGAAGGGAATTTCACCTTTTTTAGTCCGAGTGATGGATTGCCGGCGGGCGGGATTATGGACATCTATTCCGACCACGCGGGACGACTTTGGCTCGCTTCTTCACGGGGCGGCCTCGTCCGAGTTGAAGATCCCACTGCGGAGCGGCCGGCCTTTACGATTTACTCGACGGCGCAGGGCCTTTCGAGTAACAGCACCGTGGTCATCACTGAAGATGCTTACGGCCGCATCTATGTCGGCACTGGGCGTGGACTCGATCAAGTCGACGCCACGACGGGCCGCATCAAACATTTTACGACCGACGACGGTTTGGCGCCCGGCAACATCGTAGCCGCGTTCCGCGATCGCAAGGGTACGCTCTGGTTCGGAACGCAGCGCGGCCTGTCGCGCTTTACTCCGACACCCGCGGAGAGTTTGCCGCCACCTCCGATCCTGATCACGGGCCTTAACGTCGCCGGCGAGCAGCGGATCGTTTCGGCGCTCGGGGAAATTGAGATCGCCTTGCCCGATCTCGCACCAGAGCGGAATCAACTTCAAATCAACTTCGTGGCTCTGGGGTTTTCACCCGGTGAAGGCTTGCGTTACCAATACCTGTTGGACGGATCCGGCAAGGATTGGAGTTCACCAACTGAACAGCGCACGGTCAATTTTGCCAGCCTTGCGCCCGGTCAATACAGATTCATGGTTCGGGCCCTGAATTCCGATGGTGTCTGGAGCTCACGTCCGGCAACTATCACGTTTGTGGTGCTCCGTCCTTTTTGGCAACGCTGGTGGTTTCTGACGCTAATAGTCGTGGGACTCGGTCTCATTGCTTATGCCTTTTACCGGTCGCGCGTCACAAGTATTCTCGAGCTGTCGAACGTCCGCACCCGCATTGCGACCGATCTACACGACGACATTGGAGCAAACCTGACGAAGATTTCAATTCTCAGTGAAGTAGCGCGCCAGCAACTGGGTAACGGCAATGGCGAGAAAGACAGTCCGCTCATATCCATCGCGCGAATCTCACGCGAGTCAGTTGCAGCTATGAGCGACATCGTCTGGGCCATCAATCCACAGCGCGACAGTCTCGGTGATGTCGTTCGTCGCATGCGCCTGCATGCTGAGGAAAGCTGTCTGCCTCAGGACATACAACTCGAGTTTCACGCGCCGGAAGATGCGGGGCTAAAACTGGGGATCGAAACTCGACGTAGCCTTTACCTGATTTTCAAAGAGGCCATTAATAACGCGACGCGTCATTCTGGCTGTTGGCGGATCGAAGTCGGGCTTTCGCTTGATAAGGATTATTTGTTGCTGAGGATCAATGATAACGGTCTGGGATTTGACCCTACTGACGAAAGCGACGGCAACGGACTCTTGAGCATGCGACGACGCGCCGAAGCTCTGGGCGGCGAGTTGGAAATTGAATCGAGTGTTGGCAATGGCACGACTGTCGGGCTCCGCCTGCCAAACTCACAACCTCACAAGCTTCAGTTGATTTCGAAGTAACGCCGGCAGCTGACATGGCGCATGACTTTGAAAGCAAAGCGGCTTTGCACAAATGTATGCTGTTGCAGCTACTCCGAAGGAGTTCCTACCTACCGGAATTGGTAGGTGACATCCGACTCAGACAAGCGTACTTTGGTCAGCGTTTTCCAGGGAACCAAACTCGTGCCAAATACCAGTCAGGTCCAGGCCGTGAAAACAGACGAGCAAGCTATCGATGTTGCGATCGTCGAAGACATGCGTGAGGTGCGCGAAGGCCTGACGTCTCTCATAAACGGCACTCACGGTTTTCGATGCGAGAAAAGCTATCGCACGATGGAGGAGGCTTTATCGCATCTTCAGTCAGTCAGGCCCGATGTGGTACTGACTGACATCGGATTACCCGGCATGTCGGGTATCGACGGCATCCGCATAATCCACGAGCGCCATCCTGACGTTCCGATCATCGCTCTCACGATCTACGACAATGACGATAACATCTTCAACGCGCTTTGCGCGGGCGCCTCGGGCTACTTGCTGAAGAACACTCCGCCGGCCCGATTGTTGGAATCGCTCGAGGAAGTAGTAAAAGGCGGAGCGCCAATGTCGCCGGAGATAGCCCGACGCGTTGTGTATCTCTTTCGTGAGTTTCGTCCACCCGAACGCGCTTCTTACCATCTCACTCCGCAGGAGTCGGAACTTCTAAAACTTCTGGTTGACGGCCATCACTACAAGACCGCAGCTCACGCGCTTGATATCACGACCAACACAGTCTCCTTCCACCTCAAAAACATCTATACCAAGCTGCAAGTCCACTCGAAGTCGGAAGCCGTAGCGAAAGCCCTTCGAGAACGATTGATTTAGGTGCGCAGGAGCAGGAGGCAGGCGCAGGAGGCAGGTAGCAGGTGGCAGTTGGCAGGAGGCAGTCGGCAGGCGCAGGAGGCAGGAGACAGTTAGCGAAGGCAGTGAGCCATTCGCCTTGTCGCTCATCATTTCTGCTCAGCCATCCACCCACTGCCTCCTGCTCGTGCTCCTGCCTCCTGCTCCTGTCCCCCCGCCTCCTGCCTACTGCCTCCTGCCTCCTGCTCCTGCCTCCCTGCTCTTTTCCGGCCGGTTGGATTTTCATCTTGTCACATGGCTGGCCTCCGCTCGGATACCAACAGGCGGGTTGGCGGTTCTGTCATAAATGTTCAAGTCTCTTCTTTGATGGATACACCGACAACAAGGGCGTCTGTGCTAACGGTGCCGGACATGAAGCTGCGGGGTTCCAGTTTATCCTGACGAGCAACACAGCCCCTCCCTGGATTCAGTCTCAGCAACCGGGCTGGAAGTGTTGTCAGAAGTGTTTTGCTCTGTTCTTCGATGGGTACGAAGACAACAAGGGACTCTGCCCGGCCAGTGGCCGTCACGAACCATCGGAGGACTGGCACCTCATTTTGAATCATCACCAATAGCGGCTGGCCTCAATTACCAGATAACTAGTACGTGACCAAATCTGCCTTGGCGCCTTAAGTATTTACTTTGCGCCTTTGCGTGAAACTAACCGTCCACCAAAAAAGGGCGTTCACGCAAAGGCGCAAAGTAATTTTGAATCCAGCACCCTACCAAACAAGGTAGTTACATCCGTCCGCATCTGGGTGCTACAACCCACGTCCTAATCAGATTCCTGCTGGTGCACCGACTCCAGGATCTGCAACCGCTCGTAAACGAGAACCGATGTTCACATTGGAGGCCCCATGAAGAAGAAATTGACCGCCGCTCTGATCGCTTCTGCTTTTGTTTCTCTGCTCATGACCCAGGTAGTGCCAAACTCTCAGAGCAAGTCAGGGACGAACACGACGCTAGTTAAGAACGCAGCCAACCTCAATGACGGGCCTTCTGGTTCACATGTCAGCGGCGTTTTGCATTACCGCTCCAACATAGCCGCGCTGCCGCTGGCTTCAGGAGACGTTGATTTAGCTTTCGATGCCGGGATCACTACGGAGTTTGGTCTGACAGTCATCAATGCCATCACTGTTCAGCCGGACGGTAAGATTCTGGTCGGAGGATTCTTCGATCACGTAGCCGGCGTGGAACGTCAGGGTCTCGCCCGTCTCAATGCAGACGGCTCGCTCGATGCGACGTTCAATCCCCCGTTCCTTTCGCCTTCAGTCACCGCCATAGTCGTTCAACCGGACGGGAGGATTCTGGTCGGAGGCGGTTTCGGTACCAACGTCGTCCCGTCCAGGCGAATGATTGTCCGTCTCAATGCAGACGGCTCCCTCGACTCCACATTCAATCTGATACCCAGTCAGAGTAGTGACAGCGTTTCATCGATCGCCATCGAGCCTGACGGAAAAGTCATCATCGGCGGTGGCTTCTTTTTTGTCGGCAGCACTCAGGTCAACGGGCTGGCACGGCTCAACTCGAACGGCTCGCCGAATACTGGACTGGGCTTCGCGGCCGGACTTGCCAACTCGCTTTCCGGAACCCTTGACGTCAAGTCCATCGCTTTACAGATGGATGGGCAAATCGTTATCGGCGGTGAATTTCTTATTCCGACTACGCCTCTACTTACAAATCTGACGCGGCTCAATTCAAACGGAACGCTTGACGCTTCTTTTAATAACCTGGGCGCAAATGCGCCCGTGAACGCAGTGGCGATTCAGCCAGAGGGCAAGATTCTCGCGGCCGGTTCGTTTAGCAACGTCAACGGTGTGACGAGAGCCAGAATTGCTCGGATCAACACAGACGGTTCGGTCGAGGCGACATTCGTACCGAGTCTATCGGGCAGCGTGATCGTTTCGCTGCTGCTGCAAACCGACGGCAAGATTCTGATTGGCGGAGCCTTTACTTCTGTCAGCGCAACGCCACGCAACAACATTGCACGTCTGAACGCGAACGGATCGCTTGATTCCTTCTATCCAAACGGAACGCCGGGCGGCACAAACGGCGCCGTGCAGGCCCTCGCGCGCCAGACGGACGGCAAAGTTCTGATCGGCGGTGTTCTTGTCAGCGTTGCCGGAATACCGCGTTCGGGACTCGCACGCTTGCTTGAGGATGCACCAGTCAATTCGCCGCCCAACGCAGTAAATGACGCAGCCACGACAAACGAAGACAACGCGATCATAATCAGCGTGCTGACAAATGATACTGACCCTGATGGCGACGCTCTCACCATCAGCAGCATCACTCAAGGGGCTAACGGTTCGGTTCTAAATAACGGCGATAGCACATTGACCTACACGCCGAACGCGAATTTCAATGGCGGCGACGCGTTTACCTACACCATCAGTGACGGGAACGGCGGATCAGATACCGCGACCGTCACGGTAACGGTCAGTGCAGTCAATGACCCACCGGTGGCTGGTAGTCAGTCGATCACTACCAACGAAGACACGTCCCAGGCCATCGTCCTCTCAGCTACTGATGTCGACGGCGATCCGCTGACTTATGCCGTCGTCGGTTCGCCAGCTAACGGCAATCTCACCGGCGGGCCGCCCAATCTCACATACACGACCGCGCTAAACTACAACGGACTGGACAGCCTCACGTTCAAGGCGAACGATGGTGTTGCCGACAGCAACATCGCAACCGTTTCGATCGCGATCAGCGCCGTGAACGATGCGCCGCAAGCAGTCAATGACAGCTACACAACCAACGAAGATACGGCACTGACGGTAGCCGCGCCGGGTGTGCTCGGTAATGACGCGGATATAGACAGCCTGACGATGTTAGCCGTGCTTGTGAGCGGTCCTGCTCAAGGCGCTTTGATCCTCAACGCAAACGGCTCGTTCAGCTACACGCCGACTTCCAACTACAACGGGAACGATAGCTTTACCTACATCGCAAATGACGGCGGCCTGAACTCCAATGTTGCGACCGTCAACATCATCATCAACGCTGTGAACGACCCGCCGGTGGCAGTCAATGACAGTTACAGCACTCCTCTGAACACGCCACTGGCGATCACGGCGCCTGGTGTGCTCGCCAACGATAGCGACGTGGATAACCCAGCCCTCACTGCTGTGCTCGTTAGCAGTCCCGCACAAGGGACGCTGAGCTTGAATGCGAATGGCTCATTCACTTACACGCCGGCGCTGAGTTTTGTCGGCACCGTCAGTTTCACATATCAGGCAAGTGATGGCGCGGCTACTTCCAATACAGCGACGGTCGCTATTGTCATTAATCCCGTCTCCAATCCTATTTGGAGCACAACAGGCGGTTTCTTTGGTGGCCTGGGCCGCTCCGGTCACACGGCAACATTACTGCCCAACGGCAAAGTGCTCGTCGTCGGCGGCTTCACCAATCAGGCGGGTGCGGCATCCAGAGCCGAACTCTATGACCCGGCGACAGGCGTCTGGACTATGACTGGAAGCCTCTTACCAGTGCCGGGGTTTGTTACGGGAGGTCGCGCGAATCACACCGCGACACTGCTGCCCAATGGCAAGGTACTTGTGGCTGGCGGGCTAGTACTCTTTACCGCAGTACCGAATGGTATTTTGAGCAACTCACAACTCTATGACCCGGCGACAGGCACCTGGAGCACGACAGGGAGTTTCTTTAATGCCCTGGGTCGGTCCGGTCACACGGCAACGCTGTTGCCAAACGGCAAGGTGCTCGTCGTCGGCGGGTTCACCAATCAGGCCGGTGCTGCACCCAGGGCCGAACTCTATGACCCGGCGACAGGTACTTGGAGCATGACTGGGAGCCTCTTGCCAGTCCCTGGGTTTGTCACGGGAGGTCGCGCGAATCACACAGCCACGCTGCTGCCCAATGGCAAGGTACTTGTGGCTGGCGGGCTCGCACTCTTTACCGCAGTACCGAATGGTTTTTTGAGCAACTCACAACTCTATGACCCGGCGACAGGCACCTGGAGCACGACAGGGAGTTTCTTTAATGGCCTGGGCCGTTCCGGTCATACGGCAACGCTATTGCCCAACGGCAAAGTGCTCGTCGTCGGCGGGTTCACCAATCAGGCTGGGGCTGCATCCAGGACCGAACTCTATGACCCGGCGACTGGCATCTGGACCATGACTGGAAGCCTCTTGCCAGTCCCAGGGTTTGTCACGGGAGGTCGCGCAAATCACACAGCCACGCTGCTGCCCAATGGCAAGGTACTTGTGGCTGGCGGGTTAGCTCTCTTTACCGCAGTGCCGCAGGGTATTCTGAGCAACTCACAACTCTTTGATCCAGCGACCGGCACCTGGAGCACTACCGGGAGTCTCAACGCCGCCCGCACCAGCTACACGGCAACGCTGCTGCCCAACGGCAAGGTGCTCGCAGCAGGCGGGCTTGGCAGCGCTGGCCTTCTTGCGAGCGCGGAATTGTACGGGCCGTAGATCGAACGCCTGAGAGTGAGAATGTCCGACACACTTTAGGAAGCTCTGATTAAGTGGAGTTCGCAGCACTTTGGAGACAAGTATGTTGGATGTCAGGTCGGTTGACTAGAATAGGCTAACCAATAAGGCAGCTCATTCGAGGAGAAACGACTATGACACATCCAGCATCAGTCTCTACCTTCATTCCACGT
>Ga0187892_10007155_pt1 | contig 16070 bp, 18 predicted proteins | sample MA1701073metaG_FD_139345 | JGI IMG/M metagenome (GOLD analysis project Ga0187892, IMG submission 139345) | Bio-ooze microbial communities from a basaltic lava cave in the Kipuka Kanohina Cave System on the Island of Hawaii, USA - MA170107-3 metaG ... | reverse complement strand
GGCAAATCAACAATTTCTATTGAAGATCGTGAAAAGATCCGTGCATCCATGCGAAGATTGGTTGGCATGGAAATTGTTGACGAGGATTCTTCAAATGTAAATGTACACTTTCTTTTGGATGCAACAACACTTAGTCCAGAAAAAATTCTAAAACGCATGAGCTCAATCGCGCTTGGAATGTTTCGTGATACATTAAATACTCTGACAGCTGATGACAAAAGTGTACTTCAAACAATTCCAAACAGAGATGATGAAATAGATAGGCAGTATTTTTTGCTTGTACGACTGATCCGAAGTACAATGGTTGACAAAAAACTTGCTAACGCACTAAATCTTGAAAACATTGACATTCTTGATTACAGAATAGCTGCAAACTTGCTTGAAGCTGCGGGAGATACAATAGTAGAGCTTGCAAATTCAATACCAGACATATCGCTATCAAAAGCGGATCTTAACAAAGTTTACAGTGTTGCACAAGAAATTGAGAAGATACATGAAAAGTCCATTGAGGCATTCATTGAAAATAATAGATTACTTGCAATTGAGGCCATAACATTACACCGAAGCTACCAAAAGAAGATTTCAGACATTCGTTCCTCGCTTGAGCCTAAAAAGCAGGTATCAATTCAGCTGCTAGATCTTGTTTACACATTTGAAAAGATAGGGCGTTGTGTAGCAGATGTGGCAGATCTTGTGCAACCAGTTTACGGCCACTAGAATTTTTTCTTTCTTGCATATGTTAATACAGCACAAATTGTTTTTGAATCAACAATTTTACCAGACAAAATCATTTGCAACACTTTTTTAAAATCAACTTTGGCTACAGATATTATTTCATCTGCATCAAGCTTTAGTTTACTAGATTTTTTTATTCCAGTTGCAACAAAACAGTGAATCAGCTCAGTGTTGTATCCTATGGAAGGGTAGTATTTTATTAAGGGAACCATCTTTTTTGCTACATGACCGGTCTCTTCTTTTAGCTCTCTGAAGGCACACTTTCTTGGTTCTTCTCCCTTTTTCAACGTTCCAGCTGGTATTTCTAGGACATAACCATGTGGAAAGCGATATTGCTTCACAAGTAGAATTTTGCCTTTGTCTATAGCAAGTATTGCTGCAGCCCCCCTATGTTCTACGATTTCACGTGCAACTTTACGCCTGTTTACAGGTATGGTATAGATGCTCAAGGAGAGAACCTTGCCCTCATAGATTTTTTTCTTCATACTAGGCGTCGTCTCATAGCAGTAAAATCTGTTATGAATGTATCTGGTATGATAAATGAAGTCTCTTTGATCTCTTTGCTAATTCTACGCTGTTTTTTATCCACTTTTGAGGGAAGGTAATCTTTTTTGGTATAAAGAGATCCACCGAATGAACTCCTTCTATTTTATGTGCTAACTGTGTTAGTTCATCAAGCTTGAAAATATCATTACTATACAAAAACAAAACAATCTGGTTCATGTGCATAAAGGGTTTTTGTAAAAATGATTCTGAAAATTCTGCTTTCAGCTTAAGAAGAGTTTTTTTAACATTATCAGTAACGCCAACAAGGATAGCAAATGGAATGTATCCAATCAGCTTCATCGGATCATATACAAGTGTAAACTGTACTGCTTCATCGTTTTGAAGCTTATCAAGAGATCGTGTGATTGTCTTTGTTGACAAGCCAGTAGATTTGGCAATCTGATCAATTTTCATTTGAGGATCCTTTAGAAGTATATCAATGATTTCAAGATCAGTCTTTGTTAGATCAGATCTGATACCAGTATCCTGTGCTTCAAAAATGCTTAGCACCCTAACGTCCTTCATTAATTTTTTCGCAAGCTCCATTTTCTGGTTAGGATCTTCTTTTACAACTATGCTACAAACAGTTATGCCGCCAACACACGGAACTACAAAGAATGGCTCACCAATCAACCTAACTTGTTCTAAAATATTTTTCAAATCTTTTCCAGCTACTACAAAATACAGAACACTGTATCCCAAGACAGGAGGTTCTATCTTTAACGTAAAATCTTCAATTATTTTACTGTCTATCATTTTTTGAATTCTTGATTTTACTGCACCGCCTGAAATTCCAACGTTTTTTCCAATCTGTCTGTCTGGCGTCCTACAATTGTTCAAAAGATGTGAGAGAATCTTGATATCAATTTTGTCCATTTTTTGTTATCCTTACCAACTAATTGATATAAAGCATACATGTTACATATATAATTGTCTTATATATCAAGAAATAAGACTTTAACCATTAAATATAAGACTATTTCTTATATGGTCGTGGATTACAGAGTGCAGTTAGCAAAGCGAATGCTGATGAATAAGAAGGGCAGCCTCATAGGCGCTGTCTTAGCTGTCTCTATTGGAATTTTGGTTATCCATGTTAACTTTGTAATTTTTCAGGGTTTGTATGATGCAATTGTGCGCGATATGAAAGCCTACCGATATGGTGATGTCTATGTAACAAACGAAGATGATTACATCGACAAGTCTGACATTGCTTTAGTAAATTGGTTTGAACGAATTCCTTATGTCGAGGCAGCAACACCCAGATTAGATTCATCTGCTGGTATAAATGCCACAAAATATGGAAAAAGACACGAAGAGTTTAGAGTTCCTGTGGTTGGTGTGGATCCATTTAGAGACATTCAAGCATCCACAATTCATACTACAGTAGGAGATGGGCAATTTGTATTTGCACGAAATTCAATAGTTTTAGGTTCTACAGTTGCACGTGATCTTGGTGGAGTACAAATTGGAGATAATGTAGAATTAAAGTTTGTGGATAGATGGGGTCAAGATCAAATTAGACGTTTTGTTGTTTCTGGTATTACTACATCAGCTGGTGGACAGGGCTTTGATTTCAGTGTTATTGTTCACATTGACACGTTACGTAGCATATTAGATCGAACAGATGAAACTGGCGCTATCATAGTAAGACTAAACGATCCAACAAAAGCAACTGAGGTTAAGGATTTATTTTTGAGATCATTTCCTTCCGATGACTTTAAAGCTGAAACTATAGAAGAATCAGCAGAGTCAGCTTTACGCGGTTTTAGATCTGGTATTGCTTTGATCAATTTGATTGGTTACTTTGGTATGACATCTTCTGCCTTTGCTATTGTAACAATTCAGATGATGATAGTATCAAGTAAGACACGAGAAATAGGGGTAATGCGTGCTATTGGTGCAAAAAGGAAGGATATTCTTATCATATTCATATTTCAGGGAATTATAATAGGCGCAATAGGCGCAATTGCAGGCACAGCCCTTGGATTAGTCTATACCGCATACGCAAAAGAGACCAAATTGGAATTTGAAGGCAGTTTGGCCTTGGAAGTCACGTACAATTGGCCAAAAATTGGGCAGACAGCTTTGACATCATTTGCACTGGCTATGACGGCTTCAATATATCCTGCATATAGAGCAACTAAACTTCAACCTGTGGAGGCGATGAGAACTGTCTGATCTAGCTCTAGAAGTTAAAAACCTGAATAAAATATACGGTGAAGGTGAAACTGCAGTTCACGCAGTAAGAGACGCTTCATTTTCAGTCAAAAAGGGAGAGTTACTTCTTATTGTGGGCAGTTCCGGTTCTGGAAAATCTACACTATTGAATATGATTGGACTTTTGGATCGGCCAACCAGGGGGGAAGTTCTCATTGACGGAATTGATACAACTAATCTTAAAGACAATGATCTCTCTTCTTTTAGAAACTCCAAACTAGGATTCATATTCCAGTTTTCAAATCTTCTGGCTGATCTAACAGTTTTAGAAAATGTTCTCCTTCCAAGAAAAATTCAACAAGATGATGATACTGCCATAGTTGATGCTACAAAGTTATTACGAACAGTTGGTCTTGAAAAAGAAGTTCATAAACGAGCAAACAAGATCTCCGGTGGTCAAGCACAAAGAGTTGCAATTGCACGAGCACTCATTAACAAACCCTCGATAGTTTTAGCAGATGAGCCCACAGGTAACTTAGATTCAGTTAATGCTGAAACAATAGTGCAACTTATGAAATCAATGGCAGAAAAGCTAGGACAGACATTCATCATAGTGACACATGAGAGAGATCAGTTTGGAAAAGTAGACAGAGTTATCACTATCAAGGATGGTCGTGCTTTTGAAGGCGAAGAACCAAGGAGGATGGAAGTAACAGTATGATGATATCAAAGTTATTTGCATTAGTTGTTATGCTTTTCTCAGTGCAACTAATCATTGATGCACATGCACAGACAACCACATCAGATTCTCCTTTTGAACGCACTTTTGCAGATGTAAAGTTCCTTGATGCCTACTTTGGCACTGAAAAGGAAAAGATTGAGGTCGATCAGGGCGACAAGAATATTCCATTTACAGTAGTCATGGCAAACGTAGGTTCACAAGATATTAGTGGAATAAGAGGTCAGTTATCGTTACCTTTCGGATTTACAGCCGCTGATGGAAAAGGTTCCCTAATTCTAGCAGATAACGATAACAATGCCCTTACAGGCGCGGTCTTTTCACTAACCTTCTTTGTCAACATAGATGAGAATATCGAAATTAAACAATATCCAGGTACTGTGAAGATCGAATACTCTAGACTGCGAGAATCTGGACAAAGAGATGCATTTTTTGATTTCAAATTCAAAGTTACTGGTGAAAGTGTTCTAAATCTTAAAGCAGTAGATCCACTCATAACCTCAATAAAGAATAATCCTGTAGTGGTAGAGGTCTCTAATCTAGGTACAGCGCCCATATCAAATGTTGATATTGTTTTGCAAAATACACAGACTAGTGTTACTGCAACTGCTCAATCCGTTACCAATCTAGAAAATGTTGTATTTGATCAAAGTCACTGGGATATCGGAACTATAGAACCAAAATCAACCAAGCATTTTGCGTTTAATGTTTATGTCCCTGCTAAATTAAAAGACGAATCACTTCATGCGCCTCTTGAAATAACATACTTCAACGCTCATGGTGATAGAAAAACAGTCACAAGAACTGTAGACTTTTACATTAACGGTCTAATTGATGCGTCGATCTATGGTGTGAATGTAATAGATTTATCTGAAAAACAAACTGTGATAGGCGAAATTCTTAATGAAGGAAACGTAAATGGTCTATTTGCATTTGTTACCCTCGAACCACTAGGTGGCTCACACATAAAAAAATCAACACAGTACATAGATGAACTTGAACCAGATTCTCCTGTACCATTCAATATGCCAATTGAGTTTGATGGCGAACCAACACTAGGAGAAAACGATGTGCGTATCAGCGTAAGATACAAGGATTCATTACGAAATGAAAACATCATAACTTATGATACAACTATTTTCCTTAAGGATAATTCACAAGATAAATCTGGCTTACGAGATTTTTCACAATTTATAATTTTAGGCATAGCAGCTGTAATTGGTGGAGTCGCCTTTGCAATTAAGAAAAGTCGTAAGAAAGTAGCACCTAAGACAAGCTAAGATTATATTCTATGAGAGCAATTTCTGTTCAATGGCTTGGGATGAAATTGAGGTCCCAAAAGAAATCAGACCTTTTATGCTTGACGAAGCTGAAGCGACAAAGCTAGGTCAGAAAAAAGACGCAAACAAACAATACCGATACGGCAATCTTCACATAAGAGAATACGACGACAAGTACATAGTTCATATGGATAAGGTCGATCCACGCAAGAATCCACTTGGGCATCTTATGTTTGATGCACCTGAAGTACTAGTTGGTCTTGCAACTGCAGCATTTGGAGGAAGTAAAGTAGCATCATATGTTTACAAAATGCAGAAAAGTTCCAAAGAAGCAAAGGGCGTTTCTTTGATTACAGGATTTTTAACGTCTATTGCACTTGGTTATCTTGGATATTCTCTAACAAAGACGATCAAAAATTTTTAGGAGGAATTCATGATATCAAAAATAAGAACCATTAAGGTTTTTCTCAAACTCTTACCTCTCATTTTGACACTACGAAGAGATAGAAGAGAGTGGGTTAAAAAAGAAGGAAAAAATGTAAAGGTGTCAAGATATCAAAAAAACGCACAAAGAGTTCTCAACGCCTTTGTATCCTTGGGACCAGTCTACATTAAACTTGGTCAGTGGCTTTCTTCAAGAGCTGACATTTTACCACAGCCATATCTTGAGGAGCTTGCAAAGCTACAAGATGATGTGCCAGCAGCTCCTTTTGAGCAAGTTAAACCAATCATAGAAAAAGATCTTGGGCCACTTGAACAAAACTTTGACTACATTAACACAGCAGTTCTTTCTGGCGCATCGCTTGGCCAGGTATATCTTGCCAAAATCAAAGAAAAAGATGTCGTTATAAAAGTAAGAAGACCAAACATTGACAAAGTTGTAGAAGAGGACATTGGAATTCTAAAAAAATTTTTGCCAATTGCAATGAAGTTTGTAGATCCAAACTTACGTTTTTCAGCAGAAGCCATGCTTTCACAGTTTATTGAGACAATACATGAGGAGATGGATTATAGAATTGAATCCCAAAACCTAAAGACGATAAAAAGAAACCTACGTGACTATCCGAGGGTAATAATTCCATCCGTAGTAGACAATCATTCAACAGAAAAAGTACTTACGCTCGAGTACATACCAGGAATAAAAATAACCAACGTAAAGGCCCTCGATGAGGCAGGATTAGACCGAGAGCGACTTGTGCTCAAGGCTCATAAAGTGTTTTTTACAATGCTTTTACATCACAACATATTTCATGCGGATCCACATCCTGGCAATATCTCCGTAACAAATGATGGTTCTCTGATACTTTATGACTTTGGCATGGTTGGAAGACTTGACAACGAAACACGCCTCAGGCTAATCAGACTATATCTCTCACTTGTGGAAAAGGATCCTCCAAGAACCGTAAATGCCATGAATGACCTTGGCATGCTAATTCCTGGCTTTAACCGTAGTATACTAGAAAAGGGAATTGACATGTCTATTCAAACAATGCATGGAAAAAAAGTCGATACTATGGAAGTCAAAGCTCTAATGGAGCTAGCTAACAAGACAATGAGCAAGTTTCCATTTAAACTGCCCAAACATCTGGCACTTTACATGAGGATGGCGTCAATACTCGAAGGAATTTATCTTACACACAAAGTGAATTTCAAGTTCATCAGCGTTTTACGAAACATTTTGGAAGAGGAAAATCTCATCCGAGATGCATATATCGAGGAGCTAAAGTATTCTGTTAACAGATTTGCAAAGTCAATTGATGCTACCATATCAATTGCACCAGAGCTCAAACAATATCTTGATGAAAACAGATCTTTTCAGAATCTTAATTCAAAATCAACTGGGAATATTTTACTTTCAGGAAGTATTCTTTCTGCAGCAATCTTTGTAGGTTCGGCAGTTTTGTATACTACAAACGAGTTTGTAGGACAGCTTGGCATGGTTGGTTCTACGATTATAATGGCAGTCTCTCTTTTAATGAGAAAACGCTAGCTATTCTATTGTGATGTCCTTTCCATGTTTTGCAGGAATCTTTAGAGTAAGAACGCCATGAAGATATTTTGCGGAACCAACGGCGTCTTCGCCTTCTTTCACATCAATTGGTAGTCTAATCTTCTTATCAATCACATGTGGTCTCTGGTGCCAGATTATGGTTCCATCATGGTCAGTCTCTCTTTTTGCATTTATGGAAAGAATGTTTCCGTGTATTCTTAACTTGATATCTTTTTTATCAAAGCCTGGCATGTCTATTGTAACAATCAGGTTATCATTTTCTATTTGCATATCGACGGGTGGAAGTATAAACTCGTAAAACTCTCGTGATTTGTTGCCAATTTCTTTCATAACTTCTTTTGCCATGTACCTTACCAAACCCATTTTGAGTAATAAAGCGTTTTTGAGTTATAAACCTTGGTAGATTCTAATTTATCTACTTCCCAATTAATTACAATTTCATGATAATAGTTCTAGAAGGGCTTGATCAAGCTGGCAAGGGAACACAGTCAAAACTTCTAGCAAACGCATTGAAGGCTAGAAAACTAAAATGCAAAATTTTCAGCTTTCCAGATTATTCTACTCCATTGGGAAGAGAGATCAAATATTATCTAAGTGGAAAAAGAAAGTTTCCACCCCAAGTGATTCACTGTCTTCTTGCAGCAAACAGATGGGAAAAATCAAAAGAGATTGAAGATGCGCTTTCAAAAAACTATATTATAATAATGAACAGGTACTACCAATCAAATCTAGTTTATGGTGTGACAAATGGTCTTGACCTAGAATGGCTTTCAAACCTTGAGGCGGGTCTTCCAAAAGAGGATCTTGTGGTTGTGCTTGATGTAAACCCAACAGATTCATTTAGTCGTAAAAAAGATCGACGTGACAAATTTGAAAAGAATAAGGAATTTGCACAAAAAATTGTTCATACTTATCGCACATTGGCAAAAGAGCTTGGGTGGGAAGTAGTAAACGCATCTAAGACCAAAACACAAGTACACAAGTCCATAATGGATATAGTCTTAACATATCTTAAATGAAAATGGCACAAAAACACCTAGAAATAGTTGATCCCATTCACGACTTTATCAGAATTTATGAACCAGAACTAAAGGTGATAGACACTCTAATCTTTCAAAGATTGCGTAGAATAAGACAGCTTGCTGGAGCACATCTAGTCTATCCGAGTGCTCAACATTCCAGATTTGAGCATTCACTTGGTGTAATGCATCTTGCTGGTCAGGCAGCAATAGTTCTCAAGGACAAGGGATTTTTGGACTCGGATGATAATGCAAATCTAAGACTGGCAGGACTTTTGCATGATGTTGGGCACGGACCATTTTCACATCTCTTTGAAGAGGTATTGGAAAGAAAAAAGAAGACTTCACACGAAGAAATTGGCAAGAAGCTCATACTCAAGACAGAGATTGGAGACTCACTTTCAAAATATGGCTTTGATAAGAAGTTTCTTTCAGAGCTTGCATTTGGCAACTCCAAATATCCATTCATGAACGAGATCATATCAGGCGGACTAAGTGCAGACATTATGGACTATCTGCCACGAGATGGTTATTTTACTGGAGCAGAGCATGCTAAAATTGATTTTAAAAGAATAATTCAGTCTCTTGATGTACACGAAAAAAAACTCTCCCTAGACAGGTCTGCCCTCTATTCTTTTGAGTCAATGATGATCTCACGTTACCAAATGTTCAAGGCAGTATATTTCCACAAAACTGTGCGCTCTGCAGAAGTAATGTTGATAGAATCTATGACCCTTGCAGATAATGAGCTTGGATTTACTTCTTACAATCTTGATAAATATATCCAGCTGACAGACGAGTTTGTGATTTCCAAACTAGTCTCGCTTATACCAAGAACTTCAGAGCTAAAAAGAGCGAGACAGCTTGCAAAAGACTATCAAGGCCGCAGACTGCTCAAATGTGTCTTTGAAAAAATCCTCACACGAAATGACAAACTTGCTTCTTTAAACACATCAAAGATACACAATGAAATTTCTAAAAAGTCCAAGGTAGACAAGTCAGAAATTTTCATAGACGCATCAAAAACGCCATCCATTCCACTTACGCCGTCAAAAAAAGAGTCTCAATCAATTATACTGACATCAAAGAAAGGTTCAGTACCAAAAGAGGCATATGAACTTCCAATCTCAGAAATTCCATTGGTTTCTGCAATCTCTGGTTTTATGGACATGTTACGAGTTTATACTACAGAAAAAAACAGAAAAAAGGTTGAAATTGCAGCGCAAGCCATCCTTGGTGAAAAGAAATCATGAGAAAAAGAATAGTAATCAAATTATCTGGAAGGTTATTTGGACTTGAAGACTCTAAAATCCTAAAGGATTACGCCGCATTTCTTGTTAAGATAAGCAAGACTTGCCAGCCAATAGTAGTAGCAGGCGGGGGTAAGATTGCAAGACACTACATCACCCACGCCAGATCGTCAGGTGCAGACGAGTCTACACTTGACGAGCTTGGAATCGAAGTATCAAGACTAAATGCAAAACTCTTGATTTATGCACTACAAGACAGGGCGTATCCACATCCACCAACCAATCTAAAGGAAGTGGCGCATGCTGCAGACAGTGAGCTGATTGTAATAACGGGGGGTTTGCATCCAGGCCAGAGTACAAACGCAACAGCCGCACTTATTGCAGAAAAGGTCAAGGCGTCTTTCTTTTTGAATGCAACAGATGTGGATGGAATCTATGATTCAGATCCAAACAAAAATAAAAATGCAAAAAAGTTCAGGCGTATTGAGCTGAAAAAACTTCGCAAGATGCTAGTACATCAAGACTCAATTGCTGGTGGGTATGATTTAATGGATATTGTTGCACTAAAGGTGATTGAACGCTCCAAAATTAAAACACGCATCATTAAGGCGGACATCAAAACTTTGGAAAAAGCAATCAAGGGATCTCCAGAAGGAACAGAGATTATACTAACCTGACTTTTCCCGTATATTCTGGAATGCCAGCGGCAACAGCTTTCTTAAGAATTTCTTTTGCTTCATTTTCTTGCAAAGCTTTGGACTGAGCCTTGGCAAATCCTTCCTCATCAACTATTACTGCAACCCACCCTTCTGGTTTCTGAACAGCCGCAACTAATTCCTTTTCACCAACAGGTACAAATTTTCCTGCAGATTGTTTTACCGTAAGTGTTAGCATCGCAAATCCAGCATGAGAGAAAAGAGTCATCTGAGATTTTTGTGCTCTTTCTTTTCCTATTCTAACTGCTTGATGATATTGCACAAAATTATTTTCATAAACTTTGACTATAAGCCTTTGTAGCTTAACATTTAAGAGAAGAACAAAACCCGTATAGTATCATTGAATAGAAAACCCCTGATTGCTGTAGCAATTGCAGTCCTTGGTGTAATTATAGTAGTTGTTGCTGTACTTCCAGGATCTGGTTTGTTAAAGAATGTCATACCAGAAAATGCTGCACTTCCAGGAGGACTTGGTACCCTTTCTGAAGAAATAAAACCACTTAATATCAAATTAAATGATATTTCTATTTTATCATTATCAGAAAAAGAGGTAATAATTGGAATCAAGTTTGATGTTTCAAATCCAAACGACACAACAATTTTGCTTGAAATGATAAGCTACGAGCTTTATGAAAATGGTGTTAAAGTGGGACACGGTGAGATTGGACAAAGACTTGTAGGTCAAGTAACAAGCTCAAACTATTACACAATCTTGCATGATTATTCTGCCACCATACCTGGCTCAACAACGATTAAAAACATTGGCAAGACTCCAGAGTTTTGGTCTGCACTACAGGAAGGCACTCCACAGTGGAGAATTAAGGGTGAGGCATTCTATAGTACCACTTCAGCTTTTAGTGGTGTGGCTGATTCGGTTCTCTTTGATTTTGAGAGATAGCATGATATTCTTGAGAGTATCATAAAATTCCAAAATTTGGATTATTTGTATGGAGAAAAAGATGTTTAGCTAAGTTATATAAGATTCAAAAAAAGAGCTCTTTTGATATGGCAGAAGCCGCAATGGCAGCATATGGTTCAATGATAGGCGTTATGATTGCCTTGGCCGTAATTACCTTCGCACTGCGAGGTAAGGGACATAGGGGCGCCGACGCAAGTGGACCAGAATAGGGAATAAATTCCCATCATTTTTACTTTTCTTGTTTCATAAATCCAAACAAGCTATCTACAGAAACCTTTGTCGATTTCTTTCGTTTGATATAACACTCGTCATAGTACTGACAGGTGTTGCATTCAGGAGATGGTTCCAGTATGGGAGCCTTTTTTTCTACAAGCAAATTGCTTAGGACTCTGACTCTACGCATGGATTCCTCAAACATCTTTTTATCCTTATTCAAGTAAAATGATTCCTCCTTACCGTCGGCAGTCAGATATACTATAATGCCTTCATTCTTGTTAAAGATCCATAGACAAGCATTTAGGTATAAAGCATCACTAGGAAGGGGGTTCTCCGGTAGCTGGGTGACAATCTGAAGGGCAACTACAATATCATCCACTATCATGTCTGCTTGGCCCTTTAGTTTGATATCATCTAATGCAAACTCGCCTTGTGTTGATCCGTAGGACATCTTTCGCAAAAGGCCTCCAATTAGACTAGAAGGTCCTACAGTTCCGGGTTCTTTTGGTGCAGTTCTATCAAAATATGAACGCCGTAAACATCTAACAATTTCATAAAGATGGATAGTCTTGTTGTCTTTGAGATCAATCTTGGTCCTTACGTCGCGACTTATACCATCTATAATACTTGTAATAACTTGTCTATAGTCCCTATCACCCATCAAGGTAGATACCCTTGACACCTACTCTATAATAGACTTAGCTCATTATCTGGAGTATGTCTTTAGAAATCCTTTCGGAATAAGCAAGGCCAATAAAGTGAAGCCCTTTGGATTTTGCAAGAGAATAATGCATATCTGCAAGATAGCTTCTAAGGGTAGATTCTATCTTTTCAGCCGTAATAGGCTTTGTAAGCTTTGAAACAGCATTAACGTAAACTGTACCCTTTATTCTCGTAACAAGCTCGTCTAGATTTCTAGATTCTGCAAGAGTCTGTGGCTCATTCTTTGAGAGTAGTCTACCACATGCACTAAAAGACTCGACAGAACCAAATATTTTTGAAGAGCTTCTATTGGCATTTTGCCATCTCCTTTGGATGGAGACTTTAATGTTTTGAGATTATCCGATTCGTTTAAGAAAATTAATCACGGTTTCCCTGTCAGGGTTTTCTAAAGTAGAAAACCCTTCTAAAAGCTCTCTCTGAATTTTTATTGATTCATCAAGTACATTTTTCATCTTGTCGGCATCAAAGGGAAATAGTTTATCCATCTTTCCATTGCCGTAGGCTTCTATGTATTTTTTGAGAAGTGAAAAAACAAAACTTGGCGCAACATCTAAAAGTGTTAGTATTGCTTTTTTAAACTCCTTATCTTTTGAGTTAGAGTTTTTCTCAAAAAATTCTGTCAGCATCTTTACTCGTTCCTTTTTCATCTCATCAAGAGATGCTGCTACAAGCATGCCACCATCAGTAAGCTGATAATATGGCACTCCTTGTTCTTGTAACGCCTTTGGGCCTCGCTTTAGTGGCAATCTTCCTGCCTCTTCTACAATTCGAAGTGGAAGAAGAATTTCATCCAGATCTCTAAAAATTCCAGAGTAGATGTTTTGCCACACTGTACCATTTTTCTCCGCAAGCTTGTGAGCTATGGCAGTTCTTGTTTTCATTGCAGGACCGGACTCTGTAGCAAGATGTGTAATTATCCCTCGCTGGCGCATCGCCTCTCCTGTAAGCTCTTCACTTTTGGTCTTGAAGGTTTCAAAAACGGATAATTTTGGAGTGGCTTCTAACTTCATGCTCATTTCTTTGTAGATTATATCCTAAATTTAAGGTTGTATGCTAATATCGTTTTTTATCTAAATATAACAATATACGCTTTTGTGATCTACAAAATCTCAATGCTTATATAATTTACGGGATTTTTTCTCTTTAATGGTTACGAAGAATCGCAACTTAGCAATACTGCTAGTTGCAATGGTAGCCGTGGTATCTGCAACCTCTGTTGGGCAAGCATATGCTCAGATGGTTACAGATAACGAAGCAGGACTGATCTACACAGGCAACGAAGCCGAATGTTGGATGGATAGTGACGCAGATGGGGTAATGGATACACCCTGTGCCATTGATTCAGGGCATACTGCATTCGTGTATACAGCAACAACACTAGTCCTTTGGATGACACCCGGAGTAGCGTTCTTCTATGGTGGTCTTTCACGATCCAAGAATGCAGTCAACACAATTGGGATGACATTTATCGTAATTGGGTTGATCTCGCTTCAGTGGGTTCTGTGGGGATTCTCCATAGCATTTGGACCAGAATCGGATGGACTCAATGAATTCGCAAGTTCATTTGACTATATTGGTCTGAACAAAGTGTCTCACCTAGCTCCACTTGGGGCACCATTAGATGATGGTACTTGTTTAACGGATGCATCATGTGGAAGTGATTATTGGGCCGGACTAATTCCGCACCAACTATTCGCTATGTTCCAGTTGACATTCGCTATCATCACACCAGCACTAATCGTCGGGTCTCTAATTGACAGAATGAAGTTCAGCGCATTGCTGATTTTCATACTTCTATGGGCCACATTTGTATACGATCCAGTAGCACACTGGGTCTGGGGTGGTGGATGGTTAGGAGGCCTAGACCTGAATCCAGATTTGTCGCCAAGCTTTGCATTAGACTTTGCTGGCGGTACTGTTGTACACATTACATCAGGATTCTCTGGACTTGCTGCTGCTTTGGTCCTTGGAAGAAGACTCGGATATGGAAAGGTTCCAATGGAACCACACAATGTACCCATGGTGGTACTTGGCGCATCTATGCTATGGTTTGGCTGGTTCGGATTTAATCCGGGAAGTGAACTAGCAGCAGATGGTGTAGCAGTAAGTGCATGGGTAGTAACAAACACGGCAACTGCCATGGCATCGCTCACATGGTTGCTGATGAGCTGGGCTCATACAGGAAAACCAAGTATAGTTGGTGCCGCTTCAGGTGCAGTAGCTGGACTAGTTGCAATCACGCCAGCATCTGGTTGGGTTGGACCAATGGCCGCAATAATAATTGGAATCGCAGCAGGAGTACTTTGTTACGCTGCTGTTGCATTCAAGAATGCACGCAAGTGGGACGATGCACTTGATGTATGGGGAGTCCACGGAGTAGGTGGTTTTGCAGGAGCAGTCCTCACAGGAACTCTTGCTAGTCCGCATATCTTTGGTGGAATTGGTGCATGGACAGGAACACCAGAAGGCATGGAACAACAGGCTATAAACGTGATAGGCGCAGTCTCAACGACGGCATACGCGTTTACTGTCACGATTGTAATCCTGAAGATAATGGATGCAATCTGGCCTGGTGGTATACGAGTTACTCCAAAAGAGGAAGAAGTCGGACTCGATCTTGCACAACACGGCGAAAGAGCGTACGTAAACGAATAGTACGCCACACCCATCCTTTTTATTTTTGATTATATCTAATTGTGAAATGAATTTACATCTCCTAATTTAGTTCTAATATATGTTCATAGATGCTAATGATCTTAAAAAAACTCTTGATGATCCAAACTTAGTCCTAGTTGACACAAGATCATACAGAGAATATTGCACAGAACATATTTCAGGTGCTGTAAATTTGGATTTATTTTACTATCACTGGTCTGACACATCAAAAGAAGGAATGAAAGCATTTGACATGGAAATGCAAAAACTCCTTTCTTATGTCGGAATAACAAAAGAAAAAAAAGTTGTATTTTATGATGAGGTTTCTGGGATGAGTGCTGCACGTGGTGTGTGGCTTTTGATTTATTTCTCTCATCCCCAAGTCTTCATGCTAGACGGTGGTATGAAAAAATGGAAGAGCTTAGGTTTTCCTCTTGAAACAAAAACAAACGGATTCAAGCCCGCCAAGTTTACGGGAAAAGTTAACAAAGATGTCTTTGCAGGATTTGAATACATCCAAAAAAATATAGGCAAAATAAAACTTGTTGATGCTAGAACAAAAGAAGAGTTCGATGGCACAGTGATACGAGCTGCTAGGAGTGGACACATTCCAAATGCAATAAACATAGACTGGAACCTAAACATAGCTGATGATGGCACCATGAAACACAGCAAATCACTTTCAAAGCTTTACAAACTCTCACACGATGATGAAATCATAACCTATTGTCAGGGAGGATATCGAGCAGCGAATTCTTTTTTAGCTCTCAAAAAGCTTGGTTTCAAAAATGTCAGAGTTTATGTTGGTTCATGGGGAGAATGGGGAAATAGATTAGATCTTCCTGTGAGCTAGTTCTATTTTTAATACGAATGATGGACAAGTACACAAACTTTCTTAATTAGTCGATCTTAGTATGAAAAGTATTTTCTCCTTACAGAACTATTTATTTTTTACTTAGAGGAAACTTTGCTTGTTGTAAAAATTAGATTAATATAGCGTCTACAGGGGAGCCATACTTGATGCTGAGCAGACGAACAAAATTTTCTGGTATTACTATAATTGCAGGATTAGTGATCGCACTTTTCACCGTCTTTTCAACT
>Ga0187892_10007154_pt1 | contig 16070 bp, 13 predicted proteins | sample MA1701073metaG_FD_139345 | JGI IMG/M metagenome (GOLD analysis project Ga0187892, IMG submission 139345) | Bio-ooze microbial communities from a basaltic lava cave in the Kipuka Kanohina Cave System on the Island of Hawaii, USA - MA170107-3 metaG ... | reverse complement strand
GGTTCTACAACGAGCAAAGGCCGCATTCGTCGCTCGGCTACCGCACCCCCGCGGAAGCCATGTCAAGATTCAAAGAAGGAGGGGACTATTCCTAAAACGTCTTCCTCAAAGGGGGCAGACCAGAGAGGCAGCAACGAAGGCTCTCATTTCAGACTCCTATTCGCGACAAAGCGAATTCGCCTTCTCGATCGCAAACAAAGCTCGCGTGACAGGCTCGCGCGAAAACCTATACAGAAGAATGTTAGCACGGTTCTTCCGCATTGTGACTTCGGTCGCTGATTACGCGCTCGAACCAAGAGAAATACCGGCCCCTACTCCGATCGTAGCGCGTCGATCGGGCTCAGGCGGGCGGCGCCTTTCAGACTCCGGTCGGGCTACGCCCTCCCTGCGTCCTCAAGGCACCGTGTCATCAATGACGGGAAGTCTCCAGATTTGAGTGAGCTACTCAAAGGGGCCAGACCAAGCTAGCAATCGCTCCCTCTCACTCTATAAACGCGCTTGTGAAGCTCTCTCGCAAGCAATGCGAGGTACTGTCGCATACCGATTGAGTGCCATTGGTCTGCAAGTGACGGACCGTCTGCATCTTGACAAGCACAGGCTAGATCATTTAGAGAATCGGACTGCAACTAACACATTCCTACTCCCGCTGTCCGCTCAGAGCGCTTCTCCATATCAAGTAGATGGTGTCCAGCGAGTCACTGCTGGACCCTTCTAGTCGGGCGTGAACAAAATTCATTGCGACTCTAAACGGATCAAGCTGTGCTTGGCAGGCTTCTGACCGTATTACCGGTCGGTGATAGTCAATGTCTTTCCGGTCCTCAGTTACCAATTCCCATGTAGAACCTGGCACTTCTTTGAGAATAGTGTCCGCAAAGAGAAGCCCCAAATAGCAGCACGCACTCTTGGTTGCAAGGGAGAGATTGGTGTCATCAACATCCGACGAGGTCCAGGATGGGCCTGGGGACGGAGCTTTAATCAGGGCACCTCTCTGAACTACCCACTCTCCAGCATTACGAACTGTGACTTCCGCGGAAGTTGTAGATTCGATTCCGCACTCTCTTAGTACCGCTAAGAAGTATGAAAGCGATTCGTCAATCGTTGACATCAACTCATCAAACTCTGCAGTCGCTTCGTCGTTCGTCATTTCGTCGGGAGCCTTCGAAATGCAAAGAGCGAACGGCTTCAACTCTCTTAAGTGGTTCACGAGCTAGTGATACCTTATCCGGATTCCAGCACTCTTTAAGGCATCAATGACACTTTTTGCGGCACCGATCTTACCAGTGTCAGCGCTACGAAAGAAGTGCCAAGTGGCGCCTCTGATTTGCTTCTCCGCAATTAGGGCTGCATCGGTCTTGATCTGGTGCCGTATCGCGGGACTCATATTGACAAATCCGTACTTGGCGTCGTGGGCAACACCATTTGCGTATTGATCGATGGTTCGTCGAGCCCCAGTCGAGGTCCGGAAAAGCTTCTGAGAAACTCCGCCAAGCTTGCTGGCAAGCCACGCTTCGCTGGCTTGCCACGAGGTTAGACGTAATACGTTGGATGCGGCGGTTTTTCCAGCCGCGCCGACAACTCCGAGGGTACCGCTGGTCCCAACCGTCAATACGCCGTTTAGTGCCGCCCAACCGAAATTAACGGCGACGCTCCAGCCCGATCCTTGGCCCATCTCCCAGCGTCCCTGCGCTTCCCCGGCTCCGCCGATGCCTCCGCCCAGAAAAGTGTTGTCCACCCAACTCCCAAAACTTAGCCACCAATCGGGAACGGACTGTTTCCCATCTGGATCAGTCCTCACCACCGGATTGTTCTCGCAGTACGAGTACAGGTTCAGGCCACTTTCGTGGCCAATGGGATCCTGGGTCAGGAATCTCCCCAACTTAGGCGCGTAGTAACGGTGGCCGAGGAGGTCCAGACCCGTGTCCAAGTCCGTTTGGTAGCCGTGCTTGCCTTTGAAGCGGAACTGAGACTGGTCACCCGCCTCCACTGTGTACTCGATGCCATAAGCGTCGTACTCGGACGTACTGCGAGGCTTGCCAGAGTCGAGCGTCACGACCAGGTTCGACCCGATCGCGTTGTCCCGGTAGAAATACTGGGTGCCGCCCTGCACGTAGCCGATGCCAGGCAGGAAGTAGCTCAAGATCGTTCCTGAGCCGTCGGTCTCCGCGATGATCGTCCAGCCGTCGTATACGTACCGCCTCGTACCGGCTGACGATACTTGTTCCACGCGCTGCCCGTCGGCGTTGTACTTGAAGGTGTTCGTCCTGTTCGGCAGCACCGTAGTCTTAATTCGGTTCTCGTAATCGTAAGTGAAAGACGCGTTTCCGATGCCGGGAACAACGGCGTTGCCGGGATTGCCGTCGGCGGAGTAGTTGCTGAACGTAAACCCGTCGCCCGAGGTCAGCTTGTCGTTGTCGTCGACCAAATACGCCGAAGGGACACCCTCGCGCGTCACGGTCGTACGGTTTCCGTTTTTGTCGTAGGAGTACGCCACGTTGAAGTTAAAGATCGTGCCGCCTGTTCGAACTTCCGTTTTGAGCCTATTCGCCCGATCGTAGGTATAGGTTGTCAGCCAGTTGCTGCCAAACACAATGTTGTTGTCTCGATACGTCAGCGAATTACCGTTTTCGTCGTACGTGTAGTCAAGCCGCAAGAGCTGTTCGTCATCGGCAACGGCCATATGCGAGATCCAGTTCACACGACCCCTCTGATCATAGTCGTAAAAGGTCCTCGTGGAGTTCCCACAAGTCCGTGAATTCACAGAACCATTCGGATGGTACTCGTAATCGACCGGCACAGCAACGCCAACGGTCTGATTTACAGTGTCTAGGCGAAGCCCTGAATCGTAGTTCATGGTCCAAGTCTGTCCGCCAACAGACATGGTTTTGCGTCTTCCGCCAGAATCATACGTGTAACCAACTGTCTTGTTTGGAAGCGGTTGATAAACGCTCACTAACTGCTTCGCCCCGTTGTATGTGAACTGAGTTGTCCCAGTCGCATCGATGAATCGATCTCGCAGGGCATCCGAGCGCCAGACGCTGGACTCTGTCGTGGCGTTTGGATAGGTTGTGACCGTCAATCGGTTCTCCTTGTCGTACGTGTACTGAGTGAGCCGATTCTGGCCGTCCCAGCGCTTGATTCGGTTGTTGTTTCCGTCATAATCGAATTCGCGGTTCGTGTTGTCCGGATACCGAATCTGCCAAATCTGGCTGCGCGAGTTGAAGTCGTAGAAGGTCGTCTTGCCTCGTCCGTTAGTAACGCTGGTCCGATTCGAATCGACGTCAAAGCCATAGCTGACGGTAATGTTATTTGCCGGATTTGCGTCCACTGGCTGCGTAGTGCTCGTCAAACGATGCATGCCGTCATGAATCATCGTCGAGATGTAGCCCATCGGATCGCGCACGCTCGTCACGTTGCCTACGTAGTCGTACGCCTTCTCGCTGTAGCTTCCGCCTGGGAACGTTGTACGTGTTAGACGGTTCCAGTTGTCGTACGCGAATGTCGTTTGACCGCCCGGCGCCGGTTCCGTGACGCTGGTTTTGTTGTTCAGCTCGTCAAACGTCACTGTCGTTGAGTGGCCAGCGGGCGATGTGATAGTCCGAGCGTTGCCATACGGGTCGAAGTTGGAATACGTCGTAGGTAAGTCGCTTCCGGTCCAAGTGGACGCAAGTTCGCCCAAACCCGTGTAAGTGTAATTCGTCTTGAGTTCGACGCCGGACGGCTTGTTGTAGCCAGGATCGAAGGGATCGGTCTTCGGATCAACGATCGTCCACGCTAGGTCCCAAGACGGCGTGTAATAAGCGTAAGTCGTCCGATTCTGCGTCGGATCGATTTGCGTGACGACCTTGTCTTGATAGATGATCCACTGCCATAACCATCCTTCACGGTCCCACTTACTGGTAAGATTTCCACGACTGTCGTAGATGAAAGACGCTGCGTTTCCCCGCCGATCCGTGTGCTGACTGACCGCACCAAGCACGTAGTCCCAGACATACGTGTCAAATGACAAAAACCCTCCGTCCCAGGTCTCCTTGATCGGACAGTTGAACCAGGGATTGCCACCGTTGTTGTAGTACACATGCTTCCAATTCCAGCCTCGCCGGTCCGTGATTGTACAGGTCTTGGTACCAGTGGGCGCAGGCGTAAACGTGAATGTGAGATACGTGCCGGCAGGATCGTAATCGGTAGTTGGATTCGTTAGGCTAGGCGGATGGATGCTCCGGCAACCCAAGAGAGGTGCCGCCCATAAGTCGTAGCTGAAATGCCATCGGTGATGTTTGAGATCGTAAATGTCGTCGATGCTTCCATTGGAAGTGTAATGAAACACAATTTCCGGGCGGAATCCGCCGGATACCGGCGCCGGGTGTTGAATGTACCAGAGGAACCAGTCGCTATAAAAAAAGTCCCATTGCCGCGAACCGCCAGGATAGTTGAGCCGTACCCACGCCACCTGCGCATTCAGGTCTGGCGTATAGCCGATCGTGATGCTGCGCTGACCGCTAGCGTCGACAATTTGAATCGGTCGGTCCGCAGAGTCGTAGTAGTAGTTCACCGTGTTGCCGTGGGTGTCGATAATCTGCGTCAGTCGATACTGCCATTGAGCATGCTCCTCCTGACGAAAGACGTACCGAGTCTTGTCGCCTTGGGTCACAACGTCCCATCCGCGAATCTGCGTTCCGACGACGTACGCATAGAGGTCCGCGCGTGTTCCCGCAGTCCGCGAATAGATCGGCACGCCGTTTTGGTAGCCTGAGATCGTCCAGCTGGCTGAGGTGTTCGCGCCCATGTACCAGCTTGTGTCGTTGGGCCCCGCCTGTACAGTTTGAATGGCGCTTTGAGTGAATCCTCGGCCTACTCCCCCGTCGACCGCTTCAAGTGGAGGACCCTGATTCTGATTGCTGCGATGGTATATGGAGAATCCAATCGATGTGTTTCCCGGGCCATCGAGCCGAACGATCGGGATCGTCGTCATGAGCACGCCCCATGAAGTGCTCACTTCCGAGTATGGACCCGCCGGCCAAGATCGATTCCAACTGGGGTCGATGTTCGTAGCGTCGTTCACCGCCTGACCGCTCGCCGGGTTCGAAAGAAGAGTCGCAGCGAGGACAGCTACGGCTCCTGCGTGAAAACGGGTTACGTGGCGCATGATGGCAACTATACAAACAATTCGCCGTATTTACAATCCCTCCTTCCCACTTGCACTAGCTCTAGAATAGTGGTACTCTATTTTTGATAGCGCAATGTGAGTATGCCCTGTTCGCATCACCAATGATTCACCCCTTGAAAACCCAAGGTCTCTCTGGTAACTCCAAGGAACCTAGCCCCTACTCCGACCGCAGCGCGTCGATCGGGCTCAGGCGGGCGGCGCGGGCGGCGGGATAGAGGCCGAACACCACCCCGATCGCCGCCGAAAACGCGGCCGCGGCCAGCGCTGCGGGCAGAGGAAACGGAGTCGCCAGGCCCCCCTTCGACGGCCAGCTCGTCGCTATCGTGATCACCGTGACCAAGCTCCCGAAACCGTATGCGATCGCCATGCCGATCAGCCCGCCGACAAGGCTAAGAGTCGCCGACTCCACTAGGAACTGCGCCAGGATCGAGCCGCTCCGCGCGCCGACCGCCTTCCTTAGGCCGATCTCTCGGGTGCGCTCCGTGACCGACACGAGCATGATGTTCATGATCCCGATGCCGCCCACCAGGAGCGAGAGCGCCGCGATCGCCGCGAGGATCGCGCCCGCCACGCCGATCACCGCCCCGAAAATGTTCATGACCGACTCGCGCGACTCCACCCGGTAGATCGGGCGGTTGTTCGACTTGACCATGAGCGCCTGCCAGACGCGGTCCATGGTCTCGTTCACCGAATGTCCGGGCTTCGGGCGCGTCGTCAGGAAGCTGACCGTCTCGCCCCCGACCCACTTGTCCTGCGCGGTCGTCAGCGGAAGCCAGATGTCGCGCGCGGTCGTCTCGCCCATGATGTCGAGCCTCTCGAGCACGCCGATGACCTCCAGCGTAATGCCCTTAAGGGTGATCAGCTTGCCGAGCGCCTTCTTGTCGGGAAACAGCCTGTCGCGAATCTCCTCGCCGATCACGCACACGTTCGATCGGCTTCGCAGATCGTTGGCGTTCAGGTGACGGCCCTCCTGGATTCCCAGCCGGTTCAGCTCGTCGCAGTACTCGTCCGTGCCGAAGACGCGCGGGTTGCGCACCTCGCGCTCTCCGTGGAACACCTTCTGCGGGGGGACTTGCAAGATCGCGGAGGCGATGTCCAGGCTCGGAACGCGGTCCATCAGGTACTGCACGTCGTCGTTCTCGATCCCCGCGATGGCGCCCCTGGGCCCGCGGAAGATGCCGCCCGGATCGAACACGATGATGATCGTGTCCGCGCCGAGCCGCTTGAACTCGTAAGTCATGTAGTGCTGGAAGCCGGAGGAGATCATGACGATGATCGTCACGCTCATGACGCCGATGATCACTCCGAGCATCGTCAGGAACGAGCGCAGCTTGTGAAGCCGCAGCATCTCGATCGCGATCAGGAACGATTGCCAAACGATCATTGCCCGCCGGGCCCGCCTCCTGGCTCCTCGGGCGCCTGCTCTTCCTCCGGGCCGGCCTGGAAGAAGCCGCGCCGCTCGGGGCCCGTGAACTCGGGCCGCGCCACGCGGTCTCCCTCCTTCACGCCCGACAGGATCTCGACGAACGCGCCGGACGTCGCGCCCACCTGAACCGCCTGCCGCTTGGGCTTTTCTTTGGAGTCCTTCGGCGGGGCGAGCATCACGAACCGCCCGTCCTTGTCCTTGCCCACGAACTCGACGAGCAGCCGCAAGACCTTCTCGCGTCGCAAGGTCTCGAACGTGCATTTGGCGGACATCCCGGAACGCAGGCTCGGGTCCGCCTTATCCAACAGAATCTCGACCTCGTACTTCACGACGGCGTCGCCGGATGCCGCCTGCTGCCCCATTTGGGCCGGCTGCATGGCGGTGCTCGCCGGCGCGATCTTCGAGATTCGCCCTGCGAACTTCTTGTCCGGGAACGCATCCACGTCCACTTCGGCGCGCATCCCCCTCTTCAGCCGCGCGACGTCGATCTCGTTGATTTCGAGCTTGACGCGCAGGGCCGTTCGGTCCTCGATGCGCACGATAGCGGTTCCCTGGCTGAAGGCGCTGAGGCCGGTCACCATGTCCCCGACCTCGATGTACTTTTTCGAGACGACGCCGTCCATGGTCGCGCGGACCTGCGTTTCCCGAAGCTGCCGCAGGCTGTCCCCGAGCGCGCTTTCGAGCTGGGAGACCGTCGCCAGGCTTTGCTCGCGCGTCTTGCGCAGGACTTCCACGTCGCGCAGGCGCGCCTTGGCGCTGTCCACCGCGGCAATGGCGGATTCATATTCGCGGCGCTTGACGTCGTCCTGGATTCCGTTCGCGATTGCCCGATCCAGCGCCGCCTGAGCGCTGCGCACGTCCTCGTCCGCTTTCATCAGGTCGAGCCGCTGCTGCTCGTCCAGTCGCGCCCGGTCCGAGCGCGCCTTCTCCAGTCGGATGGACGCCTGGTCGCGCCGGAGCTTCGCCGCGTCCAGCGCCTGCCCGGCGACGTAACCGAGCCGCGCGAGCTCCTCGATTCGTTCATAGTCTCGCTGGGCGGTCTCGAAGCTCGCCTGGGAATCTCGAAGCTCGCTCTCGACGGCCGTGCGCTGGGTGGGAAGCACGCTTCCGGCAAGCCGCTCGCGCTCCTGCTGCGAGGAACGAAGCGCCGCGCGCGCCTGCTCGATCGCGGTCCGCGTCAGGGTCGGCTGCGCGTCCAGCTCCTTGCGGAGCTGGGCGAGCCTGGCTACAGCCTGGTCATGCTCGGATTTGGCGGTGACGCGCCGCTGCTCGATCTCGATCGCAGCGCGCGAGGCGCCGCTCTGCGCTCCCTGAAGCTGTGCGCGGTCTTGGGAGACCCGAAGCTCGATCTCCAGCGGGTCGATGACCGCGATCAGCTGGCCCTCGGTAACGAACTCGCCCTCCTCGACGAGCAGCCTCTTCAATCGGCCGGAAGCCCGGCTGCGAACATCGACTGCCTTCACCGCGTCGATGGTGCCCGTCTCGACTACCTTAAGGATGAGGTCTCCGCGCTCGACGGTGGCGACGTCTTTGCCGGCATTCGACGCCGTTTTCGCTGCGCTCTGCACCTGCATGAGAATCGCGGCCACGACGACAAGCGTCAGGATTACGCCGAACAGAATCAAAACGGCCTTCTTCATCCCCGGACCCGCATTATCGCAGGCGGGACAGGCTGCCTGCAGTTCGCTTGGGCCGATGTCCCCAACCGTCTCGCGCGAACCCGAAAGCGGCAATCAGCCTGCGCGGGTATAATTCGCCCTCGCGCGCAGCGCGGACGGAAGCGGCCGCCTGCGAGCATCGTTTTAGCGCCCATGGCAACCTACCGAGGAAGAAAAACCGATATCTGCCGCCGCGTCGGATTCAACATTTGGGGAGAGCCCAAGTGCCCGAGCGGAAAACGGCCCTACCCCGCTGGCCAGCACGGACCGAACATGCGCGACCGGCGCCAGTCGGAATATGGCGAGCAGCTTCTCGCCAAGCAGGTCATCCGGCGCTACTTCGGGATGCTCGAGAGGCAGTTCCACAACACCTTCGAGCGAGCGCAGAACATGCACGGCAACACGGGCCTCAACTTCTTGAGGCTCCTCGAAATGAGGCTGCAGACCGCCGTTTGGAGGCTGGGATTCGCCAGGACGATCCAGCAGGCCCGCCAGATGGTCAGCCATGGCCACGTGCTGGTCAACGGCCAGCCGGTGGACGTTCCCAGCGCGACCATGAAGGTCGGAGACGTGATCTCCCTCCGTGAGACCGAGGCCGCCCGAAAGATCGCGCGCGCGAACCACTACGAAGGCGCCCCGGTTCCCGCGTATATGGAGCCGGACGTTCCCGCGTTCGCGGGCAAGATCATCGCCCTGCCGGAGCGAGAGGACTTTCCCAAGTTCTTCCAGGAGCAGCAGGTCGTCGAGTACTACGCGCGCTAGCTTTCGACTGAGTCGGCCGTCGCGAACGATTCCTGCTTCGCGGGCCGTACGTTCGAATACCGGAGCGACGCATGGGAGATTACAGATTGCGAAAGCTTGAAATCGGTATCGCCAGCGCATTCCTGGCTCTTTTCGTCGCCGGCGGCTGGGTGCAGGCGCCAAAGCCGCAGGAGATCCTTAGGCAGCTCAACGGGATTCGCTCGCTTCGCAACCAAGAGGCACAGAGCTCCGGCAAGGCGCCCGATGTTGCGGCGATACAACGCGAAATCGCCGAGAAGGCGAGGGAGGCCGTCCGGGGCGTCACCGTGGACAAGATCGAAGCGAGGGACGGCGTGCTGTGGGCGCAGGTCTTTCAGCTTGCCGGACACCATCGGGAAGCGTGCGCCGCCGCGGAGAGATTCTTAACGACGAATCCCGGCCCGAAGGAGAAGTACGCGGCGCACACATTGATGCTTCGAAGCTGCGCGGAATTGGGAGAAGGCGACACCGTCGCCGCGCTGCTTGGGCAAGTCGAGCCGCCCGACTCAAGCGCCGCATATGCCTTCGCGACCAGCGCCGCTTTCGCCTACGTGGAGCCCGTGCGAAAAACGCTCGGGCTGGATGGCGCGTTACGCGCACTGGACGCTATCGAGAGCAAGCTTCCCACCGGCGGCTCCGGTCCGGAAGCGAAACAGCGGGGCGACGCGGCTCGCGCGGTGCTCGCAGAATCCCGTGCGGAGCTTCTGCTCGAGGCCGGGCGGAAGAGCGAGGCGGTGCGGCTGATCGACGAGGCGATCGCAAAGGTCGGCGAGTCGCCGGCCCTTCGCAATCTGAAAGCTCTCAAGCTGCGCGCAATGATGCTCGGCGAGACGGCCCCGGCGATCGTCGCGGAAAGAACGCACGGGACGTTCGAAGGCATCGAGGCGCTCAAGGGCAAGGTGGTCCTCGTGGACTTTTTCGCCCATTGGTGCGGCCCGTGCATCCGGTCGTTCCCCGACATGAAGCAGCTTTACGCGGACTTGAAGCCCCAAGGCTTGGAGATCGTCGGCGTGACGACTTACTACGGCTACTACAGGCAAGAGGGCGTTGAGAAGCGCGACATGACGCGCGCGACCGAATACGCCAGGATGGGCGAATTCCTGAGGGAGCATGGGATCCCCTGGCCGATCGTGTACGGGGACCGCTCGAACTTCGAGGATTACTCCGTCAGCGGCATTCCCCACGTCGCGGTGATCGACCGCCAGGGCAGGCTGCACAGTTTCAAGGTCGGCTACTCGCCCCAGTCGTTTCAGGAGCTTCGAAAAGAGATCGAGAAGCTGCTCGCGAAGTAACCCCGTTACGCAGGCAAGGCAGCCCGCGAGGAGTCAGTCGGCCCTGCGCACTCCGAACACTTGCACCCAATACTCGCGGTACTTGCTGCCCGGAAACTTCACGCGCGCCAAGCCAATCTCGGTGAAATTGGGATCGAGCATGTTCCTTCGGTGGCCGGGGCTGTCCATCCAGTCCTGGATCGCCTCTTGAGGGGATTCCTGGCCGCCGGCCAGGTTCTCCGCGATGGCTCGCCACCTATAGCCGAAGGCGTCCGCCCGGCCGTCGACTAACCGTCCCAGGCGATCCTTGTGCCCGAAATAACCGTGAACCGCCATGTCCGCCGCCATCCAGTGCGCGCACTGGTTCAGCCGCTCGACGAGCCTCAACGTGGAGAGGCCATGGCGCAGCCGAACGGAGTTCGTGAGACGCAGCAGCTCCTGAACCGCGGTCGTATCTGGCTGCAGGCCGACGGCCCGAGAGTCGACGACTGCCGGGCCGCGGGTCTGCGCGGTGAGAATCGAGGGCCCGGACGCAAATGCTGCGAGCGCGAGCAGCAGCCCAGCGCGGAAAACGATTAGTCCCTTCCTTCGCATCACCGACGTTCGCCTCTCGGTCGTCCGATCCGAATCCTTTGGCGGACCTTGCCGAACCCGCATGCGGCGCACAGCGCTGTGCGACTCCGCCGCCAGGATCGGCAGGCCCCTTCGATCTGGGGATTCCGCAGCGGCGAGCGCCGCACACACGGATTTATGCCGGGGAGGCGGGCAACACGATGACGGATCGTCCATCGAATTTCCAATCGGGAGTGATTCGACCGCCCGCGAAGACCTACACGCATCCTTGCGCTTCGAAACAAGGCGGGAGAATCATACAGCCCACTTCCTACGATTAAACCCTAAGGAATGTGCGTCACTGAGTAGCCTTTTTCAATTCGCCGACCCTCTTTTCGATCTCGGCCCGCCCGGAGCCTCCCTTCCAGGACTCGTCTAGCAGGTTCACCAGCCACGACCCCACCACCGCGCCATCCGCCACCTCGCACACTCGCCGAACCTGCTCTGCGCTGCTGATCCCGAAACCCACGCAGACCGGAAGATCGGTCCTGGACCTAAGCCTCGCGACAAGCTCGCGAACCTCCTCGGGCACCTCGCGCTCCGCGCCGGTCACTCCCGTCCTCGACACGGCGTAGACGAACCCGCGAGATGCCGCGCAAACCGCATCCAGCCGCTCGTCCGTGCTGGTCGGAGCGGCAAGGAATACGGTCGCGATTCCCGCCTCGCTGCAGGCGGCACGCCAATCGCCCGACTCCTCCGGAATCATGTCGCTTACGATCACCCCCGACACGCCGGAGGCGCTAGCCGTTCGCGCAAACTCGCCGAATCCCATCCGCAGAATCGGATTCGTGTAGCCCATGAGCACGATCGGAACTTCGAGGCGCGCGCCACTCAGCGCTTCCAGGACCGCCCTTGGCGTGACGCCCCGGTCGAGCGCGCGCTGGCTGCTCGCCTGGATCGTAGGGCCGTCCGCGATCGGGTCGCTGAAGGGAATTCCGACCTCGATCAAGTCCGCACCCGAGGATTGCAAACAATCTAGGATCGCCCGCAAGTCTTCCAAACTCGGATCGCCCGCGGTGACGAACGGCACGAACGCCTTTTCGTTTCGTGAGCGAAGCAGATCGAATCGTTCGGCGACTGCGTTCATTGCTCAAAGCGGCCCAGGAAACCCATCCGTCTATTGCAAAGCTGCGGTGTGCGGCGGACGGCGTCTGCGTGTCGTTCCGCTACCGTACGCCGGTTCGGAATTCCAAGTTTGGCGCAAATGGTCGTCCAAGCGAATGGAGTGGAGGGACACGAGGCACACTTATGGGCGATCGTTCCCTTTCACTCGGTGCCAGCCCGCCAGAGCAAGCGGCTGCCGCATTCGATCCGAGAAGAACATCGCTATCGCTTCGGCTCCGGCTCGTCGGTGAACAGCTCCCAGACGCCGACGGACACCTCGCTGAAGCCGCGCCACGGATTGCTCCTTCGGTGCGTCAAGCGAGCCGTTTGGACCGAGCCGTCCTTTCGCAGCCGAAGCAGCGTCCCCTCGAACATGTGCCAAGCGTAGTCGCAGAATCCGGGCCCTAAGCCCTTCGAATAGCGCGCAGTTCGCGATCCGTGAAGTCTGCAGGCGACGACGCCGTGGTTCGAATCGGCCTGCTCGAGCCTCGTCAGCATATAGGGAAACCAAGCAAGGACGTTGTCGTAGCTGAAAGCGACGGATGAGGTCTTTCGCGAACAGGCGTCGAATCGGGACGCGTAGCCACCGAAGGAATCGATCGGACAGAGCAACAAGCTCTTCTCCTTAAGCAGGCCGGATCTTTGGAGGATTTCGAACGATGACGGGTAAAGGCCGTGTTCCGCCTCGTACATGGACAGCGCCATGCCGACCTGCCGCAGTTGGCTTACGCATGAGGATTGACGGGCGCTTCTCTTTGCCAGAGACACCGCGGGAAACATCAGTGCTGCCAAAAGAGCGACTATCGATACGACCAGAAGTATCTCCAGGAGCGTCAACCCTGTTCGCTTGTTCATCTTCGTTCAGTTTCGGGCCAAATGTGATGCGGCGAGCGCACGCGCAAGCCCGCATGCGAACAGTACCTGTCCGCAGAGCTCCCCTGCGAATAGTGCCGAGGTCAGCCATACGGGGGTCGAATGGATCGCGCGCACAGCGGCGAAATGCGCAATCCACGACAGAACCAGAACCGCGAACCCGACTACAGCCGACCTCGCCGCGATCTGTACGCGCATGCGCATCGCAGCGGGCACCGCCACAATTAGGCAAAGCCCCAGAAGCGCGAACTCGAACTCCAGGAACAGCCATGACGAAAGCAGCGCCGCCGACAGCGCTTGCAGACCGAGCCGCGCCGCGCTTGCGATGGACGACCCGACCAGGGCGGCCGCAAAGGCGACGCCAAACGAGGGGTTCATGGACAGTTCGGGCCTTCGGTGCAAACGAAGTGCACGTCCGGGTCCCAGCAAGGCGGCTCGCTCCCCGAATCGTTGCAACAGCCGTCCTGAATCCATTGGCCGCAGCAGATCCCCCGCTGGCCGTTCGCGCACGAATAGATCTTAAGGGGCCGTTCCCACCGGAAATTATCGTAAGCCGGGCCGGCGAAGCACTCGGTGTTCGGCGGCCGGTACTTGCACCACACCTGCGTCGTCGCCATAATCTGAGTGCAGCCGGAGCACGGCGAAGTCGGGGGCGGTGTAGGCGGATCGCCGTCCTCTCCGAGCTCGCGAAGCGTGTCGAACATCGCGGACTTCGAAGCAGGTTGCGACTGCTTCCCCATGCATGGCTCTGGAAGCCTGCCGTCCTGTCCGGCCCAATGGCGCGCTTCCCCCGCCCACAAGAGCGCATTGGTGCAGAGCAACGTAGCGACCGCATAGGCTAAAACGTTTATTCTTCCCATCGTCTCGGCCCCCTCGACACGAATTCCGCGCTTGCCATTATAACGAGGACGCCATCGCATGTCAATAGGAAGCGCGACAAATGGCGCTTAGCGAGTGTTCCGCTCGCTATCAATTCAATAGCGCTAACACTCAAGTTAACGAGCCGATCTGCTCGCGAGACCCCCCCGAAGACATCGGCAGATCGCGCGATCCAATCGGAAGACTCGGGAATACGCTTGCGCTTCAGTAGGGCCAATGTCCAAGTATGGTCGGCTTTACGGCTGAACAAGTCCACACCTTGGAATCCTGTCGAAGTACCGGTCGACATGGCAAAGTGCAAACCTCCCGATAAGCGGCAGAAGCGCGCCCGGCAAAACAAAAATCATGCTTGCGCGGATGATCGAAAGTCGAGGCTCTCAGTGCCTAATGCCGTGATACATCTGGTAATAGGGCTTGCCGAGCCAAGGCATATGCGCTCGCATGAGACCGAGAAGCTGCACGTGCTCGGCCATCGCTTCTCGGCAACCTGAGCATCCTGCAAGATGCTCCAGAACGGATTTCGACTCTTCGGCTTCCAGCTCGTTCGTCAAAAAGGCGTGCAACAGGTCCTGCACGGGCCCGCACGCGTCGGAACGCTCAGGCGCTTGAGTCTGCTTTGCGCCCATATCTCGAATTCTCTTATAGGGATTGACGAATCCCGCCCCGCTTGTGACTCCAATACAGACGCATTCGAGCGCGCACCCGCGCACCAACCGGCAACTCTGCGAGCACCGTGTCCGCCGCCTTGGCGCGCGTGCACTCGCTTCCTCAGACTCAAGGCGTGGACCGCGGCCGCCAGCCGCGTGTCGCCTTACGAATCTCTCAACAGGATCAGCGACACAGTACACTTTTCGAGCGCTCTAAAGTAATGAGACAGAACTTGCCTATTTGCTCGAATCGCGCTAACGTACTGTTTTTTGCTTTATTAAGCTAATTGAAAACTCGCTGATCGCTCGAAAAAGCGTTCTCGTTTGTGGTCTGCACGTTTCCCAACTATCTACTACGCTTGCTAAGAGTTAAGTCCACGGCCTGAATGTTCTGACAAGATTCGAATGGAATTCTTGTCTGAAGTTAAAGATATCGAAAAGCCTTAGTAATCCTGGTATAATTGCGAGTTGCACAATGGCGTGCATTTGATAGAATGGCGCTGGCAGCGCGTGGTCTTGGAAACGGCGTCAGGCGCACCGAACGCCGGCTTCGCGTTTAGGGGGGAATGGATGCTTCGGGCGCAGAATGCGGCGTCACAGTCCGAGCGATCTCGGACAACTCTATTGTAAGGCGGCTTTTTGCCGTTGGGGAGTGTCGTCGCCCGCCGGCGGCGTCAAGCTGCGCAGGCGTAAGTTGCGTCGGCGCGTATTGCCTCGAGGGCCGCTATTGCACGTGGGGAAGTGATGGCCGCGGAAATCGAAAGTCGTAAAGGGGTGGGCGTGCCGGACATCGCTAGGCTGATCTCGCTCTACGAGAGCGGCGACTCGAATGCCGGCGAGGTGCTCGGACAGATCGTTCGAAGGGCGCTTCGGCGTCGAATGCACCGCTTCGCGGTCGGGCCGCAGGAGTCCGAGGAGCTCGTTCAAGAGAGCCTGCTGCAAGTGTTCGCCAGCTTGGCGGAATACGACTCCGACCGGGGAAGCTTTGACGGCTGGGTCTGCGGATTCGCTCAGAACACGCTGCGAGCCCATCGCAGGAAGGAGTTCAAGCACCGCGCGTCCAGCCTGCCCATCGAGGAAGCGGAGGCGTTCGGATACGAAATCCCGCTGATCGAATCCGAAAGGGAGACCCTCCGAGAGGCGATGGCATCGCTGGACCCGCTCGACCGCGAGCTTCTCCACATGAAGTTCTCGCTGGGGATGTCTTCCGACGAGATCGCCCTTTCCAGCGACCTGAACGCCCCTCAGGTTCGAAAGCGCATTTCTCGAGCCATGGAGCGGTTGAGGCGGAATTCAGAATTGCGAAAGGCTCTCTTCTAGGGACCCGCAGGCCGTTGTTCAAGCTCCAAAAAAGAAACTGCGGCGAGCCGATGGTCTCGGCTCGCCGCAGTTCGCGCTTGGGCAGAAACTGGGTGCGGGGGTAGGATTTGAACCTACGACCTCCGGGTTATGAGCCCGACGAGCTACCAGGCTGCTCCACCCCGCGTCGCGGACCAAGATTATTGCCGGATCGCGACTCTCCTGTCAACCGGACGCTCTGCCTCACTATAAAGCTGACCCAAGCCGGGTCGATGCCTCACCTAAAAAGCTGACCCAGGGACGACCCTAGGAGGCGGATGGTGAGCATGAAAGCAAAGCGCGAGCTCGTCGCGCGGT